>Ga0114964_10001790_pt1 | contig 15581 bp, 10 predicted proteins | sample C_131016_MF_Meta_FD_92638 | JGI IMG/M metagenome (GOLD analysis project Ga0114964, IMG submission 92638) | Freshwater microbial communities from Lake Croche, Canada to study carbon cycling - C_131016_MF_MetaG | ecosystem: Environmental > Aquatic > Freshwater > Lake | place: Lake Croche, Canada... | reverse complement strand
AGTCTTCAGGCCGAGTCGCCCTAATTGCTCTGCTGTCTTTTCTCCCACTCCCCACAATGCGGAAATTGGAAGCGGATGCAAGAAATCAATCACTGCATCGGCCGGCACTACATGCAAACCATTTGGTTTTGCGAAATTTGTAGCAAGTTTCGCCACGAACATCGTCGGCGCCACCCCAACTGAACATGTGATGCCTTGTTCGTCGAAAACGCGAGCGCGGATCAGATCACCAATTTCAGTTGGCGATCCCATCAATTTAATGGCACCCGAGACATCCAGAAAAGCTTCATCAACAGAAAGTTGTTGTACAAGGGGTGTGATTGATTCAAAAATAGTCATTACATTTTCAGATACTTCGGTATACAAATCATGATGCGGTTCAACAATGATTGCGTTGGGTGCCATCCGCATCGCACGTGACATCGGCATCGCTGAATGGACACCAAGTTTGCGCACGGGGTATGTCGCTGACAAGACAACACCGCGACTTCCCGCATGACCCACGATGACTTGTTTTCCATCGAGTTCCGGGTTGTTACGCACTTCAACGGAAGCAAAGAATGCATCCATGTCGATGTGCAAAATGTTGCACCCAGCATCATTGCCTCGGGATGCATGGGAACCATCGCTATGTCCAAGTTGCGATCGGCTCATGCGCTCATCTTCCCATTCATCTGTTGGTATACCGCTGATCTAATTGCATTTATGGTGCCATCACCGAAGATGACCGCATCCCGCGAGCCATATCACTCCCAGCTGGACGCACATCAGCAAATGGCGACTGCCTAAAACCACTAGCATGTTCCCAAATCTGGGTTGGCTGAACCGAATCTTCATTCGAAGCAGCGCGGCGATCAGTGTTCACAAAGTTGTTAACCGCATCAATGCCCCCCAACTTCCAATGCTGGTAGACATCAGACAATGCCCAACATCCGTCGGCTAAAACCGAAACACCACGCGGTCCCGTGCGACGAACAGTCCCGCTGACAAGTAGCAGCCAGGAATGAAAAAGTGTTGAGGCAAAATGATCCTGAGCCTCTTCAAAGAATGTGGCATCAACCGGTCCGGTGCTGTCATCTAACGTAATGAATGCCACGCGCCTACCTGAACGAATCGGTGGTGTTTGAGTAGCCACCTTCACTCCTGCGACAAACACTCGCCCGTTGGAACGCACATCTAATAAGCGACCAGCAGGGACAACTCCCAGCTCATGCAGCATGTCACCATAAAAACTCATCACATGTGCACTGACATCAATTCCTAAAATCTCTACCTCATGCCGCACACATTCCGCCATCGTCATTGACGGCAAACCAGTTGGCTCTGGTTGCCATTCATCAAAATCGGCATTGAGCATAATCTGTTGTGAGCTCGCTATACGTCGTGAATTTTTGAGTCGTAAATTGGTTAACAGTTCAGATAAGTGAAACAACAAGTCACGCCGAATCGCTTTACTGTCATACATTCGATCAAAACCACCAGCTAAAACAATTCGTTCGATAATCGGGCGCGACACCTGACTGCGCGAAACAAAGTCAGCAAGTGAGCAATACGGCTGACCAGCAATAGCATCGGCGACCTCATTAATACTGATTCCTTTGACTTCGGCTAATGGAATACGAATGCCATGACGTGTCGAATCCGTTGATTCATCCATATACTCAACGGCATACACGTCGCTTGATGCGTTCACATCTAAACCCAAAATTCCAATTCCGCATGCCCGTGCGTCATCCACAATTAATCGCTTGGGATACATTCCAGGATCGTGTGTAAGAACTCCTGCTAAGAAAGCCGCTGGATGATGCGCCTTAAACCAAGCTGATTGGTACGTGGGTAAGGCAAACGCAGCAGCATGTGCTTTACAGAATCCAAAAGAGGCAAAGGCCCGCAACACATCCCATACCTGCTCAATTACGAGCAGCTCGTACTGGCGTTTACTTGCCAGCTGATAGAACCAGTGTCTGATCTCATCGAGTTGATCACGATCACCCATTCGCCGACGTATGAGATCGGCGTACTCCAGTGTGCACCCAGTCAATACTGAAATCATGCGCATCACTTGCTCATGAAAAACCACAACCCCACATGTTTCTGCCAATACTGGTTCTAGATCAGGATGTATGTAGTCAGCTGAACCCCAACCTTGCCGAGCTCTGAGAAACGGAGTGATCATGTCGCTCTTCACTGGCCCTGGACGGAATAACGAAATGTCAGTAATTAAATCGCCGAACGTCTCGGGTGCAAACTTGCCAATAAGTTCACGTTGCCCCGGTGACTCAATCTGGAAGCAACCCAGCGTGCGCGTACTTTGAATCAATGCAAATGTTGCCGGATCGTCCTGTGGAACTGCTTCAAGGTCAATGCGACCAGTAGCATCGGCACCGACCGCAGTGGGACCTTCAATACGCGCCACTTCATCAATGGCATACGCCAACGCAGACTGCATACGCACACCCAAGACATCAAGTTTGAGTAATCCCATGTGTTCGACATCGTCTTTATCGAATTGCGACATCGAGTAACCCTGGGCACTTGGCTGCACAGGCGTACGGGTAAGCAACGTGGCATCAGAGAGCACAACTCCACAGGGATGCAGCGCCATATTGCGTGGTAATCCGTCCAAACCTTCGACAAGTTCCAAGAATTGGTTCAGTTGACCATTTGCTGCCAACTTACCGATTCCACTGCGACGTAGCTCTGGAAGTTCAGCCAGTGCACTACGGACATGCCGCGCGCGAATATGCGGAAATGATTTTGCGAAAACTCCCACTTCACTCCGTGGCATACCGAGCGCTGCACCAACATCGCGAATAGCATGCCGTACCCGGTAGGTCTCGCGCATCGACACACACGTCGTTCGTTCGTCACCAAATTTTGCAAATATCGCGTCATAGATTTCAGGTCGGCGCGCTGATTCAACATCAATATCAATATCCGGTAACCCTGGTCGCAACGTGGAGACAAAACGTTCCATCAACAAGTTGTGTCTGATGGGATCAACTCCTGAGATTCCCAGTAGATAGTTGAGAAAGCTGCCGGCACCTGAACCACGGGCTGCCACTCGAATGCCCATCACCCGAATCATGTCAACAACTTCAGCAACGGTAAGCAAATAGCCAGCAAACCCCATACTGTGAATCACATTCAATTCAGATTCAAAACGGTCACGAACGTCACGGGCTGGTTCCGGCGAATCACGCACATACTGATCAAGAGTTATCGCGCATCGTTCGCGCAAAACAACATCTGCCGAGCGACGTTCGTCGGGCAACATCACTGCAAGTTCTGGAACATAAACCGAATTCATACCCAGATCACGCCCTGAATCAATGACACATTGTTCGCCCACTGCACGTGTGGTACTCAGCAGCACTTTGGCAATATCGCGCGGGTCACCGACCATTCGGGAAATACGTTGAGCTACCTGATACATGTGCTCACTCGATGACAGGAAAGCCTGATCGGTTGATCCACCACGATTTCGGGCATTAAGCGCTACTTGCAAGCGCGACGCATCTAACACATCCGCGATTCGCGATTGCCGCGGTTCAACGTAGCGCACCATATTTGTCAGCACTGCAGGTGTTTTGTGTGCAATAGCCCACTGCAACATGCGTGCCGCAAAAGTGTCGGACAGGTTCAGAGCATCCGCAGACTGCATGTGTGTCACAACTTCGACGTATGCCTGGACTCCATGCGCATTCCATCGCCGCACCCACTCCAAGGCATGATCAGGACGTCGCTGCGCTAGGTGGTGCCCAACTGCAGATTGCGGTCCAAGCAGTGCAACGAGTCCATACTCGCCGGCTAGTTGCATGAGCTCGTATTGATCGATACCTGGTTCGCCGCGTTCACCTTGGTGTGCGCGTGAAATTACTGCACACAATCCAGCCCAACTGTGTTTATCGCTTGCCAACAATGTGACACGTGGACGTTCTCGTCGTAGCCATGCCCCACCATGAGCTGGAGTTAGCTGTGGAACTTGATGCACTGCACTATCAATCACCGCAATATCAACGCCGAGCACTGGCTCGATTCCCGCGGCCTGACAACTGTGCAAAAAACTGACCGCGCCGGCAACCGTATCCCGATCCGTTAACGCCAACATTTGTTGACCATGTTCGACTGCCCGCGTTACTAACTCACTAGGTTCGGACGTGCCAAACCGCATCGACAGTGCCGAGGCAACATGTAAATGGATAAACGAATCTTGAGACATTGACTGGGTCTTTCACTTTTAGCGATTGAATGATTAAGCAGTACGTGGCTTAAAGGGCAACACGTTACTTTTTCCTGACGTCTCAACGATTGCTGCACGTTGTGTTGGCAAAGTGAGCTGACGAGAAATTCCAAGTTTTTCGGCAACGATGTCAATGAACTCGTGTGCATCTCTAATTAAGTCATCAGCCTCACGTGGAGTAACAGCCCCGCCGAGTCCGGCTTCGGCGGCTGCCCGCTTACCGGCACCTGCTGCAAAAAACTGGGACCATTCAGTGAACTCAGGAAAACGATTCGCCAAGAGCACCCACACACTCGTTGGTCGACGATTATTTGGCTGCGCATGTGAAGCCAATAATGCTGCCGCAGCACGCAGGGCAGCTAAGTGAGCAGCCACATACTTCTCGCCTGCACGTTCAGCACTGATCGCTGTATCCAAACTACGCAAAGCATTTGATAGCAGATCGATGCTGGCAACTGTTGCTAGTAACTCGTCTGTTGATTGTGCACTCATTGTGTTCTCCTTTTTAGATTCAAGTGTTGTGAAATTTAAGTGTTGTGAGATTTAGGGTTTGTCAGTCGAGCACCCGAGTGACAAACCACAAACCATCGCTAGTGGCCAATTCATAAATTCCAGATCCCTGATCAGCTCGTGCCTCAATGCGCCACAGCCGCCAATCGCGTGCTTGCCAGTCAATGCGTTGGCCAGCGCGATCATCGAGTCGACTTGCGGTGCGCCACCATTGCGCAGACTCAAACCAGCTGAGTAATACTGCAAGCACTGTGTACTGCCGGTCACGCCACACAAAGTGCGTTGGGGCACCCAATAGGTCAGCGCGAACTGCGACCTGTGAGCGCCGCGTGGGCGGGTACATGCGAGACATTGCAAGCCTTTCGGGACTTATTCGAACATTTGTTCGATAGCATAAGCCCTACCCCAGACACCGCGCTAGGCCTTTGTCCAAGCTGGTCATATCCCTTGATTTCAGACACAAAAGAGCGGTAGATCCAACTGGATCTACCGCTCTTTTGTGGAGCGCGACTAGCGCTTACCCAATTTCTTCCTTCATCACTGCTTCGAAGCCTTCGGCTCGACTGCGACGCACAACCGCGATCAAAACCAAACCAACAACCATCCATGCCCCAGCAATATAGAGCGGCAAGTTGAACGGGTAAGCAGGCATTGGGAGTACGCACTTGTAAAGCACATAGCCCAAAAGGCCAACAGCAAGAATTGGCAGCACCAAGTGGTACAGCGCATTGAATTCTGACTTAGCAGTTGTGGTGAAGTAACGAATCACACCAATGTTGCCTAACGCGTACACGACCATTGCACCGACGGTCAATGTAGTTGCGGTAATACCAAACGCATTTACCGTTCCGTACTTGGCACCAAAGCCCAGTGCAATCGACAGTGAAACTACACCGATCAAGACCACTGCATTTGCCGGAGTCTTATGCGTTGGATGAATTTCCCCAAGCTTGCGAGAAACTAAACCATTGCGACCCATCGACATGAGAACGCGGCTGCCCTGGTTGACAGTGGCAAGCGCACAACCCAACGAAGAGTTCGTGATTGCAAAGAACACTGCAAGCCAGCCGATACCAAGAACGCGGTTAGCCATCGTGTCGAATGGCGCTGCATCCTTAACAAAGTTTGCAATATCTGGAACACCCCAACCGAATACGGTCGCAAACGACATTACGAGGTACAGAGTTCCAAGGATTGTGACCGAGATCAGAATGGCCCGAGGAATGTTGCGACGCGGGTTGTCTGTTTCTTCAGCCATCGGTGCAGCAGATTCAAAACCAACAAAGTTCAAAATACCGAAGACAACACCAAATCCGAGGATTCCAGTCCAGCCTGTTGGACCTGACGAAGGCACCAGCTGAGTGAAATCAATGCTGCTGTTTGGCTTAGCAAGGAGTGCGATTGCCAAAATAACGAACACAGAGATTTCTAGCGCACCTGCAATGAGTGTGACCTTGGCTGAGCGTCGAACACCTGTGTAAGCCAGCATCAGCACAATGCCAATGATCGCAATTTCAAAGATGGCCCAGTTGATGTTCACATGTAAATACTGCTTCGAAAGCGCCTGGGCAATACCAGCCCAGATAACAGTCACTTCTGCAGGCAATATGAGCGCATACAAGAAGTAGATCCAGCCACTGAAAGCTCCAGCTGTTGGGCCAAGCGAACGCGACAAGTAGGTGTAGTAACCACCAGCAGTTGGCATGAGGCGGGCAAACTGGATGATGCTGGATGCTACGAGCAGCACAGCAATCATCGAGATGCCATTACTTATCCATAGAGCAGCACCGGCGGCAGCAATCTGTAATGGAAAGTCGTAGACAATTGCAGCAGCCGGAGCCATGTTTGTCATATTTTGGAATACAACTGAACGCAAGGACAGTGTGCCTGTCTCAAGCTCAGTGGCAGCCTGGGTTTTAAACCCAGGAATCTGTGTATGTTCGGTCACCGTAGTGCTCCTTTGTAAGTGTCTTGCGAACCAATAGTGCGTACTTACTGACTTCGACTTACTGACTTCGACTTACTTCACTTCTACTTACTTCACATCACCCGAGAACTCTTTACTCGAGAACTCTTTACTCGAGGATTCTTTACTCGAGAACTGTCGCTGATGCGATTGTGCCACCTACCGGGTTACGGAATGAGGATTTGGCGTAGAGCTTCTCCCTTGTTGAGATCGCTCAATGCATCAGCGGCTTCCTCGAGAGGTCGACGCGCCGATACCATTTCTTCAAGTTTGAGATTCCCATCCATGTACTGATCCACCAGCCAAGGGATATCGACTGCTGGGCGGATTGAACCGTAGTTCGATCCAAGAATTTTTTGATCTGCTTCAGCCAAAGTAAGAGGTTCAAACGATGCGGTGGCCCCAACTCGCGGAAGGCCGACAATAACAGCTGATCCCCCCAGGGCGAGCATTCGAATGATTGCCTCGGTGGTTGATGGATGACCAATCGCATCAAAAGCGTAATCAACCCCATCTTCAATAAGTTCGCGCAATTTTTCGGCGGGATCATCTGTAGTCGAGATTGTCAATGCATCGGTTGCTCCGAGCGTCAGAGCAAGATCTACTTTTGCCTTATTGATATCGATGGCAATGATGCGCGAGGCACCGAGCATGCGGGCACCTTGAACGACTGAAAGGCCAACACCACCACAACCAATTACTGCAACGGTAGATCCAGCCGGCATTTTTGCGGTGTTCTTTACCGCGCCAACTCCAGTTGCAACAGCGCAGCCGACTAGTGCAATTAAATCAAGCGGCGCATCGGAACGAACTTTGATTGCTCCTGAGTCAGGAACCACTGCGAAATCTGCATACGAAGAAACACCTAGGTAATGGTGTGCAGGTTTGCCTTCGAATGACAGTCGACTAGTGCCATCGTGCAGTACACCACCGGGGGCAACAACAGATGCAACCAGTGAGCACTGTGCTTCGCGTCCAAGTTTGCAGTATTTACACACGCCACACGGAGCAACCCATGAAAGAACGACGTGATCACCTACGGCAAGATCGGTGACTCCTGCACCAAGCTCCACAACGATGCCCGAACCCTCATGACCCATGACAAGAGGAAGAGGTAGTTCCCACTCACCCCGCTGAACATGTAGGTCAGAGCCACAAACACCAGCGCCAGCAATTTTGACCTTGACTTCGCCCGGTCCCGGCGGCGCAAGCGTCACATCAACCATCCGTGGCGGAGTACCTACAGCTTCGAAAACGACAGCACGCATATCTACTTTGACTCCTTTAGGGCAAAACCTTTGTTGTGGTCATTAGCATGGCAGATTTTTCTCATTTGTCAGCAAAATTAGGCTAAAAATGGCAATTCCAACCAATTAAAGTTTGGTATTTTTTCAATCTATTTTCGTAATGTCTGCAAGGTCACAAATCATTTGTATCCAAACGACCTGATTCGCAACTAATTAAGAGCGCATAGGCGTACATTCCGAATTAAGGGTACCTCGGCCCCGATTAAGACGAAGGAGTAACAGATGTCCGGTTGGCTATCCAACTTCATGAATGTTCCAGCGAAGTACATTCACTTCAACAGTTGGCTTCAAATTTCAGTCTCGAACTTGATTGTCATTCTGATCATGCTCGCGCTCTTCGCAGCAGCAATACTGCTCCCCTTTCCTGGATCGCACAGCAAATCAAATTCACATCGGGGTGACAAGTAATGAGTATTCAAAATACGGAAAATACGAGTACTGAAACTCCGGCGCCTGAAGATTCGGCGCATGAAGATTCAATATCTGAAAATTCACAGATGTGGACTGCCCGCCTACGCAATATGTGGCAACGCAATCTGCCGATCGACAAACTGCTTCCTGATACCCAACCGGCTTATGTTTCGTCTTGGATTTACGTCTTTGGTGTACTTACCATTGCCGCTTTCGTGGACATCTTGATCTCAGGTTTGATTTTGGCTTTTGCCGGACCTGCCTGGTATCACACTTCGTCACTTGGACTTTTTGTCAATAGCCTGCACTTCTGGGGAGTTCAGCTCTTCTTTGTGTTCATGGTTGTGCACTTGTGGGGCAAGTTCTGGATGGCCGCTTGGCGTGGACGTCGCACCGCAACCTGGATTACCGGCATGGTTGCATTTCTCGCTTCAATTGGAACTGCATTTACCGGTTACTTGATCCAAACAAACTTCGATGCACAATGGATTGCTTTCGAAGCAAAAGATGGTTTCAATGCAGTCGGCATTGGCGCATTCTTTACTCCTACCAACATTGGTCAAATTATGTTGATCCACGTTGCACTGCTGCCGCTAGTTCTTGGCGCGATAACAGTGATGCACGTATTACTAGTTCGCAAACATGGCGTAGTTCCGCCAATGGACGCACTACCTGAAATCGAGGCCTAGTCATGAAATCACAAACTGCCAAGCAAGCCTTTGATGCTGCGCCTTGGACTGGTCGCGTACGCAAGTACGACATCGTCAAAGAAGCCACCATCGCAGTCGTCATTGTCTCGTTGCTTGTTGTCTTGCTTTCACTTATTTTCTCGTCGCCAGACGATAAGCAACTCACGTTCCGCGATTGGGCAAAAACCAATCCCACCAACTTCTATGCAACTACTGTGCAAGAGCTTGCGGGAACCTCTGAAAGCGCTGGCTACGGACCTCCGTACAACAATGCAAGCGCCGGACTCAACATTGGTCCACTATGGCTACAAAAATGGGCTGGTGTTACTCACCCCGTTGACACTCCCAATGACCTAGTCATCACACCGCTCTCACTGTCAGTTCTTTCAGCCAGTGAAACCAGCGCGCTCGGAACATGGAAATCAGCAAATATCGATCAGCAAACGGCATGGGCAACTGCTTACGACACTGCAATTGGTGCCGCTGATGGAAACTACACCGCTGCTGCTCCTGGCGATTATGGGCCAGTTCCTGCACTAGCCAATGCGCTCACAAATGTCGCTGCGCAGGGTTCACTAGATGCGTTGTTGCTGGCTGGTGGAAACTTTTACTCCACTGATAACACCAAGCAAATCCTGTTCTTTGGTGATGGTGCTTACTTGGATGATGCTGCTACGGCCGCCAACTTGCAGGGTAATTCCTGGGGAATGATGAATGAAACTGGTCGCTACCCTGGTCAAGCTTGGCTTTGGTTGTACTCAATCTGGTACCAGATCCCGCCATTTATCAATGAGGCATCTGCACCATTTGGATCAAACGCGGATGCCTACATCATGTTCGTGGTCATGGGTCTTACGGCAGGACTGATGTTCGCTCCGTTGATTCCGGGATTGCGTTCCATCCCACGCGTCATTCCATTGCATCGCAAGATCTGGAAGTCGTACTACTCGGAAGAAAACATCAAGCGTCACAAGTAACACAAGCTGGGCTATGGAAATCGATCCGAGGGCGTTTCGATTTCCATAGTTCTTTTTGCGAACGTCAAATCGTTACAAGCTATGGGCTGCGATTACTGATTCAATGACGGCGCGCTGGTGATCAGAGCATTCCTGTCCGGGCAGTTCATCCCACCCTGGCGTGACTGGGTCATCAATTGCCGTCTTGTGACCTGACATTGTCTCAAGCACCGCAAGCCCACAGTAAGGCACATAGAACGGCGAATAACCGCCTTCATGCGTCATCACAATGCGTCCATCACAGACTTCATCGGCAACTTCCATCAGCAACTTCGTCATCGCACGATAACCAGTCGGTGTAACCATCTGACGACCTAGCGGATCCGCAGCACTGGCATCAAAACCAGATGGCACCACAATGAGCTCGGGCTTAAATCGTCGTAACGCAGGAATTACTACACGCTGAATTGTTTCTACGTAAGCACCGTTGCCCGACCCACTTGGTAGCGGCACGTTCATTGCGTACCCGTCGCCAGCACCTTCACCGCGTTCGTGCAGGTGTCCGCTGTTGAGTGGAAACAAGCCATCTTGATGAATAGAAATTGTCAAAGTCTCTGGATCGTTGTAAAAAACCTCTTGTGTGCCATTGCCATGGTGCACATCCCAGTCGACTGTGGCGATGCGTCCAACACCCATTTCAGCGCGCAGTGACTTGATCGCAATCGATGCATTAGCAAAAATACAAAAACCCATTCCGGTACTTGGTCGCGCATGATGGCCTGGCGGACGAATCAATGCATAAGCATTACGAACTTCACCGTTCATCACTGCGCGGGCTGCCGCAATAGCTCCACCTGCAGCCAACGACGCGATCTCGAAGCCGCCGCCTGCAAAAGGCGAATTGCCATCTCCTGCGTCGCCGCCCTTGACGGTTGCACTCTCACGCTTAATGCGTTCGAGGTGTTCACGAGTGTGTACGCGCAGAATATCTTCTTCGCTGGCTGTCACCGGAGTAATGCGGGTGAGGTGTTCAGCAAGGCCAGAGACTTCAACGAGCGACGCAAACCGAGTCTTACTTTCGGCGCTCTCGAAGTGTTGCCATGGCTGCACCGTGGCACTCGGGGCAAGCAGTCCGTTATATGTACCGGTGTCATGCCAGCCGTACAACTCGTGCCATACAAATCCAGTTGCCATCACGGCCTCCTATCTAGAATCGCGCTCCCCTTTGAGCGCCACTTCGAATTAACGCCAGGACTTCTCATCTTCGGTGTACGCGCCACCCGGCAGTTCGCCAGACTTAGCAAATGCATCAAGGATATTTTTGGTAATTACAGAAATATCGTTCTCGAAACCAAAGCTTGCCAGCGAACTGGTCCAGGCAATCGAGCCTGTTGAGAAAACTCCACCATTATTTCCTGAAGTGAAATAAGTGACGTCAGCGCGGACAGCCGGGTTCTGCGTGCCAAGCAGGCCGGGGTGATGGAACATGATGTCTTCATGCACACCTGGGTAATTGTCCGACCAGTTTGTTGAAGTGGCCAGCAAGCGCGTATGCGGCGGTGTTCCCAACAACAAGTCGTAGCGCTCCGTCTCCAGCCCCGCGGCACCGTCGAGTGCCAAACCATGATCGCCAAACTTTTCAGTATCAACGCCATCAAAAATCCATGAAACAGACTTGTGGTAACTATCTGGCATGCGGTTGTACGGATGACAAGCATCAAAACCTTGTGTAGTAAATCCAACACCGGTTAGCTTTTGTGGCGCACGGCCGCGGTTACGCCAGATACCACCACGTTCTGCTGAGGTTGCGTGGTAGTACTCGCCAGGCTCTGCCTGCCAGGCGCGCATGCCGGCTTCGCCCTTGCGAACTTCCATTACTTCAGGTTCACCATCGCGGTATGAAATGACCCAATAGAAACCATTTCCACCGAGGTACATCAAGCGGCCGCCCGTAGAAACAAACTCTTCGAGGTAGTTCAAGCCGTCTTCATTCCAATATTCAGGGTGCGAACCAGTCATGACGACGTTGTAATTGCGAAGAAGGTCAGTGCCTTCGCGCATCAAGTCGTGGTCTGTAGCAATTTCGTAGTCATAGCCGTGCTTTTCCAACCAGGCAATGGCTGTCAAGTCGCGAGCGAACTGCCATGTCGTACCAATAGTTGAGGAACGCCACTTTGGCCGCATATTGATGATCGGGCGTAGCCATGATGTGTAACACACACCTTCACCATCTTCGTAATGGTCATAAGTTGAACGACCATACTTTGGATCCTGGTAGTAGTCCGCTTCTATCGGCGTCAACACCGCAGGATGCGAGCCAATAGCCTGTGCAACTGGCACGTGATGGACAATCATTTCATTTGCATAGGCAAGGTATGAGTTCGTCGGAAATAGGTAGAGAATTTTTGCCTTCGGAGTCTTCGCACGAACGAAGAACGGCACATGATCTTCGACATCACCGATCGTGATGTGAGCTGCATAGGCCCCGCTCTTCGTTCCCGCCGGAACAGTCCAGGTAAATGTTGAATCCCATTCGCAATTGATCATCGAATCATCGTGGAATGCAATTCCCCCGTATTCACCTGGTGTTGCGCGCCAGTCATCGTGCTTACCTGACCAGTTGTAACCGGTCATAGCCCGAATTGGTCGTTGAATACCTAGCCCATTGAGTCCATTCCCGCTGGTGTCAACGACGACATCGTCGATGCCATCTTCGCCGTAGCCAATTGTTGTGTCCCACGCTGCAACCAGACCTTCAGCGGACGGGGCCTTGCAGCAGAGGGCCTTGATCTCATCAAGAGATAGAGCGCGATTCCAAACTGCTGAACGGTCAATTTTACCGTTATACAAAAAGTCCTTGTAGTAACCGCGAACTGTTGCAGAGTTCGATGCGGCAGCCCACATGAATTCGGTCGTAGCGCTCTTTGGTTTCGTCCGAAGTGACTGCTCGATCGAGCAGGTGTGATCAAATGGCGCCGCTGGACCAAGGCGACCGTTGTATGGGTTCACAATCGCTTCTTGATGCAGGATTGCCTTTCCTGACTTTCCATCAAAAGACACGGCAACGTAGTACCACGTGTGGTGAGCCAGCGGAATTTGCGAAACAATTTCGTCGGTGTCTTTGCCATCAGCAACCCAGAATGCTAAACGACCTTCGCCGTCAATGCCGAGTGCATAACCAGCGGTTTCCGTGAGCGCAAACTTGCCCAAAATAACCTGACGTCCTTTTTCAGGCGTCGTTGAATAAATGTAACTCGACATGGTGAGTGCATCAGTAAGCGCTAATTTTCCATTGGGATCTGCAACTCGCACAGCATTACCCAAATCCACAAATTGCTTCTTGACTTTTATGCTGCCCAGGTCTTGCGCCAGCTCGTCGACGTAGCCGGGACCTTTAGGGTCCTCGTCTCCATGAATTAACCGCACAACCTTGACGTTGGCCTCGGTCGCGTTATCGACAGTCACCTGGAAGGAAACGGTTTCGCCCTCGACAACACTTATCTTGTCGGTATATCCCGTGATTGAAATAGATGCCATGTGCTTCTCTCCTGCTAGTGCTGTGACTTGAGGTCGTTGATACGGCGAAGGAATACCGCGTGGTACGCCTCCTCCAAATTTGTATAAGTTTTGTCGTCAATCAAACGAGGTGGAACACCAGGTTGACCGCTGAGGGCAACAACTCGATACGCCTTGAATGATTCTTCGCAATAGACCACGTACTTGTTACTGATCGGTTGCTTGCGGAAGTAGTTCAACATTCGCTCTAGATGATCAGAATGTTGTCCCATCGGCGACAAGCGATGTTCTTCAATCACTTCTGGGGTAATCCATCCACGTAGTTCATCGCGAATGTTACGCTCAAATTCACGTTCACTGATACTGGCCTTATCGCGGATTTCTGGACCCTCTTCAGGCAAGAATGCGCCGTAACGCGTGGTGCGTGAGGCGCGGGATAGTGCCTTACGTCGTTCACGAATCTCAATAATTTGTTGACGCAAACCAAAAATGCCATTGCGTGTGTAAAGTACAGACGCCAACATCATTCCACCAACAAGCACGATGCGCCATGGTCCCCATGCAGTAAACCATTGGGTAATGAACACAACAATGACTGTTCCGATAACAGCGCCTTCTGCCTTACCAAGTCCCCCGATGACAATCATTGCGAGCAACAGCAGCAGTTGATCAAGGCTGAAAAGATTCAGTGACGTTCCGCCGGTGTAGGCCGAGTAAAAAGCTCCCACAAAACCAAGCGCGGCAGAGGCAATCAAAAACACCAGCATCCGAATTCGTTGGAAGTCAATGCCAATCGCTTGCGAAAACGATTCGTCTTCGCGTGAGGACTGAGCAGTGCGCAGCAAGATTCCGATTCGTCCGCCAGTCACGATGCGGAATACTGCCAGCGATCCCAACAGCACTGCGAAGGCTGCAAAGTAATTAAGTGACTGTCCGGCCAATGTGTGGCTTGCGTCATCGGACACGATGCGATCCGCGCCGAATAGTGCACCGTTGAACTGTCCGCCGAGGGCTTTGTCTTGAGTGATGTAGCTACGAATGAACTCTGATAGGCCCAATGTCAACAACGCGTAGTACATGCCGTCGAGGCGCCGCGCCGGAATACTAATTATGAATCCGAGCAGCGCGCCAAATAACGTTCCGACCACAAGCATCACCGGCCAGTGAATGTGTCGAGAAATGCTTAAATAAGTTGCCGCGTAAGCGCCAACGCCAACCGTTGCCATGCTGGCAAACGATTGCAAGCCAGCCGTTCCGATAATGAGAGTCCAGAACACATTGACTGCGGCATAAAAACAAATGATGCCAAAAATTGAAAACACACGTTCTTTGCCACTGATAATTGGAATGACTAACAGCACAACCAAACCAAATGTCCAAAACAACGGCTTCTTATCGCGCAAAATTAATTCGCGCTTTAGCGTCTTGGGGTTGTAGCGGCCTTCGAATCGAAGTAATGGGCGCTTGGTAAATGGCACACGTATGCGACGGAATTGCGATCCAGAACGAACTGGCCAATGTGGAATCAGTCGACGACGACCGATGGATGCCTTACTCACGGACATCCTCCAATACGCCACCAAGTCCGCGCGGGCGGAAAGCCAAGATCGCAATTACCAGACCGAACTGGACGAACGGAACAAGTGACTGCTTTGTGTACCGGGCAGTTGTAGCTTCGGCAAGACCGAGTAGTACCGAGGCAGCCACTGTGCCTGGGATGGAACCAAGTCCACCTGCAAGCGAAATGATCAAACCAACAGTTAACGGTGCCACACCAGAGCGCGGACTAACAAAGAATGTCTGTGCCAGCATCACCGACGCCAGCCCCGATAGCGCACCACTAATTGCTAGAGCTAACATGCCGGTTGTACGCACTGACACACCAACCATGTTTGCACCCATTGGGTTCATCATCATGGCGCGCATCTGCAAGCCCTGACGACTGTTTCTCATCCAGATAGTGACAATCGCCATCACCAACGT
>Ga0114964_10001788_pt1 | contig 15589 bp, 12 predicted proteins | sample C_131016_MF_Meta_FD_92638 | JGI IMG/M metagenome (GOLD analysis project Ga0114964, IMG submission 92638) | Freshwater microbial communities from Lake Croche, Canada to study carbon cycling - C_131016_MF_MetaG | ecosystem: Environmental > Aquatic > Freshwater > Lake | place: Lake Croche, Canada... | reverse complement strand
GCCCCACTGACTGACACAGTGCGCCTCGTCAATCGCAAACAAACTCAGTTGTCCGCGTTCAAACAGCGAATCGAGTTGCGCCAAAAAACGCGAAGTGGTCACCCGCTCAGGTGCAGCGTAGAGTAAGGTGACTTCACCGCGCAGCAGGCGTTGCTCCACCTGGTAAGCCTCTTCACCCGACAGCGTGGAATTGAGAAACGCAGCGCGCACGCCCGCCTCATGCAAGGCACCTACCTGGTCGTGCATCAGCGCGATGAGCGGCGATATCACCACCGTGATGCCATGCCCCGCGCGTTGGCGCGCAATCGCAGGAATCTGGTAACACAGCGACTTGCCGCCGCCCGTGGGCATTAGCACCAGTGCGTCGCCGCCCCCGCCCACGTGCTCAATGATGGCCTGTTGCGGCCCGCGAAAAGAGTCGTAACCAAATACTTCCTGCAGGATGCTCAAGTAAGACAAAGGGGCGCCGCTGGTGAATGGAAAAATGAAAAAGCTTGGCTTATCGCGTGCAGTAGCAAAGCACACAGCCCAGGATTGTCCCCGCAAAGCCAAATACACCGCGTAACAGCAACCGGGGTCTTGCCAAGCCTTGCAACCCAAACATCAGGCAGGCTTCTTTTGTGCCGCTGTCGCCGCTGCGCGTGCGGCAAATTCGGCGCGTAAGGCGCGTAGCTTTTCGCGTGGATCTTCTTTGATGGTGGCTTGGTTCAAAGCCATTTCGGCAATAAAGCGGCTGGGCTGGGCGGCAATCGTGTCGCGCCCTTTTTTGCGCCGCCGTGTCCAGCTCACCGACAAGGTGCGTTGCGCGCGGGTAATGCCCACGTACATCAAGCGCCGCTCCTCTTGCAAGCGGGTGGCCAGGTCGGCGTGCGCCAGCGCGGCAGCGGCTTCGTCCGGTGCTTCATCGCCCGCTTTATCTGTGCTGGCTTTGCCTGCCTCTTCCATCTTGAAAGGCAGCAGGCCTTCGGTCACGCCCACCAGCATCACATGCGGCCACTCCAAACCCTTGGCGGCATGCAGTGTGGACAAGGTGACCACGTTTTGGTCTTTCTCGCGCTCAGTCAAGGTGGACAAGAGCGCGATGTTTTGCGCCACGTCCAGCAGGTTTTTGCTGGCGCGTTGCGTGATCAGGATGTCGACGTCCATTTGCCCGCCGCAGCGCTGCGCCATCCATTCGCAAAACTCCATCACATTGGTCCATTTGACGGCAGCAATTTGCGGGCTGTCTTCGGTGTCGTACAAATGCTTTTCGTAGGCCATGTCGGCCAACCAGGTCTTGAGAAACAGCAAGGCGTTTTCCGCGCCCTCAGTGTGTTTGGCGCGAAACTGCAAATCATTCACGCTGCGGCCGAACTCATGCAAGCTGCCCACCGCGCGGCTGGACAAGACCGAGCCCAGCGAGGATGAAAACAGGGCTTCAAACAAACTCAGTTTGTAACGGCTGGCAAAGGTGCCCAGGCTGCCCAAAGTCTGGTGGCCTATGCCGCGCTTGGGCGTGGTGACGGCGCGCAAAAACGCCGGGTCATCATCGTTATTAGCCCACAGGCGCAGCCAGGCACACAGGTCGCGGATTTCAGCGCGATCAAAAAAGCTTTGCCCGCCGGACACCTTGTAGGCAATACCCGCTTTGCGCAGGGCTTTTTCAAAGGGCCTGGCCTGGTGGTTGGCGCGGTAGAGCACGGCAAAGTCGCGCAATTCTTTGAACTGCATGCCCGTCTGCGCCAGGGTGCCCTCGGCGCGCAAACTCTGAATGCGGGCCACCATGCGCTCGGCTTCATGGTCTTCGCTGTCGGCGTCCACCACACGCACCGGTTCGCCTTCGCCCAAATCGCTCCACAGGTTCTTTGGGAACAGCTTGGGGTTGGCCGCAATCACATTATTGGCCGCGCGCAAGATGGCGGCGGTGGAGCGGTAGTTTTGCTCTAGCTTGATGACCTTGAGCGCCGGGAAATCTTGCGGCAACAAGCGCAGATTGTCCAGCGTGGCGCCGCGCCAGCCGTAAATACTTTGGTCGTCATCGCCCACTGCGGTAAAGCGCGCGGCATCCCGCCCAGGCGCTAAGCTGCCATCGGGCTCACAACCCACCAACAACTTGAGCATGGCGTACTGCGTGGCATTGGTGTCCTGGTATTCATCGACCAGCACATGGCCGGCAAAAGCCTGCCATTGCGCGCGCACCTCGGGGAATTCACGCAGAAGTTTGAGCGGTAGGCTGATCAGGTCGTCAAAGTCCACGCTTTGGTAGGCGCTCAAACGCTCTTCATAGCGCCCCATGATGACGGCCGCCTGGCGTTGGTCTTCATCGGCCGCCTGCGCCAAGGCCTGTTCGGCATTGAGCCCCGCGCTTTTCCAGGCACTAATCGTCCATTGCCAGTTGCGCGCGGTGGTTGAGTCGGTGCTGCCGCCGGCATCTTTCAAGATGCTGGTCACATCTGAGGTATCCAAAATACTGAATTGGGGTTTGAGCCCCAGCACCGCGCCATGGCTGCGTAACATGCGCACGCCTAACGCATGAAAGGTGCAAATCAACACCTCTTGTGCGGCTTTGCCAATCAGTGTTTTGGCGCGCTCGCGCATTTCGGCGGCGGCTTTGTTGGTGAAAGTAATTGCGGCAATTTTGCTGGCGGGCATGCCCACTTGAATCAGGCGCGCGATTTTGTGGGTGATGACGCGGGTTTTGCCCGAACCGGCGCCGGCCAGCACCAGGCAAGGGCCGTGCAGGTAGTTCACCGCCTCCTGCTGGGCGGTATTCATGGCGTTGTGGGGGGAGGACATGCGCGAGGCGTCGGCTCAGGCCGGTAAAGGGCAAACTCAAAAGGCCGCGCATCTTAACGGCAGGCTGGACTCGCATTTGGCTTGACAATCGCGGCATGCTGGAAATCTTTGAAGTTACCTTCCCGTTCTTTGCTTTGGTTTTATGCGGCTACACCGCCGCCCGGCGCCAGATGCTTCCCTTGGTAGCAATTGCCGGCCTCAATAGCTTTGTCCTGTTTTTCGCCCTGCCCTGCATGCTGTACCGCTTCGGGGCGAATACGCCGATTGCGCAGTTGCTGGACCCTGCGGCCAGCATCACTTACTTGGTGTGCGGTTTGAGCGTGGTGGCCCTGGTCATCGCCATCACCTTGCGCGGACCTATCGGATGGAACGACGCGGCTTTTGGCGCTCTGGTGGGCGCATTTCCAAACACCGGATTTTTAGGTGTTCCGCTGTTGGTGGCGATTTTGGGCAAGCAGGCTGCGGGTACGGCCATCGTCACAATTTTGGTGGACCTGGTGGTTACCACGTCTCTGTGCATCGCCCTATCGCGCCTGGGCGCGCTGGGTACTTCGGCGGGCACGGAGCTAGAGCGCGTCAGCCCTACGCAGGCCGCGCGCAATGCCTTGCGTGGCGTGACCACCAACCCCATGCTGTGGGCCATCCTGAGCGGCGCTATGGCTTCCGCCTTCGGCCTGGTTTTGCCCGGCCCGGTGGACGCCACCTTGGGCCTGCTGGCCGACTGCGCTTCGCCGGTGGCTTTGTTCACTATCGGCGCAGTGCTGGCACGTTCTCAAATCATGGCCCAAGAAGGCCAGGCTCCGGCCGTGCCCTGGTCCGATGTGCTGCCGGTGGTAGCTGTCAAACTGCTGATCCATCCTTTGCTGGTACTGGCTGTTGGCTTGCTCGCGCAGGCCATGGACGCGCCCCTGGCGGACGCGGCGCTCACCGTCATGGTGCTGGTGGCGGCGCTGCCCAGCGCCAGCAATGTGTCTATGCTGGCCGAGCGCTTTGGTGCCAATAACGGACGCATCGCCCGTATTATTTTGCTTTCCACAGCGCTGGCATTTTTTACATTCGCCGCTGCCGTGGTGCTGATGACCGGCTAGGCGGCGCTGCGCTAAGGGCTACCAGAGGGTGATTAGATGGACAGCGGGTCCACATCGATGGCCCAGCGGATCAGGCCTTTGCAGGCCGGGTCGCTGCGACTGGCCTGCAGCACCTCCTGCCAAGCCGCCAAAAAGCTTTGCAAAGCATGGCGCGAAGCGCTTTCTACCAGCATTTGCGCGCGCTCCACATTGGCCACGCGTTGCACGGACATGGGTACGGCCGGGTACAGCATCACCTGCTCGAGCACCTTCGCCCAACCCGGCCATTGCGCCATGTCCGAGCCGGCGCGCTTGCGTGCCGCGTTTAAAAACGCCTGGGCCGCCTCCTGGCTGCGCGCATCGGCGCGCACCAGGGCCTGGTAACTAAAAGGCGGCATGCCCGCTTGCTCACGCTCTTGCAACTGGCTGTGGGCAAAGCTGGGGTAGTCGTAGTTTTTTAAGGCGGCATACACCGGATGGGCCGGCTGGAAGGTTTGTACCCATACTTCACTCTGCGCGCCCATGGCCGCATCGCGTCCGGCCCGGCCCGCCGCTTGCAGCAGCAGCGAGAACAGGCGCTCGGGGGCCCGAAAGTCGCTGGAAAACAAGGCGCTGTCCGGGTTGATGGCCGCCACCAGCGTGATGCGCCTAAAGTCATGGCCTTTGGCAATCATCTGGGTGCCCACCAACACATCGACCTCGCCTGCATGCACCGCCGCCAGCTGGCTTTGCAGCGCGCCTTTGAGGCGTGTGGTGTCGGCGTCAATTCGGCCTATACGTACTAGTTCGCCCTCGGGCTGTTCCGGGCTTTGGGTTCCGGGGCGGCGCACATCGGCTAACAGAGTGGCGAGCAATTCTTCGATTTGCTCGGTGCCCCGCCCGAGGGTCAGAATATCCGGGTTGCCGCAGCCCGGGCAGGTGCGCGGCACGCGCTCGCTGTGGCCGCAGTGGTGGCAGCGTAGCGTGCGGTCGCTTTTGTGGAACACCCGAAATGCGCTGCAATGCCCGCAGGCGCTTTTCCAGCCGCAGTCGCTGCAATGGAGCACCGGCGCATAGCCGCGCCGGTTGAGAAATACCAGGCATTGCTCGCCACGCGCAATGCGCTCCTTGATCGCCGCCAGCAAGGGCAAGGACACCACTGCATTGCGTGCTTGGTGTGCCATGTCCACCCGGCGCACCAGCGGCAGGCTGCGCCCGACTGCGCCAATGCGGCTGGGCATGTGCAGGCGCAGGTAGCGCCCACCCTCTGCCACCGGGCGGCTGTGAAACCAAGACTCCAGCGAGGGCGTAGCCGAGCCTAAAACCACTTTCGCGGCCTCCAAACGGCCGCGGTACACCGCCAGATCCCGCGCCGAATAGCGTGCGCCTTCGCCGCTTTTGTAGCTGGGGTCATGCTCTTCGTCCACCACAATCAGGCGCAAACCGGGCATAGAGGCAAACACCGCCATGCGCGTGCCCAGCACAATGCGCGCGCCGCCCTGGTGGGCGGCTAACCAAGCAGACAGGCGCTGCGCCGGTGTCATGCCGCTGTGCAGGCTGACCACCGCCTGCGGCCCCCATTGCGGCGCAAAGCGTTCCACAAAGCGCGCCTCCAGCTGCGGCGTCAGATTAATTTCGGGCACCATCACCAGTGCTTGCGCTTGCGGCTCGCGCGCCAGGAGTTGTTCCACCGCCTGCAAATAGACTTCGGTTTTGCCGCTGCCAGTGGCGCCAAACAGCAAAAACGGGCCGCTGTGCGCTTCTATTTGCGCCAAGACTTCGATTTGCTCGGCGCTAAGCGCCTTAGCCTGCGCCGGGTCTGTAGAGGCCTCCTCTGACGGTGTCTTTTTCGCGCGCGAAGTTTTGTTTGCAGCGGGCTGCAAAGCCAGGGCTTTTTGCAGTCGAAGCGATTTGCGCTGCAGCTGCAAGCTGGACAGCTCGCGCAGTTGCGGCGGCAAAGCGGCCAGTGCCACCTCCCCGGCCGAGCGCTGGTAGTAGCGCGCGGCAAAGCGCACCAATTGCTGCCAGGCGCCTGCCAGGGGCAATACCGTGTCCAGCACTTCGCTGATATCGCGTACCTTGCTCGGGTCGATTTCGCCGCTGGCCTCGTCGTCGCTAGGATCCCAGATGACACCCAGGGTTTCGCGCGCGCCCAATGGCACCCGCACCAGGGTGCCGGCGGGCAGTACCTCCCGGTGCCGGTAGGTCAGCACCGGGCCCAGGGAGGCATGGGCCGGGGTGTGGACCAATACCGCCAGCCAGGCGCTCATATAGGCCGCGGCGCGGCGCACCAAACCGAGGGAAAATCAAACATAGGACGTGTTGCGCATAAAAAACAGCAGAAAAACGGGCTAAGCCCTTGATCTGATTAGGGTCACGGCTTTATACCCAGATCGTGTGGATAACTTTGTGGATAGGACCCGTGTAAACCACTTTCCCCCTCTAAAAACCAGCATATTTTTACCCTGCCCAAAAATTGAGCAAAAAAACTAATCGTTAAAAATCAATCACTTAGCATCATTATCGCTTTGGCGATGGGATCGCAGCAGGGCCAGGCTGCCATGCGCACTGCAGGGCAAGCATGTGCATAACTTTGGCCTAGGCGCTCTCCAGTGGGCCCCTATTGGGGCCCCATCACAGCCCTCAGGCTGCCTATTGCGCGCCCCGACGATTGTGCCCGCTGCAGGCGCGCAAAAAAGCAGTAGTTTTCATCCTGTGAAGTGAAAATCAGGCTTGGCGCCTGCATCTGAAGCAGACTGGCGAAACTAGCCTTAAGTCATTGATTTGTAACAATTTGACAAGCTGTTCGCGTATTCTGTGGATAACTTTGTTGATATCCTGCCTCGCGGGCCCAAAATCCTCGGGAAATCAAGGCTTTCGACACGACGCCTTGAAAAAAAGCATATTTGGATTCCTATAAAAATCAACCACTTAGAAGGTAGCTTATGCCAGGACACAGTTTTCGCCAGGTTCAGGCGCACGGCCACTGAAGCTAATAATATTTGTGAACAAGTCAAAAAATACGACTAAAAAACCGCAAATCGTGCTAAGAAAATTAGGGTGGTATTTTGGCCAGGCTTCACTTGGATTTGGCGCGTGGATGGGCTGCGTCATAGGCCTTGGCCAAATGCTGGAAATCCAGCCGCGTGTAAACCTGGGTGGTGCTGATATGGGCGTGGCCGAGCAACTCCTGCACCCCGCGCAGGTCGCTGCTGGACTGCAATACATGGCTGGCAAAAGAGTGGCGCAGCATGTGCGGATGCACCGGCGCGCTAGTGCGCGCCAACTGACTGCGGCGTTGCAGGCGTTGCCATACCGACTGCGCAGTCAAGCGCGTGCCATTGCGCCCGGTAAACAGCGCAGCGGTGGCCAAAGTGGCATCGGGCTGGCCTTGGGCGCTGCGCGCCTTGGCCGGGCCCGGCGGGCTTACCCGCAGAGCTAGCCAGCGCTGTAGGGCGCGCAGGGCTGCGCTGCCCACCGGTACAGAGCGCCGTTTGGCGCCTTTGCCCAGCACATGGGCTTGCGCTTCCTGAAGGTCGATCCAGCCTTTGGCCTGCGGGCCGGGCTGCACATCTAGCCCCACGAGCTCGCCCACGCGCAGGCCGCTGCCGTAGAGCAACTCCACCATGGCTGCATCGCGGGCTTCAAACCAGGCGCGGTCCTGGCTGCAAAAATCGGCAAACTGCACCGCTTCGTCCACGCCCATGGCTTTGGGCAGGGGCTTGGGCGCTTTTGGGGCGCGCACGTCCTGCACCGGATTGCTGGCGACCAAGCCTTGGCGGCCCAACCAAACATAAAAGCCGCGCCAGCCGCTCAAAATTAAGGCAATGCCGCGCCCGCTGCGCCCGCCGCTGTGCATCATGGCAATCCAGCGGCGGATGTGGTGGTGGCTGACTTCGCATAGCGGCAGGGCGCTGGCACCCGAACCGGCGGGACTGGTCGCATAGGCCTGTAGCTTGCCCAAGTCCAGCGCGTACAAGGCTACGGTGCGTTGCGCCAGACGCTTTTCCGTGCGCACATATTGCAAATAGCGCTCTACCAGTTCGGTGTCGGTGGGCACGCGCTGTGTCGCAGGGGGGATTAACGCAAACGGCTTAAGGCGGCGCTGGCCACCTCGCCGATGCGGCATAAAAAGTCGGTCCCCATGCCACCATGGAAGCGCTGCGCATCCATCGAGGCCAGCACCAGCATGCCAAAAGCCGGCGCGCTGCTGCCGGCGTCACCGCTGCGCAAGGGGATGATGGCAATGGAGGCCGCGGTGTCGGGCTTGTCCAGCCAGGCCGTTACTTCAAAGCCGGTGTTCAGGCCGCAAAACGGCTCGTTCAAGGACGAGGCGAACAATTTGGCTTCGTCACTCACGCCCTGCACAAAGGCGCTGTCCGCGTACTCGCTGTCCAGGCCCCATAAACGCAGTGCTACTTGGGGCACCGAAAACTGCTCGCGGATTTCCTGGCTGATCATGCTCGGCAGGGTTTGCGCCTGCGGCACCAGCAAGAGCCCGCGCGCCCAGCGCAGGATCTTGTCGGACAGCAGCACATTGTCATTGCCGTGGCGGATCATTTCCATGATGCGTGATTCGAGCAACTTAATTTTCTCCCGCAGCATCTCGGCCTGGCGCTCTTGCAGGCTGACCGCGCGGTGGCTATGCGGGCTGGTGATTTGCACGGCCGCCAGCAAGTCTGCGTGGCGCAGAAAAAAGTCTGGCGTGTTGGCCAGGTAGTTGGCAATGTCGTCTTCGGTAATCGGATTGCTCAGGCTGGGGTCGCTGGGTGTGCTCATAGGTTTTTTTGAAAGAATGACTGTCGTTAAAAATGTTCCGGTAGCTCAATCTCGCCGCGGTACACCGTGGTGGCCGGGCCGGTCATCAAAACCGGTGCGTCGCCACCGGCCCAGGCAATCGTCAATACGCCGCCGCGCGTGTGCACATCGACTAGCGCATCAAGCAGGCCCCAGCGTATGCCCGCCACAACCGCCGCGCAGGCTCCGCTGCCGCAGGACAGGGTCTCGCCCACGCCGCGCTCATAGACGCGCAAGCGCACCTGCTGGCGGCTCACTATCTGCATAAACCCGGCATTAACCTGGTGGACAAAACACGCATGTTGTTGAATCAAAGGCCCTTGCGCAGCGATGGGCGCGCTGTCCACAGCGTCCACCAGCTGCACTGCATGCGGGTTGCCCATAGATACCGCGCCTATGCGCACGCTCACCGTGTCGCTCAGGCTTAAGGGCCAGTACTGCCAATCGCCCAAGGCCTGCGCCTCTAAACCCTGTGCGTTAAAACCCATGGCTTGCAAATCAAAAGAAGGCGGCCCCATGTCCACGGTGACGCGGCCATCGGCATGCAGTTCGGGCTCAATCACGCCTTGCATGGTCTTGACGCGCAAACGCGTTTTATCGCTCAGCCCTTGCTCGCGTACAAAGCGCGCAAAGCAGCGCGCGCCGTTGCCGCATTGCTCGACCTGGTTTCCGTCAGCGTTGTGGATGGTGTATTCAAAATCAATGCCCGCTGCCGGCGATGGCCCCACCGTCAAAATCTGGTCAGCGCCTATGCCCAAGTGGCGATCGCCTAAAAAACGGTAATGCGCTGGGCTCAGGCCCAAGGGTCCGTGGCTTGCATCGAGCACCACAAAATCATTGCCGGCGCCGTGCATCTTGGTAAACGGAATTCGCATAGCCCCGATTATCAGGCGTGCCGCCCGACAGGCCCGTGTTTGGCTGCACAATGCCACCATGCCCCGAAGTTCTCAGATCCTTGACCATGCCGCAGGCGCGCTGCCCGCACCCGGCGAATGGCAAAGCGCGCGCCCCGTGCCTTTGCTTGCCAACCTGCAACGCCTGACCGCGCCCAACCCCGGCTTCATGACCGGGCCGGGCACCAACAGCTACTTGGTGGGCGACGCGGCCACCAGCTATTTCGTCATCGACCCCGGCCCCGCCGACAGCGAGCATATCGCCCGCTTGTGGGACGCTGCGCGCCATGCCGACGGGCGCGGCGGCCATATCCAGGCCATTGTCTGCACCCATTCCCATGCCGACCATTCACCAGGCGCAGCGCCGCTGCAAGCCTTGTGCACGCAGCGCGGCGGCCACACGCCCGCCATCTGGGGCCTGCCTTCGGCGCCCACTGCACGCGCCAATAGCCACTTTGTGCCCGACCAGGTATTGGCCCATGGGGCGCTCTTGCAATTGCAAGCCGAAGGCGCGCCGCAGCACACGCTGCTGGCGTTGCATACGCCAGGCCATGCGGCCAACCATGTGTGCCTGTTGCTGACGCAAGACGGCATATTGTTTTCGGGTGACCATATCCTCAATGGCAGCACCACCGTCATTGACCCACCCGACGGCAATATGGCCGATTACCTCGAATCGCTGGATCTGCTGCATGCCGCTTGTGTGCAGCACAGCGTGGACTTCATCCTGCCCGCCCACGGCCACCCTATGCCCGATGCGCTGGGCGCGATTGCGCATCTCAAAGCCCACCGCCTCAAGCGCGAGGCCAAGATCGCCGCTGTCATGCAAGCCAACCCCGCAGGCGATCCAGATCAGTGGCTGCCGCTGGCTTATGACGACGTGGATGCGCGTCTGTGGCCGGTGGCCAAGCGCTCGCTGCTGGCGCATGTGGAGCGCATCCAACTTTTAGCGCAGAGCCAAGCCGGCCAGCCATGAGCGCAGCCCCGGCAGCACGGCCCGGCCAAGGCGCGGGTGGCGGCGACCCAGGCGATGGCGAGCGCCTGTCTAAGCGCGTCGCGCAGATGCTGGGTTGCTCGCGCCGCGAAGCCGAGCAAACCATCGAAGGCGGCTGGGTGCGGGTGGACGGCAAAGTGGTGGAAATCCCGCAGCAAAGGGTGCTGACGCAGACGGTGACTGTGGACCCGGATGCCAGTTTGATGGCGCTGGGCGAAGTGACAATGATCTTGCATAAACCACCCAATGTGCTCGATGGCGTACCAGACCTTGCAGGCCCAGATGCTGCCCCGGCTAGCCCGCCCGCCGGACGCAGACGGCCATCACGTGCACCGGCCATGGTCTCTGCCCGCGAACTGCTGACAGCCGCCAACCACAGCCCGCACGACGCCAGCGGTCAGCGCCCCTTGCTGCGCCACTTCAAGCAGCTACAGGCCTACGTGCCACTGGAAACAGCCGCCAGTGGATTGGTGGTGTTCACCCAGGACTGGCGCGTGCAGCGCAAACTGCAAGAGAACATGGCGCAGATGGAGCATGAGCTCATGGTGGAGGTGCGTGCCGAAGTAAAAACCGAGGCGCTCATTCCCATCGAGCGTGCGCTGCGCGACCCGCGCCAGCGCTTGCCGGTCGCCAAAATCAGCATCGGCAGCGCCAGCGAGGCGCGCAGCATCCTGCGCCTGGCGGTCAAAGGTGCGCATCCGGGTTTGGCCGCTTTTCTGTGCGAGCTGGCCGGCTTAGAAATCCAAGCCCTGCGCCGTATTCGGGTTGGCCGCGTCAGCCTGGGCGATTTGGCGCCGGGGCAGTGGCGCTATCTGGCGCAGTACGAGCGCTTTTAAGGATGCGGCTTTCAGGCCGGATGTACGACCACCAGCCAACCCGTGGCCATGCTTTTGCCGAGGTTGCGGATGCTGTGCTGGCAGTCCACCGCGTAGCGCGCGGTCTCGCCCGTTTGCAGCTTTTGCAGCACCTCCCCCGCCTGCACCTGTAGCGCGCCGCTGTGTACCGTCAAGTGCTCGCGCGTGCCCGTTTCGTGGGCTTCTGACTCCAAGGCGCCGCCGGGCTGCACGCTTAGCGCATACCACTCAAATTGCCCCGCTAGCTCAATCGGCCCCAGGATGCGCAGCTCGCACAGGCCGTCTGGGCTGCGCAGCGCCGGCGTGGCGTGGGCGGGCACCAGGGCGATCGCCGGGGCTTGGGGCGCGGGGGTTTGGTGTAGCAAGTCGGCCAGCGGCACCCCCAGCGCATTGGCCAGGCGCCAGACTACGGCCACGGTCGGGTTGGCCTGGGCGCGCTCGATTTGCGAGAGCATGGATTTGGACACGCCGGCCAGGCGCGACAGCTCGTCCAGGGACAGCGCGCGCGCCTGGCGCAGCGCGGCCAGTGTGTCGCCCACGCGCGGTGGCTCGGCCGCAAGCGGGCTGCGCGCGGGCGCGCTGGTGGTTTTTGCACTACGGGAGGCCATCGAATTCCTTTATATCGAAATATGTTCGATATACTGCACAAATAGCAATATCACAGAACACGGTGGATTCAATTGTCCACCAATCGGCCCCACCCACCAGGAAAAAGGAAACGCCCAATGGCAAATAGCAGCGATTTTTACCAACACCTAGCGCTTGAATTGGCCGGTATCGAAGAGGCCGGTCTGTTCAAACAAGAGCGCGTGCTGGGCAGCGCGCAGGGCGCACATATCCACACGGTGGGTGCCGACGGTCAGCGGCGCGATGTGATTAATTTGTGCGCGAACAATTATTTGGGCCTGTCAGCCCACCCGCAGGTGCTCGCCGCTGCGCATGCTGCGCTGGACAGCCATGGCTATGGCTTAAGTTCCGTCCGTTTTATCTGCGGCACGCAAGACTTACACAAAACCCTAGAGGCGCGCCTGTCGGCTTTTTTGGGCACCGAGGATACGATTTTGTACGCCGCCGCGTTTGACGCCAACGGCGGTTTGTTTGAGCCGCTGCTCAGTGAGCAAGACGCCATCATCAGCGACGAACTGAACCATGCTTCCATCATCGATGGCATACGTCTTTGCAAAGCCCAGCGCTGGCGTTACCGGCACAACGACATGGCCGATTTGGAGCGCTGCCTGCAAGAGGCGGCCAAGGCCGGTGCGCGCCACACCTTGGTGTTTACCGATGGCGTGTTTTCCATGGACGGCACGATTGCGCAGCTCGATGTGATGCGCCGCTTGTGCGACCAGTACGGCGCGCTGCTGGGCGTGGACGAATGCCATGCCACCGGCTTTGTCGGCGCCAGCGGGCGCGGCACGCCGCAGTACCGCGGCGTGTTCGGCAAAGTGGACATCATCACCGGCACCTTGGGCAAAGCCTTGGGCGGTGCCAGCGGCGGTTTTACCAGCGGGCGCAAAGAAGTCATTGCCCTGCTGCGCCAGCGCTCGCGGCCTTATTTGTTTTCCAACACTTTGGCACCGGTGATCGCCGGTGCCTCGATTGCCGTGCTCGATTTGCTAGAGGCCGACACCGCCTTGCGCGACAGGCTTGAAGACAACACGCGCTTTTTCCGCAGCGCTTTGACCGATGCCGGTTTTGCCCTGCCGCCAGGCGAGCATCCCATCATCCCCGTGCTGGTGGGCGACGCAGTGCTGGCGCAGCGTATGGCCGCGCGCCTGTTGGAACTGGGTATCTATGTGGTGGGCTTTTTCTTTCCCGTGGTGCCGCGCGGTAAGGCACGCATCCGGGTGCAGATCAGCGCGGTACACAGTCGCGCAGATTTAGCGTTTGCCGCCGCCGCTTTTGCGCAAGCGGGCCGCGAACTGGGCATCTTGGGCGAAGGAGCCCTAGCATGAACCCGCGCATCCTCATCATTGGCGCCAATGGCCAGATAGGCACCGACTTAGGCCATGCTTTGGCAGCGCGCTACGGCGCAGGCGCTGTCGTGCTGAGCGACATTGCTGCGCCAGCTGCTGGCGTGCCTGCAGGCATGACGCACCACACCTTGGATGCCACCGACGCGGATGCTTTGCAGCGCCTGGTAGTGCAGCAAGGCGTCACGCAGATTTACCTCTTGGCCGCCGCCTTGTCGGCGCGCGGTGAGCAGCACCCGGCCTGGGCCTGGGACCTGAATATGCGCAGCTTGCTCAATGTGTTGGAGCTGGCGCGCCAGGTCCGCTTGCGGGTGTTCTGGCCCAGCTCGATTGCCGCCTTCGGGCCGGGCAGCCCCAAGGCGCATACCCCGCAGCACTGCGTTATGGACCCGGGCACTGTCTATGGCATCTCCAAGCTGGCCGGCGAGGGCTGGTGCGCCTGGTACCACCGGGTACACGGCGTGGACGTGCGCAGCCTGCGCTACCCGGGCCTGATCAGCTGGAAAACTGCCCCCGGCGGCGGCACCACGGACTACGCCATCGAGATATTCCACGCCGCTTTGCGCCAGGGCCACTACACCAGTTTTTTGGCGCCGCATACGGCGCTGCCCATGATGTACATGCCCGACGCCATTCGCGCAACGCTGGAGCTGATGGACGCGCCCGCGCACTGCGTCCAGGAGCGCCGCAGCTACAACCTGGCCGCGCTGAGCTTTACGCCGGCACAGCTGGCCGAGGCGATTACGCGCCAAGTGCCAGGCTTTAGCGTGGACTACGCGCCGGACTACCGCCAGGCGATTGCCGACAGCTGGCCGCAGTCCATAGAAGACAGCGTGGCCCGGGCCGATTGGGGCTGGGCGCCGCAATTTGACCTGGATGCCATGGTGGCCGATATGGTGGCGCATCTGCGCCCGCAGGTGCAAGCGCACGAAGCTTTGGCCGCCTGAGGCGCGAAAAAGTGTGAAGCCCACCGATAGGCCGGATTCTGCGTACTAGCTCTTGAGCTGCTTCATCCCGGTGGCCCAGTCTTCGAGGTGGTGCACGCGCACGATCTGACCGTGTTCAATCTCGTGGATGCCGGTGGTGTCGATCTTGGACGACTCGCGACGCAGTGCAACATAACTGGATGCATCGTTGCATGCAGCAGTTGCAGCACGACGGCGCGTTGGACGCCGACGTGGGCTTGCGAAATGAGCTGCTACGTCTGCAATTGGTCGGCACTTTGCTGCGCCTGGCCATGTGGCAATCGCAACACGCTGTTTCCGAGGTACACGCTGGGGCTGAACAAGCCAACTTCAGGCGCTTTCGCAATCTGCTGGATAGGGACTTTGCACTACATCATCAGGTGCAGCACTACGCCAGTGCCCTGGGCATGAGCGACAAGACCTTGAGCCGAGTTTGTTTGGCCGCCTTTGGCGTGCCCGCCAAAACGGCAATCAACCAGCGCTTGGTTTTGGAGGCCAAACGATTGCTGGCCCACACTTCAATGGCAGTGCAGACGATTGGCCGAGAGTTGGGCTTTGAAGAGGCCACTAATTTCGTCAAGTTCTTTCGCAAAGAAACTGAAATGCCTCCCTTGGTCTTTCGCGCTTCACAGCTTAGGCCGGGAACGCAGTGAAGGCAGATGGCCGCAGATTGGGTGAACGCACCGAGACCTGCCGGCTGAAAAAATAGGATGTGAGAGCACCCAAAAACGCATACCATACTTGTCATTGTGTGTATGAATTTTTTATCCCTTCGTATGACTGCTCATCTCTGTCCTTTCCACGCCACCACTGCCGTAGCCCAAGTTCCCCCAGGCCCGGTTTACCGTCGCCCCTGGAAAATATTTCATTCACCGCAAATTCGGCAAGAAATCAGTCAACTTGACGCCCAAGCTGACTGCCAGCGCATTGTCTATTTGTTGACTTGCTATGAATTCCCCTTTGACATCACCCGCTCGCTGGAGCTGGCTTTGTTCCACACCTTTGGCAGTCGTTCGGTATCGCGTCTGCTTGACGGTACAGGAGAGTTTGCACAGCGTGGCCAGCAACGTTACGACGACACCCGCATGCTGATTGCGCAGTTCATGGAAGCGGGGTGGGAGCAAGACCTTGGGCACCGTGCCATTGAACGCATGAATGCCATCCACGCCAGCTACCGCATTCGGAACGACGATTTTCTGTTTGTCTTATGGACCTTCATTGACTTTCCCATGGTCTGGATGGCGTCATTTGGCTGGCGCGCATTCACTGCGCATGAATGCCAAGCCTGGTTT
>Ga0114964_10001787_pt1 | contig 15589 bp, 9 predicted proteins | sample C_131016_MF_Meta_FD_92638 | JGI IMG/M metagenome (GOLD analysis project Ga0114964, IMG submission 92638) | Freshwater microbial communities from Lake Croche, Canada to study carbon cycling - C_131016_MF_MetaG | ecosystem: Environmental > Aquatic > Freshwater > Lake | place: Lake Croche, Canada... | reverse complement strand
TTGCGGGGGAAGATCGCCACATCCTTGTTATCGGGAGTGAAAATGCAACCCAGGCGCTCGTAGTTCTTCCAATCCTTGGTGCGGGCGAGGTTCGTGGTGACCCCGATGCTCGCGCAGGCGCTGTAGTTGATATAGTAGTAGCCATCCTCCTCGATAAAGGTGATGCGGGGATCCTCGATGCCGAACTCCTCGTATTTGTTGGCGGGATACATCGCTGGCTTCTCCTCGACGGTGAAGTGAACCCCGTCCTTGCTGCGCGCGAGACGCAGGTGGGAGATGGAGGTCAGGACGCGGAGATCCTCCTTGCCCTTGTCGTCATGGCGCAGCACGAAGCGGCTGTCGCTGAAATCGTAGTGAGGGTCGTTCTTCGGCAGGCGGTGGAAAAGAACCTTGCCGGCTTCCTCGGAGTAGTAGGGGGCAAGGAAGATGTTCGGGTCGGCATCGGGAAGCGGTGTCTCGGCGACACGAAGGAGAAGAAACACCTCGTCTCCGACACGGTGACAGCCTGCGTTCATGGTGTACTCGACCTTCCAACCGGGGCCGGAGGGCTTCACGTCCTTGACTGTGATAATCGGGTTCTCGGGGTGTCGGATGACTTTGCTTTGCATGATCGTTGTGGTGGCGTTGTGGTGTTTGTTTCTGTTGCTTTTTTCTAAAGGGATCGGGATTAAACCCCATCGGGAGCCTTGGGGCAAGAAGGGGCGTCGGAAGTTGTTATTTTGCCTTTTCCTTGTGGGCGGGCGTCATGGGACTGTCCCCAAGTAGGGTGAAGGACTCCTTCCAGGTCGCGCCGGGCACCCAGCGTTCGCCTTCCGACTGGTAGGCGCCGATATCGGGGTTCTTCCCGTTGACCGCCTCGGCATAGCCCGGAATGACCGCTCCCGCACCGATGAGCGGGGATCCCTTTTTCGGACGGAAATCCCTGTGATCGGGATCCACAAGCATCGCCGCAATGTCGGCTTTCTGGAGATTGTTGTGGACGAGCAGGGATTCCTGCAATTGCTCGTCGAGCTTGTGCACCCCGTCCTTGCGGGCGCCGGTGATGATCTTGGCTGCGTTGTTGATCACCTCGGACCATTGGTTCTGCTTCGCAAGCTGCGGCCACTGTACCGCGAATGTTTTTACCGGTTCCGGGCCGCCCTGCATCAGGATGTCGAACATCGGCGAGGCTTCCGTGCCGATGTCAAACATGGTGTTGTTATAAGCAAGATTGTCCTCACCCTTCATTGTGATCCCGATCTCCCCGCAGTCCCAGACCACGTTGTGGTGGTAGATGTTGTTGCGGGACTGGTCGTCGGCACGGATGCCAATACCTCCCTGCCCTCCCCTGCCCCCGTAGCCCTCGGTCTGGCAACCGTGCACCCAGTTGTAACGCACGACGCTTCCCCGAGAAAAGGGCCAGCATCCGTAGATGAGCGAGACATCCTTGCAGGCGAGGCCACCGTCGTGGATGTCGTTGTACTCCACGATAGTGTCCGCCGCCTGGTAGACCAGCAGGGAACTTCCCCCGTTGTAGAGGCTGTTGCGGCGAGCGACATTACCCCGGGAAGTGGCCTCGGAATTCGCGATAGTACGCGGCGTCGGGGGATACTGGATCGAGTCGAACCAGTTGACCCCTAGGCGGGGGCTCGCCGAGAGCTGCAGGGCCGGATAAATCAGGGTGCCCGACCAGTTCACGTCATGGATGATGCAATCCTCCACGGTGTTGTGCTCGCCCATGACCATCAGGCCGAGATTGTTCGCATAGGCCAGCGAGCAATGCCTCACCGTGTTGTGGTCGCCGACAACCTTTGTGAAGACCGATTCCTGACGATTCTCGTCATACTCGGTGATCGTGCGAGCGTAGCTCGGATAGAGAAGTTCGCAGTTCTCCACGAGAGTCCTACTGCAATCCTCCAAGCGGAAGGTGGCTCCGAAAAAATTGATGCCTGAAATCACGAGATCGTGGCAATCCTTTGCCATCAGGGCGTAGTCGCGCACCTTGTAACGGACCTCAAGCTTCGAGGGATCAACGCCCCCCGGCGCGTAAAAATAGAGTGTCCCAGTTTTCGGATCATGAAACCACTCCGTCTCGACATCAAGCGCCTCCAACTTACCGTAAAGGTAGAAATAATCATCACCCCATTCCTCCTCGAGCTTCTCCTTGCTCCTTTTCTGTCCCGGCAGGGCGGGGTCGAAATCACAGAGACCGACCAGATTGGCCGCATACCCAAGGTTAGCGGAGCCGGCTTGGTGCATTGTGATGGGGCGGTTCCAAGTCCACCACTGGTGGGCGACGTTCAGGAAGGCCATCGCGCCGGTCCAGTCGATGCCTGTCGCGGCGACCTCCTGGCTGACAACAAGGCCGTGAGTGCTCCCCTTGTCGGTTTTGGCCCAGCAATTTCGGTCACACCGCTGGTCAAAGCGCATGTTCGGCCAACGCGCCTCGATCATCATCTCCTTCCCGACGAAGAGTTGTTCCACGCGGGCGTTTTTCGGCAACCGGATCTTGTAAATCGATCCCTTGTGCTTCTCCCAAACACCCTTGACCGTCTCCGTTCCGTCGAAAATCACCTCCTCGCCGGGATAAGACTGGAGGCGGAGGGGCTTGCCCTCCTCTCCGGAGGATTTGAAGACCGCCTTCTCCCGGTAGGTGCCCTCCCGGACCTTGCAGACATCTCCCGCCTTCGCCCGGTCGAGGGCGGCTTGCACCGTCCGTAGCGGAGCCTTCTCGGAACCATCCGCCGAATCATTCCCCGAGGGGGAGACAAACAGGTCGCGGGCACCCAGATTCATCGTGAGAGAGATAATCCAGAACAGATGGAGAAATTTGTGGGTTTTTTTCATGGGGGAAAAGTTTGGGTGCTGGGTACCCAGACGATCAGCACCTTAGCCAATCAGGCATCCGGCGCAAGCCCACGGGATCGACAGGTTTCCTCCGTCCAAGTAAAAACCACCTTGTCTCCACCCAAATCTAGCTTCATGACCAAACTTCCCGCGATGTTCCGTTCCCCCGAAGGAAAAAGCTACGGCGTGACCTTCGCCCTGATCTCGATCCTCTTTTTCCTCTGGGCTTTCTGCAACTCCATGATTGACACCATGGACAAGCACTTCCAGGACCTACTCCATCTGAATCGCTCCCAATCCGCCTGGGTCCAGTTCGCGCACTACCTCGGCTACTTCCTGATCGCTTTGCCAGCCGGATGGCTCACTGAGAAATTCGGCTATCGCAAGGGGATCATTGCCGGACTTCTGCTCGTCTCGCTCGGGGGATTCTGGTTCATCCCAGCGACACACATCGCGCAGTTCTGGGCTTTCCTGCTAGGCGTCTGTCTGGTCGCTATGGGACTCACTTTCCTCGAAACGATCGCCAACCCCTACACCACCGTTCTGGGCGACAAAAAATATGCCGCCGCGCGCATCAACCTCGCCCAATCCTTCAACAGCATCGGGTGGCCCCTAGGACCGCTGGTCGGCGGGATGTTCTTCTATTCGGAAAGCGGCGCGGAAGCATCCAATCAGACCCTTTATATCCCCTACCTCGGCATTGCCATCTTTGTTCTGCTCATCGCCGTTCTCTTCATGTTCGCCCCGCTCCCGGATCTTAACACCGAGGATGCCTTCAAGGCCGAGGAGCCGGAGAGATCCTTCGCTCGGAAACGCTCGATCTGGAGCCATCTCCACTTTCCTGGGGCCGTCGTGGCGCAGTTCTTCTACGTCGCCGCGCAGGCGGGGATCTTCAGCTTCTTCATCAATTACATCGTCTCCGATACACCCTCCGTCCCCGAATGCCTCCGGGGCTGGGGTTCCTGGGTCGTCGGAGGCGCCAAGGGAATCCACGAGCAGGCCGGTGGACTCGCTTTCTTCAGCGACAAGGGGGCGACCACCCTGCTCAGCATCGCCTTCCTTTTCTTCGTCGCGGGTCGCTTCACCGGATCCTGGTTGCTGACGATCGTCAGGCCCCATCTCCTCCTCGGCGCCTACTCGGTAATTAACGTCCTCCTCATGGTCGTGATCCTGATGAAGCTCGGTTGGATTTCGGCGGCCGCGCTCTTCCTGAGCTTCTTCTTCCTCTCGGTCGGTTTCCCGACGATCTTCGCACTCGGGATCTGGGGGCTCGGCAAGCGCGCCAAGATCGCCTCCGCCTACATCGTGATGGCCATCATGGGAGGAGCCGTCGTGCCCAAGGTCATGGGATGGTTCAGCGACGAATACGGCGTGGTAAACGGATGGCTCGGACGGATCCATGAGCAGGGGCAGACCGACAAGCTCATGACCCCCGGCTTTGTTGTTCCCCTATTCTGCTTCGCGGTGATCGCCGCCTACGGATTTGCGTGGCCGCGACTCAGCGGCGATTCAGGCGAAGGTCTCAGGGTAAGGAGCGGCACTCATTGACCCCGTGCCGACCTCGTTAGGGGGCGGAAGCGATGGGTTTATATGATTGACTTCAATCATGAATATTCAATGCTTTCTAATCGATTGGGGATCCCCCAAACGCCGGTCTACCACGTCAGCGGGATTCGCTTGCAGAAGCCGGACATCATTCATCCCGTCGAACCCTCTCCACTCTTAATCCTTAAAATAACCACAATCTCAACCCCATCACCATGAGCATCCAAGACATCGTCCTCATCGCCAACGGCGATCTCCGCACCTCCGCCAACCAGAAATGCGAGGAGGCCCAGCAGACCATGGAAGCACTGCTCATCAAGGCGGTGGAAAAGGAAGGCCGCAAGGTGCGTCGCGGCCACGGCTTCGACGCCAAGAAGGGCCACAGCTTCATCGACAGCCAGAAGTACGGCATGGAGGTCTTTCGCAACATTCCCAAGGATGCACCTATCATCGTCGCCGAGGCGGTTTGGCAGTACAGCCATCACCTCCTGCAGGGGCTGCTAACCCATCAAGGCCCTATCCTGACGGTCGCCAACTGGAGCGGCACCTGGCCGGGACTTGTCGGCATGCTCAACCTCAACGGCTCCCTCACCAAGGCGGGCGTAAAGTACAGTACCCTCTGGAGCGATGACTTCAGCGACGAAGCGTTTCTCAAGGGCCTCCGCTCCTGGCTCACAACCGGCAGTGTCACCCATCCCACTCCGCACGTGAAGTCCTACGAAAAGGCCGGCGTCCCGGCCGATGCCGAGAAGTTCGGCACCGAGTTCGCGAAGAAATTCCGCGAGCACAAGGAAATCATGGGCGTCTTCGACGAGGGTTGCATGGGGATGTACAACGCCATCATCCCCGACGAGTTGATCCACAAGACCGGCGTCTTCAAGGAGCGTCTCAGCCAGTCGGCTCTCTACGCCAAGATGCTCACCGTGAAGGACGAGGAGGCCCGCAAGGTCTACCAGTGGCTTCTCGACCGAGGCATGACCTTCAAGTTCGGCCCCAGCGAGGAGATCGACCTCACCGAGAACCAGGTCCTCCAGCAGTGCAAGATGTACATCGCCGCCGTCCGTATCGCCGAGGAATTCGGCTGCGCCACAATCGGCATCCAGTACCAGCAGGGACTCAAGGATCTCGCACCCGCCTCCGACCTCGTCGAGGGACTCCTCAACAATGTCGAGCGTCCCCCCGTTTACGACGAGGAGACTGGCAAGGAACTCTTCGCCGGCGAGGCCCTTCCCCACTTCAACGAGGTGGACGAGTGCTCCGGCCTCGACGGACTCATCACCTACAAGCTCTGGCGACAGATCGGCTTCGCTCCCGAGAACACGCTCCATGATCTGCGTTGGGGACGCCACTACACCGGCCCCGGCGGCAAGAATCTCTCCGAGACCCTCGACGCCTACGTCTGGGTGTTCCTCATCTCCGGCGCCGCTCCCCCGGCCCACTTCATCGGAGGCTTCAAGGGGACCTCGAGCGAGCGCCAGCCCTCGATGTACTTCCGCCTCGGCGGCGGAACCGTGAAGGGTGTCAGCAAGCCGGGTTGGATCGTCTGGAGCAGGGTTTTCATTGATGGCGGCGAACTCTGCTACGACACCGGACTCGGCGAAATCGTGGAGCTCCCTCAGGCCGAGACGGAGGATCGCTGGAATCTCTCAACCCCCCAGTGGCCGATCATGCACACCATCCTCCCCGGCATCAGCCGCGACGAGATGATGGCGCGCCACAAGGCCAACCACATCCAGGTCGTCTACGCCCCCGACAAGGAAGGCGCGAAGAAGGGTCTCTACGCCAAGGCCGCCGCAATGCGCGAACTCGGCATGAAGGTCGCCATCTGCGGGGAGATCTAAGATGTCTTCAGAACTTACCCAGAAACTCATCGGGCTCTGCCACGACCTCGGCCGCGAGGAGCGCGGCATGGCGATCCTCGGCGAGGGAAACGCCTCCACCCGCGTCGACGAGGAGACCTTCCTCGTCAAGGCGAGCGGGCACTGCCTCGGCACGCTCGGCGAGCCGGGCCTGACCCTCTGCCGCTTTGCGACCCTACTCCCTCTCCTGGAGGGAACCTGGGCCGATGAGGATGTGGAGCGCCTGCTCCTCGAGAGCCGCGTCGACCAGAACGCCGCAAAGCCTTCCGTCGAGGGACTCTTCCACGCTTACCTGCTCTCGCTTCCGGGCGTCTCCTTCGTCGGCCATGTCCATGCGATTGCCATCAACCAGATCCTCTGCTCGCCACGCGCGGAGGATTACGCCACCAAGCGTACCTTCCCCGACGAGATCGTCTGCTGCGGTACCGAGTCGGTGCTCGTTCCCTACACCGACCCCGGCGTCCATCTCGCCCGCGCGATCGCCAACGGGGTGAAAGATTATATGAAGCGCCATGGCGAGGCTCCGCGCATCATCCTGTTGAAGAACCATGGAATCATCGCGTTGGGTGGTAGCCCCGCCGGCGTCATGGCCTCGCTCATGATGGCGGAGAAGGCTGCAAAGATCTTCGTCGGTGCCGCCGCTCTTGGAGGACCCGTCTTCCTTACCCCTGAGAATGTCGCCCGTATCTCGGGTCGCTCCGACGAGCACTACCGCAGGAAGGTGCTGAAACTCTGACAACCGGGGAGGCCTAGAAGCCTCATGATGGAAAAGTGGCTGCCCCGCATGGATTCGAACCATGAATAATGCCTCCAAAGGGCACTGTGTTACCGTTACACCACAGGGCAAACAGGATGAATTTTTATCCGCGCCACGCAACCGCCGCAACGACAATCACCCAGCATCTTCATCCCTAATCTCCAAATAGTCTTCTCACAAGGCCTCCACTTTAGTTGATTGGTTGCCCGCCATGACCATGAAACTCCGTAACAGGCTGATCGCCTTGGCCTGCCTGATCGTCTTCCTGACCCTTGGGGCGCTTCTCTTCCTCTCCACCTCGGCAAGAAAACCCTTCGCCGTCATCCTCTTTGTCGCCGACAACATCACCCCATCCTCACTGACGGCGGCGCGCCTCTACTCCGGAGGCGGGGAGGCTAGATTGGAAATCGAGCAGTTTCCGAGCACCGCCCTCTGCCGGAACGCCTCGGGCGACTTCTCCGTGCCTGACATCGCTTCGGCATCCACCCAGATCGCCGGGGGAAAACGTGTCAACCGCGGCCTCCTCTGCATGGATCAGGGCGGCGTAAAGCTCTCCTCCCTGCTCGAGGATGCGTTTCTCAACGGACGCTCCACGGGTCTCGTCACCACGGGAGAGGTCACCGGCACCACGGCCGCCGCCTACTACGCGAAATCCCGCGACACAGCCAACGCGCACGACCTTCTGACCCAGTTCTGCCTCCATCACCCCTTTGACTTTGTGGCGGGTGGCGGTGCTGCGGCATTCGACAACCTTGGCAAGGAGAACGACAAGGATCTCCAACTCAACAAGCAAATCACCATGCTCAGGACCGCCGAGGATCTTGAGAACAAGCCCTTCTGGAAAAAATCCCCCGTACTGGCCCTGCTCGCCCCCTCCTCCCTTTCCGATCTTGTCAGGATAGCCATCCGAAACCTTCAGACAAACAGAAAGGGATATCTGCTCGTCATCGATGATCCGGGGATCGCCGAGGCGGCCGCCTCAAACGACGGTGAGGCAATGCTGGGCCGTCTTCTTGCCCTCGACAAGGCGGTGGCCACGGCCCGCCATTACGCTGGGGAGAATGCCCTCGTAGTGGTGACCGGTCGGGAAAACATCGCTGGACTGCAACTCAACGGCAGCCCCTTCCTTCGTGACAAGGGTGTCGCGATCCTGGCCCTCAACAACCAGGGCTACCCCTCCCTGTGCTGGTCAACGGGACCGGGGTTTTCGATCGATCCCGCCAACGATCCTGGAAAAACCCGCAAAACAGCTTCACCCACCCAGGCAACTCCCGGGATCCTCTCCCAACCATCGGCCTTCAAACTTCCGCAAGGCGTCCCTGTTGCCGGTGACGTTCTGGCAACGGGCATCGGTCCGGGATCCCAAAAAATCCATGGCTTCATGGACCTCACAGAGATCCATCGGATCATCAAGGATTCGTTGTGAGCAAAGCCCCAGCAAGCCGCCCTTGATCGAACTCGGCACTCCCCCTCCTACTGGACGAGTTGTTCGAGGGAAGGATCGGGCGGCGCTCCCAACTCCACGGCTCTCGCGTAATGCTTGCGGGCCATCATCTTGGAAGGGGGCTTTCCGGTCGCATAGATCACCGCGAGATTGAAGTGGGCGTCAGCGTAGTCCTTGTTAATTTCGAGAGCCTTCATGATCTCGCTCTCCCCAGCCTTTCCATTTCCCGATGCCGCCAGGACAATTCCGAGGTAGTTGTGGGCAGTGAAGTCCTGGTCATTGGTCGCCACGGCCTTGCGAAGGACTTTCTCGGCATCGACAAGACGCTCCTGGCGGTAGTGGACGATTCCTAGTGTGGTTAGAGCGAAGGAACTATCCAAAGGCTTCTGCGAGGCCTTGAGAAGGACCTCTTCGGCTTCCTTCATTTTGCCTAACTGGAACTCGACCACCCCGAGATTGGAGAGGCCGAAGTAATCGTCGGGAGAGAGCTTCAAGGCCTCCTTGAAGGAATTCTCGGCCTGGGGGTAATCCTGCTTGTCGAACGCATCTTTCGCCCTCGCAAGACACTCCTTGAACTTCCCCTGCGATGCGACTTCCTGAGATGTTGCATTGGTGGATGCAGGCTCTTTCCGAGTGGTTGACTGCATGGAGTCATTTGCATTTTTTGTCACGGGAAAATCCGGCGTCTTTGCCGTCCCCTCAACGTTTGTCACGGGTGGAGTGACAGCGGTCGTCCCTCCCTCCGCGGCACCCTCCTTCTGCGGGATCGGGGCCGAGACCGAAGCCTGAAGCTTCCCCGGTTCCTCCGTCACCACCAGTTGAGCATCCTTGAACAGGGCCCTTTCCTCGGGGGTGAGCGAGAGCGACGGGGCCGAAAGCAGCGCCATGTTCTCGGAGAACGATTGGGATTGGATATTGAGCTTCTTCATCTCCTCTTCCATGAGGCGGCGCGCCTGGGCCTTTTTTGCCTCCTCCCTCACCTGCCGCATGACGATGCCACGAAGAACGGAATTCTCCTCAAGTGTTTTTTCCCCAGCGGAGGTTTTCCCCTTCAGCTTTCTGAGACGGTCGAGTTCCGCGTCCTTGTCGGCAAGGGTGAGGCGAAGCTGCTCGATGGATTGCCCGGATCCATCCGACTTGGAAGCGGCAACGGTTTCCTTGGTCACACGGTTCTTGGAGAGCTCGGCCAACTGATCCTGCAACTGCTTGAGACGATCCTCCTGCTGTGAGGACTGCTGGCTGAGGGAGGATATTTTCTGGTTGGATGCCGCAAGCTCTGCGCGCAACTTCTCGGCCTCTCCCTTCGCTTCCGCAAGCGCCCTCTCCTTTTCCTTCAGACCCTTTTCCTGCTCCGGCTTGGCAGCGCTTATCTCCTCAAGCTTTCGCCGGGCCTCTTCAAAGTTTTTGGCATTCAATTCCGCCTGTTGCTCGAGGTTCCTGATCTTTTCCTGCAAAGGGGCGGTCTCCGGATTTCCTGCAGCAAGGGCGGCCATCCTGCTCATTGCCCCCTTCAACTGTTCCTGCAGGGAAGCATTCTGTTGTTCAAGTTGCGCCCTGACCGAGAGCGCGGCCACCTCCCTCCGTTTCGACTCGGTTTTTTCCTTCTCGGCAATGCTCACCACTTCGGCAACCTTCGTATTAGACTGGTCGAGAGCCTTGGCGTTTTCAGTAAGTTGATTTTTGAGATCCTCAATCTGCTTGGGGAGTGTGGAGTTCGACTCGACCATCTTGTTCAAGGAAACAATGGATTTGGAAGCCTCGTCCAACTTCGACTCAAGACGACGGCGCTCCTCATCGAGCACCGAACGGTCGGCGTCCGCGCCGTTGAGTTCGGCAATTAACTTCTCGGAAGCTTTTTTGGAGGCCTTCCGGGATTCTTCGGACTCGGCGACCGCTTTGGCCGACGCCTCTCGTGATGCGCCCAACTCGGCCTGCAGGCCCTTCACTTTGGCACGCAGAGGCTCCAGCTCCGCAGACTGCTTCTCCGAGGCCGCTAGCTTGCTGGCGATCTGAGTGATCTGCTTTTGAAGTTCGGAGTTCTTGTCCGAACTTTCCTTGGCCGCCTGCTGGGACTGATCCAGCTTCACTTGGAGTTGTTTCAGCACCTCGCGGTCTTTCTCCACTTCCTTGGAAAGCCCTTCGTACTTCTGCTGGACATCATTTCCTTCGGCGATTTTACGCCTGGCATCACCCAACTCACCGACAAAGCGGGCAACGGTCTCCTCCGATGACTTTGTTCGCTGTTGATATATCTCCTCGGCCGCCAACTTGTCGGCCACCGTGTCATCCAGTTTCTTCTGAAGCTCCTTTAGATCCTTTTCCCAGGAGGCCCTGGCGCGCAACTTGTCACCGAGCGAGGCAATCTGATCCTTGGCGGAGAGAAGCTCCTTCTCGAGATTGGAGCGCTCCTCGACCCACTTGGCCTTGTCCAAGTCCTTGCTACGCCCCTTCTCCGTGCCCAATGCCTCCTTGGACATGAGCAGATCCGCTTGAAGCCCCTCGATCTGCTTCTTCAGGCGGCGCACTTCGGAGGAGGAATCCTGGGAAGTCCTTGACTGGGGTGACGAAGAGGCACCCGGAGCCACAATGGTGATACTCGGACCGCGGGGCGTGGATTTCGGAACCTCTTCCTGCGACAGGGCGGAGGGTGGGCTCTCCGTCTGGGAAATCTGGCTTCCACCTGCATCGGGTACAGACTGGAGCCTCATCATACCATCACGGGTTTTCTTGAGACGGTATTCCACGACCGCCTTCTGCCACGAGGGGTCCTTGGCCACGATCTCCTGAAGGAGACTCTCCGCGTAGCGGTATTTTTTCAACGCGTCGGAGGTATTGCCGTCACGCTCTGACTTTTCTGCCTGTTGGTACGACTGGTAAGCCGAGAGAAATTGTTCCGAGGAGTCCGCAGCCACCAGAGAGAAGATGCCGCCGACAAAAACAACAAGGGGGAGAAAACGGCGTATCATGACGAAAGGGGGAGGAAAACCTACTCTGTGGCTCTTCAAAGATCAAACCCCCCTTTTACTTTCTCGTCTCTTTTGGGAGAGGGTTCGGAGAGGGTAGAGGGAAGGCGAGGTAAGATTGTCACATGGCACCCATTGACACCGCGCCGAAACTGCTGATAGGTACACAACGTCACCACCACCAGATCATGGATACATTGCTCGACCAACCTGTTCTGGTACTCAATAGATTGTGGCAGGCCATCAACACCTGCTCGGCCCGCAGGGCTCTCACCCTGCTCTACCAGGGCCATGCCCAGGTTGTCGCCGCCGACGGATCCAGCAATTTTCTCACACACGATTTTTCCAGCTGGAGACACTTCTCCCTCTCAAATCCGGAACCCAGGATGCTCCAGACCATCTCACTGAGAATCCGCGTTCCGCGAATCATCGTCCTCTGCCTCTTCGATCGTTTACCGAAAAAAGAGGTCAAGTTCACCAGACACAACGTCTTCGAGCGTGACAAGAACACCTGCCAGTACTGCGGCACGCTCTTCGAGCGCTCCAACCTGAATATCGATCATGTCCTTCCGCGCGACCGCGGAGGACAGACCACATGGGAGAATGTGGTCTGCTCATGCATTCCCTGCAACACGCGCAAAGGAAACAAGCTTCCTCACGAGGCCCGGATGCAGTTACTCCGCAAACCCAAGCGGCCGAAGTGGAGACCCTTCGTCAACATCACCTTTGCGGGCGGCGCCGACGACAGTTGGAGCCACTTCATCGACCTCGCCTATTGGAACGTCGAACTGGGCGAGTAAAGCCGCCGCACAAGGGGGGGGAAGGCTTTAAGACTGAAGGCTATTAGCCGAAACCGCAGCAGCTGATTCTGATTAGCCCCCTAAAGGTCTAACAGGCTACTGCCTATCCACCTACTGACTCAGGCCTTGAGAGCCTGAACAAACTCCTCAAAAAACGGAGCGGAATCATGCGGTCCGGGCGAGGCCTCCGGGTGAAACTGAACGGCCCCCACTCTCTTGCTCCGGTGACGGATGCCCGCAACGGTTCCGTCGTTCAAGTGCCTGTGGGTGACTTCGAGATCGAAGGGAAGCCCCTTCTCGTTGACCGCGTATCCGTGATTCTGCGAGGTGATGAGGACGCGTCCCGAGCGGAGATCCTGCACAGGTTGGTTCGCGCCGCGGTGACCGAACTTCAGCTTGAAAGTCGTGGCACCGAAGGCGAGTGAGAGAATCTGATGACCGAGGCAGATTCCGAAAACCGGCTTTACCTCCGCCAACCTGCGGGCCGTCTCATGGGCCGCGGTCAGGATGGCGGGATCACCAGGACCATTGGAAAGGAAGATACCGTCGGGATTGAATGCCAGTGCCTCTTCGGCAGTTGTGGCCGAGGGAACCACCATCACCCTCACTCCATGGGCGCGCAGGAGGCGGAGGATGTTACGCTTCACACCGAAGTCGTAGAGAACGACCAGCGGTTCCTTGGCACCGTTGCTGATTTTTTCCGAACCGAAGGGAAAACTTTGCGTCCCGTCGGGATCCCATTCGTAGGCGCTCTTGGTCGAGACCTCACCGACAAGATCGAGTTCCTCGAGACCCAGGGCACCCTTGGCAAGTGCAATCGCCGCCTTCTCGTGGCTCCCATCGGTGCTGATGCAAGCCCTCATCGCCCCCTGCGTGCGGAGGTGCCGGGTGAGCGCACGGGTGTCGATCCCCCCGATGGCTGCGATCCCGTGCTTTTTGAGATAGTGAGGAAGCGAATCCTCGGAGCGCCAGTTGCTCTCCAGACGGGAAAGTTCCTCAATCACAAAACCCCTGACCTGAGGCTGAGCGCTCTCCCCATCCTCGGGGCCGGTTCCGTAATTCCCGATAAGAGGATAGGTCATCGTGACGATCTGCCCGCGGTAGGATGGATCGGTCAGCACCTCCTGATAACCGCTCATCGAGGTATTGAAGCAGATCTCCCCGACTGCATTGCCGGAAGCACCGATGGAGAAGCCGTGAAAAACGCGCCCATCCTCGAACGCCAGGATTGCCGGTTGAAGTGTGTTGGAAGTCGAAGATGCAGCCATGAAAAGTCGCCCGCTACTTCACCATGCGCCACTGTCCTGTGCAACCAGATTACAGAGTACCGGTCACGCAACTATTGCGCCCCCCAATAGGCTTTCCTACCCTTGGGGATTCGCGCCCGTGACCCGGATTCCATTCCAGTTGACGCTGACTGCCATCCTCTTACTTCTTTGGGGGGGGATGCTTGCGGCCCAAGCCCAGAGTATCTCCAAAACCGCCGACGGCTTTGACCTCCCGGTGGCCCCCCCGAATGGCGAAGGGTATTATAAGTCCCGGGGCTTCCGAAGTGGCGGCCATATGGGTGAGGACTGGCTCGTCACCGATGGAAGCAGCAAACGCAGCCTGGGAAAGCCGGTCTACTCGATCGGAAACGGTCTGGTCGTCCTCGCCCGTGACATCCATGCCGCCTGGGGCAACGTCGTCATCGTCCGCCATGCCTGGATTGAGAACAAACAACTGAAGTTCGCCGACTCTCTCTACGCTCACCTCGATAAGATCACAGTCCGCGAGGGACAGCAGATCAACAAAGGAAAGCAGGTCGGTACGATCGGAAACAATCACGGGATCTACCCCGCCCATCTCCACTTTGAAATCCATAAGGATCTCTCCATCGGGGTGAACCACTCGCAGGGCACCAAGGATCTGCGGAGTTACTGGCTCCCCACCGAGTTCATCATGGCCCGGCGTCATCTCTCCGGAGGTGGCCGCAATGTCCCCACACCTTCCGCAAAATTCCTTCTCCCCTCACCCGAGCACCCTTGGTTTTTCCACCGCCCCTCGTCGAAATCAAAGAGCTCCTCCAAGAGCAAATCGAAGAGTGCCAGTTCCTCATCAAGCCACTCCTCCTCATCATCAAGTTCCTCCTCCCACCACCCCTCCGGCACCTACAAGGTCAACCGCTACTCGGATCCCTAGGACTGTCAGACGTTTAGGCTGTTAGACTGTTAGGGCTAGGTAGGACTGAGGTTTTTCATCAGCAAAGCAGGAACCAAGTCCGTGGGAACGGACGCGGAAGACTGAGAGCAAAGCGAACAGCCCCGGAGGGGCGCCACAGCTTCCGGGTGGAAGTGGCGTCAACTCAGAAATTGGGAGGGAGAGAGACCGAATTAACTCGCGCAGAAACGAGGCCAAGGGATGGCCGAAGTTGTAGCCACCCAAGGTGGACCCGGAGGGCGAGCCTTGCTGGAGCAAGCGAGTACAAACGCAGAGAGGTTTTTAGAGGGAGGGGGGGATGCTAATCCCCATACTCTACAGCGAGCCATAAAGGGTAAGAGGCCTCCAAGGTTGCACACAGCAATCTAGCTTTAAGACACACGGATTAGGTATGGCGCGCGAGCGCAGCCGTAGCAGAACCTACGGCAAGCAAGCAGCAACACAGCGCGGCGCCCTAGGCCGTGCGTCTTGAGGCGCGGAACTCTAGGGAGTCCACTAGCGCCATCCAACTTGCTTCAATAATATTGTCGGAGACGCCGACCGTCCCCCATGTCTCGCTTCCCTCGCCGGAGAGGATATGGACACGGGTGCGTGCTGCGGTGCCACGGCCACCATCGACAATGCGGACCTTGTAATCGGAGAGTGAAACCCCGGAGATCCAGGGATGAAGTTGCTGGAGGGCCTTGCGGAGCGCCGCGTCGAGGGCATTGACGGGACCATCACCCTCGGCGGTCATTTCGAGATCCCGGTCGCCATTCCGCAGCGAGACGGTTGCCTCGCACAAGGTAGTCGCTCCGGAAGCATCGCGGCGGAAACTGCAATGATACCCCTTGAGCTCGAAAAGAGGCTTGTGCAGACCCAGTTCCTTACGGATTAGGAGTTCCAATGAGGCATCGGCCGCCTCGAACTCGAATCCTTCCGACTCCAGCGCCTTGATCCGCTCCAGCACGCGGAGGACGGCGGGGTCACCCTTGGAAAGGGAGAGACCGAGTTCCTCGGCTTTCATCAGGATATTGCTCCGTCCGGAAAGTTCGGAAACGAGGATGTTCTGACGGTTGCTGACCGCGGAGGGATCGATGTGCTCGTAAGCCGCCGCCGTCTTCGCCACGGCATTCACGTGCATCCCGCCCTTGTGGGCAAAGGCGGTCGCTCCGACAAAGGGTGCCCTGACATCGGGATGGCAGTTGGCCAGCTCG
>Ga0114964_10001782_pt1 | contig 15618 bp, 14 predicted proteins | sample C_131016_MF_Meta_FD_92638 | JGI IMG/M metagenome (GOLD analysis project Ga0114964, IMG submission 92638) | Freshwater microbial communities from Lake Croche, Canada to study carbon cycling - C_131016_MF_MetaG | ecosystem: Environmental > Aquatic > Freshwater > Lake | place: Lake Croche, Canada... | reverse complement strand
TTAAGAGGTCGCTTCCATCTCCGCTTGTTGTTTCGATATCTGTATCGAGTTCATCGTCTTCTTCATCCCAGTATTGGTTGCTCATAGCAACTCCCACCCTTCTATATTAGTTAGTTCGCAAGCCACAGATTCCAATCGGGGGATTGGGCTGGCTCTTGCTACCAGTCTTGTACACTGCATGGGGCTGGTGAATCCATGTCAGGAATTTATTGGGTTAGTACGTATTCTTTGAGTTTGTAAAAGATGCTTGCGATGTTCCAGATGAGGCTTGGAAACGGGCTTGCTCTAAAGCAACAAGGGCATCTTTCTTGCGTTTTTCTGATGCAAGACCTAAGATTTGATTGCCTTCTGCTTGCTTCTGACCATACTGGTCATAGCCTCTTGATATAGAACTTAAGAATTCTGCACGAGGTAGTTCTTGTGCAATTCTTGCATAGTCTGCTGTAGCCTGTGCTGCAGTTTCGCCAGATGCAGTAAGAGCATCGGTTCCAAGTGTTCCATCCATGACGTTAGAATAACGTTGGCTTTGAATATCTGTTGCTGCTTGGTATGCATTGAGTCCTTGACGAACTGCTGCTCCACCAATCTCGGCTGATGTAATCTTACGCTGGATAGCAGGCATTGTTTCTTTAGGGTCAAGCAGGGCTGCTACAATATCCTGTGTACCAAGACCCTTATAGTAACGCTTATATACATCAAGTGTTGATGGGTCAGCATTGAGAACACGGTCAAAGACTGCAGATACGCGGTTGTTTACTTCTGTTGGAGAAACTTCGCCACCAATTAACTGTGCGTATTGGTTTGTGTTGGAGAAGTATTTATCTAAACCGTATGCTTTGAATGTAGCAGCATAGGCTTGCTCATTCTGCAAATATGTCTTCTCTTCAAGCATTGCCTTGCCATTAGAAGATAAAATTTGATTGCCAGAAAAACGAGTTAAATATTCTTTGTTGTAACGTGTATCGTTGCGAAGCAATGTTAGCATATCAGCAGAAGAGATATCTGGGTAATCCATACGGATACGTTCAAGAGTTCCTGCAAGACCTTGGATATTGTAGACTCCCATTGCTGCGACTAGCGCATCATATACTGGGTCTTTTTTTGGTTCAACTATCTTGCCAGTAGTGTTATCAGTATAGTTAACAGGCGCATACGCTGGACCACCCATAGATGTAGATATCGCTCCTGCTTCTGCGCCAGCAGTGTTTACATCAGCAACAGCAGAATTAACTTCTTTTATGGTTGAACCAATAGCGGTTACATCCGCTTTTGCTGATGCTGCAACTTGTGCATAATCTATTGGCGCAGGGGCGTGAGCAGTCTTAGCGTTGGCTGCATCTTTAAGTGCATTTATCTGTGCCTGTGTTGGTGAATTAGTAGCAGATACTGCCTTAGCGGCATTCGCATATGTTGTTGCTGCAGCCTCTGTTGCTATCTGTGCAGCAGTTTTAGTTGCGTTAGGTGATGTTCCCCCACTAGAATCTCTTGCAATTGCCATTATACGTTAATCCCAAATGCGTCAGCCATAGCGCGTAGGTCGTTCTTCTTGGTATCTTGGTAAAATTGTGTTTGCTTAATCATTGGGTCTTTCCACTGAGTTGCTTCCCAGTCCTTTACGGTCAATGGTACTTGTCCAGCAAAAGCACTTGCAAACTTATCTACAGTAACTTGAGCACGTGGAACACCATAAATCTTGGAATAGGAATCAATAAATCCACCACCATCAAGGTATTGCTTTACGGTATTGCCCTTAGCAACCCAGTCCTTGAGTGCAGGGAATGCTGTGGTAGCATGCATAGCAATGCTCTCCAACTTGTTCTTAAGTGACTGCGAACTACGGATGCCAGCAATAGCGTCCTGGTATACTTGCTTCTCTGATACAGCCATTCCGTTGTCAGCATATGCTCCACGAAGAGTACGCAATACCTGACCAAGTTGCCCTTGTTCAAGTTGGGAATCATCTGCAGTATCTACAGTTCCTTTAACCTTAGCAAATTTTCCAAGTGCTGTTTGTTCTACATACTTCTGAAAGATATTATTCTGCTGTGTTGCTGTAAGACCAGCACCCTTGGCAGCAAGTTCAGCCTTGTTGTACTCTTTAGCGTAAGCGTCGGCAACTTTTTTATCTACAGGAGTATCAAATAGGTCCTGGAACTTTGAATTAATATCATCAACCAAGGCAGTTGCTGGTGTAAGAGCAATAGCCTTTGGCGTATCTGTAACTTTACCAAAAAATTGGCTAGCATAGCCAGGGTTTGATACAAAGTCATTAAGGAGCGTAGTGTAGTCTTGCCCACTTTGGTCAGCAAGTTTAAGAATTTGAGTAAGCGCATCGATATCTTGTTGTCTAAACTGACCATTCGAAGCACCAGCAAATGTTTCAGTTGGTGATTGTCCCTTTGCATAAAGATTAGGAACGCGTCCAAGTTGAGCAAGAAGATTCGCTCTTCCCTGTGCACTCATATTCATAGTAATTGTATAAGGAGCCTCAACAGCATATTGAGTTTTACTAAACACTGGAGGATTAGTTGATAGTTCTCTTCCAGTATACTGTGTGGTTGCTGCTCCTGTTTGTACTGGAGTGCCTAATGGTACACCAGCAATACCAGTTTTACCTGCTTTATTCCCACCAGGTGGATTCTTTAATGCATCTGCAGCAGCCTGTGCGTCAGCAGTAGAGCCTGTAGTCTTTGATGTAGTCTTTTTAGAACTAACACTTGCTTGTGGGTTTGGTAATAGTGTTGGACCTGCGGGTACAGTTAATGGCATTACTTGCCCAACTCTCTCTTAAAGACTCCATAGAATATTTTTTGGAAGTCAGGATATTTTTCAATTAATGTTTTTGCTTCTCCAGCAAGCCACTCACGTTGTGGAGCGGATGATGCAGCCTTAAAGGTAGTCCCAGCGGCAGCAAGTGCCTTATCACGTTGGATAAGGTATGCACGTACACCGCTAAGAGAATCTGAATCAATCAATTTAGGGTCATTAACTGCTCGCTTTAATTGCACGATAACTCTATCTTGCCACTGAGTATCATGTGGCGGGATAACTAATCCACGTTGATTAAAAGTATCTGTAAGTGACTTAGTTGCAGCAGCATGGTCTGATGCAGACCAACCTTCTCCAACCGAACGAGTATCAAGTCGTTCCTTTGCTGCAGTATAACGGATGTAAGTTGCCTTTTCCATAATTTGTTTTGCACTTAGTTTGCCATATACGCCACGTGACTTTTGGAAATCGTAAAGAACCATAGATAGTTGACCATTTGGATAGAAGTATCCATAAGTATCTTTGTATGTATCTATAACACTTGGGTCTTTCTTAATCAAAGCATAGGTAGCCAAGTTGGTTGGTTCATATCCTGTAGTAACCTTAGTGATAGCAAATATTTGTTCTGGACCATAAAGGTCAAAGAAATCTGCGTAAGACTTGGTACGGTTTCCACCATTGGCTACTTCAATGTTTTTGAAGTCAGCCCATACTGATGTAGCCAATACAGTAAACCCATCTTTGTTACGAGCCAGTGGTTCTGGTCGCATAGCAAAAGGAATAGGAGTCAAAGCACCAGTAATACCACGCCACATAGTAAAGTAACGAGCCATATTGTCGCCATCTTTAGCAAGACGCTGTTGGTCTTCTGGACTATTCAAGTCGTAATCCCCGCTTGATGCAAGGTATCCCATAGATGGGGCAAATGCAGAAGCATATGCTGCTTCTCTGCCAGTAACTGAACCAAGGATTCTAGCCCAGTTTGATGTAAATAGTGGACCATCAAAAAGTCCAGCATTTTTTACATCTGGTGTACCGTAGGGGAAAAATGTCTTGTACATATACTCTTCCCACTGAGGTGGGAGAATCTTAAGTGGGTTCTTATTCATTGCCGATAGTGTAGCAAGTGACCAAGTTACACCAAATCCCATACCTGGAACAAGAGAGCCACCACCAAGTGCAAAGTTAAATGACTGTGGCTGCGCAGTAAACTGCATAGGTCCAGTTAAGCGCATATCTGATGCCCCTGGGACTAAACCTTGCAAAATGTTAAGTGCTGTAGATGCAAATGGAACAAAGAACTTACGTTCACCAGTTGTAGGGTCTTTAAAGAACAAACCCTGGTTAGGGTCATAGTATGATTTAGCATCCGTTAACTCATAGAGTGCAGATGAACCAGAATTATTTGTCCAATCAAGAACCTTGGCTACTTTATAAATTTGCTCTGGGTTATTAACGGCAATCTTGCCCCAAGCCTTCATTGTGTCTTCCCATGCTTGAGCAAAAGGAACAACAAAACGCAGTTGATGGTATAAAAGGTTACGCTTTTGAGCATTATAGAATAAATCTTGTACGCGCTTATTAGCAAAGTTGCTAGCATACTCATGGATTTCATCGCGAGTAAGTGGACCAGTGCCTGGTGCTGTTGCTATATTTTTAAAAGCCTTATGATTAGTTCCAATAAGTTTCTTGGTAATTGCATCGCGTAATGTGCCAAGGCTCTCTGGGGCAATATCTTGAAGAGCCTTTACTGCTCCCGCATCAAGAGAATGTGAAAGTTCACCTATTTTATCCCAGTAAGCCTGACGCCACTCTGGTCCCATTGTGCTTGTTTTTTCAAGTTCGGTAGCAATATCAAAGAATGGTTTTACAATATGGTCATTGACAAATTTAGTCCCGCTCATTCCCTCTTTACCAAGAATTCTTCCTTCTCGGCTTGGGATTGTCATACTTACATCAGTCCAGTCTCCACCGTGAGCAAATGTGTTTTCAAGAACTTTAGAAAATTCTGTATTGATATCTTTTTTGCTTACAAATCTTTTGGCACCAGTGTTAACTAGGTCGGCTATTTTTAAGTTGTGTTCTGCAATTGTTTTACCATTTGGTATAATTACAGTCTTATCGCCAATCTTTACAACACCCTTTAACAAGAGTTCTTTAATAAGTGGAGCGTGTGAACCGCGCCCAGCCATTTCTTCAATACGTGCAAGAACAGATGTTTGTTGACCAACTTCATTAGTACCAGTAAATAAGTACTTCATAAGACCATCTTCTGTATTTGCAAATGCTTTAAATTCTTCATCTTTAAGGTTGATAAACTTGTTAAGAGTCTTTCTACCTTCCCCCTTAAGAAAGTATTTAACTGTAGCAAGTTCTTCGCCTGGCTTAGTTGCAATTACACGGCGAACAAAATCTGAGTTGTGAAGGATGCGCATCTGGCTAGCATAACCTTGCCACCATAGTGGATGACCAAACTTTTCACTGGTATAACCAAGTGAGCGTACAAGTTTATTAATTACTGCATCACCAGATGACCCAACAGATGAGTCTGACATGAATGAAGCATAGTGATTGACTAAGTCTCCAGCAAGTTGCTCTGATGCAAACTCTTCTGCAGAAGTAGACATCTTAAGTTGATTTCCATGAACATCATTTTTTGTTTCATCATAACGGTTAAGGAATTGCTTCCACTGAGGTCCACCATCACGACCAAGCCACATTGAGATTGCGGCACCTGGACGGTTAAAGAATGAAATATGACCAATTCCGAATACACGGATTTGTTCTTCAATAATGTTACGGGAAATATACGCAGGGCGAACCATAACGCTTTTTTTCCACATATTATTTAAGCCGCTCAATGTGTCTGCAAGACCAACATTTGAACCTCTTGTGATTTTACCCCACTTAGATGCTGTCTTTAAAAAGTCCATTACATCTTTGCCATCTGGAATATATACAAAAGAATTAAGAAGTTCTGAATCAAGGTGTGCCGAATGAAGTGTTACTTTTCCTCCATCAACAAGACCAAAGTTAATGTCAGAACCAATTGCATGTTGCTCAGCCCAGTATCGACTCATTTCATTGCGATTGGTTTCAAAAACTCTTGTAACCTCACGAAATGCTGCAAGTTGTTCACCTGTGAACTTAGAAGCATAATGCTCAAAAATTGCGTCAAATAACTTTGCTGTAGATTGAAACCCAGATTCATGCGTTGTTTCGCTATAAGCAATATCTGTAATAAGTTTATCTAATTTTTCTTTTGGCAGGTTCATGTATCTACCTACATTGTTAACCGCTTCAATAAGTTTATCTTTATTGTCTGTATGGATATATGCTCCACCCTTATCGGGTAAAAAAGCATCACGCTTGCGAGCAAGATTTTTAAGAGCCTGTGATGGCTTGCTAGAATCTAATGCTTGACCAATTCTTGCAATGTCGGCACTGAATGGAATGCGAGTGGCTGCTCTGGCTGCTGCTCCACGTATGTATCTTCCGCCATTAATAATTTCACCTTTGGTGATGACTGAACCAAATGCATCAGTAATTGCGCGACCTACTGGACTAGCAAGTGCTGTTTTGCCAGTAAGAGCAATCGCACGACTAGCAGTAGTTCCAGTTTCAAGCGCTCTTGAACTAACGGTTCCATTGGCAATATATGGTGCAATTACTGCAAGGACTTCCTCGCGTGTTGTAGCCTTTGCAAGAGCAACTGCTTGGGGAGCCGTAAATTTATTTTTAGCAAGTTTTTGTACTTGCATAAAATCGTCTGTATTAGCAATGGCATTGATGACATGTTCACCTTGAGCACCATTAAGAAATGTAGCAATATCATCATAATTAATATTGATGTTATTAAACTCATCAGAAGTTTGATTGAGTCTATCATATGCCGCTCTGTATTCTTCTTGAACATTTTTATATTTAGAAATATTTGCTGTGGCTTCTACGCCTTTAGCAGTATTGGCGCCAAATACACCTTTTGCAAGTTTAGCCTCAGCAAGTTTAGCGGCAGGTGCAGCAGCAGTTACCGCATCAAGTGATGCTAGGGTAGCCCTATGCGCTTCTTCCATTTGGGCAGATAAAACAGATACTTGCTCTGCTGCTTTTGCGGCTTTTATACCTTTTGAAGTTTGCAAAAGTATATCTGCTTCTTTTTTTGCTTTAACAATTCTGCTATATGCTAGAGTTGGGTCTGTTTTTACTGAAACGCCAATTTCACCAATTGCATCTATAAGCCGAGCAAACCCAGATTCTGGATGTCCATTAGTCATTATATATGAAATTGGGTCCATAAATGAATATGGACGGTAGTAAGTTTGACCATTGACTACAAATGATTCTTTATAATATTGCATTTGAGACTTACGTGCAGCAAAACCAGCACCAGTTTCTTCGCTTACGCCAAACCCCTGGCCAAGGTCAATTTTGCCAGTTTTAAATCCTTCGTCAAGAGCATTGTAAATTGTTGTATCTTTAGCAATATCTTTTAAAGGACTCTGAGAAATTTTGTCAAATTTTGCTTGCAATTCTGGACCAAGTTGAAGATTTGGATTAAGCCATCCAAATCCTTTTTCTCTAATTACATCAGCATCAAATGCTAATGTTCTACGCTCTGTGCGAACGGCACTACTCAGTGCCTCTGGAATTGTGTTAAATAAAAGTGCAGGGACACGTGCGGCAGATTTGACTAATGTCCATGCTTTTCCCCAAGGAGTATTATTGAAACTTTCTGTAGATAACTTAGCACTCGCAACACGTGCATCTTCTGCTCGTTTTGCTTTAGTCTGTGCATCAATTTCTGCAAGAATTTTAACTATGCCATTATCAGCATTAGCGCCAGCACCTACAAGGCTTGTAATAAGACCAGGAGAAGCACCAGGATTATCAGCAAATGCTTTACGAGCATTGTAACCATCAATACCTTGAGCCTGCTCAAGTGATTTTTTGATGTCAGTATAATCTGCTTGGTCCTGTGTCATTGTGCGTTCCTGAACGCCTGCAACTATAGGGAAACCATTAGCGTCTAGTTTGACGTTTGGCAAACTACTCATTAAATCCGACCTTGGTCAGACGCATTTTCAAGAATAAAACGCAAATCTTCGTTGGTTGGGTCCATAGCATAAAGGGCGCTTACAATCTGCATAGCCTTTTCGGGTTGCGGTGTTGCCATTGCAGGCATAGCAAGACCCTGCATATCATTACCGTGACTTACATGTTGGTCTGGAAGTTCTGTTGGCGAGAAGAGTCCAGTTAAAGGTGTCTGTGCAGCCTGTGTTGGCTCTGCAGCGTTCATAGCAGTTGGGTCTCCAGCAAGAGGAGCAGAGCGACCAATGGCTTCTGTAGCCTGGTTCTGTCCATAAGGAAGACCGCTCATTGGCTTGAGTGATTGAGTCCCACTTTGACCGTTACCACCAAGAGCATTCACGTTAGCAGGATTGTTCTGTGGAGCAGTAGGGCGGAAGCCGCCGCTATTCTCGTTACCAGCCATGTTTCCTCCTACTTAGAATTCTGAATAATTGTTTGGAGCGGACCAGCAGAGTATATGCTTAACTTACAAGCAATCTCTACTGCTTTCTGTGGCTTAGCGCCAGCATGAAGTGCTCCTAGTGCAATGGGTGCACCTGAACCTACTCCATAGAATCCATCTGCGCTACGCATAATGGACAAATCATCACCTATATCAAACAGTTGCCCATTGACAGCCATCAAGAATTGGAATCTAGAACCAGAATCCTTGTCTTGAGTTTCATCAAAGTTGTAACCATTGTCTTTAAGGCACTTGCGAAGAGAAGGCATAGCCTTTGTAATCATAAAATGATAAACATCTTCTTTATCTCTAAGAGTTAACTTAGGTGGCTTCCATAGATGCTGTACAATATCACATGGTGATACTTCTCCAGCGCCACCAATGATAAACTCACCACGTTCTGCAAGTTTTGTCATATCTGGATGAGACCAAGTACGACCAGTATCATCACTTACTAGGCTGTCAGCGACTAGAGTGCAGCCGTTATTGTGCTGTACTCCAATTATGGTAGTCAATTTGTCCCCTACTTGCTTAAGTTTTTGTGCGGCGAGTTGTTCTTACTGTTGAATTCGTATTGCCTGTGCCGTTAAGGCTAGACATTAATGTTTGTAAGTCTGGTGCTGGGGGTGGAGGTCCACCTTGTGGTCCACCTTGCGGTGCTCCTTGTGGTAAAGGTTGACCTTCTGCTGGAGCGGGTGCACCAGGAACAGGGGACAGTTGTCCAGGGGCAGCAGCCCCAGCAGGAGGAACTTGTTGCTTAGGAGCAAATACAATTCCCACTACATCTTCAATGGACTTACCGCCTTGACGTGCTTTGATTGCGTCAGCAATCTTATTCACTACTTCGCTTGGGTCTCCGCCTGATGATGCTATCTGTGGGATGGACTCGGCATAAGCCTGTAGTCCGCCGATGAGTGCATTACGCATCTCTTCAACTTCAATCTTTTCTTGTTCTTGCGTTACATTCACATTGAATGGAAGTTCACGCATTGCCATGTCCTTGGAGATTAACTTACCACCAAGTGCCTGTAGCATAAAGATGAGTCCCTGTGCTGGGTTAAGACCAGCAAGCATACCATAACGTACATCAGAAGAGTAATCTCCGTTGATGTCCTTAGTTGGTCTGTATGTGATTGAGTATGGAGAGCCCGCATCAACACCACGAATGGTCTTGTCTACGTTGAAGAAAGTCTCATCAACCTCAAAGCATAATGTAATCACATCGCGTAGTGCGGCTGCGAAGATTGCCTGAGATGATTTAACCTGGGTATCAAATGCCCCCATGAGTGCCTGAACACCCTGACCAGTAATGACGGAGGCGTTCATATTGCCTGTACGTCCTTCTGGGTAGCGTGAACCTACACGCAATTCTTTGTTTAACAGTTCTTGTTCTGTAAATGCACCCTGTGGTAGGGTCAGTTCCATGCGACGTACACCTGCTGGGTTGGATGTGCGAATAACAGCATCTCCACCAAGTTGCAGTTCCTGTACATCGTTAGGCAAAATGATTGGTGCCTGGACGCTCTTCTCGGCCGCTTCCATTGCAAGCATTGCAAAACGATTGCGGAGCAACTGGATGCCAAGTACATCATCAAACTGTCCACGCATTTCGCCATCAACAGATGGACGCTTAGCAATAACAACCATCATCTTACCGATTGGGTTCTTAGCCTTCGATAGGACAAGGTTCTGACGTGAAGGGATGTAAACTACTGACTGGTCTTTGTCATAGTAACGATACATATCAATAAGAGCATTAACATCTTGGCGATAGCCATCTTTACCTAGTAACTGAGACTCAAACTCTGGGAAATGGCTAACCAATTCTCCAAGTGTCAATGAGTAACGTTTAGCAAAAGCGATACAACGCCCGTAGCGGTCAAACTCTGGATACGACATCCTTGGGTCTTCTACGCGAATACGAGGTATCTTTGCTTCTTCGTCTAGTTCAATAATGAACGGGACGAAACCATATGTGATATAGTGGTCTGCACCTGTGTACATGTGTACTGATAGGTCAGAGTGAATAAAATAGTTGGCTGCAATGCGAGTACGCTTATCTGCAAACTGGCGAGCCTTATCTGATGCAGCGTTTGCTGCAGAACAGTTTACTGCTGGGAGTGGTGCCATGACCTCAGATAGGTCTCGGGCTACAATGTCTACAAAGTTAGCAACAACGTTGGTATCTACTCCCCCAGGAAAGAAGTCAGGATATACATCTGCTATTTTACCTTGACGTACAGATAAGACATCTCCTGCACGCTGGTCACGCTCAGAAGAGCGGTAGCGCAACGACTCGACTCGCGCCGCTATCTGCTCAATTGATAATGCCATTGTTGTCCTAACGATTAAAGGGAAAAAAATTACTTACTACGTGTTGATTTGCCCTGGCTCCATGTCCAGTTCTTTCCACCATAAGTGCCATTATAAGTATTAGGGTCTTCTTTTGTACCAGCCTTTGATGGACTTACGTTCATCATTGTACCAATTGTATTCTTAAGTTGACTCAATGCTGTTGGTGAAGGCGCTGGACCAGGTGATGTTGCTGGCTTATAAATGTCAGTAACATTTGAATGGTCCTGTGCCTTTGTACGCTGTGCTGTCATGATTGTTTCCTATCGGTAGGTCTCTGCCCATTGGTTGGCAAAGGCTTCATCTAAATTAATCGAACCACGCTGTGATATCTGGGAACGTGTAGCCCATCTATTGCTCATCCATTTGGCTGACTGGCTGTTCTGTTGCATCATTTCGCGTATGCGGATGATTGCAAACCAAAGCGCCATAACGCAGTCGGTTGGGTTTTTGGTATCTGGCTTCCAAGTAATCAATTCTTGTACTAACGTTTTGAGTCCTTCGGAACCTTCATTCGATGGTATCTGGATAATGTTGTTATCCTGGAATCGTCCATCTCTTACCGTGCCAAACAGTGAAGCCATAGAGGCAACACCGAATCCTACGTCCCACTTGTTCTTACCTGTGAAGTGGGAATTGAGTTGGCATCCATATGCGGCTAACCAACTGCGTAGTTCATCATCCAGCGCGTAAGCCTTCTGGTGAGCATTTATTTCAATACGAAGTTCTTGTGGCTTATATTTGATAACCCACTCTTCGATTAAATCTCTGATTCGTTGTGGCGTTGTGTCCGTCATGTTCACACAGTCGAGGATGTATATCTTACCATCATCTCGATTGTATGTAGCAGCAACTACACCAGTAGCACCTGTCATAGCAGGGTCAAGACCAATAACTGTATAAGCAGAGTTGGTTGTCTTAGGGTGTCCTAACGCTCCAGGTTTAAGTGGTCCGCGTCGTCGCATGCCATTGACACTGCCTGCGATACAGGTGGGTGAGAAGATTGAGTTCTCTGTAACATCTTCCTGTTGATAAACCATAGCCCATACTGCGGGAGCGACCTCAGAGCGGCGCTTAAAGAGCGAGGGTCCATCCCACTTGGGGTAAAGCCCATCTGCGAATTGCTCATCTATGTCATTTTCTTGTATGTTGGTTTTGGGCCAGAGCGTCTTCCAGTTCTCAGGCTTCTCATCAAATTCTAATACGGCTGGCATTGCACAGTAGGTGAAAGGTGTCTTACCACCCGTCCATTGTCCACCATCTCGTATCATCTTATATAAGTCTATGGGCGCGACACGGGTTCCTACAATAAGTAGTTTTCCATGCCGCCCCAGTCGGGTGATAACTTCTTTCTGAAGCCATTCAATTTGCTTTTCCCACTCATGGGCGTTTGAGTTCATCACCACGTCATCTAGGATAATGAGGTCAGCACGTGCTCCGTAAATCTGTGAACCAAACCCGAGGGCTTGCACAGTAGGGTCTTTCTCCCCAGAGTCGCGACCAGTACCTAGATAAATCATATCAGCAGACCATTGGGTTGCATCTGCTTTGTAGCCACCATTAGGACCAAAGGCTGTTTGAAGTTTCATGTAAGAGGGGTGGCTAAGACGTGTCTTAATGGCACCTAGGAACTTACGAGCCATACCCTGGGTCTTAGAAACGATAATAACTCGGGTATTAGGTTTAGTTACAATTTGGTGTAGAACATAGTTAGTGGTGATGGTTGTTGACTTAGCATGTTCTGGGGGTACGTTGATAAGGATACGCTTGGGGTCTCCTGGCTCATAAGTCAGACCAGGGGGTTGCCATCTAGGCTCTACTCCGTCAAGGAGGTCTAGCCAGTTGAGTTGATGGTTAAAGAGTTGGGTGTCCAGAAACTGGATTGAAAAGTCTTGGTAGGAGATATCCTTGATTTCAGCCATATCGGCTTTGATGCCTTTACCAGCAAGACGGGCTTTGTCAGCCTTTTCTTTGAACTCGGGTTTTAAGTTCCATTGACGGAAGGTAACATCGTTTCTGCCAACGGCAGCCATAGCCTGAGTGATGGTAGAACCTTGGGCTAGGAGTTCAATGACCTGAAGTTGGGCATCATCTTTAGGTACGTTCTTGATGCCAGCAGGGCGTCCTCTTTGTGCCATTTGGTGTCCCTACTGATTGCCTAATAACGCTCGAATAGCGGGTATATATAACGCCCCTAAATGGGCATAACTATCCCGCTTTGTATATTAATATATTATATAATTATTATATATATAGGAGACTGTGTAGCCTTAGCGGAGCAGGCTCCGTACTTATTATCTTTTAATCTATACTATAGATAACCTGTTCAAACACCTATTTCCGAACAACTTTAGGTAATAATCTTTTTGAGCAGGGTGTTTTGAGCGTAAATTGCCCCCATTATTATGTAACAGAAAATTATTGTGGGAGACAAATCATTACAGACCGAGCGAGTTTAGTAACCTGCCCTCTAATGAAATCTCATCTCAATATGTGAGACGATTACCTATCGGGTATAAATCTCACAATATGAGACATATTCCTATCGGGTCTATCGTCTCAATATATGAGATAAATATAATTGAAAATATCTCGGAAGATAGTTGAAAGTTCAATCAGTTTCTATCCGCCCAACCCTTCTAACCTAATCGCGCCATAAGTGGTTCAACCCTTCCATCAGGCTCACAGGCTCAATGTCCGATTTGACCTATTCGCCCTATCATGGTATGATTGGTAATGAATTGGGAGATATAGGCTAAATGTCGCTATATAATATAGTGGCGAAAATAGTTGGTTAAATGGTCTCGACTTCCCCAATTTTCTGTTACTCTTTACCCATGCCCGCAAAGAGCGGGATACCCAAAGCAAAGGAAAAAAAATGACATCAAAGACAACATCTCCAAAGTCAGTGCTAGACGCTGATAATTCAGTAGACGCTGGACTCGCACACGATTACCTCTCAACCATCGAAGCAGGTGAAGAAGCCAACACAGCGAACTTCAACTTCATCGTCACTCTCGATGAGCGCATGAAACAAGGCATGACTCAGGCGGTCGCTATCGCGACCCTCAAGGAGACCGCAAAGGGCTTGAAGGTTGGGGTCATCGTTAAGCATGGACACGTCACAGCGATTCCAACTGCAGCACTCATCATCGAGAAGTTTGAGGCTGAACTAGGGGAGACTAGCGCGAGCAAGATTCTCACTCTTGCTTCCCGCGTTCTCTCCGACGTAAAGGCGTCAGGCGTTCGTAAGCACATCGCAAAGGCTGAGACTCTTGCAGAACTTGATGAGAGCACTCTCTCAAAGGCTGAGTCACAGGCTCGCGATAAGGGTGAGCAGGTACTTGATGAAGTCGTGGCAAAGGCTGACGCGATTACTCTTGAAAGTATCGTAGACGCGCTCGACGCGTACTTGAACGCTCAAGACTTGAAGACACTCAAGACCACAGAACTTGAGAACCTTCGCAAGGTAATCGCCCGACTCATCACAGTTGAGAAGAATAGTAAAGTCGCATAGTCTCAAGAGAAGTAGGCTCACCCCTTCGGGGGTGGGCTTATTTTTTTGCCCAAAATATCCAGCACCGCGACACGCCCGACCGCGTGGGGAGCGCGAACACAAACCAACACAAACTAACGCGGTGAGCGACTTTCCAACACAAACTATTGCGACGGATTGAGCGACTTATCTTGCGCCCTATATTATATAGCGAGACTTTCGCACTTGACATTGGGGTGTCTATGGTGTATAGTTATCCTTGTAAGTCAGAGAAGCAGCAATTAAATATGGCAGATATTCTGCTATATAATATAGTGAAAGGTAAGTGAAATGGACACAGCAACCCAAGCGATTCTTTCTAGGCTTATCGTGAAAGCGGAAGTGTTAAAGAATCTTGAAGCAGAGGCAGCGTATGACGCTAACCTCTACGCGCTAGGTATTAAGCGCATGGCAGAGCAGAGAGCGGTGTACGAATGATAATTACTATCACGTTCCCATTTCTTAAGAGGTGGAAGGATTCTCGTAAGATTAAACTTACTAGAACCCAAGCGCAGATAATTACTGCTATGCTGGAAAATCACCGCAAAGATTTATCCAATGAGCCATATGAGCAGAAGGAAGTGGCTAAAATGGAAGATGTATTAGATGCTCAACTATTTGGACAAGTTCGCCGTAATGGTGAGTGGGTAAAATCTAGTAATTGGAAGGTATCATAATGCCTGACGAATTCGTAGAAGGTCAAGATTTCCCAACGCCTTCTGAATTCGTAGATTTCTTGACCGATTCGGAAGTAGATGAGATACTGGCAATAGAAGAAGAATTTGGCGTAGATATATCCCTAGACGACATATTCACCGAGATTGACGAAGACGATAGCAATTCAGATTGGGCTGAATAATCTATCGGGTGGCTCACGATAGGCATTTACGCGGGTGCGAGTCCTGCGGTGAGCGCTAGTGTATCGGTATGCGTAGTCAATCAGCAGGGAAACCTGAAATGATGTTACGAAGGTCGCCACTTGCCATACCATAGTGGATACCGATACACCCAAAGTTACTATATAATATAGTAGCACTATCGAAAGGAATAAATCATGAACCTAATCAACCTAGATGTGAGCGAGTATGGTATCAACCTAACTTCTTACTTTGGTGACGTATATGTGGCATGGCGTACAATTATCCTAATTATCGGTATTGTCATGGTATTGCGTGTGGCTAAGTATATTCGCAAGCAGGTAAAGTCATGAAAGATATGTACGATTGTGCCACCTATGAGGAAATAGACTTCGAGTGGGAACAGGGCAAAAAGCGATTCAAAGAGTTGCTAAATAACATGAGAGACCGCCAATTAGACGGAGATTTTCGTATGGGCTATTCGGGCTTACGCGAAATGATTGATGCCCTAGAACTCAACGAGTTCATCATCAACAATACCGAAAATAGAGGTGCATGATAATGGTATCCGCCGA
>Ga0114964_10001777_pt1 | contig 15627 bp, 15 predicted proteins | sample C_131016_MF_Meta_FD_92638 | JGI IMG/M metagenome (GOLD analysis project Ga0114964, IMG submission 92638) | Freshwater microbial communities from Lake Croche, Canada to study carbon cycling - C_131016_MF_MetaG | ecosystem: Environmental > Aquatic > Freshwater > Lake | place: Lake Croche, Canada... | reverse complement strand
TCAGTTGCTTCTATTAGCGCCATGCTTTTAGCAGCCGCTCTTTGAACATCAGGTTCAACCTGGATACTAGGCTTGTAAAGCGTATCATGTGTCAACTCACTATATGCGTGCTGCAATATTGTTCTTATCTGAATTTCACAGGGAGTATTCGCTGCTATTTCAACACCGTTATGGATAATTCTATTTTTTGAACGAATTACGTAATGAAGAGATTGATAGTCAAATTCAAAAGGTCGCATCGAGCGCTCTTCTATGTAATCACGAGCTTTTTCAGCTATCCATAGATCACACCCTAAGATGGCTACTTCTACCAAGCGGATTTCTTCTGAAAAAAGAACTACAATTCTAACACCGACTTTGTCTTCAATATCCTCATACGGATTGGTATATTTCTGGGATTTACTTCTATGAAATGCCTTTGCCAACAATGAGGAAGGATCTTTAGTTCGGTAAGCAGGTGGAATTTTAAAGAAGTTTTCTGGTTTGGCGGGTTTTATATTTCTAGTTACAGCTTCTTTTATAGTTTCACAAACATAGTTTCCCCAGACTTCATACATTGGCCGCTCATGAGTCCAACGCTCTAACAACTCGGTTTCACGATCCTTCATTTTTCTCCCGTTAAAGATTCGCGAACCGTTATTTTAGTCCACCTAGGACGGATCCCATCTATTTCCTCTCCTTCAATTGCTTCCATTTTTACTTTATTAGCAAGCGCTTCTGGTGTTGCTGATAACTCTATATCAGACCCAAAATTAAGACGCCTGCGGTACAGGCGCCTGCCCATCTGGGATGTATCACGTACCACTGCATTAGTAGAAAACTTTCTGCTCTGCATAAAATCTGCATAGCCATCCCTCATATTTAAAGGCAAGAAGCGCTCACCAAACTGGTTAACTGTGAATGTAGGATCCTGTTCATCTCGAACGAATACGTAAAGACTGTCTATAACGTTTTTCTTTTTTTCGGGATCCAGTTCTGATTTTCGAATATATTCTTTAGTTAGATCAAAAAATCTTGCTGTTTCATAAGGACCATCACTCGGGAGCGAGCAACCTAAAAACCCTTCATAAAAATAGACTGCAGCTGCTTCGCGATTGCTTACTGAAATATTGCTATCAAACACAAAAACCCGTCTACCATCAGGTCTTGATTTTGAAATGTCTTCTAAAAGAAGAAGGCCAATTTTGTAAAGTCTAGTAGCAGGGGTTAGAAAAATGTTTTTTAAAAACTCAATCACAGCATGCTTTCCATCGTGCGAACGTCGGAAGCCTGCTTGTGTTTCGGCTTTGATAACGCCTACAAAGGGAACCGACTGACTACCTACTGTTCCATCAAAAACAATCAGCATACCCCCTGGTATACGCCGGGCCATCTGCGCCTCGGCTAGCTTATTTACTACAATACGAGATTCTTTAAGAAAATCTTCATCAGAAGCAGAAGATAGCTTTTCAGCAATTGAGAGAAAACTACCTTCTCCATATTTTGAAATCTGCATTTGAAGGCTTTGACTTTCTCCCGAAAGGGCTTCCGTCATACGGAGACGGAACGCTCCCATTGCCTCCTGGCTTAACTGCTCCAAGCCTTCCGCAAATTCAGGCGTTCTAATTGATCGATCGTCAGCTCGTTGAAAGACCTCGTGAACGACGATGCGCTTTACTCGCAGGTTCTCAAAATGCATGCCTCAATAGTTTCAGTCTACGTGTGTAGAATACCAGAAATATCAGTCCTAAAGACAATGATGTGTCGGTCTTCACTGTCTGTGTTTACTGGCATGCTTCCTTGGGTATAGGCAGAATATGCGATTCGTTCCTTTTCTGCAGAGTTGTGCCTCAGGAGCGGACACCAAAACGGACACCAGATTGTGGTTTTGGGGTAGTTTTCGAAACGCACCGAGTAGCCTTGATTACTCTGTAGAAGGTGCTATTTTGACCCTGCAGACGCGACAGACGCAGCCCGATTCCGTCCCCCGCCTCCATTCCTGATACGGATCTTCGGTATTCCGCCTCATCATAACGCCGTGTTGTGGTTTTTCTTTTGCATCAGCTCCGTCGATTCGTAGCCTTTGGGGATGCATCTTCTGCGATCCCTATCTCAAGGATTGGTCACGGCCACCCTAGCGGTTCTTCTTTCCGGATCAGTCGTCTTGACTGTTGAGGCCACTCCTTTCATCGATCCGAAAAGCTATGACATCACCAAGATCATCCCACCCCCTCCCCAACCCGGATCCGAGGAGTACAGAATTGACACCGGCTTCCTGAAGAATGCCCGTGCAACCAGTACCAAGGGGCAAATTGAGCGCGGTAACAAGGCCTCTCACGACAGTGTTTTTGACTACTCTCAGACGCTCGGCGACTGGTTTAATCTCCACGACCTTCCCAAGACGGCCGCCCTTTTTGAGAAAGTCACGAAGGAAACCAAGGAGGCTATCGAACTTGCCAAACACTACTTCGCGCGGACGCGCCCGGAGAGCTGGAAAGAGACCGGTGACCTGGAAAACAGCGAAGGCTACGCTTATCCCAGCGGTCATACGACACGAGCCTTTGTCTGGGCCAACCTCCTCGCCAACGCCCTCCCCAAAGAGCAGAAGGCCCTTCACAAACAGGGCCGCCAAAAAGCCTGGTATCGGGTGATCCTAGGCAGGCACTTCCCGGCAGATGTCCGCGCAGGAAAGCTCTACGGTCAGTTCCTGGCCAAGGAGTTCCTGAAGAGCCCTGAGTTCCAGAAAGAGTGGCCCGCCGTCTGCGAGGAGATCAGAGCGGCTAGGCATGCAGCCAAAAGCTCCCCCAGCGGAATCCACCCATCAGGAGTGGTTAACGATGCCCCTACGAACCTGAAATTATGACCAGGCAGGGCAAGAATAAAGCACATCTTCGCATCGACAAAAGTACGGTTTTTTGCCAATTTTGAGGCCCTATGAAACACATCCTCTCCCTACTACTCCTAGCCATTACAATTACTGGACTTACTTCCTGCAATACCATCAGTGGTGCGGGTCGTGATGTCAGCGCTGTCGGACGCGATGTCAGCGCCGGCGCCAATGCTGTTCAGCGCAAGATTCAGAACTAATCATTTCTGTTGATTTTTCTAAAGCCGCATCGGAGCAATCCGATGCGGCTTTTTTTGCACTCTGGTTGCATTTTATGACCTTCAGCCTTTAACCTTGGGTCTCTTCACGTTTTATTTTTCACTTTCAACTTTTCCCATGTCCACTAACGGCCCAATCTCCAACTTCATCGAGCATCACTACCGTCACTTCAACGCAGCCGCGCTGAAGGATGCCGCCCATTCCTATACCGCCCACCTTGAGAAAGGTGGTTGCATGTTCATGACCATCGCCGGAGCTATGAGCACGGCCGAACTCGGACTCTCCCTGGCCGAAATGATTCGTCAGGACAAGGTGCACGCCATCTGCTGCACCGGCGCCAACCTTGAAGAGGATGTCTTCAACCTTGTGGCTCATGATTTCTACGAGCGTGTTCCTAACTACCGCGACCTCACCGGCGCTGATGAAGTGGCCCTGCTGGAGCGCCACATGAATCGCGTCACCGATACTTGCATTCCCGAAATGGAAGCGATGCGCCGGATCGAGAGCGCCATTCTTGCCGAGTGGGAAGCTGCCGACAAGAAAGGGGAGCGACTCTTCCCACATGAATTCATGTACCGCATCCTGCTAGGCGGGAAGCTGGAGCATCAGATAGATCCCAAGAATAGCTGGCTCATGGAAGCCGCGAAGAAGAATCTCCCGATGTTTGTTCCGGGCTGGGAGGACTCCACCCTTGGCAACATGTTCGCCGGTCACGTCATCAGTGGGGACGTGAAGAACGTCCATACCGTCCGTACCGGCATCGAGTACATGATCGAACTTGCCGACTGGTACACGAAGAACTCAAAGCCCCTCACTTCCAGCGCCGGAACAGGTCGCCACGCTGACTCACCGGATGGCTCGATCGGATTCTTCCAGATTGGCGGCGGAATCGCGGGTGACTTTCCGATCTGCGTCGTTCCGATGCTCCATCAGGATCTTCAGCGTCCCGAGGTCCCTCTCTGGGGCTACTTCTGCCAGATCAGCGACTCGACCACTAGCTACGGAAGTTACTCCGGTGCCGTACCCAATGAAAAGATCACCTGGGGCAAGCTCGGCATTAACACACCGAAGCACATCATCGAGTCCGATGCCTCCATCGTTGCACCACTCGTTTTTGCCCTGATCCTAGGCTGGTAAGGCCTATATAAAGCTGCCCTTTCTGCCCTCACCTGCCCCCACAAAGGGCAGAAATCGTATAAGTCGTTTCCAGATTAGAATCGTGTCGTGATTTGTGAACCAATAACGACCTCATTCCCTAAAGTTCCATTTTGTTGGGGGTTCATGACATATTCCACGAATGGCTTAACCTCCATCCACTTGTTCAGGACAATTTGATAGTCAAACTCCAGAACACCTCCCCATGTGCGCTCGGGAACTTCCGGGTAAACAGTCTCACCTGCCGCCGCCGCTGCTGCGCTGCTAATGGTATAAATCTGATGCTCTGCAGTTGCGTACTCAGGGCTGAACCAAGCACAAGCAAAGACAACACCGAGTCGATCGTCAGGGCGTCCAGGTATCAATCCTTGATACACAAGCCCCGTATGAAAGTAGAGATCTAGGACACTATATTTCTGTGGGGAGAATGTCCAAAGGTTGAACATATAAAGCCCCTTTCTGGAAAGAGATGCCCTCTTTGTGGCATCAGATGTCATTCCTAATCGAGAGTTTTCAGTTTCTGTTGCTTTTGCCCGATAGAGCATCTGGTCGTACTGAACATACCACGCAAAGGATCCCATATTGAAAGCACCCCCGCTGACGGCCTGAGCATTAGCACCTGTTCCAACTTGTTTTACCGGCAAGAAATTCTGATTCTGAATACCCCACCAAATCATCCCGATAGCATATTTTCCAGCTAACTCGTCCTTTCCGAACTTTGGCTCCCAACCAAGTTCCGAGGCACTGTAAAGACCATTGGGATTCTTGTAAGAGTTACCGTTCGGCGTCCCATTACCCACAGAGTTGGCGGATGCGCCTCCGAAACTCAGAGCATTGTTGTTTATTGTTCCCTTGGAATTCGGGTTACTTCGACCCAACTGGCTTCTGGGAACCGAGGTGTAAGGCGCAACCTGTCCGGGATTGTAGGGTTGAGAAAAAAGCCCCGGTTCGTTGGGGATTGCCATATAGAGACCGCTGATAGCATACACTTCCTTAACGGGCTTGACCCGGAGGGTTCCTCCCCAAGATTGATATCCGCTAGCGAACGGGATGACAGCAGCCTGGTTACCATTGTAAGCCGGATTATTGGGCCAGTTTTGCTGCGCGCCCGCCCCCATTCCCCCTCCTATACCTTTTCGTGAAAAGACATTAACATTCTGAAACATCTTGGAGAGCGGTTGCTGAACAACAAAGTCGTAGGGATTCATCCATCCCGCATTAATCATGAAAGACTGATCACGGTTGTTGTATTCAAGATACTGAGAACCGAGACGGAACCATAGGGCCTCACCAGCATCAGAGACCGGGTTGAACCCGCCCCGTGCTCCGGAAGAGTAGATATCATCTCCCTGGCGATAACGGCCAAACGAAAAGAATTGCAACCCGTTAATCCCGATTGTACTGAAGTCATAGACCAGCTTAATACGTATCTGTTGTGTAAAAGCCGTCTTGTTGGGGTATGCCGTTAATGGATTATAGAAGAAGGCACCCCGGTAATCACCCCCTATCCACAATCCCGACTCCTTCAGCGGTTTTGCGATGCCAAGCCAGTTAGCCAATCCGCCGCTTCCTTTCCAGAATCGTTCCAAAAGCCGGCCCGATTGAGGGCTGGGATTGACCTGATCGGCTGGTTCAAAGAGCGGGACATATTTCGATGGTACCACCCAGGGAGATCCACGCTGATTGACCTGATCTTCAAAGTTAAGTCCCTTGGGTTGATTTGAGCCGTCGCTGCTTGAACTGTTCTCGGGTGAGAGTTCTTGAACGGGATCAAAAAACTTAGGAACCGCATACTGGGCATTGGCTTGAAGAGCACCGAAAACTCCAATGCTGACAAACACGATGAGAATGTTTTTCTGCGAACTCATCGTGTTGGGTTTTAATTTAAAAAAAGGACAGAGAGAAATACCAACTTTGTGGTTGGGTGATAGTCCTCTCTCTGGGAAAAGTCAACGTGGTGTCCCAAATTAGTACTTTCCGAGTGTTCGTCCGAAGTGCTCGTGCAATTATTCACCACCGGAGTTCCATACTTCCACCCTTCGCGTTCACCCACACGTGAGCCACGAAGATAAAAACCATGCGCATCATCGCAATCGCTGCTCTCGATAAGCGATAGTCCGCGGACACCGCTTTGAGGTTACTTCTGTTAAATGAGTACCTCGAGCACCATTTACTGCAGATACTCGGGTGCCGAGTACTACGGGAGGAGTACCATTGAGAACCTCATCAAGTCCGATGCGTTAGCGTCGCCTTGTATCTCCACAAAGATCCTCAGGAGATGTCAGAGTCGTTGCATTTCAACTCTTTACTTCCCAAAGAGGGTTGCTCATAAAAGTCCATCTAATGATAAATCACTTCGCCCTCCTCGCCGCATTCATAACCTTGACCGGCATTGGCATCGCGGCGACACCCACTACCGTTGTCAATGCGGATACAGCACTGGCCCTCTTGGAAAAAGGGAATAGAGCTTTTATCGATAATCCCATCAGCAAGCCGCAGCTAGCCAACGAGGCTCGTGTGGCTTCCATTAATTCGCATACACCAATCGCTGTTGTAGTTTCCTGCTCTGACGCGAGGACCTCCCCGGAACTTATTTTCAGTAAAAACTTGAATAGAATATTTGTAGTCCGTACTGCGGGCAACGTGGTCGATAATATCGGCCTCGGAAGTATCGAATATGCCGTTAAGGTGCTCGGCGTCCGCCTAGTCATTGTGATGGGTCACCAGAACTGCGGGGCCATTGAGGCAGCCATCGCCGGAGGATCCGTTCCTCCCCACATCAACAGCATCGTAAACCAGATCAAACCGGCCGTTGCCACCGCCAGAGCAGAGAAGGGTGATCTGCTTGTGAACTCGATTCAGGCCAATGCGATCCGTGTCTCCGAAAAGATCCGTCATGACGGAGATCTCGGAGAGGCTGCCAAAGATGTCAAAGTCGTCTCCGCAGTATACAGTCTGGATACCGGCAAAGTTCACTGGTTGAACTAGCAGCACCACCCCCCGCTACCTTTTTTCATCACGGCGGTCGTTACGACGACCGCCGTTTCTTTCTGCCTGCTGATTTCCAAGGTTTGTCTTTCTTGAAGACCATCCATGAAAGTCAATTCTTTGTTTTGACCTCCAATACGTCATGCGGGGAGGCTTCGCGCTGACCAGCCGGGCTTACTCGGATGTATCTAGCCTTCTCGCGGAGTTGCTCCAGATTTTCCGCGCCGAGGTATCCCATGCCGCTTTGGATGCCTCCGATCAGGTTGGCGAGCACCCGGTCCAGGGGACCGCACTCCTCCTTGAGCGCCTCGACTCCCTCCGCCGCCACCTTGCGCGTGGTGTCACGCTTGTCGTGGCCGTAACGGGCTGCACTGCCCGCGCTCATCGCGGCAAGACTGCCCATGCCGCGGTATTGCTTGTACAGTTTCCCGCCGATCTCCACGACGTCGCCCGGAGACTCGGTGCAGCCAGCGAACATGCCGCCGCAAATCACTCCCTGCGCAAGCGTCAGTGCCTTGACGATGTCCCCGGACTTCGTGATGCCACCGTCGGCCAGGATCGAGACCTTCTTCTCCGCCGCCGCCTTGGAGCAGACATAGAGCGCGGTCATCTGGGGAATGCCAACACCCGCAACGATACGTGTGGTGCAGATCGAACCCGGGCCCTGTCCGACCTTGATGATGTTCGCCCCGCAGTCGGCAAGATACTCGACGCCGGCGGCGCTGGTGACATTACCGGCGATAATGGGTAGATCCGGAAAGGCTGCTCGCAGCACCTTCACCGTGTCCCCCACACCCTTGCTGTGGCCGTGTGCGGTCGAGACGGCAACGACATCGATGCCGCGTTCCACCAGGGCGCCCACATGGCTCAGGACCCGTTCGCGGTCGAGCTCGCCGAAGGAATTTCGCGTGGCTGAGACAGCCGCTCCGCAGACGAGCCGGAACTGTGAATCGCGGGCAGGCTTGAACTGGGCCTTGCGCTCCTGGGTGATCTTTTCCACATCGCTCATGGTGATCAGTCCGTGCAGTCGGTCCTCCTCATCCACCACAAGCAACTTGTGGATCCCCACGTGCTCGGTGAAAAATTTGTCTGCGATGGCGATCGGATCGTTCCCGAGCTCCTTGCGGGTAACCGTGTGCACCTGTCTGCGTGGAGTCAACGCCTCGGAAACCTTCTTCGCGGCGTAACGCGGCTTGACCACATGGCCGGAGAGAAGCCCTACGAGAGCTCCCTTGTCATCCACAACAGGGAATGTGCTGAACCCGAAGTTCTTCTCTTCAATGAGGTTGAGGACGTCACCGATGAAGAGGTCGGGAGAAACCTTGATGGGATCCTGAATCAGGCCCTGGACATGGTATTTCACCCGACTTACCTCTCCGAGTTGCTCTCGCTCGGACATGTTGTAATGGATGAGGCCGAGGGCCCCGTTGAGCGCCATGGCAATCGCCATTCGAGATTCTGTCACGGTATCCATATCGGCTGAGACGATAGGGATATTGAGCCGCAGGGTGTCGCTCAGTCGTGAATCAAGCTTCGTCTGGCTGGGGAGGACATCCGAATAGAGCGTTGCCAACGTGACATCATCAAAAGTCAGGCCGGTTTCGGAATGCGACGAGAAGAAGGAATCCGCCCCTCTGTAGAAAATCTCGTCGAGATTGGAATTGAGTGCTGCTGCCATGAAGGAAATTGCCCTTCACCAGACGACTTTGGCAAGAGTTTTTCCCACAATGGCACTTACAGAGCAGAGCCCAGGACTTAGGAGTTGGGGCTTCTGAGCCTGAAAAGATTCAGTCCCACCCAGGCGATAATCGCAACATGGATCAATATGGCACTCCCCAAGCCAAGCAGATGATAGCCGACTGTCACTGATTCTGTCCTGATGACATAAGCAAGGGCGAATCCACCCACGGGGATAAAGAGAACAAGGGCAGACACTAATCCAGGATTATAGCTTCTGAGACGAATGGCTTGGGCCACATGGACTAAGCCGTTGACCAAGGTCAGATAGACTCCGATCAACCCAAATCCAAGATGCACGGAAAAAGCCAAGAGTATGGAGAGGAGGTTTACCCCCCAAACTCCGGGAACATTGATGACAAAAACCGCCCCTTTCGAGAGCACATCACGTCCTCCTCCGATCAGATGATTGATAAACCGACGGAACCTGTCGTCATCGTGCTCTTCAAGTTGATGTAGCATGTAGACCGGCAACTGGAGGTACACCAAGATCAGCGGCAGATCCCAGAAACGGGTGAAGAGCGGCGTCAGAGCGAGCAGTAAAAAGGCTGCAAGAAAGCCTCCGTAGACCCAGTAAGAAATAAGCCGGTTGATCATTGCGGGGCATCATGTTCCCACCAAATTGGGGGTCAAGAACGGAACCTCTGATCCGCCGCCAAGTCATGCTGCTACTTTGCTCTCTCCCGAAGAAACGACTCCCTTACTATCTGTGTTGATGTAGGCTAGATAGACAATCAGACGCTCCGGAGGGATCCCCATCAGGTTGACAAGGAATCCGACATTCCTGACAAGGAATGCGAAGATCTTTCTCTGCAACGGCAACAATTGGCCCCCATCCGAAGCCAGAAACTCTTTTGGGAAGATGTAAAAGGTGTCATTTGGTTCAAAGCTAAAGGCTCCACCACTTGCCGCTGCCGCTGCCCTCAGGCTTCCAGGTGCATCAGCATCAACCATGTATCCGTGCGGAACCATGATTTCCCAGAGCCCTCCGTCATGCTTTTTGACAATGGGGTCACCAATAACTTCGTAAGGATCAGACCAGTTTGCAGGAAGCATTAGGATGACCACTTTCTGGGCTATCGACTTGGTTCTCCGCTGAAACTCCAGAATCGACCCCACCGAGTGCTCGGGGGTGTGTTCACGAGTGAGGTAGACCCTTGTCCCCTCAACATGCGGTAGATTGCTAAGAGTCAGTTGCCTACCAAGTTCTTCCGGCGAGATAAAGCTCGTCTTCATGGACTCGTTGATAACTTTCCTGCCACGATACCATGAGAACATCAGTGACATAATTCCAACCGCTAGGAAGAAGGGGAAAAAGCCACCGTCAAAGAATTTCGTCAGGCAGGATGAAAACAAGGTGATATCCAGAACTAGTAACCCGCAGAGGATGAGCGAAGTCTTCCAACGGGAAATATCAGCCCGAGAGAACATCACCATTCCCCAAAGAGTGGAAGTCACCATCATGGCACCCGTCACTGCCACACCGTAGGCGTTTGCCAGCGAAGGCCCAGTGCGGAACACGGCTATTAACAGAACGCAAAATAGTCCCAGAATAAAATTAATGGCCGGAATGTAGATCTGCTCACGGACATGCGAGTTGGTGTGCCTGCTGATAAAAGGGGGAAGGATGTCGAGTGACTTGCCTTGCCGAACCAGCGTGAAGACGGCGCTGATCAGCGCCTGGGAGGCGATCACTGTCGCCGCGGTGGCCAGCAGCACCAACGGAACGCGCATTGCCATCGGACTAAGCAGGAAGAAAAGCCCCGTGTTGGAGCAGGCAGAGGAATTGATATCCAAATATGCAGCCTGACCAAGATAGTTCAGAAGGAGCGCTGGAAGAGCGATTCCATACCACGCAGTGAGGATCGGCCCCTTGCCGAAATTGGACATATCCGCATAGAGAGCCTCGGCACCCGTCACAGCAAGAGCCACCGCACCCATGATGACAAATCCATGCCAACCGGATTGAGCCAGCAACGAAAGTCCAAGGTGGGGATCAAGCGCCCGCAACACGGAAGGATGCCGCACAATCTGGACAGCCCCCATCAGTCCAATACATAGGAACCAGAGGAGCATCACGGGACCGAAGACCGTGCCCAACTTACCCGTTCCGAATCTTTGGATCGTGAAAAGCAGGATCAGGATCGCAATGGCGGCTCCGGGTGCAAAAGCGGAGAGAGCGGGATGGATCGTCACAATACCCTCGACAGCACTGAGTACAGAAATAGCGGGCGTTAGCGTTCCATCACTCAGTAAAAGGGCGGCACCGAAGGCAACGACCGCAATCATTCCGATTCCCATTGATTTCGGAGCGCGTGCCATCTTCAACAGGGCAAACAGAGCAAAAACACCCCCCTGCCCCTTGTAATCCTCCCTCATCATGATGAAGGCGTACTTCACGCTGACTACTAGGATGACCGTCCAGATGATCAGTGAGGCAACCTCAATGGCATGAGAGGCCCCCGTCAGGGCGACCGCCGTCTGAAACGCATATAGGGGGCTTGTCCCGATGTCCCCGAAGACCACTCCCAGCGCACCCAACCAAATCAATGATGGGGTCTTGCGGGGAAGTGCACTCATAAATGTAGGAGTCTAAGCAATCGCTGCAGCAATCGCATCACCCATCTCCTTGGTTCCGACCTTGGTCGCTCCCTCCGACCAGATGTCGCCGGTGCGGAGTCCCGAGGCGATGACCTTCCGAACAGCGGCATCAATCGCTTCTGCGGCCGTCACCTCGTTGAGGGAGTGTCGAAGCAGCATGGAGACGCTGAGGATCTGGGCGATCGGGTTGGCGATCCCCTTGCCCGCGATATCGGGGGCCGTTCCACCGCTCGGCTCGTACATGCCGAAACGTCGGGATTCACCTTTCGACTGGCCAAGGCTGGCACTTGGGAGCATGCCGAGTGATCCGGCGATCATGGCCATCTCATCGCTGAGGATGTCACCGAAGAGATTCTCGGCCAGGACGACGTCGAACTGCTTGGGGTTCTTGATGAGTTGCATCGCGGCATTGTCGACGTAGAGGTGGGAGAGGGTGACGTCGGGATACTCCTTGGCAATTTCGCTAACCGTGCGGCGCCACAGGATACCGTTCTGGAGGACATTCGCCTTGTCGATGGAGGTGAGTTTCTTGCCGCGTCCGCGGGCGGACTCGAAGGCGACGCGCGCGATCCGTTCGATCTCACTCTTCTTGTAGACCATTGTATCTACAGCGATCGGATCTGTCTCGTTCTCACCGGTCTGGTTGAGAAACTTGGGCTCACCGAAGTAGAGACCGCCGGTCAATTCACGCACGCAGAGGACATCGACTCCGCCAGCCACAGACTCGGCACGCAGAGGCGAGGCGTGGGCCAACTCAGGTAGGCAGATGCAGGGACGAAGATTGGCGAAGAGCCCGAAGTGCTTGCGGAGTGGTAGCAGGGCTGCACGTTCAGGCTGCTCATTGGGAGGAAGATTTTCCCACTTCGGGCCGCCGACGGAACCGAAGAGGATCGCATCGCTCTCCTCGCAGACCTTCAGAGTCTCGGCAGGCAGCGCCTTCCCGGTTGCGTCGATGGCAGCGCCTCCCACAGGCATTGCGGTTTCCTGAATCGTGAATCCAAACTTCTTCTCCACGGCACGGATAACCTTGGCGGCCTCTGCCATAACTTCGGGTCCGATGCCGTCTCCGGCAAGCACTGCGATGCGGTAGGTGTTGTTCATGGTTATGGGTTACAGTGTTAGAAAGTTAGAAGGTTAAAAAGTGAAGCGATGATAAAACACGAGTCTGCGGCGAAGGTGGAGCATCTTCTTTGTAACTCTTTAACAACTTCACGCTTTAACCGTTCATCGCGGCGGAGATGAACGCAGCGACCTTGACCGGATCCTTCTGACCCGGAGCCGACTCAACGCCGCTCGCAACATCCACCGCATGTGGGTGGACCTGCCTGACGGCAGCGTAGACGTTCTCTGGGTTGAGGCCGCCGGCCAGAATCAGCCTGCGGTCGGGGTGGTTGACCACGAATCCAGATGCCAGATTCCAGTCGATTGTGTGACCGCTTCCTCCGTAAGTCCCGGGAACAGCTGCATCGAGCAGGAGAAAAGGTGTCTTGAACAAGGTAGACCCGTCGAGATCAGCTTGGGAGCGGACACGCAGGGCCTTGATCCAAAAACGGAACGAGGAGCCAGCGGAGGCACAAAACTCAGGAGTCTCATCTCCGTGAAATTGAATCGCATCAAAACAGGCTACCTTCTCCAAGCCCTCCAAGAGCTCGTCCTCTGGATTCACCACCACGGCAACCAAAGCAATATCGGGAAAGTCTTTCTTAAGCTTGGTGATCCAAGAAAGGTCCCCATTGACCAGTATCGATCTTGGAGAGGGTGGGTAAAAGTTGAAGCCAAGGGCTCCTGCACCCGACTCGATGGCTCTTTCGGCATCCTCGGGCGTGGTGATCCCGCAGATCTTTGGTGCCGCAGGGGTATGGTCGAAAAACGGTATCATGGAAAACAGTTAAAAAATGAAAGGTGCAAAAGTGAAAAGGACTCAGCGAAGAAAGAACTAAACTATCAGGATCCCTCTTTAACCCTTTTAACCCTTCAACGTTTTTAACGATTCCACATCCCTCTCAATCCTTGGACACCACCCGGCCCTCGACCTGCTTCATCTGGGGATGGTGGGTGACTGGATAGACATGGCCGTCACTGGAGCGGAAGAAACTACTCAGGATCCAGCTGATGATGCCGATCACGATGCCGGCGAAGAGAGCACTCCAGAATCCCTCGACGTGAAAGCCGGGGATCACTGCAGAGACAAAGAGTAAGAGGAGGGCATTAATCACCAGGATAAAGAACCCCATGGTGATGATGATAAAGGGGAGGCTCAAGAGGAGTAGGATCGGTCGGATCAGGGCATTGATGATGCCAAGCAGAAGCGCAGCGCCTATGAGTGTCTCGGTCGAGTTGTAGGAGATCCCTGGGATCAGGTAGGTGGCTCCCATGACAGCGAGGGTGGTAATGAACCAGCGGATGAGGAATTCCTTCATGTGCTGAGAATAAGACCTCCGTGCGGTGAATTGGCAGAAAAAACCATTCGACGGAATGGAGAATCGGCATACCCTTTGCTTACAAGGAGTAACATCCATGGCTACCAAAAAACCAAAAACCACCCCCCCCCCTTCCAAAACACCTCGCAAGAAAGCCGCACCCAAGGCTTCTAGCGATGTAAAACCCAAGGCCGCTTTACGCAAAAAGAGGGCCTCAGGGAAATCCTCCAGCAAGTTAACTCCTAGCTTCACACTGGAGCCTAAAGCGGTCACCTCAGAACCAGTGATCCCTCACGACGACATCAGCCTCCGCGCTTACTTTATTGCCGAGCGACGACAGAAGATGGGATGGCCGGGTGATTCAGTTGCCGACTGGGCTGATGCCGTGAGCCAGCTCCGAGCAGAGGCACTGGAGAAGCCACTGAAGAAGCGCTGACGCTGATGCTGACTCAAAGGAGTCAGCCAGGCTGTTAGCTGTTTAGACTGAAGGCTGTTAGGTGGGAACCCATGAACACAACTTTCGGCATTTTAGCCTGATGCACTTGATCGGAAACAATCACTCAACCCTTTATCTTTAAAGGCTTGGAAGTTTAGATGCCGCGCTAGGCGCGCGAGCGAAGCTGTAGTCCTATACCGAGTGAATACCGGGCCGTGGGAACGCCCGGGATAGCCTCTGCGCAGCATAGCCCGTGAGGGCGCTACTCACGGGAGCGAGAGCGGCAACAGCAACAACGCGCGGCGCCAAAATCCCAAGCCTACCCCATGAGAGGGCCTAGTGGCCCAAATAAGCCTCCCTGATCTTCGGGTTCTCGAGGAGTTCGGCGCCGGTTCCCTCGAGGGTGATGTTCCCCAATTCCAGCAGGCAGGCCCGGTGGGCAAGCCGAAGCGCCATCACGGCGTTCTGCTCCACGATGAGAAGGGTCACTCCGGCCTTGTTGATGTCACGGAGGATGGCGAAGATTTCCAACACAAGCTTGGGAGCAAGACCCATGGAGGGCTCGTCTAGCAGCAGGATCTTGGATCGGCTCATGAGGGCCCGCCCCACGGCCAGCATCTGCTGCTCGCCTCCGGAAAGAGTTCCTGCCATCTGGTCCCTGCGCTCACGAAGCCGAGGAAAAAGGCCGAAGACTTTCTCCAGATTGACTCCGAACTCTTCCATGTTTGTCCATGCGCCGAGTCGCAGATTTTCTTGAATGGTCAGGTTGGCAAAGATTCCCCGCCCCTCCGGAACCAAGGAGAGTCCCTTCTGAACGATCTCCTCGGGATGGACCGTGGTGACCACTTCGCCACCGATCCGGATGATCCCGGAATGAGGAACTGCTGCGGCAATCGCGCGTAGGGTGGAGCTCTTTCCCGCCCCGTTGGCGCCGATCATGGCGACGATTTCCCCTGGGTTCACCGAGAAGGAGATGCCCTTCACCGCTCGGATCCCTCCGTAGCGGACCTCCAGATCATTCACTTGAAGGCTGATTCCTGTGCACGTGCTCATACTCATGGCAGCTCCCCCTCCACCCCGAGATAGGCGTCGATCACTCGGGGGTTAGATTTCACTTCCTCCGGCCTGCCACCCGCAATCCGGACTCCGAACTCGATGACCTCGATCCTATCGCAAAGAGCCATGACCATCTGCATATGGTGCTC
>Ga0114964_10001776_pt1 | contig 15630 bp, 34 predicted proteins | sample C_131016_MF_Meta_FD_92638 | JGI IMG/M metagenome (GOLD analysis project Ga0114964, IMG submission 92638) | Freshwater microbial communities from Lake Croche, Canada to study carbon cycling - C_131016_MF_MetaG | ecosystem: Environmental > Aquatic > Freshwater > Lake | place: Lake Croche, Canada... | reverse complement strand
TATACTTATAGCACGTAGATAATGCCTTTCCAGTGGCCTTATCGCCGCTATCGTTGGCCTCGCCAACTAAGATAGCCGTATCTATGAAAGAGCCATCTAATGTGCATAGCAGCGTATATTTCACTGTTATGCGGCAGAAGTTCATGGTTGTGCGGTTAGAACCTATCTCAAAGGTCTGGTAGTCCTTCTCAATAACGGTAGGGATAACAAGTATCTTGGCTTCCTTTAACTTGTCGTGGAAGTCATTGATAACATCGTCTATGCGACGATATTTGTACTTGACTGCGCCATTAGGCGAATCGGCCTTAGCAATCGGCTCCACAAGGCCCATAAGGACTTGTAGTTGCGCATAAATGGCAGGAGTTGCGGTGTCTTGTTCTGGTTTAGTTGCCATGTTGGGGGCTTGTTAATTGGTTCTGTAAAGGTACGAAATGGGTCTTGAAAAACTGAAATCTTGCGTAAGGTTTTGTTAAAAAGGCAAAGGATGTTTTACATCTAAGTCTTTGTTGTCCTCTTGCTGCCGTGCAAACCTGTCAGCCCACTTATCTATCTGTGGGTAGGCCTCTTGTAGTGCCTGCTCATATAAAGCAAGGTCTGGCATATCCTCTGCATCTAAGTCTAAAAAAACCCAGTGCATAAACAAATCGGCTTCAATTAGGTTGGGGTCATTGGTGTACCACACAAACAAGCCATACTTAGCCCCCATCATGCGGCAGTGAAAGCATAGTTGATGAGCATATACGGCATCGTATTCTAATAGACTAGGCCAATCTTCTACGGCAAAGCTATCTAAGAAACGGTCTATGCTAGTAGGGCATTTAATTTCTACACCTACAATTCCATCTTCATCATAAGTTTCAAACCATCCATCAGGGCTGTCAAGCATCTTGCCCTTAATGATACACCTATGCTCATAGATAGGCTGCCCCATAGCCTCGCTGGCTGCCGCCCGTGCAAATGGCTCCATGTCGGTTCCATGCTGCATAGCCTGCTGCGCCCACCTTGTATCGTATCTAGGCACTGGCTTCCCCGTTACCTGCTTATAGGCTATATCCCGACACCGTTTATCTCGTGCATCGGTAAACAACTCGCCTATAACGCTGCCCGTTATATCGGCGGCGTTTCTGGCAGCATACCATTCTTCGGTATGCTGTGCGGGGCCAAGTATTGTACCCTCTAAGTGCGGGAACCCGTCTGTGTAAATGATGCTCATGTCTAAAATGCGTTAAGAACTTTTTGAATATGATGCGCTTGGCACAAGGATTTTATTGCCTCTCCATCAACTTTTAAATAACGCACCTTGTCTTCGGGGAATTGATATTTACACCCGCCTGCCCCAATGTTTATCCAATAACGCCCTGTCCCTTGCTCTGCAAAGAACCCAACACTACCCTTCTCTTGCTTCCATTCTAGCGGCTTAATCGCCGCACGGATTTGGTCTAGGGTTGGCGTTTCTATGTTAATAAGATGTTGGGCAATAGGCTTACCTGCTGGTGTAAGATAGTCTTGAGACGATAATTTCAAGCCATGCTCTGCCAAAGCCTCGCGAATTTCTCTTATCGTTTTTCGCCCTATATTTCTAAACCTCAACAAGTCGGCTTCTGAAAGATGTGCTACTTCGCTTGCCTTACCTTCCCATCCAAAAAAACTTACAAGAGGGGTTCTAGCACGAGTGCTTAACCCTAAGTGTTTAATAAGCACAGTCTCAGGCTTAGATACATTCTCCATGTCTATACAGGCAGTTTAAGTGAGTAAAAAGGCTCCAGTGTCAGCCCATTGCGCACCCCGCTAAGGGATAGCACTCTGTTTTCTTGGGCATAGGTAAGCACGACCACATCGTCCATCTCGGCACATAGCCGTGTCTGGAGGATTAGCAGGCTTTCTTTCGTGTAAGCCTTTGTGAGCTTAAACTTTTTTGCCAACCCAATTAGGTAGGCATCTAGGGGCGATGATGCAATCATAGTGAGATAAAAACAAGTAAAGTGGCTACGGAACCTATCACGGCCCCTGCAAACAGGCAACCCATGATAAGGCGAAAAATCTCTAAGGGGGTGTAGGGGGTCATTGGTTAGAGAGTCGGTGGCGGGGTTGCGTAACGCCAATAGCGATTGCCAGAATAGAAGTGCGTAAAATCTGTAGGGTCTGTGAACATCACAAAACACCTATTTGAAAAATCGTCTCCGTCTATGACTTCAACAAGACAAAACGAATCTGGCATTGTGCCGCCCTTGCTAATCTTCACCCAAGGATTCTTTTCAGGTTCGGGGGCATAAAGGCGGTCTAAGGCTTCGTCAAGTGCCTGCCACTCCGAATCGCTATTCCACGCCCTAGATGCAACGTATTCCACAGATACAATAAGCGACATCAATTCTTCCTTTGTCGGTCTCGGTTGCTTGTCCATATTAGTAAATGCGTTCGTCGGGGTTTTGGGATAGGTAGTCTTCCTCGGCCTGCTGCTGTTCAAGCCAGCAGCCCCACATATAGTCCTCATCCACATGGTCTGGGGCAGCAGGGGTATCGGAGGATTCAAAAGCTAATTCTTGTGCGCTCATGGTTTGATTGGCTAATTGTACACCACAAAAGTACCTAGCCCATACAGCCCAAATACTTGCTTTTTACAGAAAATCTTACATGGGCATCCCTTAGCCGCTTCTTTATCTTTGATGCCCCATTTGCCCATAACAGATACGACCTTAACCGTATATGCCTTACGCCGCCCACAAAAGCCATCACTTTAATACACCCACAGCCTTACATTATGCTTTTTTACTTTAGGCCATGCTTGTCTCAAGGCACCTCCCTATCCTACCTTTGACATCTATGGCCCTTTTTAATTCCTTTGAAGAGGCTGGCATTGATGCCACAAGTTTCAAAAAACAAGCACCTCACCATATCATTTGCCCTAAGTGCGGGGCCGACCGCAAGAAAGCCAAAGAGCCATCCCTACGTGTATGGCCCAAAGAGGGGCTATTTAAGTGCTATAACTGCGAATTTAGGGGCAAGATTAAAGACCCCAACTTTAATATAGTCTATCAGAAGCCCCACAAAAGCTATAAAAAGCCACACATACCCGAAACGCCGCCACCGCTTACCCCCGCCGCATCTACATGGTTAGCCTCTCGTGCTATATCAGAAGATACCGCCTATGCGTATGGCCTATACTCTACTGAAAGGTACTTTCCTTACCCCAAAGAATACGTTGCCTCTGATGGCACTACAAAAACCCGCGATAAGGGGCTATCCTCATGTATAGCCTTCCCATACATGACCCCCGACTATGAGTGTCTATTTATTCAGTATCGGGATGCCATCAAGCGGTTTGTGGTTGAGGCCGATTGCCAACTAATACCTTTTGGGATGCACATAGCCGCCCACTATGGCGGCTTAAAGGATAAGAACGACCGCCCGAACTCTGCCCTTATATGGACAGAGGGGCAACTAGATTGTATGAGCCTCTATGAGGCTGGCTGTGGCAACGTAGTCTCTGTGCCGAATGGTTCGCAGCAGTCCCCTCAACTAGAATGGCTAGACGATGTACAGGACTTTGTAGGGCTATTTACAACGCATATCCTATGCCTTGACGATGATAGTGCAGGGCTGCCCCTAAAGAAGGAACTGATGCGCCGCCTCGGTGCCTCACGCTGCAAGGTTGTTCACTACCCCAAAGATGCTAAGGGGCAACACCAACTAGCCAAAGATGGCAGGCCCATGAAAGATGCCAATGCCGTACTCACTACGCTAGGGGCACAAGGGCTGAAAGACTTGATTGAAAAGGCCGACTTTGAGCCTATGGTTTCCTTTTACTCTAAGGAGTACCTGCTAGAGAAAATGATGCAGGTAGGCGATAGGGGTATAGATGGCGGGGCTACATTGGGCTGGCCTGAATTTGATGAGTATCTACGGTTTTCTTTTGAAAGGGTTACGGCCATTTCTGGCACCCCCAACGCTGGCAAGTCAGATTTTGTAGACCAAATTGCTATAATCTTAAACCGTAAGCATGGCTGGAAGGGTAGTTTTCATAGCCCTGAGAAAGACTACATCTTGCAACTAGGCACCCTTGCCGCCAAGCTAAATTCTAAGCCTTATTTCAACTTTGCGCATGTGCCAGGGGATAGACACTCGGTAGCCTATACGAAAGAAGAACAAGTGAAGGCGATAGATTACCTGACTGATAACTTTTATTTTTTCAATCCTACATCGGCGCAGCTAACCTACCAGCAAGTGATAGAGGACTGGCGCAGTTTGGTACAGCGATATGGCATACGCTTTGCAGTGCTAGACCCGTACAACTACTTGCGCATGGATGAAAAAGACGAGGCTATGTTCATTAAGAAGATGCTGATTGCTTTCAAGGATGCGGCAAGGGAGTTGCAGATACACGTATTTATTGTGGCCCACCCCACTAAGGCAGGTAAGATAGACCCGAAGGGGGGCTTATATAGCATTGCTGGCTCGGCCCACTGGGCGAACTCGGTAGATAACTTTATATGGCTGTATAGGCACATAGGGGAAGGCAGAGGGCAGGGGTATGGGGATAATACAGAGGTGTTTGTCCACAAGCTACGGAATCAGCAATTTGAGGGTAGGCTTACGGGGGAAGATGGCATAATGCTGTCGTACAAAATGAATACTGGTGAGTTTGATGTAGCCAGCAACCGCCCTGCGATTGCGGCCCCGCCGCCGCCCAAGACTATGTACACCCCCAAGAATACCTATGGTAGGAATACGGGCGTAGTGTATGACCAAGAGCAAACCATAAAAGCATTTTATGCGGAGGTGCCACAGTTGGCGGCATCTTTAGATGCGGAGGGGTTGCCGTTTTAGAGGGTACAAAAAGAGGGCTAGAAGCCCTCATTTTTGTAAAAATAATTAACACCTTTTAACGCAAAATTCACACTATTTCTTTAAAGCCTCTAGGGCTTGGAATACTTGGTCTTTGGTTGCGCTGCCCTGAAAGAGCGTGTCGGTCAGGGCTACACAGCCTTGTTCTTTGAGCCACTTGCGTAACTTCATAAGACGTTGCAAGGATAGGGCCATGATGGAAGGGTAGGATAGGCCAGACTTGGCACAACGGCGTATAGATGAAGGGGTGGGGTTGCTCACCCTTATCATATATTCGGTGCTGTCTGCCTTCGGCTTGTAATGCTCAATGCACTTAACTAGCGGGTCTTTGGGTGTCATGTTACGTGGTGGGGGTTAAAAGGGCTGAATTAAAAGGGTATTGGTACGCTTGTCAAAGAAGCCAACTTGGCTGTTGTAAAATGTCAGCAACTCCCGTGCAATCACGGTTAAGTGGCTGATAGGTAATTTGCCCGTCTCGTTTAGAGGTACGGGTATAGTGCCCTTTGGCAACGTCTGTGTGTAGCTTTGGCACTCGGTATGTGTGATGCGTAAAAGCATGGTTAGGCGGGTGGGGTTAAAGCGAACGGTTGTAATTTCGGTAATGCTCATTTTGTTTGGCTGCATTGTAGGCTCTTAGCATAATAGCCAATAGCAGTGGTGAAAAGACTAGGGCCGTTGCCCAAAAGAGAAAGGTGTACATAGGCTATGGGTGGGTGGCTTTAAAATGCTCCCAATCTTCGGCCTCACGCTCGGCCTTGTCTTTGGCATCTGAGTTTGCGGATTCAAGAAAGGCAAGCACATCCGTTTCCATGTCTGCCCAGCTTATATCCTTGCCCATTGCCGCCGTTAGTTGGGTGGCTATGGCATCGGCAATATAGTCTCCCAAATCGCCAGCCTCGTTAAGGGCTTCAAATTCGGGGGCTGCGCCGCCGCAAAGGTCTTCCAAAAGTTCTTCAGCCCCGTCATAAAAAGCAAGCACAAGGCTCTCGTATTCAATGTGCCTGTGGGTTGGCACGTCTAGTATGCTCTCAATCACAGATGAACTATGACCGCCGCCAGCAAGCGAATAAGTATCTACGGCCTCTATGCGAGCATAGTCGTTAAAGGCAGTTGTGTACCATTGGCCTTCCTTGCCTTTGATAATGAGTTTAAATTTGATGCCGTTTGTTGTGCGAACGGTTTGGCCTGAGCGCAGTTGCTCTTGGGTGGGGTAAATGGTTGGGGGTATTTGCGCGTTCATGGGGTGGGGTGTTAAGTGGATGAATTAAGAAAGAATGGCTACGGCCTGCATAAGCGGTGCGCCAGACCATTTGCCTAGCCTCACTGCCTTCCCTAGTGGGGCTAATGCTTCACTGGCTACGGCCTCGGTTACAATTCTACGCTCTACTAGAGAGCGCACAAACCGTAATTCTAGGTGTCTAGCGGCTGCGCTGTTAAACGCATTGCCGTTAAAGGCAGTTGTATATACCTTACACTTGGCTGCGGCCTGTATGGCCTTTGCTAGGGTAGAGGTGCTAGGGTCTTGTTCGCATCGTTCGGATGCCTTGCGCCATTCTTGCATGGCGGGTTCGTATGCACATGCCTGCACGGCCTCTGTGTAGAGCGTGTCTAGGATTGCTTCGGCTTGGTCTGCTTGGATGGTCATAGCTTAGTCTTCTGAAATATCGTCTGGGTGCGTTACGTTGTAACCTTCTTGCTCTAAGAAATCAACGGCAAGAGAGCGCATATCGAAGTATGCCTGCCTTTCTGGGGGCGATAATTCATTTGGGCTTTTATCCCCCAAACTATCTACACAGTCTCGGAAGTCTGCAAGGGTGTTTTGCCAACGGCAATAAGACATATTGTGTGCCATATTATCTGTGGGTTGCGCCCCGATACACGGGGCAAGTGGGTGAATAAAGGGGTTGAAAGGCGGTGCAGCTTGCTAGGGCAACGGCGGCGGCTAGGATGGCCGCGTACATGGTGAGGCGGTATATTGTGCGCGGTTGCATTGCTAGTTGCGCTTTTGTTGAATGTTGCTCATGCTTGAAATACTTGGGTTGTATCGGTGATACTTACCAATAGGACTTTGAACTAATGCCCGACCAAAACAAACATCTAGCAATGTGCCATAATAGTTTGTAAGTTGGCCCGATACGGTTTGGTGCCATTCAATCTCTTTGCCGATAAGGCTTTCTAAAAGCTCAATTTTGTCTAGCGTACTCATCTGGTTTGGAGTTTGAAATTGGGTGCAGGGTTAAGGTGCATAAGTTTTGTGGTGCTGCCCTCTGGCTCTATCCAAACCTCCAGCGATAGGTCTCTGGCTATCTTGTATGCCTCGGCGGTTGCTTGCTTGAAGTCTCCGTAGGGCTTAGACTTGAAGCCTTGATTTGTGGGTATTACAATCGAGTACATAATATTTAGGCGAATACGCCCATTTTGCAAAGGGTTAGAATACGGGCAAGGCCAGTGTCGGTAATGTCGTCAGTCGCTACGTCTCTGTGTGAGCCATCCTCCCAAAACCCTGCCCACACTTTATTCATTTCAGGGTGGTATTTGACATTGCAACACGAAACAGCCCTTCCATCTTTTAGGGTGATTAGAAAGTCGTCTAGCCCCATCTGCTTCATGCTAAACAGGTCGGGGTAAGCAAGGGCATACGATTGCTCCAACCCCAATGCAGCCCCAACACTAAGGAATTTAATAGGGCCGCGCTGGTTTGGGCTTTTGTATAGCATAGACCTTAGCTCTAAGTAGTCCCTACCCCGTTGGTGTAGCGTTTCTAGCCATGTGCTAGTTAGGTGCGCGTATTCTGGTGATAGTTGCTGTTTGTTTTCCATGTTAAAAAATGAATGTGTCGGTGGGTGGGTATGAGCCGTTACTTTCTGCCAAGCCCCAAGTGCATAGGTAGTCCCAAAGGGCTACATTTTTGCAGTCGTCGGGCAAGTCGTCAAAAGATATTTTTTTACCTTGCTTGGGGTATTGAGATGTGCTTATCTCCCCGTGTTGGCAAAAACCATGTGGAGCAAATGGTGTCGCCGACATAGCCACATACTCTGTGGTGTTACGTTCACGGCCTGCATAGCGGCCTGTGAACCATACAGTATAGAGGTCTATGGTTTGGCCGCCGTTATCTCGTATATCCATGTATCTTGGCTCACGGGTGCCCTCTTTTAGCAAAGACCTTACAGCCTTTTCAAAGGTCTTGCGCTGGTATCGGTGCCAAATGGTTCCGTATGAAACATATACATGGGCCTTGGTATAGGCAATGCTGCCATACGTGCCAAATAGTGTATTTGCCCACCACTTAGAGCCTTCTGGCAAGGGGCCTGCCCATATTACTGCTTGCCCGTATGCGCTCACGCGCATAGCCAAGGGCGGGTATTTCTCTAAGTCTTTTAGTGTTTCCATGCGTTAAGGGGTGGTGTTAAAAGGTAAAAAGCGGTTGCCTGTACACCGCAAGGTAGGGGTTATTTTTTAGGGAAAGCAACTTGGGAAAAAAGTTTATCAATATCTTCTTGACACATATAGCGGTTGCCATCTTCTTCCATCAAGGTAGCATAGGTTAGCCTGCCCCAAGTAGAGCAGTTGGCATAAGCAATTTTTTTGCCTAGCTTTTTCATAACCGCCGCTTTGATGTTTGGCGTAGACATGGCACGACAAACTTCTTTGCCGTTTTTGTCATAAAAGAAAACAGTTGCGCCCCAGATAGAACCAAGTGAGGCTAATTTGTTAGAAGATGAGCTGCGAAGCGTTTTCATGTTGTTGTCCCGTTTGGTAGTACAAAGGTATAGGGCCGTATGGCGGCGTTGATTGAAATATGCGTAATTACTTACGCGGATATTACATGGTGGGTTATTAAAAAGCTAGTAATACGGCTGTCTGCACGGCTGGGTACTGGTGGCCTCGGTAATCGGCTGCCCATGCCTGCAACTCCTCTAGGCTGTCAAATACTTGGTAACTATGTAGGTCTCTTAGGTCTGCATCTGTTTGCGCTATCCTAGACTGATAGGCAAAGGGTGCGGACTTGTGGGGTATCTCGCATACCCATTGGCCGCGTTTAACGGCTAGGTCGGTGGTATTGTCTGTGTTCATGGTTACGGGGTGTTAGGTGGTTCGCTTTGCGTGTCTGAAAAGCATAGAGGAAATTTTGCCCACAATCCCCCCTCTGGTTGATAGGTCTGAGAAAATTTGCGTTGCTATGGGCTTGCCTACGCCACTTACTAAGTCTTTGTAAACGGTGTAGGGCTTATCGGTGTTATCCGATATAATGTTTGCCATCTGGTCTAATAGGGCCGCTTTTCTATCGGCTTGCGTATGTGTTTGCATGGTGGTAGGGTGGGTTAAACGTGGGCTAGTTGGTTGGCTACGGTTGCGGCACGTAGGGCTGCCTGCTTACCTGTCTGTAAGCCACTCCAGCCATTAACAGGCGGGTTGTAAAGGGCATGTATATGCCCATTCCCTTGCAACCCCCATGCGTTAAGGCTCTGCCCCTCGGCTAGTAATTTGGCTGCATGGGTGCGAAAGGCGGCAATATCTGCATAGCCGTACTGTGCTAAATTACCGTTATGGTTGCGCATGAATTTTTGGTAAAAATTTGCATCTTCATGCAAGCCGTTTACGGTTTGGTTGTGGCAAGTTGTCATTTTTAAAGGTGTTAAAATAGAGCGGTATTGCTCTGAGCGCACATCTAGCAGCGAACTAGGTAAGCCCTACGGCTTGTGTGCGCTTGGGTTAGTCTATTTGTAGTATTGCCTATCTGAGCCATCTGGCATAATTAGTAGAACTTTATAACCTTTATTGGCTAATTGTTTAGCCCTATCTTTTGCGTCCTTTTCATTTGTGAAGCTATGTTCATAGCTATCTGAAAATACACTTTTTGTGAATTTCACAGTGAATTTCACAGTGAATTTTTGAGTGTTCATGCTTGGTAGGGGTTGGGCTGGGGTTTAGATTTGTTCGCCGTTCTCTGTAAATTCGTACTCGTTGGCTTCTAAAGACTCAGATACGGCCTCGTCGCTTGTAAGGTCTTCGTATGCGGCTTTTAGGTCTTTATACAGTTGCTTGCAAAGGGTGCGATATTCTTGGGTTGCCTCATCTGCTATCTTATCGCAAATGGCATACAAATACGCTTCTAGGTTTGGCCAGTGCCCGTATGGCATGCCGTCTTTCAGGTCTTCAAAAACATCTCCAGCGTCTATATAGCGCGTTCTTTCGTGGCAGTATTGATTAAACCATAGGTTTTTGGCTATGCCTACCTTGTTTCTTGCGTATGCTTCGCATATCTTAGCAAAGCGGGTGCCTTTATAGTTGTCTTCAACCCATTTTTTTAGGTCAAAAGTGCCCTCAAAGCACGCCCCGTCCCCTTGCGAATTGAAGCCAGAAAAAAGAATATCTGAGGGCTCAAAATAGCCGTATTCTTTGAGCGTTTCTCTGAACCCTTCATATACTGAGTCCCACCATTCGCCGTATTCTACGTTAAAATAGCGGTGCTGCTCAATAGCTTTTTGTTTTGCCTCTTCTGAAAGCTCGGCAAACATATAGGCGGTTGTTTCAATAGTTCTCATCTTATCGGGTTGCCACTTGCGCGGCGGGTTTGGTGGTGAAAAGGTGGCGGTTTGAATGTATAGCCCACACTAGGCAGGCTATTAGTAAAAGGGTGGATAGGGTGCGCATGGGTTTAGGCGAGTATTAAGGCCGTTTCCTCTTTGCTTATACGCGCTGCATGGTATAGGGCTGTGCCTATGTCGGTGTAGGCTTGGAACTCACCTTCGGTATCAATAGCCCCGCTATGCAGAGACCTGCGCAGGCTGTATTTGCGTGTATGGCCTTCGCCAAATGTGCATTTTTCAGAAGACACAAACAGCGTTGAGCCTTCTGAGCCTGCAAATGTTTTTTCACTGAAACGCGAGGCAAAAAAGCGCAGCGCACCTTTGTCAAAAAAGTGGTGCCCGATTAGCTTGTTAGCCCATTTAATCTCTTGTAATGTTCTCATAACATAGGCCCGTATTTTCGCACGGGCGGGCGGGTAAGGGTAAGGGGTGAAAAGGTGTAAAGTGTTAGGCGGTTAGACGGTTGTTTATTAACCTGTGGCAAGCTCTGGCCATATCCCATGGCGTTTGGTAGTCTGGGTTAGGGTGAATGTATCCGACATCTTGTAACCTTAGAAACAGGTTGCGCGATTGAGATAGCATTTTGACTGCACTTGCGTTATTCTTGCTGCGGGTGTAAGAGCCTGCAAAAAGACTAACCGCCTTACTGTACATTCGGTCGTTATTCATTGGTAAAAGTGTTAAAATAGAGCGGCATTGCTCCGAGCGCACATACGGTAACGAACCGTGTAAGCCCTATGGCTTGTGTGCGCTGGGTGGGCTGTTAGTAGTTTACATAGTTTTGTATGGTTTCATAGGCCCATTCGGGGTACATGGTATGCCAGTCAGCACCTTGTAAATAGTCTAAATAGCTATACTTGATTATGCCTGAACGTATAATTTGCAGCCGTTCGCGCCTATCCATTTGCGCCCATGCTTCGTGCATCTCTTCAATTTCACGTTCAAAATAGTCATCTTCATCCAAACTTGGATAGTCTTCTATTTCTGACAAGATGGCTTCACATTCTGCCAACTTTGGGCTATCTTCACGTATTAGGATAGCATCTACATGCCCGCACGCCCAATGGCCAAAACAGGCTGTAAATTCTGTATCTGTTTCCGTCGTAGTTATACCTAAACGGTCTAAAATTGTTTCGTAGTTACTGTTTAGCAGTATGCCGCTATCACCGGTTCTGCTATACATTACAAAGCAATTATCATATTGCTCTCCCATGTAGCTATCGGGATGTTTCCATCTCTTAGCTTCAAGCAAGGGGTATTGTGTAGGTGTTTCAATCGTTGTCATGTTCGTGTTGGTGTTGGGTTGAGGGTTAGACGGTTACGGGTTCGTTCCAAATACATTTGGCATCTTCTGCAAGTACATAGGCGCGGAACTTAGAACGGGCCTCTCTTAGACCACAATAGGCGTATGCCTGTTTGTACTCTACACATTTGTAGGTAGTGCGACAAATGATACAAGATAAGCCACCAAAAGTCCTTACCTTTTCTGTGCTTATGTCAAACTGTGCTTTTGTCATGTTGGTTAGATGGTTAGAGGGTTTATTGATTAACGTGACGCGTTTTAATTGTTTGCACATTGTACCCAGCACAGGCCAGCCGTTCTACAACAGCAGCGACGGCTAGTACCTTAGACGTAGCTTGTATGTGTTCTATACAAAACCAAACACCCCATTTGCCCCAAGCGTCAGAGTAGCCAGCGTGCGTAACAGCGAACCAAAAATTTTTCATGTTGAAGATGATAATAGGGTAGCACCATTGCCACCCTGTTTGATACTTCAAATATAGAACGCCCGTTTTACGCAAATACTTAAATAACAGCGAAAAACTTACGCGTAACTTACATAGGTTAATTTATTTATAGATACAACGAAACTCTATTACATACACCCAAACCGTTGTATATCATGCCTACCTAAACATGTACAGAATAACGTACATACATTCTACTAACAAACTGCCACCACAGCCCAACACATACCACTGCCAAATAGGCACTATGCCATAAATCAAACTGAACGGCCCCAACTCTTACAAGGCACCCAGACCGCATAGGTAGCCCTTAGATGCGGATATATGTATGGGGTAAGTATCTCCATAGGCTAGCCGATACGGGTAACATATACGATAGTAGGAGATAGTTAGCAGATAGACTAGTTATGGGAGTCCTACTCTTTCGCCTCTCTCTCCCCCTTTCCCTCACCCCTCTCTATCCTATTTAACATAACGAAGCCCGTTTCCTTGAAACGTACGTACCATAGCCCTACCTAAATCCGTACAGCCAAACGTAGGAGCCTTCATTATGTTAAGTACACCCATAGAATGTATCTATTTAGATACAACCATCGTCGGACTGTATCTATTTGGATACATGCACCCCGACTCTTGGATACATGCACCCCGCCCCTTTGCTCTTAAGGGCAAGGGATACGCGGTAAGCGTAAGCCCTGCACCCGTTGCCCCGCCTATTACACCCCGACCCCACCCCCTCACACCCTTTCCGTCGGGGGATTGCTCGGCAGGCGGGGGTGTATATATGTTACTCCGCCCATTCTGACTATGCGCTACGGTAAACCCTCCTGCCACTCTGAGTTTGCTGCTACGAATAACATTCTGTCTGCACGTATGCTTTACGCTGCTATATGTACTGCTTTCGTTTCATATTGACGGGTATTTGCTACGGCTCCGTATTTGTTAGCCTCGGTGGGAAACAAGCTGCATTCTGTAGGAATGTACGCGTACTTTGTAGCAGGGTGGTTAAGCCGTGTAGGTTTTAGACCGCTTCGGTTGTTATACGGCTACGCGCTTGTAGCGCTTGCCTACAACCTAGCTTAGTAGTGTTTTTTTTGTGATTAGCGCGCGGTGGTAGCGCCCTGCGCGTACACAAGCGTGCGTGCTGGTAGTTTGTATGTTTTGGCGCGTATTGTAGCGTAGCGTACAATTAAGCGCCGTATTCGGTGTGTCTGTGGTAATATACCGCTGCTAGGTTATAGGTATCGGCGGGTTTGGCTCCGCGCTGTTGGCGCTTGCCTCACCGCCTATTGTATATAGGGAAAGGTATGCGCTATTGGGGAGCGTATGCGGGTAGAGAGAGGATATGGCTAGGATATAGTTATATTCCCCCCCTGTTAAAATACTTAAATATTTTAATCTATGCTAATCATACTGTATGGTTTAGTATGACCGTGCATGGGTAGTAATGTGGGGGAACCGAAGTATGAAGGTAAAGGATTTGAACCTTGTTTCATTACTGTATAACACTGGGCGCATTGACCTGAACCAAGCCACGTGTTATGTAGGCAAGTGTAGTAGTATCTGGGATGCACTATAAGATGGCATACGGAGTATTCCGTCCACTACTGCAACAAAGATAATACATACCTAAGGTTATTTCCAAATCTGCGTACATCTTTTTTTTTCCAAATTAGTTGTTGCGATAATAAAAAGTGTTGTACCTTTGTCAAGTGCTACAAGGCTCTCCCTTCGAATCATAAATTATGGAAACCAACACCTTCAAAGAGTCTGCTCTAATGCAGATGCTAACAACGGCATGTAATGAGGCTGTGTTGTCTTTTCACAACGCAGTAGCCGTTAGCCCTAAATTATATGATTGGGTAAGGTCAATGCAGCCCACTAACACAGACCCAGAAAGGGTCGGCTTTATGGGTGTTCATGTAATTCTTGCAGAAAGCCTGCCCGAATATTCTTGCATACCATGTCTTCTAAGTAAAGACTTAGACGCTATCCCCTCATAGCCATGCACAATAAAACAACAGCAGAACGCCTAGAGGCTATTGCCACCAGTGCTATGCAAGGCATATTGGCAAGTGATTCTATTTACGCACAGCATGTAATGCGAGAGGGTGGTGATTGCCGCAAAAAAGAGATAGTATCTGCTAGTTTTACGCTAGCCAAAATGCTGCTTGAAAAAATAGACAACGACACAGCCGACCCAAACAACCAGCAATAACGCCTATGTTTACTGCCAAAGAAATCCAAGACGACCTAAGCGGCTTTCTGTCGCTAAATAATGCCGTACAATCTATTGTAACGCTGCTAGAGTATCAAGTAGCCGATGCTCTTAATAGCATATTTGGCATAGCAGAGATAGAGATTGCTAACATAGCCGACGACTATGGTCTTGCTACTGTAGATGCAGATGGCTACCGTATATGTACGCCAGAACTACAAACCGCCATAGAAAAAGAACTTGATGAGGCTGGCTATTGGTATGAGTTTAATCTTATTTCCATAAGCAGCATAGATGTGCTTGAGCCATCGCACCAGCGTTTAACCATCTCCACCCTTGACAAGCCCGAATAGCAATGAACAAGCCTTTAACAGCAAAAGAATTAGAGGTTTTGTCGTTGAACAACCTAAAAATTGTTCAGCAAGCACACTCTGATGGGTTATATTTGCTTATCCCTGTTGATATAGAAAAACCGTCTGTATCTTTTGGGATTAGGCTTAAACAGTTCTCTAGCCCACAAGAGGCGTATGATACGGTTTTAGAAGGGCTAAAAGAAAACAAGACACAGATTCCATTTACAGAAGAGATAGAGTCTGTGTTCCACGCAAAATAAACTCTTACAGAAGACCAACTGTTCCCACCCAATAGCCATGCCAGTTTACAAGCGTAGAGGTAAAACATGGGTGCCCATATACAACAAGCGTGAACGCGCTATTGTTGAGGGCTACCATGCCCCGCTTGAAAAGTGCTATGCCCCACCGCGCCAACGTAACCTAACCCCCATAACCACCGAGCAGAAACAACAACTGCTTAAAAATGGGGCTAAATGTGTTTCCATGTCCACGACCACCCATAAACAGCAATTATGATTCCCGTACCCAACGAACAACTCATAAGCCTTAGAGTGTGGGCCTATGACAAAGCCACCGAACAAAACGTTGATAGGCCAGAGAAACGTGCCAACGATATTATTGATTGGCTGCTGTCTAACCCCGAAGGCACCAGGTCTCTTACACCTGTATTAGAGAGCGGTGGCCCCGCTTTAGAAGAAGACCTTGTGCCAGTCCAATGAAGAAAAAACTGCTTCATAAGTTAAACATGGACTTTGCCCGTGTAGGCATACGGATTCTTCCGCATCCTCACGGGCACCTAGTCCTCCACAACAATAAGCCCATTGGGCCAGCGCAGACAACTAAAGACAAAGCACGTGCCCAAGCCATCATCTTCTTA
>Ga0114964_10001773_pt1 | contig 15640 bp, 16 predicted proteins | sample C_131016_MF_Meta_FD_92638 | JGI IMG/M metagenome (GOLD analysis project Ga0114964, IMG submission 92638) | Freshwater microbial communities from Lake Croche, Canada to study carbon cycling - C_131016_MF_MetaG | ecosystem: Environmental > Aquatic > Freshwater > Lake | place: Lake Croche, Canada... | reverse complement strand
TCCGCTTTTAGTTCAGTCGAGAATTGTTTATCCATGACGATGACATTCGCTTCCCTTGCCAATAACAAGCTAAATGGGTCGATATTTGAAGACCCCACCGTCGCCCACTCATCATCAATGACCGCCACTTTACTGTGCATAAAGCTTTTTTGATATTCAAAAATCTCAATTTTATTTTGTAAAAAAAGACTATAAAAGGCATGCGTCGCAAACATCGCAAAATACTCAACACGCCCCTGTAATAACAATTTAATCCGTACACCCCGAAGGGAAGCCTCCAAGAGTGCTTTACGGAAGTCCCTACCTGGCAGAAAATAAGCGTTCGCGATAATAATTTCATTTTTAGCGTTAGTGATGGCCTCTAAATAAGCTTGCTCGATGTCCCGACGGTGCAAGATATTGTCCCGGAATACTAATGCTGCCTGCATGCCCTGATGAACTGAGATTTGACGGTGATGTGGCGTCATTGAATCGATTGGCATACGACGCATTTGCGACCAAGCAATACGCCGCCAAAGTTTGGCAACACTTGCATGGAGCAACGGAAGCAACGCCCCTTCCAATCGAACCGCATAATCCACTCGTGGGGTTGCACCCGCGGGCACATCATAATCATCAATAATGTTGATGCCTCCCAGAAAACCAATTTTTTGGTCAATCACAACCACTTTACGATGCAGTCGGCGCAGTCGGCTACGCTTAAGGCTCCAGGGTGAAATTCTAGCTCGATAGAACAACACCTGCACACCGGCAAGACTTAAGCTTTGAAGGTAACTGATGGGTAAGTCTTTACTGCCAAAACCATCCAACAACAAATACACTGAAACCCCACGTTGCGCCGCACGAGTGAGTGATTGTCCGATTTGCACACCCACCTTATCGGCTTGGTAGATATAGGTCTCTAGGTAAATTTCATGCTGAGCGGCCTCTATCGCAGTTTCTAGTGCAGGAAAATATTCCTCACCACTGCGTAGCAGTTTGATTTGATTGCCATGAAGAAATTGCGTCATTTTTTTATGAGCGTCGCACTAAGAACAGCGTGATCTGATATTTTAATCAACCGCGTTCCTGAGTGCACCTCTGCATGCTGAATCTCAAATCCGCGCACGTAAACTCGGTCCAAGCGCAACATCGGCAAAAGGGAAGGAAAGCTCCTCGCATGCCGACCCGTATGCCGCTCAAACACCTCATGCAAGCCCATTCTGCTGGCGAATAAACTCCCCGCTCGCGTAGTCCAATCATTAAAATCACCAGCAATCAGTAAAGGTTCATCCATCGGGACATGGGCATCAATATAGTCGGAAACCATTTTTAATTGGCTATGCCGCCAACGAGCAAATAAGCCAAGATGGACACAGATCGCATGCAAGGGTTTTCCCCAATGAGGAATTTGGATGGTGCAATGCAACATCCCCCGATCCTCGGTGAGATGCGCTGAGATATCCGCATTTTTTTCAGCAACAATCGGAAATTTTGAAAGAATGGCATTGCCGTGATGACCGGCAGGATAAACCGAATTTTTACCATAAGAAAAATTCGGCCAGATGGCCTCTGCTAAAAAAGCAGCCTGACCTTGTGCAGGCCATTCTGCGAAGCGCTTACTATGTGGGGCATGTTGATCACGGACTTCTTGAAGAAAAACAATCTCAGGCCGCAATGTTCGCAATAATTCACGCTGTTCATGCAAAGAAAATCGAGCGTTAAAATGCGTGACCCCCTTGTGGATATTGAAGGTGGCAATACGAAGCGTATTGTGCATTCTTCGCCCTTTTTAAAAGGATGACACGCGGTTTACGACGCCGCCAACATACGGTCTAAAGTTAACTTTGCTAATTTAGCTTCACTTAATGGCACTTTAATTTGATTCACCACATTGCCTTCAACCAAATTCTCTAAAGTCCAGGCAAGATGCTGCGGATCAATCCGCGCCATGGTGGAACACTCACAGACTACATGTGACATGAACTGAACGGTTTTACCTTGCGGCTTCATTTGTTCAGCTAAACGATTGACTAAATTAAGCTCAGTGCCCACTAACCATTTTGTCCCTGTCGGAGCATCACTCACCGTTTTTAAAATGTACTCCGTCGAACCCACATAATCAGAGTTTAAACAGACTTCAAACGGGGATTCTGGGTGAGAAATGACAAGTCCCTCTGGATGCTCGGCACGGAATTTAGTAATATTTTGCTCACGGAACATTTGATGGACGGCGCAGTGCCCTTTCCATAGCAAAATCTTAGCATTTTTAATTTGCGCTTCAGTCAATCCGCCCATCGGCTGATCAGGATCCCAGACAGGCATTTCATCTAATGGGATTCCCATTTTGTAACCGCTCCAACGTCCTAAGTTTTGGTCAGGAAAGAATAAGACTTTTTCACGTTGTTTGAAGGCCCACTCTAAAATTTTAGGTGCGTTCGTTGACGTACATACAATCCCGCCATGTTCACCACAAAAGGCTTTGAGATCAGCGGCGGAATTAATGTAGGTTACTGGCGTAATTTCTTCATCAAAATCTAACACTTTAGCGAGCTCACGTCGTGAACGCTCGACTTTTGCCAAGTTAGCCATATCGGCCATCGAGCAGCCCGCAGACAGGTCAGGCAAGATTGAAATTTGATCTGGACGTGACAAAATATCAGCCACTTCAGCCATAAAATGTACACCTAAAAATACGATGTATTGGGCATCAGTCTCAGCAGCAAAGCGAGAAAGTTTAAGTGAATCTCCGGTAAAGTCCGCATGACGATACACGCCCTCTTGCTGATAATGATGGCCAAGGATGACTAATTTTTTACCGAGCTTGGCTTTTGCAGACACAATTCGCGCCTGCAAGTCTTCATCATCGCTCGCTTGATATCGTTCAAATTTAATCGGGGAAATCTGCATAAAAGTCCGTTAAAGTATTAATTGGTGACGTTCGCCGAGGAGGCGAAGCGCTTCCACATTTGTCCATGAGAATACACGTTTGGCCGCTTCACGCCAATCCACCCATTCGAAAGCCACATGTTCATTAGGTGACAACTTCACATCCAAGATCGATGGCAATTCTAGACCAAACACATGCTCTTCATTTTGCGTCACACCAGGCGCATATCGATAACGCCAGTGCTCGTAGATTTCATACGTTTGCGAGAAATGCCAATCAGTCAAAGCAAACTGATGGGCATCTAAGCCAGTTTCTTCCATCACTTCGCGAATCGCTGTGTCACGCAATGTCGCATCTTCTGTTTCAATACTTCCAGTCACTGATTGCCAAAACCCCGGCCTGTCTGCACGCTCGATTAGTAGCACCCTTAAGTCAGCGGTGTGAATAAGGACTAATACAGAAATAGGGGTTTTAAAATTTGTTGCCGTCATCAGTTGGACATTAAAAAGGCGCTTCTAAAAGCGCCTTTTTATCTCACTTATTAAGCGCCGGCCACATTGGGTGTTCGCACACGAATATGCAGTTCACGAAGCTGCTTTTCATCCACTTCGTTTGGCGCATTCGTCATCAGGCATTGAGCGCGCTGCGTTTTCGGGAACGCAATCACGTCACGAATAGACTCAGCACCCGCCATCAAGGTTACCAAACGGTCTAGGCCGAAGGCCAATCCACCGTGAGGAGGGGCGCCATACTGAAGCGCATCCAGTAAGAAACCAAACTTCTCTTGCGCCTCTTCTTTACTAATCTTTAGCGCATCAAATACCTTTGATTGCACTTCTTGTTTGTGAATACGGACGGAGCCGCCGCCCACTTCCCAACCATTGAGCACCATGTCATAAGCTTTAGATAAACATGCGCCTGGGTTAGTCGCCAAAAAGTCTTCATGGCCATCTTTTGGCGAGGTGAACGGATGGTGCAGTGCAACCCAGCGGTCAGCCTCTTCATCATGTTCAAACATCGGGAAATCCACCACCCATAAAGGGGCCCATGCACGGCCATCCACATGCCCTTTATCGTGACCGACCTTCAAACGAAGTGCGCCTAGGGCTTCATTCACGACCTTAGTTTTATCTGCTCCGAAGAAGACGATGTCACCATTTTGTGCCCCCGTCCGCTCAATAATGGCTTGCAAGGCCTTTACATGAATGTTCTTAACGATTGGACTTTGCAGGCCTTCTTCATTGAGTTGAGTCGTGTCATTAATCTTGATATAAGCCAAGCCTTTTGCACCGTAAATCTTGACGAATTCGGTATAGGCATCAATCTCAGATCGGCTAATGGCGGCGCCGTTAGGTACCCGCAATGCGGCAACACGACCATTTTCCATATTGGCAGCGCCTGAGAATACTTTGAAATCCACATCTTTCATTACATCTGAAAGCTCTGTAATTTCAAGCGTCACACGCATGTCTGGTTTATCTGAACCATAGCGCGTCATCGCTTCAGAGAATGGCATCCGCGGGAATTTTTCTGGTAAATCGATCTCTTGAACACTTTTAAACATCTTACGAATCATGTCTTCAACGATGTTCATAATGGCTTCTTCACCCAAGAATGAAGTCTCAATGTCCACTTGAGTAAATTCTGGCTGACGGTCAGCACGCAAATCTTCATCACGGAAACACTTCGTGATTTGGAAATAACGGTCGAACCCTGACACCATTAAGAGTTGTTTAAATAACTGTGGAGACTGCGGCAAGGCAAAAAACATCCCATGATGCACACGACTCGGCACCAAGTAATCACGCGCGCCTTCTGGTGTGCTTCGGGTTAGCATCGGCGTTTCAACCTCGATAAAACCATTGCTATCCAAATGATCACGTAAGGTTTTAGCCACACGGTAACGGAGCATCATGTTTTTTTGCATCGCTGGGCGCCGTAAGTCGATATAACGGTGCTCAAGACGCACCGTTTCTGTCAGCGTTTCATCATCCAGCATAAAGGGTGGGGTGAGTGATGGATTTAGAATTTCAATCTCACTCGCCAACATTTCTACTTCACCCGTTGGGATGTTCTTGTTCACTGTCCCCTCTGGTCTTGGACGGACTTTACAGATCACTTTTAATACGTATTCACTTCGAACGGACTCCGCAATAGCAAAAGCTGCAGGGGTGTCTGGATCAATGACGATTTGTGCCATGCCTTCACGGTCACGCAAGTCGATAAAAATCACACCGCCGTGGTCACGTCGACGATGCGCCCAACCACATAGCGTTACTGTTTGGCCAATGAGTTCGCGGTTAACATGTCCGCAGTAATGAGTACGCATATTGAAAAGTTCTTATTAGAAAATTTAAAGTTAAAAATTAATTAGGCGTCAGAAGTTTCATCGACGCCTGGATCGTGAGCCAACACGTGGGGTGTTGGCGGTGCCACCACGCCCATAGAAATAATATATTTCAATGCTTCATCCACGCTCATGTGTAATTCAATCACATCACTTTGATGCATCATCAAGAAAAAACCAGAGGTTGGATTTGGGGTTGTTGGGACGTAAACACTGACATAATCCCCTTTTAGATGATTGGCCACATCGCCACCTGGATGTCCGGTCATGAACGCAATCGTCCAACTTCCTTGACGTGGATATTGCACCAATAATGCTTTACGGAAGGCATTACCTGAATCTGAAAACAGGGTATCTGAAACTTGCTTCACGCTTGAGTAAATGGACTTCACCACCGGCACGCGGGCAAGCAGGGCTTCCCAAAGAATCAACAAGCGCTTGCCAAAGAAATTAGTGGCAATCACGCCGGTGGTCAAAATAATGAGCAAGGTCAATATTGCCCCAATCCCTGGAATCGTGCGTCCTAACTGTGCTTCAGGACGCCATGCCACGGGCAAGAGCAGTAAGCTTTGGTCCATGATGCTGATCAATGTACTCAGCACCCACACGGTAATAAACAGTGGAACCAATACTAATAAACCTGTAATAAAGTTTTTTTTCATATTCTCTTCGTTTAGTGACAAGCACACCCTGTCGCGCAAGCGGAAGGTGCGGGTTCCGTCTTAGTTTCTGATGGTGGCTTTGGTGCGCCCCCTTTAAAATCCGTCGCATACCAACCCGTGCCATTGAGTTGAAAGGCTGGTGCAGAAACCTGTTTAGCGAACGTGTCTTTAGTGCATTTCGGGCAGACGGTAAGGCTAGGTTCGCTTACCTTGCGCATCACTTCTTTTTTAAAGCCACAACTTGTACATTGATAATCGTAAATAGGCATATCACGCTCCTACTTGAAAAAAGAGGATTATACCCGAACAGACGGGCTTATACATGCCCATTAATCCTCGTGCCAAGGTGCCACTTTTAGAAGTAACAACATGCCAGGAATTGCCAAGAAAAAACAGAGGATAAAGAAATGCATCCAGCCAAAATATTCCACCAAATACCCAGTCGCGGCATTCGCAAAAGTGCGAGGCACCGCAGCCAAACTCGTAAATAAAGCAAATTGCGTGGCGGTATAGAGCGGGTTGGTGGTTTGCGCGATATAAGCCACGAATGCCGCCGTGCCAAGCCCAACGCCAATCGCCTCTAGGCCAATTACGAGAGCCAGCCAGGCCAAACTATGGCCGACCACTGCCAACCAAGCAAAGCCGAGAATCGCCAGCATTTGGACCGCGCCAAATATCCATAAGGCGCGATTAATCCCTAATCGCACCATCCAAATCCCACCGAGCATGCCACCAATCACGCTTGGCCAAAGCCCTGCATTTTTAGCGACCAAGCCGATTTCAGTTTTACTAAACCCCATATCCAAATAGAAGGGCGTCGCGAGGGCTGTTGCCATGCTGTCGCCCAATTTATACAAAAAGATAAAGAGCAATACAGTTAAGGCGCTTTTTAGTCCATTGCGTTTAATAAATTCTTGAAAGGGCTCAACTACGGCGGCACGGAGTGTTTTTGGTGCGCTATTTTTAAGTAATGGCTCACTAATGCATAGTGTCATGATTAAACCAGGCAGCATGAATAGGGCGGTGATCCCAAACACACTAGACCAAGCCAGATGATCCGCGAGGATCAACGACAAAGAGCCTGGCACCAAACTTGCAATTTTGTAGGCATTCACATGCACTGCATTCCCTAATCCCAATTCAGCATCTGGTAATAGCTCACGCCGGTAGGCATCGAGCACCACATCCTGGCTAGCACTTAAGAATGCAACCAGCACACAACAATAGGCGATTGCGGCAATATCTAATTGCGGATGAAATAAACCAAAGAGTGGCAAGGTCGCCAATAATCCTATTTGGGTCATGATCAACCAGCCGCGCCTGCGTCCTAATGGCGGGGAGAAACGATCAAACAAGGGCGCCCAAATAAATTTCCAAGTAAATGGCAGCCCAATCAAAGCAAACAAACCGATTTCTTTTAAGGAGACGCCTTCGCTTTTAAGCCACGCAGGCAAAAGACTTATCAAAATATAGAGGGGGAGGCCTGAGCTAAATCCTGTAAAGATGCAAATCAGCATGCGCCGATTGAGCAATCCCTTTAAAAAGTGGTCTTTATTTTTCATAGCCTCAACATTACCCGAAAACTACTGACTCATGCCACAATATCAGCATGTTAGAACTGAGTTTAATTAGTGCATTTTTAGTGGGCTTACTTGGGGGTGTCCATTGTGTCGGCATGTGCGGTGGCATTGTTAGCGCTGTCAGTGTGCACTTACCTCAACACAAATCGAATCTCAGCTTTTTGCTCGCCTATAACGCAGGAAGAATATTAAGCTATGGTCTCGCCGGTGCATTAGCAGGCTTAGTAGGCGCCTCTAGCTTTTTCTTGAAGCACATTCTACCGGTGCAAGAGGTGCTATACGCAATGAGTAGCCTCATCTTAATTGCGCTCGGCTTATACTTGGCTGGCCTCTGGCATGGTGTCACCTATCTAGAAAATGTTGGTCGCTTACTCTGGAAATTCTTACAGCCTTATTCAAAACGCTTCCTCCCTGTCCAGCATTTTCCTCAGGCTTTTATGTTGGGGGCTTTATGGGGATGGCTACCATGCGGGATGGTGTATAGCATCCTCATTGCCGCCGTTACTACTGGGAGTGCCCTGCGCGGCGGGCTATTAATGATTGCATTTGGTCTAGGGACGCTCCCGACGCTGATCACAATGGGACTGAGTGCGGTGAAATTAAAATCCCTACTCCAGAATACTTGGGTGAGAAGGGTGAGCGGGTTAGTAGTCTTGAGTTTTGGGCTTGCGGGACTGATTAAACTGATTTAGCACGCAGTCGGTACATGGCCAATGCGCCCATCAGGTTGGGCATAAAGTGGACCGGCTCTTTATCATTGAGCACTAAACGCTCTTCCACCAAGATATTGCTTTGACGACAAAATTCATCAAAGTCTTTAATAGTGCATAGATGGACATTCGGTGTGTCATACCACTGGTAGGGTAGGGTCTCAGACACTGGCATATGGCCACCGACTAGAATCTGAAAACGATAGCGCCAATATCCAAAGTTCGGAAAAGTCACAATCACTTCTTTGCCCACCCGCAGCATCTCTTTGACAATGGCTTCAGTATTGAGCACCGCCTGTAAGGTTTGCGACAAAATCACCACGTCAAAAGACTGCGCTTCAAAGCCTGATAACCCTGATTCCAAATCCATCTGAATGACATCAATACCGTTATTCATGGCCTTGAGCCAATTAGCGTCGTCTTTTTCAACCCCATAACCATGAATCTGGTGGGTGTTGCGCAATTTTGTGAGAAGCGCGCCGTCGCCACAACCAAGATCCAGAACCTTCGCATTGGGCCTAACCCAATTGGCGATTAAAGCAAAGTCAGCACGATTATCTGCATTGATGGCGATATTTTTTTCTAAGTTGCTCATATCACACCTCAATCTTTGCAAAATAAGCCCGCATGATGTTGTGATAATGGGCATCAGGCATCAAGAAGGCATCATGACCATGCTCGGCCGTCACTTCTGCATAGCTGACTGAGCGTTCATTATCTAAAAGCGCTTTCACAATCTCACGTGAGCGAGCAGGCGAGAAGCGCCAATCGCTGGTAAATGACAACACCAAAAAGTCTGCAGTGACTTGACTGAGCGCTGCCGTTAAATCTCCGCCATGTTCAGCGGCAGGATCAAAATAATCTAAGGCACGGGTCATGCGTAAATAGGTATTTGCATCAAACTCACCAGCAAACTTATCGCCTTGATAGCGGAGATAAGATTCCATCTCGAACTCAACATCAAAACTGTATTTAATGTGACCGTCTCGCAGTTTACGGCCAAATTTTTCACCCATCGCATCATCGCTTAAGTAAGTAATATGGCCCAGCATACGGGCAATCCGTAAGCCTCGACGTGGAACTGCACCATGGTTGTAATATTCCCCAGCGTAAAACTCTGGATCCGTAATAATCGCCTGACGCGCAACTTCATTAAAGGCGATATTTTGCGCAGTTAGGTTAGGGGCTGAAGCAATCACCAAGGCATGGCGAATGCGGTTCGGGTAGGCAATCGACCACTGCAGGGCCTGCATGCCGCCTAAACTTCCGCCTAGGACAGCCGCTAATTGTTGAACGCCCAGAAAATCTGCCAAACGCGCTTGGGAGTTCACCCAATCTTCTACGGTGACAATCGGGAATGTTGCCCCCCAGGGTCGATCTGTATCGGGGTTGGTGCTGAGCGGTCCACTACTGCCGTGACAGCCCCCCAGATTATTGAGCGCAATCACAAAGAATTTATTGGTGTCTAAAGGTTTACCTGGACCAATGAGGTTATCCCACCACCCTGGGTGCTTATCATCTTCGCGATGTTTTCCGGCGACGTGGTGGTGTCCTGAGAGGGCATGACAAACCAGTACCGCATTTGATTTGTCGGTATTCAGCTCACCGTAAGTTTCATAGATCAGATTAAATTGAGATAGCACCTGACCGCTTTTTAGCGTCAATGGCTCATTAAAATGTGCAATCTGTGGGGCAACAATGCCGACTGATGAATTTTGTGACATGGCGAGATTATACTATGCGATTGAGCCAAATGTGACCCGCAAGGTGCCGGCAAGATCTTGCGTATGGTCTATTTGGCCAAAGCCATGTTCTTTTAATAACGAGGCAACCGACTGCGCTTGATCGTAACCATGCTCGAGCATCAGCCATCCATTTGGCTTCAGATAATTTGGGGCGTCCTGAATGATGCGCCGGATATCATCTAATCCATCGACGCCAGAAACGAGGGCTGAGCGTGGCTCAAATCGCAAATCCCCTTGAGTGAGATGACAATCCCCTTCTGCAATATAGGGTGGGTTACTGACAATCAGATTAAATCTTTCGGCAGCAAGGTCAGAAAACCAATTACTTTTGATAAATCGAACATTCGTTAAATCTAAGCGTTGAGCATTCTCAATAGCTACCGCCAAAGCCTCGACTGAGGCATCCAATCCAATCAAATTACATGTTGGGCGGTGCTTGGCAATGGCTAGGGCAACTGCACCTGTCCCTGTCCCGAGATCAAGAATATCCCATCCCACATTAACAGAAATTTTTTGAAATGCCGCCTCGACTAGCGTTTCAGTGTCAGGCCTGGGAATCAATGTGGCTGGGGTGACCTTAAGTGGTAACCCATAAAATTCTCGAAATCCTAAGATATAGGCAATAGGTTCTCCTGCTAGTCTTCGTTGTAATAGTTCATAAAAATCTTGTTGTTGATCGTCAGTCAACACATCACGATCATGACTAATCAGCCAGGCACGATTCACTTTAAGTAAATGCTGCAAGAGCAAATTAACTTCTAAGCTCGCTTCAGAATGAGCTAATCCAATTGCATCGACCAACTTCTTACTGGCTTGGTTGAGCAAAAAATGGACACTATTCACCATGAAGTAACAGGCTTAGTCGTGAATTTGGCTTTGTTTGGCAAAAGCCTATTTTTATGAACATTCACTTGAAAATTGCACCTTAAGTTTAGCGATGGCTTTGCTGATAACTTCAGACCATTCGCCAATTTTTTGGGATCTGAAGAGCTCAACTGTTGGGTACCAAGGACTGTCATCACGATCGATTAGCCAACGATAATCGGCAGAATACGGCAACAATACCCAAGTGGGGTGACCCAATGCGCCTGATAAATGGGCAACCGAGGTACAGACTGAGATCACTAGATCCATTTCTTCAATCAAGGCAGCCGTATCAGAAAAATCGGTCAAGTCATCTTGGTGCAAATGAAGATGATTTAATGTGGCCAGGTCCGACTGATCCTCAGGCCTGAATTCTTTTTGCAATACATGAAATTCAAATGGCAGTTCAAATAATGGCTTCAATTGCGCAAGCGGAATATTACGTCTTGCACATGGATTATTGTCGATCGTATTGGTCATAGATCCTGACCAAACAATGCCAATTCTAGGTTTGGTTTTATTGCCTAGTTTATGTTTCCAAAAAACCTTCTTTGATTTACTCACACTCAGATAGGGAATATTTGCTGGAATACTTTCTAGTGTAGTTTTGAGGGCCAAAGGTAAGCTCATCACAGGGCACACAAAATCAAAATGAGGTAATGGATCGCCTGGTTTAATGACCATTACATCAGGGGATAGGCTAGTCATTAAATCCACCAGCGAAGCCGATGCCTCCAATATGACGGTTACACCTAACTTTTCTAAAAAGGGCACATACCGACTAAATTGAATGAGATCGCCAAAACCCTGCTCAGGATGAATCAGCAAGGTTTTACCCTTAATCGGGGAATCGCCTAGCCAGGTTGGCTGAGTATACTTTCTGACTTGGCCGCGTTCGCCGCATTGCCAACCCCATTCGTATTCTTTCCAACCTTGTTCGTACTGCCCGAGCAAAATATGTGTAATTGCCTTATTCCAGTGTGCTGAAGGAATATTAAATTGGATCGCCAAAGCTCTTTCGAAACTGGTAATAGCATCCTGGTAACGCTTTAAATCTTTTAAGGTATTACCCCGATTTAACAGTGAATTAATATCTTGTAGATTAAGCTTTAGCGCTTGGTCGTAGCAACTAAGTGCCTCATCTAAACGCGTGATCCTTTGAAGTTCAACGGCCATGTTATAAAGTGCAGCGGGCTGGTTTGGATTCAGACTTAAAGATTTTTTTATTTGCTGAAAACCTGCTTCTGATCGACCCTGCTGAAACTGCAAAATACCTAGTGTTGTTAATATTTCCACCTGATATGGAAAATATTCTAATAGCGTTTTATATAACCCTTCCGCATCGGCAAGCTTACCCGCATGATGCAAGGTTAAAGCCCGCTGATAAAGTTGGTCTGGGTTAAATGGTGGTTTTTTTGTGCTCATGGATTAAACGCAAGTTATTTGTTTTTACATCATTCTGGATTTTAGCATGCGGTTATACTATGCAATGTTTTACTAATCGTGATTAAACAATGATCAAACAAGGCCGTAACGACCCATGTGCTTGTGGGAGTGGCAAAAAATTTAAGCAATGCTGTGCAACTAAACCAACAGAAGCATTGAATCCGCAAGCGTTGATGCAAGCCTTAAGAACTGCTTGGGTCAATTTCGAAGCGCAGCGTTTCGAGCAAGCAAAAGAGCTTTGCCAGAAAATTATTAAAGCTGCACCTGGACAAATTGATACCGTCCATTTGGTTGGCCTAATTGCGCTTAAAGATGGTGACATAGAGGCTGCGGTTGAACACTTATCCAATGCGGTCAAGCGTGATGCTACCAAGCCACAATACATTGCCAACCTAGGCTTTGCTTATCACGAGCAAGGAAAACTCGATTTAGCCATTACTTCATACCGCCAGGCTATTGCAATAGAACCATGCTATTTAGATGCACACTATAATCTGCATGCGGCTCTGATTGATGCTAAAAGTCTTGCACCATCCATTGCTTGTCTTGAGGCTGTGATTGCTCTTAATCCAAAAGATTTAGACGCGATTTTCATGTTGGGTATGTTGCAAGATTATCAGGGCAATACTAAAGTCGCAGAAGCTGAGTTTGCCAAAATTCAACATGGCAATGATTTAATTCATTCTCGCCTAAATGCGTGGCAGTATTTTAAAGCGGCGACTAAAGGCCAACTTCCTCCAATGACGGGCAGCATTCAAGCGACATTTGATCTTGCCACCCAAGCGGCAAAAGTAGAGGGATCCGTATTAGAATTTGGTGTGCGCCACGCAAATTCAACTCGCCAATTAGCGAGTCTTGCAAAGCAAGATGTGCATGGATTTGATAGCTTTGAAGGCATTCCAGAAGATTGGCATGATGAAGGCAGGGGGAGTTATTCTACAAAAGGTATCATTCCCAAGGTACCAAGCAACATTCATCTCCATGCGGGTTGGTTTGATTCTACCTTGCCAAAATTCTTAGAGGTTAATACTGAGAAAGCCCGTTTAATCAATATTGATTGCGATATCTATAGCTCTACCAAGACTGTTCTGCATTTATTAGCTTCAAGGATTATTGCTGGGACCGTTATTATCTTTGATGAATATATTGGCAATCAACATTGGCGTGAAGATGAATTCAAAGCATTCCAAGAAGCAGTCAAATCCTATGGATGGAGCTATGAATACATTGCCTTCAGCTTCTTTACCAAGCAGGTTGTAGTATTAATTAAATAAGTTAACGGCTCCAAAGGCCTACTAAAGCTCAAAAAATAAGGTTAATAGACTAATGTAAATTAATCTTTCCATTTTTCCATATATATAGAATAGTTTTTTTCCATTGATCCGTACCAAAAGCTCCTCCACTTTGATGTGTAATAGACAAAGGCCAAGTCCCGAGCCGCAATCCGCTTTCCATTGCTGTCCGGCAAAAATCCATGTCATAAAAATGAAAGTCGTATCTCTCGTCGAAGCTACAATTACTTGCAAGAAGTGATATTCGCTTGGCAGCCAAAAATACGCCATCTAGCAACTCGCAATTCGCTGGGGATGGCCCAAAAAATGAAATATTTCCGAATGGGTATTGCCCGTGTGCAACTGCACCACTTAAATTAATTTTCTCATCCCAGACAAAATCTAAATTGATAAAAGCCCACGCTGGTTGCTTGCTCACTCGCCGTCGATTACCAGCCACCCCAATAACATCATAATTACTGAGGCCTTCCACTATTCGATAAGTGAAGAAACTATCATCAATCCATACATCATCATGAATAAAAACTAGGTAGCTATTCTCATCAGCATTTTTAATGCCTTCGTTATATATTGCAGGCAATCCCTTTCGATTATCAAAAGAGATTCTTGGGACAATTTTGCTATCAAATCCGATTCTTCTAAGAGAAAGACCAAGGGCGGACTTGTTCCAAAAGCTTTCTTCAGAATGTCTTGTAGCTGAGATGACTTCAATTTTTACATCCATGCAACTATTCACCTTATATTTTTGGTGTGGCGATCAACACGTACTGAAAAGGGGCGGCATCTTTTCCTGCCTCTTCTGGGTTAACACCGGCCCTTTTTGAAATTCTTTTTAGCAATGCAATAAAATCTTCTCGTTGTGGCTCATCAAATATTCTTGGCTGAATGTCTCTTACAACAAATCCTGTATCAGCAAAAAGCTCTATTAATGTTTGCCTCGTAAACCACCTTAAATGTGTTTTATCCAACAAGCCACTCTCCACATAACGAAAATCCCCAATATTTAATTTAACCTGCAAGCTCCAATGTTGTGCATTTGGAACGCAACAGACTATCGAACCTGTTGGAGGAATGATCGTTTTTATTTTCCTTAAGACTTTCCATGGATCCTGTAAATGTTCAAGGGTATCGCCAAACACGAAACAATCCGCGCCTACTAAAGTGTCCCAAATCGAGTCTTCAATGCTCTCAATATTTGCAACATATACTTCGTCACAGAAGCGCTTAGCTAAAGTTGAATATTCTTGATCAATTTCTATCCCAATAAAGGTGCAGCCGGGATTATTCTTTTTATACTCTCTCGCTAGAGCGCCGCTAGAACAACCAACCTCGACAATACGCTTTGCATCTTGTGGAATAAGTTTCAATAAATCAGGGTTGTGCATATCATGCACTGGGGTTTGTTCCATTTAGATCCCAACATTCATTAATCTACAAAAAAGTTTCTAATAAAAATCTTCAAATGCAATCCACATAAATATGGTCTGTCGGAAGATCATTTTGATAACGTTGATACATCGACCGATAAGCAGACTCAATATTGCGAGTAAATTTTTGGGTATTGTATAAATCTGAAGCTGGTAGATTAGCTGCTAATTTATTTTTAATTTTCTGAATCTCTACTGGGATCTTAGCCAGGCTAATAGCTAGAGATTCATACTCTTCTTGAGTGGTTGTGATTAGCTCCGGCAATCCAACTGCATTCAGTACACTTGCAGCCATTCGACTAGCAAAGGATTGCCCCATTTGAGTAAGTACAGGCAAGCCCATCCGCAAAGCATCACTAGCTGTTGTGCCCGCATTATATGGAAGCGTATCTAGAAAAAGATCAGCCATTCTGTAGCGAGCTAAATACTCTGGCAAAGGCAAACGTTTAGCAAAAAAAAGTCGATCTGAGTTTACTCCCCTAGCTTCAGCCTCTTTTATAAGATTCTTTGTGGCTGTCTCATTAGCGTCAAGTAAAAACAACACGCTCCCCTTAACAGCCCCCATTATTCTCATCCTGGACTTCCCCGATTTCAGTAGACATTTGATAATGTCGAAAATGAAACGGAGAGGTTTATATGCAACGCATCAGATATACGGAAGAATTTAAAGCAGAAGCCATCAAACAAATCACTGAACG
>Ga0114964_10001768_pt1 | contig 15651 bp, 15 predicted proteins | sample C_131016_MF_Meta_FD_92638 | JGI IMG/M metagenome (GOLD analysis project Ga0114964, IMG submission 92638) | Freshwater microbial communities from Lake Croche, Canada to study carbon cycling - C_131016_MF_MetaG | ecosystem: Environmental > Aquatic > Freshwater > Lake | place: Lake Croche, Canada... | reverse complement strand
GGTGGTGTCGGTCGTTCCACCGCCTGTCAAGGTGATCGTCAACGGTGTGACCACAGGTGGTGTCACGTTGTTATTCGTCATGGCCATTTGCATGGTCGTGTTGGCAGGATTGGAGAAGTTGAAATACTTTTGATTGCCAAATTTTTGGCCAATCACATTGGTCAACTCGGCTGCGATTTGATCGCCTGTGAGCTTTGGGGCACCCACACCCGTGGCCAAATTGGCCAAACCAATCGATTGAGCTGCACTGCCATCAATGCTGATGGAAAACAAATTGGTCAACTGTGCAGGTGTGTATTGACTGAAGTCGACTGGCGTCAATGACGACAAGTTGGCTGCCAAACCGCCCGAAACAGACGCCGGCGCAGAAGTTCTCACATCGGTCAAATCGGTCAAAGCGAACATTGCTGTTTTGGCATTCACCAACTGGTCGGTCACTTGGGACAGGGGTGCAGTTTCCCCATATTTATTGACATACAAAGGCTGTCCTGAGCCAGGATCGGTGGCTTGTTGGAGCGCCGCATTGACCAATGTATCTCCCACATACACATAGGTTTGCCACCTGTTGTTGGGAGACGATTGCGACGCATTTTGTGTTTTGACGTAATAAACAGTCGCCAAATAGCCGTTACCACCTTTGTCATACACCGTGATGGCGGTACTTTTGTTGTAGGTTGTGGGGTCATTTCGATTGAAGTCAGCCATGATCACAGGCGCATCCGCTGGAAAATTCAAACCCAACTGAATTTTGGTGGTCTCCAATGCCATGCCCGTCGTTTGCTGAGGAATGGTCAACACACTCAATTTACTGGGATCGGCTTTACCAGTACTATCGACCGATGCAGCTTGGAGTTGTTGTCCTGAGGAGGTGACCACGTTGTTTTGGTCATTCATCATGAAAGTACCGTTACGGGTATAAATATTTTGCAAACCATCGGGTGACTTCAGTGGGAAAAAGCCGTCACCAGAAATCGCCATATTGAGCGTATTGGATGACACCGAAACGTTACCTTGACTGAAGTCCAAGGACACTTGTTTGAGCGACACACCTTGACCAATCGTGGTACTGGCTTTTTGCAAGGGTGAAGTCGCAAAAATATCGCCAAAGTTGGCAACCGACTTTTTAAAGCCCTGCGTTCCAGCATTGGCAATGTTGTTGCTGGTCACACTCATTTGAGCGGTTGCCGCGTTGATACCAGTCAGGGACGTAAAAAATGACATGTTGAACTCCGAATTTTGTAAGGTCTATTGAAAATATTGAGATAAAAATCAGTTGGTGATCTGGGTCAAACTGTTGAGCGTGACGGTTTTGCCGCCCCCCACACCCAAGAGCCAGGAGTTATTCGCATCCCCCGAACTCGTCACACTGGTGACCGCGGCCATGGTGTTGTAGTTGGGCGTGATGTTGGCTCCACCACTGGTGCCGGAAATCGCAAAGGAATACGTGCCATCGGGCTGCTGGGCACCGGTGTCAGACATTCCGTCCCAAGAGAAATTCATATTGCCAGGCGTTTGTGGTCCATAAATCATGGTGCGAACCACACTGCCTTTGCCGTCTGAGACCTGAACTTTCAATCCATCGGCACCACTTGGCAAACTGATCGTGCCCGTGACGGGTTGAGCGTTGGTCAACACAGCGGGGCCGGCGGGGATACCCACTTTTTTACCAATCAACGCCGCACTGGTGAGCATGCGATCCGACGACTGATTGCCCACCATGGTGTTCAAGCTCGTTTGCATGGCCGTGGTGGCTTCCAATTGGGAGAATTGCGCCAATTGCGCCACAAAGGCTTCATTTTTGACTGGATCGGTGGGATCTTGATTTCTCAATTGAGTCGTAAAGAGCGTCATGAACGCACCTTGCCCCATCGTGGTTGAACCCGCGGGCTTGTTTTTTTGATCTGCCACATAGTCACTGTATCGAACAATGCCATTGGGCAGTGGCGCTTTGCTGGTGGTTGCGGTGGAGGTCATGACACGGTGTCCTTAAAGTAGGGGGCTCAATCAATGGGTGATTTATGATTTGGTCAAGTCCAAGGTTCTGGACATCAACTGCTTGGCGGTGTTGACCACCTCGACATTGTTTTGGTAGGAGCGTGAAGCCGCCATCATCTCCACCATTTCTTGCATCTCATTGACGTTGGACAAGTACACCATGCCGTCTTTGTCTGCAGATGGGTTGCTGGGCTCGTACAAGCTTCGAATGGGGGTGGGGTCGTCCACAATGTGGTCAACTTTGACACCACCGAGCTGGGCAAATGCGGCGTTGGTCATCTCGTCTTGAACCAAGGCTTTAAAAACAGGTCGTTTCGCGCGAAACGCATCTTTTTCGCTGCTGGCCACGGTGGTTGCGTTGGCCAAATTGGAGGCCGTCGTGTTCATGCGAATCATTTGCGCATTGAGTGCGGTGCCGGCGATGCCAAATACACTGTCGATGGTATTCATGATGGATTACTCTCCTTTCAACGCTTTGCGGATGCCGCCAATTCGGTTACCCAGGAACTGCAACGTGGCTTGGTAGTCCCCTGCCGCCTTACCGAACTGGGCTTGCTCAACACTGATTTCAACGGTGTTGCCATCAAATGAGCTGTTGTACGGAACACGGTATCGCATCCCGTTGTCTGGACCTTCCTCAATGGCTGCGTAATGCTTGTCATTGGTCGCCGTCAAACTCTCGCGCTGAACATCTTGAAGCATCGCTTTGAAGTCAACGTCTTGGGCTTTGTAATTGGGTGTATCGGCATTGGCAATATTTCGAGCGAGCACTTCCATGCGTTGGCTTCGCACTTGCAAAGCTTTCTCATGGATTCCAAAGGCACCTGAAAGTAAATTCATTTCTCTGCTCTTTTCAAAAAATTAGCCGTTTTACCGACACCCACCCTCAAGTTAGAAGGTCTCAAGTCGAATGAGCAAAAGCTATGCCACGCGATGCGGCTTGACTCTTGAGGAGGTGGTATTTCATTTTTAAGTTCACGGCTTGGGGGTTGAATGGGATGAAAGTGGCAAACCATTGCCGTTCAACGACCGCTGCCTGAAGCACCCGATGAGTTCAGTCCGGCGGTAAACACTGGGTTCAAATACGCATTGATCCGCAGCGCTTGGAGTCTTTGCAGACTCAATTTCATGGCGTCATTGTTGGAATTGCGTGCGGTGGGTGCGCCAGACACGGTTGAAGCATTGGCCGACGCAATCAAAGCGCCCGAATCGGCCTTTGATGGCTTGGGTCTGCCATTGGCCTGGGTGGCCAACGCGTCTTTGATGGAGCGGTCATCGATGCCCAACTTATCGAGTGCGTTTTGATGCAATCCTTGCACGAGGGAGTCTCTGGTGATGGGAGCTCTCACGTCTCGGTTGACGTGCAAATAGTTGGCCTGAGGGCCTGCAATGTTCAAGCCCACGTCTGTTCGGGTCTCGCTTTTGGCAGCTGGGGTCAAGACCGTGAGGTACAAATCATCCAAATGCGTGGGGCCCGCATTTTTGAGTCCCGTTTGGTCGAAGTATTTCGCCACCATGTCGAGTTGCTCTAAAACACTTTTGCCCAAAATGGCTTTGGGGTTGGTGGCGAAACCTGCGCTGGCTGCCCCTCGGTCGGGTCCGTCACAGAACTGGATAATGCCGTGGCATCGGTTGTTGGTGGATTTTGGATTGAGTCCATCGCTCTCCATCAGGGACACTTTGGCGAAGTCGTCTGGTGAAAATTTGAATTGACGCGCCAATTGCAAAATCTTGTCATTCACCGCTTGCTTGTCTTGGGGAGGTATGAACCCCTTGTCCACTGCACGGTCCAATGTTTTTTGCAGCACTGGATATGCCGAACCATTCAAACGACCCATGAGTTGAATATGATTGGCCGCACTCACGCCATTGAAGGGGTCGGCGTTGTTGGCAGCGCCATTGAGTGGCGTGGACAGGAGCGAATTGTTGGCGCCCAAAGCGCCTGACTTGCTCCCCAGCATTCTGGAGGACAAACCCGACAAGCCACCCAGGGGATCGGTCATGGTGTCCCCTGCACCAAGAAGACTGGCCTGCGCGTTGGGACTGCCAGCCAAGGCACTCGTCATCTGGCCATTCATCATGTTGCCCATGGCCGCTCTGGCCATGGCCATGCGCTCCGCTTGCAATTGCCTCACATTGTTGGCACCGCCATTGAGTGGCGTGGACATATTGGCCGTGCTGCTTATATTAGTATGACCCTCCGGATTGGTGGCGACGCCCCCATCTTGAGGAGTGGTGGACAGCGCTGGATTGGAGGGGATCGATTTTGCGATCAAAACACTGGCACTGCTCAATGGCAAGGGCGCAAGACTGGACGCGTTGCCCAAGGCAATGGTCGTTGGCGTGGGCTGCTCGGCATTGAAAGAGGCATTCACTGACGCATTGAGCGTGGCACCACCGCCCTTGATGCTGGCGTCCAAACTCGCCATTTGGAGTTTTTGACCTGGATAAATCAAATTGGGGTTGTTGATGCCATTTTGATGGGCCACATCTTGAACATATTTTTGCAACTCGTTGCTGTTGGGACTCAAACCTTGCGAATTCAGGTAATTTTTGACCATGCCTGTCAAAGAATCCCCAGCCTTCACCGTCATCGTTGGCACCTTGGGGTCCAAGATTGACGGAGTATCGACACGCATGGCTTGTTGCGATTGGGCGACAGCCTGCGCAAAAGCACCCGACAACAACTCTTTGTCTTGCGGCTTTGCATCAGTCACAAAAGGATTATTTATATCCAATGGAGAGTAATTAAAGAGTACTTTTGAATCTATATTAGCGTTCATGTTGGATTCCAGTGAGGTATCAATTTTCTGGTACAAGTTTTGCTTTACTAAGCCCAAGGACGATTAAAAACCGTCAAAACTTCATCACCACCCAGAGTTATTCGCAAATGCTGTGCCCAGACTTGAATGCCCTTCACTTGAAATACAAGCCCAACGCTTTCCCAAGCCTGGGCCGAGGCCACTCTATGAAACAGAATCTTCAATACAGTGTCGTCACGCCCAGTTGGGCGAGAAAATTAGCTTGTTTGGCCACCCTGCTCAGCTGCACGGGCGTGTGGGCACAAACTGAATTGAACCCCAGCCCAGCAGCCTTGGATCTGCAGCTTCAAGCGCGAGCTTGGTACAGTCAACAAAAATCCTATTCCCTGGACCGCGTTCAGATGTCAGCCATGGATAGCAAATTGGCCGTCAAGCCCTGCGCTGGTCAAGTCCGCTTTGATCAACCCTTTCAAAACCAAAACGTCATCCGTGCGCGTTGCAGTGAGCCCAACTCACAGTATTTCATGACGGCTCAAGTGAGCGCCATGGTGCTGAACAAGGCCCAGAGCGCCGACATGGCGGCTCTCACGCCCAATGCGCTTCAAACCAAGACCGTTGAAGTGAGCCCCATCAACACCGTGAAAGCACAGCCTCTGGTCGCGCCGACACCCTCCCCTGCCTTTCTGCCCGCCAGCTACAAACCCAGCATCAATCCCAATGAGGTGATCAAGACGGTTTTGGTGGCCAATCAGCCTTTGCGCCGTGGCACCGTGCTCCAAGCCAGTCTCTTTCGCCGTGTTGACACCCCCATCGCCAATACCGATGGACAAGTACTGACCCAATTCAAAGAGATTGAAAATTCCGAGTTACTGCATGACATGGGCAGTGACCAGGTTTTGCACAACTTTGACATCAAGCCGGCCCTCTTGGTCAAACGAGGCCAACAGGTCACGGTCATGATTGGCGAAGGAAAAGGTTTCTTGATCACCGTGAAAGCCGAGGCGCAGCAAGATGGCGTCTTGGGAGATCAAATTCGCTTGAAAAATATCGACTCAGGCCGATCTATTTCAGGCGTCATCACGGGTGTGAGTGAGGTCAAGGTTCTTTGAATTCAATAAAAGAGTACTTAATATGTACTTTGAAATGATTTTCAAATTTTTTCATTTATTTGCTCAAGTTATTTTTTCTGGTGTCGAAACCCAAGATACTAGGAAAAGGTTAATGGACTTTGTCTCTTTTGGCCATCGATAGAAAGAAAGTGATTTTCTTATGACTGACTCAATTTCAAACAATGTGGCACGTTTTGCTCAGCAAACCGGTGCCAACAAAGTGGCTTCTAACAAAGCCAACTCTGCCAATCAGCAGTCTTCCACTCCAGCCGCAACGCTGAGTTCAAGCGCGACTGCCAGCGATAAAAACAGCGGTGTGACCAATTCGATCACCCTGAGCAACGTGACTGAAAAAGTCATGGCTCAACCGAGTTTTGATCGTGCCAAGGTGGATTCCATCAAGAAAGCCATCAAAGACGGCAACTATCCTTTGAACCCCAAGGGTATTGCAGAGAGCTTTCTCTCACTCGAACAAATGATCAAAGGCTAATTCACCATGACCGCATTCAGTGCCGACGCCCAATACCCCGCTCAGTCGCCCACTTTGGTGATGGCCGTGATGGAAAGAGTTGGATCACTTGAATCTGTCTTGGAGCAAGAATTTGATGCCCTGAAGGCGCAAGATTTGGATCATTTGGATCGATTGCTCAATGCGAAAACCGATATTCTTCAAGAAATCGCCAATATGACAGGCGTGCGCCAGGCCATGGATGCTGACCAATTGGATGCATCATGGGATGGATTCCGCTCAAAAATGATGTATTGCCGCAATTTGAATCGCCGCAATGAGATTTTGGTAATTCGTAAACTAGACGCCATTCGAGGCGCCTTGAAAAGCCTACAAATCAACGACCCCTCGAGCTCGGTCGAGGTCTATGACCGCTTGGGCAAACTCAACCGTTTGCGCCGCTCAAGAAATTATCTTCAAATGTAAGCCGCTGGGCTGACCACTCAGTCCTCTATTGGCTGGAAGAAGGCTTGATCAATCATTGATTTGCAATTGATTCGACATTGATTTTTGCATCACGCGAGCCGCCCCCTCCCCACCCCTGTCCCCTTGCAAACCTATGTGAGCTGAGTCGACCAGCAGCTCTCCCAGTCACCCAAGGCAGTCTGGCGAATGAGTCGCACACTTGGGTACCATACACTCTCATGGGTTTCTTCAAGCCAGCGCCAGTCGGCACTCAGTGGCAAGAGGGCCGTCACCGTTTGGCCCAACGCACCGGCCAAATGCACCGTCGAGTTGTCCACACTCACCACTTCATCACACGATTGGATCAAACAGGCCAAGCCTTCCAAATCCCGAAAATTGTCGACTGTGGGCATTTGCTCCACACGAACTCCCGTTTGCTCGAAACATTCATCAATGTCCGCTTGAACATCTCCATACTGCAAGTTGATCAAGCGCATCCCCGTGGGATGCAGAGATTGCAATTGTTTGACCAATCGAACCAAAGCCAAAGAGCGTTGCGAGCCAAACGTGTCGTTGTGACTGCGCCAAGATATGCCAATGCACCGCAAGGGTGTCATGGGATGCGAGCCAGGTCTTGGGTGGGACGCCGAGAGTTGCGCTTTCACCTGCAGCGTGCGCTCCGGATCCGCCTTCAAATAGGCACGCGGTTGAGCCTCAAATGAAGCCAGATCGGGGCGTAAAATCCTGGGCAAACTCCCCATGGGCAAGTGGGCGTCAAATTGGGCGTCATCGAGCTCGAGTGTGCGCTCCATGAAAGTGAGCTCAGGGTATGAGCGTTTGAAAAGACCCAACAGCCTTGCATCCACTTGGACCACCAACTCCTGGGCCAACAGCATGGCCTCAGAGAGCAAAGAGCCAAACATGATCTCGTCGCCCACGCCTTGCTCAGCCCAGATCAAAAGTTTTTTGACACGATGATTCACTGGACGAAGGCGTTGTAGACGCTCGCCACGACCACCAAGTTCAGCGAGTCCATTGAACCAAGGCCTTTGGGTTTGGGTGTACTTTGAGCTGACCTCGCCACCAAGAAAGCGATAGTCATAAAGTGGCCAACCTCGCTCAAAATCCCCGCTTCTGAGCAGCATCAACCCCAAGTTGCGCTGACCAATGGCCCATTCAATGGGCAAGCCCCTGAGCAGTTGCGCGGGCAGGCCATCGCCCCTCATCAACACGCGCGTCAGGGTCTCCACGGCGACTGGGTATTCAATACAAATACGCTCCAATCCCGCTTGAAGTCCATCCATCGCGATGGCATAGTGACCCATTTTTTCATGGGTTGCAGACAAATTCACGCACGCCGCCAAGTAACTCGGGTCCAAGTTCTGGCACTGAAGAAAACAGTCCGTCGCCAATGCATGGTGCCCCATGGATTGGCACAAAAGACCCAAATTGTTCAGTGCAACAATGTGGTCTGGGTCTTGGTTGAGAATTTGAACAAAACACTGCTGGGCCAACTCAAACTGCTTTTGCGCCTTGAAGACCAAGCCCAAATTCAACCAAGCGTCCACGTGATCGATGTGCAGCTCCAACACTTGCTCAAAAAGCGCCTGCGCCAAGCCCCAACGCTTTTGCTCCATCAAGGTCTGCCCTTTGGCAATCCAGCAAACTGGATAGGGATCGTGCAATGACAAGGCGTGGTCAAAGTGTTCGATCGCCTCGGCCCATGACCGCTCTTTGTGTTTGATCAAACCACAGTTGAAATGACTTGGATGGTGCATGGGATCGAGCATCAAACAGCGCTTGAATTGCAAGTAAGCCAGTTGGTAATACGCTTGTGTACTCCACAACAGGCCCAAATCAAAATGCAACACCACCGACTGGTCATCCAAGGCAATGGCCAATTGGAAATGCAACAAGGCTTCTTCGATTTGCGCCAACGCTTGGTGGACCAAAGCGAGTTGATGGTGCGCCAACACACTCTCAGGATTGAGTCGCAAGAGTGTGTTGTAGACCTCCATTGCGCCTGACCAATCCCCCAGTTTTTGCAAGGTAAGGCCCAAATGGCCCAACAATTCTGGGTCATGGTTCTTGTAGACCAAGGCTTGGCCATAGGCCTGCTTGGCGGCGAGGAATTGCGCTTGATCAAAACAAATGGATCCCAAGACCTGCCACGCATTGCTGTCTTGAGGCACCAATTCCAAGTGAGAATGCAAACAATTCATGGCCTCGAGAGGGCGAGCCAATTGATAATTCGCAAGTCCTGCCAAGTAATGGGCCAAGGTGTGCGAGGGTTTGGCGTCGATGACCATCTCAAAGCACGCCAACGCTTCACCCCATTGGCTGGACTTGAGCAACTCAATGCCGCGCTGCAAGTCGTCTTCGACACTGCAAGGGTGCTTGAACAACGTCTGCTGGCGGCCAATCGACCGATGATGGGGCACTTGAGCGTGAGGCTTCATGGGTGTTTGAATAAATCGACCAATGTGTTCATGACCGGCGTCCAGTCACCCGTGGTTTTTTGACGCAAGAGTTGAACACTGGGATACCAAGGACTTTGGGAGGCGCCTTGCATCCACCTCCAATCCGACGGGTGTGGCAGCAAGGCCAACACCGGTTGATGAAGTGCACCACTCAAATGAACGGTGACGTTGTCCACACTCACGACCGCATCCAAGGCCTTCATCAAGGCCATCAATCCATCGATATCCGAAAAATTGTCCACCGCTTTCACTTGGTGAACCCGAATGCCGGTTTGCTCAAAACAGGCTTCAATCTCATCGTCGACGTTGCCATACTGCAAGTTGACCAGTTGAACACCGGGGGCATGAAGCGCTTTGGCAAGCGTGACCAAATCAAGACTTCGACTCTGGCCGGACTCGAGACTCTTGCTTCGCCAAGATACCCCGACCCAACACGTGACGACTTCGTGGGGGGTCAAGAAGGCTTGAAGTCCTTGGCGCAAGACCTGGACTCTGACGGGGTCGGCCAACAAGTAGCCCTTGGGCTGATCTTCAAAGGAGAGCACCGTGTTGCGATACCATCGTGGCAAACTGCCCATGCTGATGTGACTGTCGTAATGGCGTTCATCCACCGCTTGTCCTCTGGGCAAGAATTCAATGTCTGGCATGCTGCGCTTCATCACGCCAAGCAGCCTTGGGTCCACCAGCACACACAGATGCTTCACTTTCTTGCGTGTCTCAGGCAATAGAGATGCAAACATCACCTCGTCGCCCAGGCCCTGTTCGGCCCAGACCAACACGCGGTGTTGCGCTTGTGCAATGTCTCGAGCTGACCACTCGGGCTGAGAGGTGCGCAAGGCCATGGGCTTGAAGCTGTCGACTTGCCATCTCCACTCGTGCTCAGCCCAGCCACGCTCAAACAAGCCCATGCGCAACTCATTCAAGCCCAAGTTCCAATGCGCTTTGGCATGGTTTGGGTTCAAATCAATGGTTTTTTCAAAACTCTGCACCGCCTCGAGCGTGCGGCCCATGCGCTCGAGCACAAGGCCTTGACAAAAATACAATTCATCGCTGTGAGCATTTTTTTCCAACGCATGGCCCACCCACTGCAAAGCTTCTTCAAACGATTGCGTCTGCCCCAACAGTACACACAAGTTGACATACACCTCCTCATACTGGGGGTCCAATTGCAAGGCACAGCGGTATTGCTCAATGGCCATGGCGTGATCTCCACGCTCTTGCAGTAAAACACCCCAGTTGTAATGGGCGGCTGGCAATGCCCGATTGAGTTCCATCGCCAAGCGATAATTCAATTGGGCTTGATCCGATTGACCCAAACCGTGGTGGACAATCCCCAAGTTCAAGGGGTATTGGGCATTCAAGGGATCGATGGTGCAAAGCTCTTCAAGGAGTGGCCGCGCGAGGTCAAACCGGTGCTCTTGAAGGTACAACTCGCTCAGTTGACCCAACACTTTTTCATCGTGTGGACTCAGCAGATAGGCCGTATCAAGCGCTTCTTGTGCCAAATCCCAATGGGCTGCGCCCCACCCCCGGTAAGCCCGACCCAACTCAGTGACATGCTCCACACAAGTGGGCTCGAGGTAGGCCAGGTTTTTAAAGATTTCCACGGCACTGGCGTGCTCGCCCAACGCCAGCAAGCACTGTCCAAGGAGTCCCCATGCGGTCAAATCCTGGCTGCTTTGTTTCAAATACTGATTCAAACCATGTTTGGCCGGACCATAGTCGCCCAATTGGAAACACACCAAGGCCAACAAAAACAAGGCTTGAGGGTGCTCACCGGACAAGGCCAAAATATCCAAATAGTGTGTTCTGGCTTGTGCCAACTCGCCCACCTGGTGCAAACGACCCGCTTCTTGCAACAACAGATTGATCCTGGCCTCAAGGCTTGGCGCAGCAAGGACTGCTGGCGCACGAGAAAAGGGGGCCGCGAAGGAAGAGGTCAACATGGCAAGCTCAAGGTCCAGGTCCAGGTCCAAGTTTAAACAATCAACTTGCCCTCAAACGTCGGCAAGGGATGGCCAACCCATGACCATCCTCACCCTTTATGCAAAATTCATGCCTTTGCCTCTCCATGGCGATGACCCAGAGTTGACGCCTGGGCCGTTAAGTGGGGGGATTCCCACCTTTGAGCTTCTCGTCGCCGGGTTTCATGCCTTTGAGCCAATAAACCCAGGACAAAATCACTGCCACCGCGGTGAACATGTCGGGAGGAATTTCATCTCCCACATCGAGCCGACTGAGCAAGGCGAGCAGTTGTGGGTCTTGTGTGACGTACACGCCTTGGCGGCGCGCCTCCTCAATGATCATTTGCGCCAACTCGTCTCGCCCCTTGGCGCTCACCTTCGGGGTCTTGTTCAGTCCATATTCAAGGGCCAGGGCTTCAAGGGGGGATTTCATGGGATTGACGTGATTGATTTGCGAACTCAGACGAGAACTGAGTCCAGTTATGCCTTGGCGTCCACCACCCGCCCCAGGGCTGCGGGTGAGCGTTGTTCTTGTTCCACGGGTTTGGCGGCATTGAAGATCTGAAAACTCTTCAAATTCAGTCCCGAATCCTGCAAGTCAAACCCCAAGTCCTTGGCTTTGGATCTGGCCATGTCGGCCACATCGCTCCTGAGGGCCCACATGGTCAAATCCACTTGGCTGCCCAAACTGATTTGGGTATTGAGCCAAACCTCACCGAGCACTCGGCTCTTGGAGTGAATGTCCACGCTCAACGGAGCCTGGGGCTCACCTTGCTGGCGGCCTTTTCTTTTGAAATGCAAATCCACTGGATCGGCATCCAAAAAAGGAATGATGACCTTGAGGTTCAAATCTCCACGAGCCCAGTGCTGAACCGCTTGGAGCTGTGAGGCATCGAGTTCGTTCACACCGCGTTGCAGCATTTGCTTCAAGTCCCCGTTGTCAGATCCGTTCGAAGTTTGAAGACCGTCCAACAACTCTTGCAGCAAAGACTTGGGGCCGTCCTTGGTGTTTTCTCCAAGACTGAGAAGTTTCTCATTGCTCTTGGCTTGTGTCATGACCATGTTTTTCAAGGCATTGCCCGACACATAGGACATGGAGAGGGCCACTTTTCGGTACAGGGTCCACCAAGCCCCCCAATTCATCTGCGCACTCAGTTGCGCCAAAAAGTCAGGCTGCATCAATTGGGACACCGACTCGAAACCCAAGGGCTGCTGCATCAGCATCTCCGTGCGAGAGCCAAGCATGGCGATGGCGGGTGCACCCGCTGAAGCCAACATGGAGTCAGCAGGCAATGCAGACGCACCCACTCCCACAGGTTTGAGACCCACGGGGGAAGCACTTGCACCCGCGGCAGAATTGGCAGCGGCTGAAGCGGACTGTGCAGCCCCTGCAGTCGATGCGGCACCTTTGTTGTGAACGACGCCAGCCATGGACGGTGTTTTGGAGTCGCCAAGTGGTGTGGTCAAACCCGCACTCAAATTTGAGTTTTGCAAATGCAATCCATAGCCCAAGGCCGATTGGAACACGCTCACAAACGGTTTATCGCCGGGCTTCAACCCCCAGGTGGTGGGAATGTCAAAGGAAAAATTCTTCAGCCATAACCGCACCGAGCCACGCTCCAAGGTGACGGTGGCTTGGACGATTTCTTGATCGGTGAGACCCAGTGACTGGGCCACAGGGCTCTCGACCCAAATGGGTCGGTTGTCCATTTGAACCACTGGCACGCGTGGTGCGCCAAGAATGTTGTCAGGACCAAATATCAAATCAAGGACTTTCAAAAGAATGGGCCGCCCCCGCGCGGGGTGGGCCCCAGGGCTCACTCAAGCCCCTTGGGCATGAATCGGAGCCAAGTCCTTGAAGTTTAGGGGATCATGGGGCCGCGTGGCAAGCGCCTCTTGTCTCCCCACTTGTTGGTCACAGTGGACGTGGGCGCCGATCGCAAGGGGTTGCAACTCAAGGGAATTGAACCCAACTCTTTCTCTTTTCCATCCCCTGGGGGTTGATGATGACATCAGGATACGTCTCATAGCCGACAAATTGTTTGCGCGAGCCTTGTTGTGAGGAAGACTGACCCAGCCCCAGCTGACTTCTCAAGAGGTCATCGTTGTTGGGCAACTTCAAATAGACTCCCGACTTGAGTATTTTTTGACTCCCTTTGCTAAACGCATCCGGGTTCAACGCCACAATTTCACGCTTTAAGATGTCACTCTTCAAGGGGCTGTCGCCCAGGGCTTTTTGAACCACCTTGTCCAACGTGTCACCACTTTTGACCAAATACGTCGTGGGTTGAGAAGCACTGGCTGCAGGCGGGCTGGACACAGGTGCTGCACTTGCCGGTGCAGGTGCAGGCGCTTTTTTGGCAGGAAAGGGTGAATCAGCGCGCGGCGCGTCCGCTTCCTTGTGCACGTCCTTGCTGACAGCGCCCACGCGCAAACCAGAACTCAATGAACTGGCAGGCTTGGAGGCAGGCGACTTGTCGTCGCTCGATTCAGGTGGCAACAAGCCCTTGTCCGAGAGCGTGATCACCTCAAGGGGTGGTGAACTGGGGGTTGCAGCGTTGGCGCCTGAGGCACAACAACCCAGCGCCACAAGACCCAAGATGAGGCAGCTCACCGAGCCAGAACGCGAGGCTTGCCTCAACGGTTGAGAATGAGGTTCGAGGGCAACGCCTCCTTGTGTAGTACCGCTCATTGAAAAGCTCCTTGTGGCTAAAGACGATTTAATCATGAAGTTGCTGAGGAATGGCGACCCAATGGATCACGCCATTCAAGCTCGGGCCCGCGACTTGTTTGAGTTGGGCAGAATACAGACTGACCGATTGCACTTGAGCCATGGCCATGTGCTGGAGTGCATTGGCTTGAAGTGCGCGCGAAGGAATGAGTTTGGGGTCGACCACCACGAATTTATCCCCTACTCGCAAGCCATTCGCAGTGCCCGCGGATACATTCAATTGTGAACCGGTCCATTTGGTGACTTCGAATTGAGGTGGAATGCAGCTCAATTGATCTTCAAACCATTGTTTCAAAATCATGCTCAAACCCTCCACTTGAGCGATCATGACACTGGAGAGGGCTGCGCTGGAGGGATTTTCTGGGTTGGACTCAAACCAAAGCCACTCAGCGTGTTCAAACGACAGTCTTGAATCCAAACGGTTTTCCAAGACGCTCACCACCTTGAGCCCTGGGGCTTTGGAGATCTCATCGCTGGCGGGCTCAAGCCTCACATGCAACTGCCAAGTCACTCGCTGCTCGCCGCGTCCGAGCAAGGCCTGCTCATAATAATTCTGACCTGGGCCAAACGCTCGGTTTCCGACGTTGGCACCAGCCCCCACGCCCGTGGAATTGGAGGCATTGACGGGCAAGGTGCTCAATCTGAGCTTGAAAACACCCGACTGCTGGGCCAGATTTTGTAAATTCTCTTTCAGCGCCAATACCACCAATCGCGATTGATAAATATCCTTGTGGGGAACTTTGTTCGATAGATTGATGTCCATCAACGCCAAATGCTGCACTTGGCTTTTTCTCATACCAGCTGCGTCGCGTGACTTGCAGCTCTGCGCATTGAGCCTTTCAGTCTTGCCCAAGGACAACTGGGCGTAAGGCTGGGACTGTGGGTCTGATCCATAGGCCAAAATCCGCACACCGCGAACCACCATGCCATTGCTGAAACTTGATCCTTCTCGCAATGCACCCGATTCATCGATCCATGCACTGCTGCGAACCTCGGTGGGCCCCTCGAGAGACATATCAATCAAAGCTTTGCGAAGTGCATCCAACCTTTGGTTGTCACTCAGCTCCTGGGCTTGGGCAGCAAAGGCAAACAACCAGACCAACGTCACACCCAAGACACACATCAAGGCCATGAAAGGGTCCAGGCGAGTCAGCCATTCCCATCGAGTGCGACAGGCGATCAATGCCCGAGCGACCAGGCCAGGGTGCATGTCGCACGGATCCCCGGATGCAATAAAAAAGCCTGGCGTTCGCATGGTGTTATTTTTTAGCCATTGAGCCTGGTGTCAAACAAGCTCTACAGATTCAACGACCACGCATGGCCAATTGAGTCAAATAAAGACGGCGCAAGTCTTGGACCACCGCGCGGTCCAGTGACAAGGTGGTCTCATAGGTGTCGTCGCTCACTGGTGTGATGCTCACCAATTGGGCGCCATAAATGACACCTTCCACTTTGGCGCGGAAGGTATCGTTGACCACGGTCATGTCCGCCACGGTCGTGCTGGCGTCCAATTGTTGTCCATACACCTGTTCGGTCAAAGCTCGGTAGGCATCCAATTTGGAAGCACGGATGGCCAGCAAGCGTTGCTGAGCAGGGTTTTTGTGATTTTGCACACTGATGACCGCATAGCCTGTGGCCACCAAGGTTTCACGCTTCTCAACCATGGGAGAGATCATGGAAGGTGGTGGGGCGGCCCC
>Ga0114964_10001766_pt1 | contig 15656 bp, 12 predicted proteins | sample C_131016_MF_Meta_FD_92638 | JGI IMG/M metagenome (GOLD analysis project Ga0114964, IMG submission 92638) | Freshwater microbial communities from Lake Croche, Canada to study carbon cycling - C_131016_MF_MetaG | ecosystem: Environmental > Aquatic > Freshwater > Lake | place: Lake Croche, Canada... | reverse complement strand
GCGTGTCGCTCGAGGAGCACTGGGGCTTGGTGCTGTGGGGCATCATTTTGGCTGGACCCATGGTGTGTGCTTGCAGCCAAGCCTGTAACGATTGGTTTGATCGCCATGTCGACGCCATCAATGAGCCCAAGCGTCCCATTCCATCGGGTCGCATCCCTGGTCACTGGGGACTGTGGCTGGCCATGGTTTGGACGCTGCTCTCGCTCGTGTGGGCTTGGGGTTTGGGGCCATGGGCCTTCAGAGCGGGGGCATTGGGTCTCGTTCTGGCGTGGGCCTATTCCGCGCCTCCATGGCGGTTCAAACAAACTGGCTGGATCGGCAATGCCGCTTGTGCGCTGAGCTATGAGGGGCTGGCCTGGCTCACCGGTGCGGCGGTGATGCTGGGCAACCAGTTTCCCCCCAAAATCATCGTCGTTTTTGCGCTTCTCTACAGCTTGGGAGCGCACGGGATCATGACCCTCAACGATTTCAAAGCCATGGAGGGGGACCGCTTGATGAATGTGCGCTCCTTGCCCATCTTGATGGGCGAGAAGGGGGCGGCTTGGATGTCGAGTTTGATCATGACCTTGGCGCAATGGTCGGTGGCCATGCTGCTGCTGCAAGGGCACATGGAAAAAAGTGCCCTCGCGGTGTTGTTGTTGTCCCTGGCTCAATGGCCTTTGATGATCAAATTCATCAAAGACCCAGTGGGCAAAGCGCTCTGGGTCAGTGCCTTTGGCGTGCCAATGTATGTCTCGGGCATGATGGTCAGTGCTGTGGCCTTGAGGAGCATGGATTGATGAGCCAATCAACCATTCCAACCCCATTGGTGTCGGCCAAGTGGCGCAATGTGGCCTGCCTGGGTCTGGTGCAAGCGTGCATGGGGGCCGTGGTGGTGACCACCACCACAACGCTCAACCGCGTGATGGTGATTGAACTCAATTTGCCCGCTGTCTTGCCGGGTTTTTTGATTGGCATGCACTACCTGGTTCAAATCGTCAGGCCAAGAATGGGTTTTGGGGCCGACCAAACCAAGCGCTTCACGCCGTGGATTTGGGGCGGGATGCTCATCTTGAGTTTGGGGGGCATTTTGGCCGCCTTGGCCACCACCTGGATGGGGGCGCATTTTCTGCTGGGCGCGCTGTGTGCCGTGTTGGCTTTTGTCATGATTGGCCTGGGCGTGAGTGCGTGCGGCACCACCTTGCTGGTCTTGCTCTCCAAAGGCGTTGGAGACCACCAACGGGCCACCTCGGCCACCTTGGTGTGGACCATGATGATTTTTGGCTTCGCGCTCACCTCCATTGTGAGTGGCAAGTTCCTCGACCCTTTTTCCTTTGATCGGCTCTTGAGCGTGAGTGTGGCGGTGAGTGTGCTCACCATCGGCATCAGCACCCTTGCCCTTTGGGGGCTGGAGAGTCGCATGCTCGCGCACGAACACCCCGTTGGCCAAGCGCCAACGCTCGCGCAAGACCAACCCTCTCCCATGCCCAACGCTCAAGCGTTGCGCACGCCACCAGAGGCCCCCCAGACATCCAAGGCGCAGCCCTTCAAGCAAGCCTTGGCGCTGCTGTGGTCTGATCAAGAGGCTCGGCTCTTTACGTTCTTTGTCTTCACCTCGATGCTCGCCTACAGTGCCCAAGATTTGATCTTGGAGCCCTTTGCGGCATTGATCTATCAATACACCCCAGGACAAACAACACAACTCTCGGGCACTTTGCATGCGGCTGTGTTGGTGGGGATGCTCTTGTTGGCGTTGATTGGCAGTCACTGGGTGAGAGGTCGCTGGGGACGGGTTTCAACCTGGATGGTCCTGGGCTGCATGTTGTCAGCGCTGGGCATGCTGGGCTTGTGTGCCGCGGGTTTCCTGGGCCGTGTCACACCGCTCTTGCCCCTACAACCGGTTTTGTGGGTTTTGGGCCTGGGCAACGGGCTGTTCTCCATCGCGGCCATCAGCACCATGATGCGTTTGGCGACACAGTCAACCCCAAGCCACTCCAATGAGACCATGGCCAACACCATCAAGGTCAAACCAGGCCTGAGGATGGGGTTGTGGGGTGGGGCCCAAGCGGTGGCTTTTGGTTTAGGCGGCCTCTTGGGAACGGGTGCGAGTGACCTCGCGCGCCATTGGGTGGGCAACCCCTCGCTTGCCTACGCCAGTGTTTTTGCCATGGAGGCCATGATGTTTTTGTGTTCGGCCTTCATTGCTTGGAGAGTTCAAAAAGGGAGTCCTGAACCCACTGGCGTGGGCGCTCAAGACGCCGCCAGCTTGGAGGATTCAGCGACGTGGATGCGTCGTGATGCCCTCAGTCCACATTTCAGTGCCAGTGCAAATCGAAATTTAAAAGTCATTTAAGAGTAAGTCAAAAGCCAATCAACAGAAGTGGATCTTCAAATGGATACAAACTATGACGTGGTGGTGGTCGGGGCAGGACCTGCGGGCGCAACCGCAGCCAATGATTTGTCGCAAAAAGGGCACCGGGTCCTCATGCTTGACCGCCTGGGGCGAATCAAGCCGTGTGGTGGCGCGATACCTCCTCGTTTGATCAAAGACTTTGACATCCCAGACCACCTGTTGGTGGCGAAGTCACGCAAAGCCCGCATGATCTCTCCCAAAGACAACCGCGTCGATATCCCCATCGATGGTGGGTTTGTCGGAATGGTCAACCGCAACGAGTTTGATGAGTGGCTGCGCCAGCGTGCTCAAAGCCATGGCGCACACCGACAACAAGGCACCTTTGAGCGCATGACCCAAGACATGGATGGTGTGCGACGGGTTCATTTTGAGGTTCGAGATGGCAAGGGGGAAACGCAGATGCACAGTGTGCGTGCGCGCTTTGTGATTGGTGCCGATGGTGCCAAGTCTGAGGTGGCCAAACAGGCCATTGAAGGTGCTGAAAAGACCAAATACGTCTTTGCTTACCATGAGATCGTGAAAGCCCCCGCGGCCGATCCCAATCACGATCCCGATCGATGTGATGTGTATTACCGCGGCACCTTGTCCCCAGATTTTTATGGATGGGTCTTTCCCCACGGAGACACCATGAGCATTGGCACTGGCAGTGCAGACAAGGGCTACTCATTGAAGTCGGCGGTCACGCGGCTGCGCCAGGCGGCAGGGCTGGAGCAAGCCGAGACCTTGAGACGCGAGGGCGCTCCGATTCCACTCAAGCCCTTGCCCAAATGGGACAATGAGCAAGACGTGGTCTTGGCAGGGGACGCGGCGGGTGTGGTCGCGCCAGCCTCCGGCGAGGGCATTTACTACGCCATGCTGGGGGGGCGTTTTGCCGCCGAAGCGGTGCAAGAAAGTATTTTGAGTGGCAACACCAAAAAGCTCAAACTCGCCAGAAAACGTTTCATGAAACTTCACGGCCAAGTGTTTTGGGTGCTCGGCATCATGCAGTATTTCTGGTACGTCAACGACAAACGCCGCGAGCGGTTTGTCAAAATCTGCGAAGACAAGGACGTTCAAAGGCTCACTTTTGACGCTTACATGAACAAAGAGTTGGTGAGGAAAGATCCGATGGCCCATGTCAGAATCTTTTTCAAAGACTTGGCCCACTTGTTCGGTTTGATTCGCACCTGAGACCAAGCATACCGCTCCAATCGGCGCCTGCAATTGGGCGCGTTCAATTTGACCCATTCAATTCTTCGCAGTGAGCCCTTGCCGTAGCGCTTGGTGGCTCCTTTGGCGCCGTGGAGCCCGCCCAGGTGTGCCGAGCTCTAGGACTGAAGCTCTTGAATGGCTTGGACGGTGCTGGCCATGCGTTGGCTGCCCGCCAAGGGCAGGGGGACGTAATGGGCGCCCATGGCTTGGGCAATGTCTTGTCCTTGCGGGTCTGGGCGCGCCGATGTGTCGAGCCAAATGGCGTTGATGAAACTGGCCCGCCACTGCTGAGCCCACGACAGGCATTGTGCTTTGGCAATGGGCCTTGAGCCCTCTCCTTGCAGCGTCACGTTCGCGCGTCCATCGCTCAACATCACCAACGTGGGCGTCATGCCCCGTTGGCGTGCTTTGAGCGACGTCTCCAGCGCGAGTTTGAGCGCACTCGCAAGCGGCGTTCCACCGCCTCCTGGCATGGCTTGCAGTTCTCGTTTGGCACGCACCAACGAGCGGGTGGCGGGGAGTTGAAGTTGGGCACTTTTATCCCTGAAGCTGATCACGCAGATGTGATCTCGCCTGGCATAGGAGTCTTTGAGCAGCAACTCCACGGCGCCCTTGGCTTCTGCGAGCCGCTCGAGCGCTGCAGAGCCAGAGGCATCGATGCAAAAGATGATGCAACTCTCGCTTCGTTTGGCAAAACGCTGAATGTGAAAATCCTCGCTGCGAATTTGCACACGCTTGCCCCCCTCTGTCCTTGGGGGTGTGCTGGCTGAGCCCGCTGCCGGGGTGGCTTGCCGAATCTTTTGCCGAGGCGCAGCATGACGCAAGGTGGCCAAGACGTGCAGGCGCTGTCCGTTGTGCGGCAAGCCTTTGGTGGGGGCCAGGGGGCGGCCTTTTTGCGCACTCTTTTGTACCTGACCGACTCTCCCACCATTGCCCTTGGTCGCCAGGGACTGGCCTTGCGCGAGTTGATTCAGTAGGCCTTGAGGCAAGGTGGCCAGGGCCGACTCGAGGATGGTGGTCTCGAGGGCTTGAACTTCGCTCAGGGTCGGCTCGCTCGGTTCGCTCGGTTCGCTCGGTTCGTTCAGTTCAGTCAGCCCACTCGGTGGTGTTGGGTTTTGCGAGGCCTCACGATCGGCGTGGCTGTCCTCGTCATGCGGACCGTCATCGCATTCTTCTGCTGGGTCTGAATGGGCCTGGGCATTGTCATGCTCATCCGGCAATGGGGGCTCGGGCGATGTGGGGGGCGGTGTTGACGAATCGTCGGCCAACACATCGGTCTGACTGGACGCGGGGAGTGCCCTGGCTCGGGGGGTGAGAACGAGTCGCGCAGCCCGTCCGAGGTCATCGGCACTGATCGTGTTGGCGCCTCTCAAGGTGGCAAACACGCTGGCCAAACGCGCGGTGTACCACGGCGCTCTGAGGCTTGCGATGGCAAAGCCCATGGCCAACTCGCAAATGTCTCTCAACTGCGAGTCCTCCAGTGCGATGTGCGCAATGCATTCTTGGTAAGCCTGGGGGTGGTTGTGCAATTTTTTTTCAACACGCTCGAGCATCTCAAGCGTCTCGTCTGAGGCCTCATCCTTGGGGTTGACGGGTGTGAGGTCCAACCACATCGCCAACTGCTCGGCCAAGCCGTTGGCCAACGCCGACTCTTGTGGCAGGGATTCATCAATGGCCACCACGCCAAAGCGAGTCGATTCGGTGCTGTGGCCCACCAAGGAATTGACCCGTCCCGTGTCCAAGACCTGCGTCAAAATGGACGCGGTGGCACTGGGCAGTCGCTCCGCCATGGGGCAGATCAAGAGTTGTCCGCTCGCATGCGCCAAGATGCCTTGGAGCATGGTGGGGCGTCCCAATTGCAAGGTCGTTGCCAAGTCGAGGCCACCCAAGAGCCGTTCGGTGTCGATATTGGCGGGGATTTTGACGGTGTCAGGCTTTAAGGCATGGAGCCAATGAAGCCATGTCTGCATGACTGGCCCCAAGGGCGCTCTGAGCCAAATGCCTTTGAGCCCTTTGGGGTCCACCGACAAGGCCGCCAGGGCCCACAATGCATCATCCCACGCCAAGTTGCTCATGCTTGCTCGGTTGCAGGGAGTCGAGGAGGGGGCTTGACAGTCACCGCGAATGCCTCAGATGGCGAGCTCTTCAAGCGCGCGTTCAACCCGTGCGGCCGAGCCGGTGTCGTCCAATGGGTCTCGACGCAACCTGTGGCACAAGGCCATGGGCGCAATGACTCTCAGGTGCTTGGCCTCGACTTTTTTGTCGCCCTCCAACGCCGCATAGGCTCGGGTGGCTCTCATGAGGGTGAGCTCAGCCCTCAGTCCATCTGTCCCCAGGGTCAAGCACAACTGGGAGCACAAACGCAAAAAATCATCGTCCAAGACCACTTTGTCCAGGCGTTTTCTGGCTTTGAGAATCTTGTCACGCAAAGCTTCGTTGGCGGCCATCCAATCTTGCTGAAATTGGCGGGGATTTTTTTCAAAAGCATCGCGGCGCTTGATGACCAAGATGCGTTCATCCAAGTCCTTGGGCGTTCTGACTTCGACACACAAACCAAAACGATCTAGCAATTGAGGCCTGAGCTCTCCTTCTTCTGGGTTGCCACTGCCCACCAGTACAAACCGCGCTGGATGGCGCACACTCAAGCCTTCACGCTCGACCAGATTTTCTCCCGAAGCAGCCACATCAATCAAGAGGTCGACCAAGTGGTCTTCGAGTAAATTCACCTCGTCAATGTACAAGAACCCTCGGTTCGCTTTGGCGAGCAAGCCAGGGGAAAATGACTTGATCCCCAAGCTCAGGGCTTTCTCCAAATCCAAGGCCCCCACCACACGGTCCTCAGAAGCCCCCAGGGGCAAGTCGACCACGGGCACACTCACCGATTCACTGGGCACGTTGCTGTGCGTGGCTTTGAGCTTGGCGCACTGTTCACACGAGACAGTGGGGTCCTTGGGGTCACAGCCGTACGGGCAGTGTTTCACCACTTTGATGGGGGGCAGCAAATCGGCCAAGGCCCGCACCGCTGTCGACTTGCCCGTACCACGGTCACCCAGGGCCAAGATGCCATTGACGCTGGCGTCGACGGCCACGATTTGGATGGCAGTTTTCATGTCATGCTGACCAACGATTGCAGAAAAAGGGAAGGGGATGGCCATAGGGAGAGTTGCAAATGAAGGGTGACCCAAACGCGTGGGCCTGCTTTGTAAAAGGATCCGGTCTTTGTTGTATCAAGTCGTGTTGAGCGGCAGACCCATGGTATTGAACTCCATGCTCGAGTGTTCAAGCAGTGGGTGTAAAAGGGCAAATCCACCCAGGCGCTTGGACCCTGGTGGAGGAGCACCAAACCGCTGGGGCACCATGGCAGTCAATAAACACCCTCCAGACGATCTTCGAGCTCTTCACTGGCGAGTTTGAGTTGTTCCAGCATGTCTTGCGATGGGCTCCAATAGTTGCGTTGTGACGCTTCGAGCAAACGGTTGGTCAATCGCATGGAGGCGGTGGGGTTGAGTTCAGCCAATCGCTGTCTCATCTCGGCGTTGAGCACAAAGGTCTCGGTGATTTGTTTGTAAACCCAGGGTTGAACTTGGCCCGTGGTCGCCGACCAGCCCATGGTGTTGGTGAGGTGGACCTCAATTTGTCGCACACCCTCAAAGCCATGTTTGAGCATGCCTTCATACCATTTGGGATTTAAAATGCGCGTGCGAGTTTCTAGATCAACTTGATCGGACAAGCTTCTGACCTTGCCTTCTCCTCTCGTTTGGTCACCAATGAAGACGGGCTTACTGATGCCACCGTTGGCTTGTTGAACCGCTTTGGTGATGCCACCCAAGGTATCAAAGTAGTTGTCGATGGTGGTGACGCCCAATTCGACGGAATCGAGATTTTGGTAAGTGAGTTGAACATCGGCCAGGGCCGATTTCAAGATGCCCGAATTCTTCACGGCCATGCCATCCACACCAAAGGCAAACCCTTTGCGTTGGCTGTAGGTTTCGCCCAATTCATTCTCATCTGACCATGCGCCACTTTCGATCAAATTGTTCACATTGGCGCCATAGGCACTGTCGGCGTTGCCAAACACCCTGAGGGCTGCCGTTTGCAAGTCACAACCGTGTGTGCTCATGTAGGCCAAGGCGTGTTTTCTGACAAAGTTTTGTTCCAGCGGTTCATCGGCACTGGCGGCCAATAGGGCGGCTTCGGCAACAAGTTTGATTTGAAGCGGCATCAGGTCGCGAAAAATCCCTGACAATGAAATCACCACATCGATTCTGGGGCGTGCGAGTTCTTCAAGACTCATGAGACTCGCGCCCACCAATCGGCCAAAACTGTCGAATCGTGGCTTGGCTCCATAGAGTCTGAGCACTTGGGCGATTTGTGCACCCTCAGTTTTTAAGTTATCACTTCCCCACAGCACCATGGCGATCGACTCGGGCAAGGGTAGGCCGTCTTCGCAGTAGCGCTTGAGCAGTTTTTCCGCTTGAACGGCCCCGTCCTTGACCGCATAGGCGCTGGGGATTCGAAATGGATCAAAACCGTGTAGATTTCTGCCCGTGGGCAAAATCTCCGGCTTGTGGATGATGTCACCACCTGGCGCGGGTCGGATGTATTTGGCGTCAAGCGCTCTCAAGATGCCGTTGAGCTCTGAGTTTTCATCGAGCAATTTGCTCGAATTCAAAAGCTTGTCAATCTTGGCGCGGTTGATTTCATCAGGGTGTAATTTTGCAAGTTTCAACACTTTGTCTGCGGCCACCATCTCTGACATGGCCTCGATAGCCTCGATGGGCAGGTCCCGCTCAAAACTGGCTTCTGCCATGATTTTTAAAAATTCAAGCTTTTCTTCTTTCGTGGAGGCTTGACCCAAGACATGCAAGCCGTTCGGGATGAGCGAGTATTCGAGTTCCAAAATTTTGCGCATGAGTTTTTGAATGTGCTCATCGGCCGATGCCAGACTTTGTGGTCCAAGCGTTTGTGTCTCTTCAATCCACAGTGGTTTGGCAGCCAATAAATCCAAATCCGCGGCCTGTGCTTGAATCATGAGGGCCAGGTCGTGTCTTTCTTGCAGTTGATCCAATTCCAACGATCTGTAACGCTCAAGGCCTTCCTTCAAATCGAGCAATCCCGTGTAAAGGCCTGACTCTGTCATGGGCGGCGTCAAGTAACTGATCAAGGTGGCTCCTGAGCGGCGCTTGGCAATGGTGCCCTCTGAGGGGTTGTTGGCGGCGTAGAGGTAGAAGTTGGGCATGTCGGCAATCAAGCGGTCTGGCCAGCACTGGGCTGTCAATCCATTTTGTTTGCCAGGCATGAACTCGAGTGCACCATGGGTTCCAAAGTGAAGCACGGCATTGCTTTTGAAGTCTTCGCGCAAATAGCGATAGAAAGCAGAGAAGGCATGGGTGGGCGCAAAGCCCTTTTCAAATAAAAGGCGCATGGGGTCGCCCTCATAACCGAATGAGGGTTGTATGGCAATCAAGGCATTGCCATACTGCTTGCCCAGCACAAAAATATTGGCGCCGTTGTTGAGTTGTTTGCCAGGCGCTGCTCCCCACTGCGCTTCAATTTCTTTGAGGTGTTTTTCACGTCGAACATGGTCCTGTGTGGGGATCAGGGTGTGCACATTGGCGTCAGCACCATATTTTTTGGCATTGCCCTCTAAGATGTCTTGCTGCAATTGAGCCACATCGTTGGGCATGTCAATGTTGTAGCCCTCCGCTTTGAGCTTTCGCAAGACTTGGTACACGGATTCAAAGACGGCGAGGTAGGCGGCTGTGCCAATGTTGCCAGCATTGGGCGGGAAATTGAAGAGAACCACCGTCACCTTTTTGTCCTCGCGTTTGGTGCGCCGAAGCTCTACGAGTTTGGCCACCCGTTGAGACAGCATGGCCGTTCTCTCGGTGCAGGTGAACATGTCTTGTTCAACTTGATTTTTTGTGAATGTGCACCCTTTGTGGCATCCTTTGCAAGTCACCCCTTGAGCGCCAGGGCGACCTCCAAACACCATCGGCACCACCGCACCATCGAGCTCAGGGATGGCAATCATGATGGTGGATTCCACAGGCAGGAGCCCGCGCTGAGAGTCGCCCCATTGATCCAATGTTTGGAATTCGACCGGGTGGGCCGCAATGTAGGGGACATCCAGACTCGCCAATATTGCTTCAGCGGCGTGAGCGTCGTTGTATGCGGGTCCACCCACCAAGGAGAATCCGGTGAGGGAGATGACGGCATCGACCACGACTTGACCGTCTTTGATGAAAAATTCCTTGATGGCGGGCCTCGCATCCAGTCCCGCTGCAAATGCGGGGATGACTTGCAAGCCTTGCACCTCAAGCGCGGCAATCACCGCATCGTAGTGCTCGGTGTTGTTGGCCAGCAAGTAAGAGCGCAGCATGAGCACGCCAACACGACCTTTGCGCTTGTCGTTGTTCACGACGTTGGGTAAGGCACTTGATTTGTCGCCCAAACGCGGCTTCATCCTGGGGTGATAGACACCCACCTCAGGATACTCAAAGGGTGCATCAAAGGTCAACTTGGAAAAGTATGGCCGATTGCTTTCTTGCGCACCCACGCCATAGCGTGATGCCAAGTACAGCACCATATTGAGCATATTTTCCTCTGAGCCTCCAAGCCAGTACTGTAGGCATAGGAAGTAGGCTCGCATGTCTTGTGCAGTGCCTGGGATGAAGCGAAGTAGTTTGGGCACGCGTTTGAGCATTTTCATCTGACGCTCGCCTGAACTGCCGTCTTTTTTACTGGTATCGCCTTTGAGTTTTTTGATAAAAGCCATGGGACCTGAGGCAGGTTTGCCCATGTCGAATTTCCCAATTTTGGTGAGTTTGACAACCTCAGCAGCAGAGATTGCACAGACCATTGCGTCGCAATGATCTCGGCGTGCTTTGAGGTCCTCGATGATGGGTAAATATTGATCTTCGATGAAAAGCATTGCGACAAAAATAATATCGGATTGTTCAATATCGCGCTTGAGCTTTTCCAAGGTATGCGGGTCTTTGGTATATTCAGTGGCAGAGTAAATTTTCAAACTGATCGATGGAGCAATCTTCTTCAAGGACTCAATGCTTCGTTTGACTGCACTGTTCAAGTGAGTGTCCATGGTCACGAGCAGAACTCTCAGTGCTGGGGACTTCAAATGCAGTGATTCTTGATGATTCATGTGCAAAACCGGTTTGTTTTAAGAATAGAATGGACGCAAACTGTAAACATATGTTGACATTAGAATGTGTTGACTGCATTTTACTAACAGGGTAAACCCTAAAACGTCTTGTTTTTTTAACTTTTTTTGATGTCCACTCAAGCCTGTTTTCTCCTCTGTCAGATAAGATTCAGCGGGGATTTCCAAGGACGATTTCAAAGGGATGTTGGTGCGGGGCGTCTTTGAACCCTGAAAAAAGCGTTCTCAAACTCGGTGTTGAGAAAATGGGAATGGATTTTTCGCCATGGTGAACCGTTTGGCAAAGACGTTGGGGTGGTGTTCATTGATTTTGATAGGTTTGGTTTTGATGATATTTTTTGCCCCTGACCTCGATCGCCATGCGTTGGAATTGACCTATGCCCAGGCTCCCAGTCAATTCATCGAGGTCAAGGGTTTGCGGGTCCATTACCGCGATACCGGGGACAAGCTTGCCCCTGCCATCGTGATGCTTCATGGTTTTGGCTCTAGCCTTCACACCTGGGATGAATGGTCAACGGCGCTTGAGCAGGACCACCGTGTGATTCGACTCGATTTGCCCGGTTTTGGCCTCACCGGCGAGAGCCCGGACCACGATTACAGTGACGCGGCCGATGTGGAGCGTTTGTCCCATTTCTTGACGGCCTTGGGGGTGTCCAAGTGCCTCATGGTCGGTCACTCCATGGGGGGGCGAATTGCTTGGAATTTTGCCAGCACGCACCCTGATCAAGTCGTGCGTTTGGTGCTCATGGCCCCAGACGGATTTCCCGTTCGGGGTCAAAAGTTGGGCGAAAAGCCCTATGACTTTGGTCCACTGGCCAATGTGATCCAGTATGTCTTGCCAAAATTCTTGGTTAAAAAAAGCTTGGAGCCTGCGTTTTATAACGCTTCTGGTATCTCGGACGGTTTGCTCAATCGCTACAACGATTTGCTCAGGGCTCCCACTGTGCGCAGTGCAATTTTGGACCGCATGCGTCAGACGGTGAACTCCGACCCCGTTGAGCGCTTGCAGCGAATCACGGCTCCGACACTTTTATTGTGGGGTAAGAACGATCTGATGATCCCCAGCAGCAACAGCCAAGACTACCAAAAAGCGCTGAAACACTCGCAAACAGTGATTGTGCCCAAAGCCAGTCATTTGTTGCAAGAAGAAAATCCCCAATTGGGGCTTGCCCATGTCTTAGAATTCGTGAATTCCCAAGTGCATTGAGGCCCTCATCCAATGCACCTGTTCTTTCAACCGTGAATACACTCAAGAGCTCAACGTCATGAAATTTCTCCAGCGCTGGCAGTCCTTGATCATGGCTTGCCTACTGAGCTTTGGGTTTGCAACGGTGGGTGCCTTGCTCACCAATTTGGACAGTTGGTATTTCAATTTGAACCAACCGAGTTGGAAGCCACCAGATCCGGCTTTTGGTTTGATTTGGAGCTTGATTTTTTCGTTTTGTGCAGCGGCCGGATGGCTGTCTTGGAATTCAACCAAGTTGCAACAACGCAAATATGTCTATTTGTTGCTGTACATTCTCAATGGCGTACTCAACGCCATTTGGAGCTTACTCTATTTCCAATTGCACCGGCCAGATTGGGCTTTGTGGGAATGTTTACCCCTGGGTCTATCGGTTTTGGCTTTGATCGTGTGTCAATGGAAAGATTCCAAATTGGCGTCCCTGTTGCTGGTGCCTTATTTCGTCTGGATCTGTATTGCCGCTGCGTTGAATTGGCAAACGGTGATTTTGAATGGATTTTGAAAGAAACTCAAGGACTGGCGGACCATGGCCGCCAATGCATCCCCCCGCATGTTGGCTTACTGAATGATAAAACTCAGGGCGTAGGCGAGGGTAAAAAAACCACAAAATGTGACAAACAACCCACCGACAAAAAGCAGTGCTTTGTTGTCTACGAATTTTCTAACCTTATCCAATGTCATGAGTGAGTTCATTTGAAGTCCTTTAAAGTGCAACGATGGCAGCGGGGGGGAGGGTTAAACGCAAGGTGAAAAGGAAAGCGACATGTTGAAAAAAAACCTCATTTGGGCTCTGGGTTTCATCGCTGTTGTGTTTGCGATTTACAAATTCTGTTTCTTCATTGGTCTACCCCTGTACCCTTACGGGATGGCGTTTTTCCTGATCCCCATCTTGGGTCTTGTGCCGGTGTATCAATATTACGAAAACAAGCAAATCAATGGATACAAGCAGCACCTCATCGCATCTGAGCGCTTCACTCTCGAACAACTCGATGCAATGACGCCCCAAGAGATTGAGATGAGTTGGCGTGAGAGTCGCAATGCCCCTTGATCAAACCCAATTCAAGGTGATGGATGGCGGGATTGGGATCAGACCATGGTGCACTTGAATTACTTGATTTGACCAGGGTAATCTCTGCGCAAATTGCTTAAATGAAATTGATTGAAAATCCAAAACAAGCAACCCACGACCCATATGATGAAGAGCAATGTTGTAGTGTGCATATTTTTTCCTTTGTTAAGAAGTCAGGGTTGAATTATCGCAAACTTTTGAAGTCAATGCGAGGCGGGCACGACGTGAAGGGTTTTTTTCATCAACGGAAGCATGGTGATCACAGTGATGACCAACATCACAATTTCAATCGAGTAAACAAAATCATAGCCCAAAGGTGCTTGGTAGAACGTGTCAATCAAATCTCGGATCACCCCTCCCGCGGCAATGGCCAATCCTGCCGCGGTGGCTTGCACGGCCCCCCAAGCTCCAAGGGCCAGACCACTTTGCCCTGGGGGTGCTAAATTCATGGTCGCTGTGAGTGTGCCGTGACCAAAGAGGCCGCCGCCAAAGCCAATGAACAATATTCCCAACGCGAACAGTGCGCTTGAATCCACCGTGGCAGATAGGATGACTGCCAAGAAGGCCGGAATGCCGCACAGCGCGCCGATGCTGGCCATTCGAAAGGGATCAAACCCTTTGCTCAGGATATTGGAGGCCAATGAAAATCCAAGCAGTCCTCCCATGGCAAGCGTGGCGGTGAGGGCGGTGGTCGTTCCCACGCTCAAATGCAAAATTTCTCCTCCGTAGGGCTCGAGCAAGATATCTTCCATGCTGAATGCCATGGTTCCAAGACCCACGGCGATCAACCGTCTGATTGCTTGGCCTCCATGACAGAAACGTGTCCACGATTGCTGAAAAGTCTCACTCTTTTGCCGTAGGTGCACAGGCACTCTGACTCGGCTTTCTTGCTTCCAAAGTGCGATGACATTCAAGACGAGTGACATCAGCGCAGACGCTTGCAACACTTGAATGAGACGCCCGGGGCTGAAGTCACTTAAAAAAGCGCCAAATCCGACGGCACTCACCATCATGCCGACCAGAAGCATCACATACATCAGGCCAACCACTTTGGGCCTGGACTCTTCGGGTGCCAAATCGGTGGCCAACGCCAAACCAGCCGTCTGGGTGGTGTGCAGTCCTGCACCGACCAATAGAAATGCCACGCCTGCACCCAAATGACCGATCCACAATGGAGCCTCTGCGGCGTGTCCTTGACCCGAGAGAACCAGCAAGGCAAATGGCATCATGGCCAATCCACCAAACTGAACCAATGTGCCTCTCCAAATGAAGGGCACACGCTTCCATCCGAGCTCTGAATGATGGGTATCCGAACTAAATCCGATGAGGGCTCGAAAAGGAGCCACGACGATGGGCATGGCAACCATGACCGAAACCCATGATGCTGGAACGTGCAGCTCCACAATCATCACTCGGTTGAGCGTACCAATGAGCAAAGCCAACGCCATGCCCACAGAAACTTGAAACAAAGACAGTCTGAGCAGTCTTGATAAAGGCAAATCGGCCGAAGCCGCATCGGCAAAAGGTAAGAACTTTGTCCCACGTTGCAGCCAAGAAAAAAGTATTTTTTGGCTGTAAGAACTCTTGGTCATGGTTGACGACAATTTGGATCCGATTCAAATCGATTGTTCTGTGAATGTCATTGCCACATTAGATTTTGCGAAATCACACACATGGATCAAATCCGTGGGATTTGATCCATGTGAAACCTGACAGCTATTTGGGAGCTGCCGGTGCAGAAACAGCAACTTTGTCTGCATTGCCATTGAGGAATGCTTTGACCCAAGTTGTGTTGTTCAATATAGCCAAATGCACCGAAAACGATGCAACGGCTACGGCCGCAATAATGAGTGGCACGCCCACAGAGGGCTTGACCACCAACCACATTTTTCCGTAAATCATTTGGGTTCCCCTTCTTATTATTTAAGCCATGGCGAATAGATATAAGCCAAAAGGTGAGCAAAGGCAGCAATCATTCCAAAGAATTGTGTTCCTTGGATGAGATGCCGATGAAGCTCTTCTGACTCAGCCTCGGTCAAACCCGTTGGCCAAACTTTATGGTCTGTCATTGGTTTTTCTCCTATCAAAGTACAAATACAGTGCTCTACCTGCACCAAGGTTTTCCATGGCCATCATGGTCAGGAATCGTAAAACATTGCCATTAATATGTCATTCTAGATGTACACATTTAAAAGTCAACTTAAATATACACCAAAAAACCAATTATTTCATCTAGGGGTAAACAATGGGTTGGAGTTGAATTGATATTGCATCGCAACATAGAAAAAAGTGCTTTTGTGGGCAAAGGCTAGGTAGTCCCTGATATCGGGAGAAGGGTCTGGTGAATAGAATCTTTTTTAAAGTCGGCATTCACCACCAGCCAAGGTGGCTCCATCACCAATAAAAAGGGGACGCATCATGGGCGATATTTCTGACAACAAACCGAGGCGAGAGTTTTTAAAACACACCGTCTCCAGTGCAGCCGTGGCAACCGCGTCAGTGATTGGTGTGGACAAGGCCGCCGCTCAAGCCGTGATCTCAGGCTCGGTGGCGACCACAACACAAGGGACCTTGGCGGGCT
>Ga0114964_10001765_pt1 | contig 15657 bp, 14 predicted proteins | sample C_131016_MF_Meta_FD_92638 | JGI IMG/M metagenome (GOLD analysis project Ga0114964, IMG submission 92638) | Freshwater microbial communities from Lake Croche, Canada to study carbon cycling - C_131016_MF_MetaG | ecosystem: Environmental > Aquatic > Freshwater > Lake | place: Lake Croche, Canada... | reverse complement strand
GCAATTTTCCTCTGTCAATTATTAATACTGTTGTTTGTCTTTACATTGAGTATCAGGGTAAACCATTAACCCGCAAACCACACGCCTTCCATAAAATTCTGAAAATGGATTTTAATTCCGTTTAATGAAATTTAATGGTAATCATCGACCAATTGGACCCCAAATGAATAAATCTGAATTAATTCGCTGCATCGCACTAATTCCATTCTTTATAGTCAGTATGGCAAATAGCGCGACTCAATACCCAACAAAACCAATTACGCTGATTGTGCCTACCGCTGCAGGCGGACCTGTTGATTTGACAGCTCGAATTGTGTCGATCGAAGCAAGTAGGATCTTGGGCCAACAATTGATTGTTGAAAATAGACCAGGAGCGAATCAAAAAATTGGAATACAGTCCATGCTGCGGTCTCCTAAAGATGGCTATACCTTCGCTGCAGTATCCCCTGCATCCATGACCATAGCACCCATCATTGATCCCAAATTAGGCTATGACTCACAAAAGGACATCACCTTGCTCACGTGTGCAGTCAATATACCCACCGTACTGTTGATGCATCCTTCAGTGCCAGCGCGTAATCTGAAGGAATTTGTGGCATACGCCAAAGCCAATCCGGAAAAAATATCTTATGGAAGTGGCGGAGCTGGCACAAGTTTGAATTTTTCGACTGAAGGCTTTTTCATGAAGTTGGGCATAAGGGCTTTGCAAGTACCATATGTCTCAAGTGGTCCTGCTTTCACGGGTTTATTGGGAGGACAAGTTACGTTGCTCATGCCGGATGTCGCTGCAGCAAAAGGACAAGTCGATGCTGGTAAAGTGATTGCCTTGGCCGTCACAGGTGCCAAAAGAGCAGAATTATTGCCCAATGTACCCACGCTACAAGAAACAGGCGTACCTGAGCTCAAAGATTTCACTTACAACACTTGGGTTGGATTTGTCATCCCAACCGGTGTCCCCTCAGAAATCGTTGATAAGTTGAGGAAATCCTTGATAGAGGCCCTCAATACTGCAAAAGTTCAAGAGGCATTCAAACAAAGTGGATTTCAAGTTGTTGGCTCTTCGCATCAAGAATTCAACGCCCAATTGGAACAAGAACTCAATTACAACAAGAAATTGGTTGACAGTGGCATCGTGAAGGTTGAATGAAAACCCATTTCCAAAATTAATTGACCACAGATTACAAAATATGAATAAAGACGTTAAAAGCAATTGCGCCAAAGATTTGCACGAGCATCTCCAAAAGTTGGACGAGGCTGGTTTATTGATTCGAATCGATGAACCCATCAATAAAGATACAGAAATGCATCCTTTGGTTCGATGGCAATTTCGTGGTGGTCTCAAAGAAAGTCAACGAAAGGCATTTCTTTTCACCAACGTCGTTGATAGCAAGGGAAAGAAATTTGATATACCAGTCGTGATTGGAGCACTCTCGGCCAACAGCGATATATATCGCATAGGCATGGGTGTCAAAGATATCGCTGATATCGGACCCCATTGGGAATACGCCATCAACCATCCCATACCACCGAATTTAGTGACTCAAGCTCCTTGCCAAGAAGTGGTCTTGAAGGGAGATGACTTGCATGGAGCCGACAAAGGAATGGATGCACTTCCAATTCCAATCTCAACTCCAGGCTTTGATGTGGCTCCCTACCTAACGTCATCCAATGTGATCACCAAAGATCCAGACTCTGGAGTGCAAAATATGGGCACTTATAGAGCTGGACTAAAAGCATCCGATCGCTTGGGGGTCATGATGTCTGCCGCTGTTCGTGCAGGTGGTCATGCACATTGGCTCAAGTACAGAGAGAGAAAAGAAAAAATGCCCTGTGCCATTGTCCTGGGATGCTCACCTGTAGTCGCATTTTGTGGGCCACAGAAATTCAGAGCGGATCTTGACGAGCTATCGGTTGCTGGAGCTCTTCAAGGAAAAGCAATTGATGTTGTCAAAGGGGTAACGGTCGACTTACTGGTACCAGCCGATGCTGAAATCATCATTGAAGGCTATATCGATACTGAATTTCTAGAACCAGAGGGGCCATTTGGTGAATCTCACGGGCATATCGCACTTGAAGACTTCAATATGAATATGCAGATTACTGCAATCACAAGAAAACAAAAACCAATCATCACGTCAATCATTTCCCAGGTGACTCCCAGTGAGTCCAGTGTCATCAAGCGGGTCGCCTACGAGCCCATGTTTTTAACACATTTGAAAAAAACTCTGGGCATACAAGGTGTGGTGAAGGTGTCACTTCATGAGCCATTGACCAACTTACGAAGAGTCACAATCATACAATTGAAAAATGGCACTCCCAGCACAGAAGTTTGGAGAGCTTTACATGGGGCAACTTCTTTCATTGCATCTTGTAGCAAGTATGTGATTGCAGTCAATGAAGACATCGATCCAGATGATGGTGATTCGATTTTTTGGGCAATGTCTTATCGTTCCAATCCCGAACTGGATAGCCAAATCGTTAAGTTTAGAGATCCGGGACATGGACCTAGGACTGAACATAGAACTGAATTTGATTCTTCATTGTTGATCGATGCAACCATGAAGGGGGCAATGCCTCCAATTGCGTTACCGAAAAAAGAGTTCATGGAACATGCAAAAACTCTTTGGACAAAACTCGGGTTACCAGAAATCAAAGAGCAATCGCCTTGGTTTGGTTACTCCTTGGGAGACTGGACACAGGAATGGGATGATGCAGCAAAGCGAGCCACCGATAGCAATTATTTGGAAAATGGCTTACAGAGTGCTAAAAATAGAAATTCACATGTTATGCCCAACACCCATGTTCGAGATGGTAAAGCATCTTAAGTTAGTCAATTGATTCAACGGAAAAATTATGAGTGCAAACTACCCCAGCTTAAAAGATCGAGTTGTCATCGTTACCGGTGGCGCGCAAGGTTTAGGCCGATCCTTTGTCACTAACTTGGCAGAGCAAGGCGCCAAACCCATTATTGTCCAAAGAAATTTTGAATTGGCCAAAGAACTTGAACAAGAACTCAACCAAAAAGGTCATGACACATTTGCCATCCGTGCTGATATTGGCAGTCAAGAATCCGTTCAAAAAATGGTAGCTCAAGTCCATGAGAAATATGGCCGCATCGACATTTTGGTGAACAATGCAGCCATGCTTAAAAACTTGGCGATTGGTCCCTTTTGGGAAATTCCGATGAGCGAGTGGTATGACGCCATCAATGTCAACATAACTGGTGCTTTTATTTGTGCACGAGAAGTTGTGCCCTACATGCAAAAAAGAAATTGGGGCCGCATTGTGAATTTATCGTCCACGACCATCCTGTCGGGAAAACCGAATTACCTACACTATTCTGCGTCCAAATCAGCAATGATTGGCATTACGCGAGCAATGGCTAGAGAGTTAGGGGACTGGAATATCACTGTGAACAATTTAATGCCAGGTACTACCAAAACAGAATCCGACAGAACATCGGCCCATGACGAATATTTCGCAAATGCTGTCAAACAGCAATCCATCCACCGCTTGGCTACAGTTCAAGATCATGCCAATGCTCTAATGTTTCTTTGCTCTGATGAAGCTGGCTTTATCACCGGTCAGTGCATGGTGTCTGATGGCGGACGCTCATTTTTATAATCGGCAAAAATTTCAAGTTATCTAATTTCAAATTATTTTTTAAATCTACAGGGTTAAACATGGCATTGACGATAAAAACGAGTTTCAACATCCCTGTTTCACAAGACGTCGCTTGGTTGGTCTTGACTGACATCGAGCGTTCAGCTCCTTGTTTCCCAGGAGCTGAGTTGGGAGAACCTATTGAGGGAGGCTTTTACAAGGGAGCCTTCAATGTGAAACTTGGTCCATTATCATTTCGGTTCTCGGGGAAATTTGGCTACATTGAAATGGACAAAATATCAGGAACTGCCAAAATTTCCGCATCGGGTACAGACACGAAAGGCCGTGGCGGTGCTCAAGCGGTCATATCCGTTTCAATGAAAGAAACAGATGGCTTTACCTTGGTTGATATCGTCTCTGATGTGACTCTCTCAGGAATGGTTGCGCAATACGGTCGAGGAGCGGGAATGATTCAAGCGCTGTCTCAACAGTTGATCAACGACTTTGCGCAAAATTTATCAAAAATCATCACCACTGACAGTGCTCAAAGTAACTCTCCATCGTCTTCACCAGTCACTCATCCTAACGAATCCGCACCCAACTCAAGCACAGTCAATGAGACACCTGCGGCAACCAGCACACCACTGTCGGGCGGAAATCTTCTTTGGAGAGTTTTCCTCAATTGGATCAAAAGTCTCTTTTCTAAAAAAACCAATTAAACACTCATTATTTGGGAGTCATACAACATGTCACAAATTGAACAATTTCTTCCTCACGAAGGTCGCCTCGTTGGTGAAGACGAGGTCAGCACCCAAGACCATGACTACAAATTATTGGGCATGCACTGCAAGAGTTGCAATGCCAAGTTTTTCCCTGTCAACACCATGTGTTTGTTTTGTCTTTCAGAGTCTGTAGAGAAAATTCCTCTCTCGACCGAAGGCAATTTGTACAGTTATAGCTTTATCCATATTGCTCCAAAACAGTGGAAGGTGCCGTATGGAATTGGCTATGTCGATTTACCTGAAGGTGTTCGAATTTTTGGCAAACTAGAAGATACCGAACCAGAGCATTGGAAGGTTGACGCAAAGGTCTACATCGAGGTCAAAGAGTGCGCAAAAATTGAAGGTCAGCCTACTCAGTATCAATACTTTTTCAAATCTAGCAAAGGATAAATGATGAGTCACAATTCATTTAGAGATGTCTCCGTTTACGGCAGTAGCATCATCCCTTTTGGAAAATTTCCTCAACTCTCGTTGTCAAGTCTTGCTCGGCCTGCTGTCGTTGAAGCATTAAAAGACTCCGGCGTCGAGAGACAAAATATTCAAGCACTTTATTGTGGTTCCGCCATGTCTGGCATGATGTCAGGTCAAAGAATTGCTCGTGATTGTGGTCTTAGCGGTATTCCCATTGTCAATGCAGAAAATGCTTGCTCTTCAAGTGCAACAGCTTTTAGAGAGGCCTGGATTGCAGTTGCCAGTGGAATGATTGATTACGCCTTGGTCATTGGTGTTGAAAAGCTCTCAAGTCTTGGGGGTGGCACCATTCCTTTGGACAAAGAAGATATTGAAGTGAGCAACGGAATGATCATGCCGGGCCTTTATGCAATGCGAGCTCAGAGATATTTGCATGATTATGGGCACACGGTAACGGATTTGGCCAAAGTGACTGTGAAATCTAGAAATCACGGTGCACTCAACCCCGGCGCACAATTCAGAACCACAACAACGGTTGAAGAGGTCTTGGCTTCTCGCAAAGTGGCTGACCCCATCACACTATTACAGTGCTGCCCAACAGGCGACGGCGCTGCCGCTGTTGTCATTGGCCCAAGCGATATTGCCAATCGTCATGTGACAAAGCCAGTCAAAGTCATTGGCTCACACTTGGCATCTGGCAAATACATGAGTGGCTTTAGAGAATTGAAGGTTCCGGAAATTACCGTCAGGTGTGTGACTGAACTTTATGAGGAAATCGGTCTCGGCCCAGAAGATCTTGACGTCTTGGAGTGTCACGACGCATTTTCAATCGCTGAATTACTCTACTATGAGGCCTTGGGTTTGTGTAAACCTGGGGATGGTGTCAAACTCATCAATGATGGAACGACATCGTTGGGTGGGAAAATCGTTGTCAATCCGAGTGGTGGAATGCTCTCAAAAGGCCATCCCGTTGGAGCAAGCGGTGTTGCTCAAATCGTTGAAATCGTGCGTCAACTCCAAGGCAGGAGTGGCAAAAGGCAAGTTGAAAATGCAAAGATTGGACTAACGCACGTCACCGGTGGTGGCACAGCAGGTTTTGATCACGGTGCATGTTGCATACATGTCTTTGGCGTTTAAACCCTGGGATTTGACTTTTATTTATGAAACCAGCTCCATTCAAGTACCATGCGCCCTCCTCTGTTGAGGAGGCGCTTCATCTTTTGGCTGAGTTAGAAAATCCAAAAATCTTGGCCGGTGGACAATCCCTCATGCCAATGATGAATTTCAGGTTCATGATGCCCAGCAACATCATTGATCTGAACCAAATACAAGAACTTTCAGGAATTGAACAACGCGGTCAAACCATTTACATTGGTGCGATGACCAGACAACACGATATACACACATCGAGTTTGATCAAAAACGCAGCACCCATCATCTCTGATGCTTACGACTTGGTGAGTCACCGGCAAATCCGCAACCGAGGAACTCTGGGCGGCAGTCTATGTCATCTTGATCCTTCCTCAGAACAGCCTTGCTTTATCTCTGCTCTAGATGGCACAATCGATGTCCTCGGCTCGAACGGTCAAAGAAGCATTGGGATAGAGGATTGGACGTCCATGTACATGACGCCAGCGATGCTAGAGACTGAACTGCTACTGGGGACTCATTTCAAGCCTTGGCCTCTAGGACATGGTTGGGCATTTTTAGAATACTCTCGAAGACACGGCGACTATGCCATCGTTGGAGTTGCCGTTCTTGTCACAGTCAATGAAAACCAAGAAATCACAAAACTGGCCATCTCTATTTGTGGAATCTCTTTTGCACCTTGTCGTCTCAAAGTGGCAGAGTCGACATTGATTGGCATGAGGGCTGATCAACATGCAATCGATGTTGCTGCTCAGTGCGTTGATTCTATCGAGGACATCATGGAAGATGCGCACAACAGCAGCGAATACCGCCGCCATCTTGCAAAAATTTACACCCAAAGAGCCATTGAACTCGCTTTTCAAAGAGCAAATAACACCCATCATGGACAAAATACACATTAAGGTCTCTGTCAATCATCAAGCGTACGAGCGAGAAGTGGATAGTCGCTGTACCTTGGGGGACTTCCTTCGCAATGATCTTGGACTGACTGGAACGCACTACGGATGTGAGCATGGTGTATGTGGAGCATGCACTGTCCTTTTAGATTCCAAATCAGTTCGCTCATGTCTCTTACTGGCGGTTCAAGCCAATGGTTCTGAAATCACGACGATTGAAGGACTGGCCAACGATGACGGAACTTTATCTGAACTCCAACAAGCGTTTACAGAATGCCATGCGCTACAGTGCGGATTTTGTACTCCCGGTATGCTGACCACCTTGACGGAATTGCTCCAAGAGAATCTGTCTCCAACAGAAGCGCAGGTCAAAAGTGCAATTTCGGGTAATTTGTGCCGTTGCACAGGATATCAGCCGATCGTCGATGCAGCCTTACTTGCAGCGTCAAGACTCAAAGCCAAATTGATACATTCTGCCAAATAAACCAGAGCATATCCAATGGACATCATAGACTCCAAACTTCTCGCCAAGCAAGCCTACATTGGATCGAGAACTCTCAGGACTGAAGACACAGCTTTACTCAAAGGTCTAGGTCAATTTGTCGACGACATCAAGCTTGAAAACACCTTGTTCTCAGGTGTCTTGCGCAGTCCCCATGCTCACGCAAAAATCATCAGTATCGACACGATTCAAGCCGCTCAATTGCCTGGAGTGCACGCAATCTATCTGCACAAAGATCTTCCACCATCCGCTCAAAAACGACTGCCCCTCAATACCCCCAATGCGGCAATTACACTTGTGATGACCCAAGAGATTTTGGCCTCATCAGAAGTATGTTACGTGGGTGAACCCGTGGCATTTGTGGTTGCCGATAGCCGTTACATTGCTGAGGATGCCTGTTCAATGATTGAAGTGGACTATGAGATTCTGGACGCGACCTCAGACTGTCTGGATGCTTTGAAAGAGAACTCGCCACTTTCTCACACAACAGCAAAAGACAACCTCATTGCCACGCTACCATTGTCTTATGGTGATATTGACAAGGCCTTTTCTTCATCGGCTGTTATTGTTCAAGATATTTTTTCACAAAATCGAGGCTCAGCTCACCCGATGGAGACACGCGGCTATGTCGCAGAGTTTCACAAAGCCACATCGCAACTGACCATTTGGTCTGCAGGACAGGCGCCTCATTTAGAGAAGAAAACCCTCATCGATATGTTGGACTGGGATCCTGAAAAAATCAGAATTATCATGAATGATGTGGGAGGTGGTTTTGGCCCAAAAGCCATTTTTTATCCTGAAGAAGCATTGGTTGCCATTGCCGCTTGTGACTTGAATCGACCTGTTAAATGGATTGAGGATAGGAGAGAGCATTTTTTAAGTGGCTCTCAAGAACGCGAACAGTATTGGAATATTGCACTTGCTCTCACCCAGGAGGGTAAGATATTGGGTATTCAATTGCAAATGACCCATGACAATGGAGCTTATTTGCAGTGGGGTGTAATACTGCCTTACATTGGAGTCACCACCACACCAGGGCCCTATGTGGTGCCAGCGATGAATGTAGACTTGAAAATGGTGTTCACCAACAAAGGGCCGACCTCTCCTGTGCGTGGAGCAGGAAGGCCACAGGCAGTTTTTGCCATGGAGCGAATTTTAGACAAAGCGGCAAAAGTCTTGTCCATGGACAGAGCGAATATTCGACAAATCAACTTTATCCAGCCTGAACAAATGCCTTACAACGTCGGCTTTATTTATAGAGACGGCAAGGCCATGATTTACGACAGTGGCAATTACCCCCAATGTCAGACCTTGGCTTTGCAAAAGGCCAACTACGACACCTTTGCCTCAAGACAAGAAAAAGCAAAACTAGAAGGTCGACACATCGGCATTGGCATTGCCAATTTTGTGGAAGGTACAGGATTGGGTCCCTTTGAAGGTGCAACAGTCAGGATTCAACAAAATGGCAGAGTCACCATTTTGACTGCAGCCGCCGCTCAAGGACAAGGTCACAAAACCACCTTTATGCAAATTTGTGCTGATCAGTTGGGCATTGATCTATCCTTGATTGACGTGATCGCAGCTGACACCAATGCCATCTCCATGGGCATCGGTACATTCGCCTGCCGGATTACAGTCACCACAGGAAACTCTGTTTTTCTTGCTGCCCAAAACGTCAGGTCCAAGGTTTTTTCACTTGCCGCTTTTTTGCTTCAATGCGAAGTCTCACAACTCGACATGGCCGATGGAATTGTTTATGTTGTTGATCAACCCCACAAAAGTAAAACTTTTTCTGATTTAGCCCGGGTATCACAAGGTATTCCTGGGTTTTCTTTTCCCAAAGGTGTCACCAATGGATTGGAAGACACTCAATATTTTCTACCCTCGCAAGCAGCATACTGCAACGGAACGGCTGTGGTTGAGTTGGAAGTCGATGTTGAGACTGGGCAAATTCAGATATTGAACTATGTCATGGGCCATGATTCAGGCAAACTCATCAATCCGCTGATCGTGGATGGTCAAGTTCAAGGCGCTGTTGCCCATGGCATTGGCAATGCGACTTTGGAGTGGATGCGCTACGACGAACAGGGACAACCGATCACGACCAATTTTGGTGAGTATTTATTGCCAGCATCTGAGGATGTTCCAAGGGTTTCCATTGTCCACCTAGAAACACCCTCTCCGCTCAATCCACTTGGCGTAAAAGGCGCGGGTGAAGGCGGAACCATTCCTGCGGCAGCTGCCATCATCTCAGCCATTGAAAATGCATTGGACGACGCATCTATTTTTCTAAAAGATACGCCTATGACCCCGCAAAGGTTATTTGAGATTTTGAAAAAACCAGCCACCGCTCCTCAACATTGAATCTCTAGACTTCACTCATTGAAATAACACTGCTAAGTTTTAAATGAATACCACGTCTTTGCTCAGGGACACTGAGAAGAATAAAACTCCAACCGTTTCAGATACTGGGACGGGTACAGTGCTGCGTGTGGTTCGTTTACTAGCGGCGCTTTCAGAGTTTACGCAAGATGTGAGTTTGAGTGAACTCTCGGATAAACTCAAACTACCGGCGAGTACTGTACACCGCTTACTGGACTTGCTCTCCAAGGAAGGCATGGTCGAGAGAGATCAAGATTTGCGACTCTATCGGCCAGGCTTGGAGTTTTACAGAATTGCATCCTCCATCCATGGCAAACGATCAATACAAGACATTGCATTGCGTTATTTAAAAGACGCAGTGATTGAAATTGACGAGAACGCGTACCTGGGAATCTTAGATCGTCAAGCCAATAAAATGATGATGGCTGCAGTGGCTGAATCGAGTCATTTGTTGTCATACCGTGTTGTTTTGAATGAACCCTTGCCATTGGTCAAAGGCGCTTCTGCTCTGGCCATGACCGCTTGGCTCGATGAGAGTGATCGCGACCATATCATCGAGCAGTCGATTCAGTCAGGTGTCATTGCCAATGCCAATGAGCGAATCAAAATTCTTGATGAACTCATCAACATACGACATCAAGGGTTTGCAATTTCTTTTGGCGAAAGAATCAAAGGAGCCGTTGGTATTTTTGCACCTGTCTTCAATGCTCAATCGCGTGTCATTGGATCCCTGGGCTACACAGTGCCGGAGCTGAGATACCGAATAGAACATCTTCCACAACTTTCACAATCAGCCATAAAACAAGCCAATTTGCTCTCCAAAGCTTTGGGCTTTAATGCCAAATAATTCCAGTTAACCATTGATCCCCATGACCCACAATTCAAATTCCACGACAGCCAATGCATCACAAAGACCTCTCTCGGGCTTGAAGGTTTTGGACATGACTCAATTTTTATCGGGACCATTTGGCTCCATGGTTCTTGGGGATTTGGGCGCCGAGGTGATCAAGATCGAACCTCGTTCAGGCGAGCTTTCCCGCACAATTCCGCCCCACTTCATTGCTGACGACAGTGTTTACTATTTGAGTGTCAATCGCAACAAAAAAAACATGGTGGTGGACCTGAAAAAGCAAGAGGGCATTGAAGTCATTAAAAATTTAGTCGCCAGTTGTGACATTGTGATCGAAAATTTCAGGCCTGGCGTTTTAGAGCGCTTGGGCATTAGCTACAGCAAACTCTCAGAACTCAAGCCATCCATCATCTGGTGCAGCGTAACAGGGTTTGGGCAAGATGGACCCTGGCGTGATTGGCCAGCCTATGACATGATGATTCAAGCCCTTTCAGGAGGGATGAGCCTCACGGGCCCGACAGAAGGCCCCTCCGTGCGAGCGGGCATTCCTCTGGGCGATATTTCAGCAGGCCTTTATGGAGTGATTGGTATTTTGGCCGCCTTGCATGAAAGAAATCTCACCGGCAAAGGAAAACACATTGACATTGCCATGATGGATTGTCAAGTTGCCATGTTGTCCTACCAGGCGGCCTACTACCTTCACTCTGGACAGGTGCCAGGGCGACAAGGGACAGGCCATGATTCATTTCCAACCTATGGCACGTTTCCGACCAAGGATGGCAAAAGCATTGTGGTGACGGCCAATACAGAAAAAATGTGGAAAGAAATGGCCAACTGTTTGGGTCTATCATCCCTCATCACCGATCCACGTTTCATCACCAATAAAGAAAGACTCTCCAATCGTGCTGTCATTGAACCCTTGCTTCAGCAAGCATTTCTAGCCAGAAATGCACAAGAATGGATGGATGACTTTTTAGCGCTTGGCATTCCAGCCGGTGTTGTCAATACATTGGATATCACCCTCAATGGCCCTCAAATCCAACACCGACAAATGGTCGTTGAGCTCAAGGATGAAATGGGTCACAGCGTCAAAGTCGTCGCCAGCCCCATCAAATTCAATGAAGAATTGAGCACTCGAAATGACTACCCTGCGCGACTGGGTCAGCACACAGACTCTGTTTTAAAAGAAATTTTGGATTATTCAGACGAACAAATTGCGAACTTGAATGAGTCTGGCGCTGTGTACCAGAGCGATTGAAACGTTACATTTCCATTATGTTGCAACCCCAAAAAGGATAAAAATAAACCATGAACAAAAAATCAAGCACATCGATCGATTTCAAACGACATTTCGCTCTTTTATTGTTGTCATTGTTGTCCTTGCTCGGCACTGTGCCCCCATCGGCACAGGCACAATCCAAACCATTTCCTGACAAGCCCATCCGCATCATCGTGCCTTTTGCACCAGGTGGTCTCACAGACAATGTGATTCGGGTGTTTGTGGCCAAATTTTCAAAAGAGCTCAACCAATCGGTGGTCATTGAGAACAAACCGGGGGCCAACGGCAATATTGGAACGAGTCAAGTGGCCCAATCCAGTCCGGATGGCTATACCTTGCTGGCAGCATTTGATGGCACCATCGTGATCAACCCCAATTTATATGAAAAGGTGCCCTTCAACACACTCAAAGACTTTGACCCCATTGCGAATTTAGGGGTGAGCGCTCTTGTTTTGGCGGCTCACCCATCGGTGAGCGCCAACAATGTGAAAGAGCTGGTTGCCCTGCTCAAAGCCAAACCCAATAGTCTGTCCTATGCCTCAGCAGGAACGGGCAGTACGAATCACTTGGCAGCAGAAATGCTGCAGCAACGCGCAGGCGTTCAAATGGAGCACATCCCTTACAAGGGCGGTGGACAGGCTGTGGCCGACGTGACTGGCGGCCATGTCCCGCTCATCTACACCTCGGTCTCAACCGTTCAACAATTCATCAAGCAAGGCAAGCTCAAAGCACTGGGTGTTTCTTCTCGAACTCGCTCGCCTGCCCTGCCCGACGTTCCCACCTTCATTGAAAACGGAATTGAAGACTTTGAAGTGACTTCTTGGATCGGACTGGCTGCCCCAGCCAATACGCCAAAGTCAGTCCTCGATAAACTTCACAATGCGGCCGTGGCAGCGGTCAACAATCCCGATGTCAAAGAGCAGTACAAATCACTGGGCATCGAATCCATTGGCAATACGCCCGAAGAGTTTCGCGCACAAATTGTTCACGATTTGGCCATGTGGGGGGCGATCATTAAAAAAGCCAATATCAAACTCATCGACGCCCAATGATCGGTGGCTTTTTAGACTTTTTAAACACTTTCACTGCATCAAAGGGGGGCTTGGTGGCCTCCTCTTTCATTGGGGCAAATATTCACTGAGTGGCTTGCGACAAAAACTCCACCAAAATTTTCAACTCTTTTTCATCATTGAGACCCGAGTACGGCATGCGGTTTCCAGGAACTTTCCCTTGCGGATTGGTTAAAAACTCATAGAGTGAGTTTTCATCCCAAATCAGTTGGCTCCGCTTGAGAGGCCCAGAGTATCGAAAGCCCTCCACAGAGCCTGATTTTCTACCCATCAACTTGTACAGCGTAGGACCCGTTCCGTTGTCATCGGCCTTGAGTGAATGACAGGTTGAACAGACATCAAAAACTGCAGGTATTTTTTCTTGCTGGTTTTGACTCGATGCAGTACCTGCGATCAACATGAGCGAGAACCATACCGAGATTTTCGCTACACGCTTAAAAGTCATCTCAAGCATCGACAAGTTTTCCTGGTTTTTTAATGTATGTATTTTTAATTGCATCGGCAGCGAAATACGCGATGGCCCCGAGCGGTCCGGTTGGATTGTAGGCGGAATTATGGGGAAAGAGGGATGCTCCCATGATGAACAAATTGTCGACTCCCCACACTTGCCCGTATTTATTGGTGACTGAATTTGAAGGATTGGTCCCCATGATGGTTCCACCGGTGTTGTGGGTACTTTGATAGGGCACGGAACTCCAACTGTTTCTTGGGTTGGCTTTGGTGAACGACGTGGGCTTCATGGATTGGGCCAAATCATTGATCACATTGGCAATTTGGGCAGAGAGTTTTTTTTCATTGTCCTTGTAGTCAAACGTCATGCGCAGCAAAGGTTGGCCAAATTTATTGGTCCACGTGGGATCCAGATCCAAAAAGTTACCACGGTTGGGCATGACACTGCCACTTGAAGAGATGGTCATTGTTTTTTCATACCATTTCGAGACACTTTTCTTCCAAGCCGAGCCCCACATCGGGGTGCCCGCGGGTGTGGGTCTCCATGATATGGGTCTGCCTCCATATAGCCCCGCACCCAGCGTCGATCCACCTACAAATCCGAAAGGCGCTCGATCAAAATCCCAATTGGCATGGAAATGATCACTTCCCATTCCAATGCCACCAGTGGCCATATAGGGGTGGAACAATTGATCCTCAAAAAATAAAGTGGCAGCCGTTCCGGTTTGATAACAATAATTTTTACCGATCAGCCCCTCCCCAGTTTGAGGGTTGTAAGCTTTACCGATTCCAGAGGTCAACATCAGGTGAACATTGTTGAAAGAAAAAGCGCAAAGTATCACCATTTGCGCGGGTTGGAAATACTCTTCACCGGTGAGCACATGGGTGTATTGGACCCCTGTGGCTTTCGTGCCGGTTGAATCGGTGATGACTTTGGTCACCCACGTGTTGGTGCGCAACTCAAATGTTTTTTGCTTCAGCGCCGCAGGAATGACGGTCATGTGGGCACCACCTTTGGCATTGGCCTCACATCCAAAACGCTCGCAGTGACCACAGTATTGGCACTCACCAAACTTAGCGCCATCGGGGTTGGTGTAGGCTTTGGAAGCATTGGCTGTGGGTCGAGGAAAACTGTTGTAGCCCTTGGCAGCTGCAGCGACTTCAAACAACTCACCGGCCAAGCTCTTTTCAAGAGGGGGCAGTGGATATTCGTTTTTCCGGGGTGCTTCGTGAATATTTCCCCGCGCGTCTTTCTTGCCATTCAAGTTTCCAGCCTTGCCAGAGATACCCGCTATTTTTTCAAATTTATCGTAGTATTTCTCTAGTTCCTCATAGCTCACGCCCCAGTCTTGAATGGTCATGTCTTGAGGAATGTACTTTTTACCGTACTTCTCCGCATACATACTTCTGATTTTAAATTCGGTATCGTTCCAACGCCAAGTATGGCCATTCCAATGGGTGCTGGACCCACCCACACCGGTACCAGGCAAATACGAGCCCAAGCGCCGATAGGGAAGCGCTCTTTGTTGATCATTGTTTCGAATGGTCTCGGTTTGATCGTTGGTGTCGACCATGAGGGCATGCCGATGCGCCAACGCCAGTTCATCGCGCATTCGAGGGACTGTGAAATCATCCGCCGTATTGCGCTCGGCTCCTCTTTCTAGGCACACCACTTGAAGGCCAGACTCAGACAACTCTTTGCCCAAAATGCCTCCGGTCCAGCCTGCACCGACCAAGACCACATCGACTTCTTTTAATGTTTTCATCGTATTCTTTGTGTGACTATCGTTCATCAGTTGACATCGGCGATGCTGGTGGGCTCAACCCGATACGGTTTATTTTTAAATTGAATGATATTTTGTCGATGATTGGCCGTGACCCCGGGGTAACCAATCATCTTCCAGCCTGCTTTAGCACGGTTGCCACCATAAATAGGATCAGCAAACATGGCTTCATAAAACATTTGCAGCAGATGCTCAAAATAGACCTGACTGGGAATGCCATTGTCAAATTCCAATTTCCCGGATTGCATCAAAACAAGCATATTTTCTTTTTGTTCGCTCGAGAGAGAATCAAACTGTTTCCCAACATTACTTTTGCAATAGGCCATCAACGCTTGGGTGCCTGCGCGAAACAACTGCGCTGGCGTCAATCCCAATTGATAGCCTTGATTGGCGGATCCTTTGACAAACGGACCTTTCAAATAAAGTCGATTCCCATTGCCCCAATCTCCTCCCAGGGCTCGATCAAAATAGATGTTCAATCCAAGCTCCACTCCACTGG
>Ga0114964_10001764_pt1 | contig 15664 bp, 8 predicted proteins | sample C_131016_MF_Meta_FD_92638 | JGI IMG/M metagenome (GOLD analysis project Ga0114964, IMG submission 92638) | Freshwater microbial communities from Lake Croche, Canada to study carbon cycling - C_131016_MF_MetaG | ecosystem: Environmental > Aquatic > Freshwater > Lake | place: Lake Croche, Canada... | reverse complement strand
CATCGAGAACTTCTTCTCTCTAAACTCAAGGCCCTGCTCAGAAAAGCTGCAGAGCGCTCCTTTGACGCGCTTATTAAAGCCATCGCTTCAATCCTCGACGCCACTTCCCCTCAGGAGTGTTCTAACTACTTCGATGCCTCAGGTTATGTTTACACCTAATTCAAAAACGCTCTAATCAGCAGTTCCCAAGGATGAAAACACTTGTCATTGGCGGACCCGGTACGATCTCCGCCGGCACTTTGAACGAACTGCCGCAAAAGGGTGTTGAGACGGCTGTTTTCACTCGGGCCAGGGAAGAGAAGCTCATTCACAAGAACGTGAAGTACTATTGGGGTGACCGGAATAACGAATCGGAACTCCGATCCTGCATCAATGACTTCCACCCGGATGCTATCATTGACACCATCTGTTTCCGTAAGGAACAGGCAGAAACTCTCCATAAACTTTCCCAAAAGACGGTTCAGCGTCTGGTTTTTGTCAGCACCGTCGTGGTCTACGGATCAGCGCATCAGAGAATACCGGTTCGCGAAGATGATCCCAGACTCATCACGGAGGAGAATGAATACGGCCACAACAAGCTTCTCTGCGAGCGCTTTTATACGGATAAGCACACCACCGAGGGCTTTCCCGTGACCATCGTCCGCCCGGCCTATTCATTCGGGCCGAAAGTCATCATCGGAATGTTCTCCGAAGGCAGTAATTTCCTGTGAAGACTGCGCCACGGCAGGCCCGTAGCCGTCCCCTCTTCGGGCCAGACATTGCTGCATGCGTGCCCCCGCAAGGACGTCGGCCGGATGATCTCCCGTATTGTCCTGGAACCAAGGGGAATAGGGACGGCGTACAATCTGGCCTACGACTCCTTTATGACCCACGACGCCTACGTCAATGCCTTTGTCGCCGTTTTTTCGAGAGCGGCCGACATTGTCCATATTCCGCACGATGCCATCGAACAATGCGGCAATGCGGATGAGAAATTAATGCTCCATAGCCATAAGGTCTTTTTTCCCTCCGTGTTTTCCATCGAGAAATTCACGCGTCACTACCCCGATTTCCAGTGGACTCCTTTCACCGAGGCGTCTCTCGAGACAGTCAGGGAGTTCGAGCGAGCTGGATTACTGGAGGGTGCCGCGCCGCACACGTTTGAGGATGACATGGCGGCAGCTTGGAGGAATGCGAGCGGGAGGTTCCGATTCTAGGGAAACGCTGATTAAATTGCATTGAGGCGGTTGCCGGGAGCACGTGTTTGTCACCGACATTGAGGCGTTGAACGCGGGTGAGATAACGACCGTGATCCCGGCAACGGTGGTAGAAACCCAATATTGATTTCATGGCCGAAGGGAGAGGCCTCAGTGCTTCCCGCTGTTAGTCAATGAAGCCATTCGATTTATTTCTTGTGATCGATCAGATTCTGCCTTTGTGTTCAATTTTCCACTCCCCTGCTTCCTGCCTCCTGATGTCGACGCACGTTCTGTTGCCAGTGCTTTCTTACAATGTTGATCTTCAGGAAACCCGCGTCAAAAAGAGGCAAAAATCAAGAATCACAGGTAATTTAAAAAATAATAAAAATTATCATAAATAAAAAAATAATAAAAATAGAAATGATGTTCCTGCTGGGGATGTATCTTGTCGCGCCGTTTCTCAGTGCGGCAGGTGCCGCTGACAACGCTCAGATCGCCGGAATCATCTCCGCTACCAAGGCGGGCGGGGTCGCTCATCTGCCGGAAGGCAGCTTCAAAATCGGTGATTTGACAGTGCCTGAGGGTGTCAGTATCGCGGGGGCGGGCTGCGGTAAGACCATTCTGGACGCTACCGGCAACGCCCACGCCCTCATCTTGAACGGGAAGTCGGCCGCCAAGGTTAGCGACCTGACCATTCTTAACGCTGACCAGGCCGGCCTCCTTGTTGACGGCGTGGCAGGGTTGACGCTGGAGCGACTCGTGATCCGCCACTGTGGGTGCGGGCTGATAGCGAGAGGCGCGGTTGACGGACGCTTTCAGAATCTGGTGATTGCCGACAATGGCCAGGGTGTCCTTCTTCAGGAATGCCGTGGAACGGCGTTGATCAATTGCACCATTGCCAATTCAGAGGGGCTCTGCCTAAGCATCGTCGGGTGTGAGCAGCTCACCGTGTTCAACAATTTGCTGACCGGTAGTCCGTGGGGGATCGTACTGGAGAAGGGGAACCAGAACCTCGCATTGGATTATAATCTCTACGCTTGCAACTTTGTTGGTCGCCGGGGTGACGAGTACCGGCGCAAGAGGGTTGAGGATTGGGCAGCGTTGACGGGACATGACACACACTCCCTCACTTTGGTCGTGACCTACCGCGATGCGGCCGCCGGAGATTACCGGCCAGCTTCGCCCCTGGAGTGGGCGCCGATCCGCGCCACGAGCAGCGGATGGGGAGTGAAGGAGCTCAACGCTATCGCCGCCCCCTCTGAGGATATGAACGGAGTCTCCCGCAAGGAGTCGCAAGACCTGGGAGCATACCAAGCATCGTTTTCTGCCCCGCGCCCAGCAGATGGGACTTTCAAGGTCGAGTCTGGCGCTGGTATCACCAGCGCTGGTTTGTTCACTCCGGGCGGCGTCTGTGTTCACTATCTTTTTCAGAACCAGCCGCTGGCCAAAGGGGAATATTCATTCTGGTTCCCGTCCCATGACTGGCAGGGGCACCCCATCGCCGCCGGCGACTACCTGCTCAAGGTGACCGAGGCGAAGCTTGGTCTCGACTACATTGCACCTGCCGGTAATGGCGATCAGGCTATGGGTAGGGATTATCCGGGCGGCATAGAGAAACGCGTTTCCCAGAATGTGGAGATGGTCACCTTCGACCCCACAGGCCGCATCGTCATCGCTCAGGACGGCTTCGAGACCGGGCAAACCGTCCGGGCCTATGACCCGGCCATGACTCATTTCCTCTGGTCCCTTCAGGGTGGTGGCCATAATACCGGTATTGCGATAGATGACAAAGGAAGGGCCCTTGTTATGCGGGTCAACAATCTCCTCCGAATTGACACCGGTGCCGGCGAGTACGTCCCGTTTCCCGACGGCAGCGTGGCGCAGACATATACCAATGGTGTGAACGCCTCAAACGGCATGGCCTTCCTCAACGGCAAACTTTACTGCGCGGACGCCAAGGCCGGAAAACTGCATATCCTGGCCGGGGAGAACCTCGAACCGGCAGGTGAGATCGCCCTTCCCGAGGTGTCGCAACCATCGGCCGACCCCGTGAGCGGACTCATTTGGGCCATCAGTGGCAAGGAGATCGTTGCCATTGATACTTCGGGCGCCGTCAAGTTCCGCACGACACCGGCCCAGGCGCCGCTGTTGCTCGCCGCCTCCGCCGGATATCTGGCTGTTTATTCAGACGTTTCCCACAAGATTGATGTCTGCGACACCAAGGAAATGACGCTCAAGTCGGTTCGCACCATCGGCACCGGCGGCTCACCCCTCGGTTCCATCATACCAGAGCGACTCTGGGCGCCGAGAAGTATTGCCATCGACAAGGATGGAAACGTGGTTGAAGTTGAGGCCTATCGCACCTGCCTCTTTCCGATAACCGGGCCCGCCAAGATGCATCTCGGTATGTGGGGGCAATACTTCGCCAGCGGCTGGTTCGCCAATGACGACCGGATGCACTACTTCCAGACCGGAGCCCCCTACGACATCATCCTCGACCCGAAGACCCGCCAATGGCTGCCAGGCACCCGCTGGGGGTGGCCCGATGGTGCCATATTCTTCTGCTTTGACGCCGGAGGAAAGACTTTCGGTGTGGGGCCGGGCGACAAGGATCACCCATGCATGAACATCTGGCTGATGCCACCTAGCGGTGTGGCGCGGGTGGTTGAACGTTTTGGCACCAACAAGGAGGGCCTGTATGTACAACGCGCCAATAGCAAAGGCGAGATCTCCGAAGCCGATCCGAAACAGCCGATCCTCGATGCCAACGGCAAGCCGATCCTGGATACCGACGTAACAACATTTCCACTCTTCGCCCTCAACGAGAATCCCGAGGGTAATCTTGTGATTCCAAGGCGAAGTCAGGGCATACTCTTCGTTCGGATGACCGGGTTGGACGCCGACGGCCTGCCGCAGTATGATTTCGCAGGCAGGAAGATCGTGATGCCTACTGTGGACGGTAAGCCCGACTTCGTCTCCCCGTACGATTTGAAAAGCAGTTCGCGTACTGAACTCAATAGTGTGCCCACGGTTCGGGTCGCTCCCGATGGCAGCTTCACAGCCCAGGTGCTTACGGCAGGTGGGCCTCCCGGCGGCGAAGGGAGCAAGGGAGATAGCGTGGCCGGGTTTGACTCGGCGGGCAAATTGCGCTGGTACTCGCCGATGATTCCGCCGGGTCTCAACCTAGGTCTCTGCGGTGGGATTACTCAGATCGGCGGCCTCACCGTTGTCGGGCGCGCGCAGAACTGCGAATTTGAAACAATGGACGCCGATGGCTTGGGAACCGGAACGCTGGCACCACCCTGCGCCATGGGATGGGGGGGGATGTGGCTCGACAACAACCGCCAGATGCAGGGCTTTAACGGCAATGATGGCAAACCCTACTTAGTAGTCGGCGACTACGCTGCGCAATCTTACCACTGGCTGGCCCTCACCGGCGCCAACGCAGTAATCCATCATGCGCAAAAGGTGACTATCTCCGAGCAACTCGCGCAGACACTGTCCAATGAGCAGGCCAAGCCTGTCCCACGTTATCCCTCGCTCAGGCCGCCGCACCTCATGATCAAGAAACTCGCCACCCCGATGCCAATCAACGGCGACATGGACAAGTGGAGAGGTCTCGGCATTAAGCCGATTTTAATCGGCATGGAAAATCCGACCCGCAACAGTGCTTATGTCCGCCTGGCCTGGGCTGACGATGGACTCTATGTCCAGGTCATCAAGTTCGCGAATACGATCTCGATTTTCCAGACGGACCCCCGAGCTCACTACATGCAGGACGGAATAGAATTCAACATCGATACTATCTGGGACGGCAATAAGTATAACATCACCACGATCAAGGGTATGGGCGACGTCGTCACCCGCGACCGCTGGATTCATAATACACCGCTTGATATGAATACTGCGCCGCGCTCGATCAAGGTGCTTGATTCCGCCGCTGACATCCCGGAGCGTCAGATTTTTGAGGCGCAGACCGGTTGCGACATGTCCAAATGCAAGGTGATGGTGATTGAGTTCAAGTTGAGCCCGGCGGCACTAGCTGGCCTCCCCTCGAATCATCTGGATTTGCTGGCGAGCGGTAAATGGTTCTATCTCGGTATTTGCATCAACCATAATCCCATTAAAGGTGCTGACCTTTTCGAACAGTTAAACTGGCCTGTGGAATACGGAGCTTTTGCGCGTCCTGAAGCATTCGCCATCATGACCTTGCAATAGTGTGCAACCACCCAATCTCCAACCTCCCATCCTCACCATGAAGCCCATGCCGACACATCTCCGATTGCTGAGCCTCCTTTTCCTCTTAGTCTTCAGCACCGACGGCAGGGACGCAGTAACACCCAACCCGCTCTTCTCGGACAATGCAGTGCTCCAGGAGGAGACGCCGATCCCGGTCTGGGGAGTTGCCAAGGAGGGGGAGAAGATAAGTGTCACGTTGGATGGCCAGTCTGCTTCCACAACTGCCAAGGATGGGAAGTGGAAGTTGATGCTTCCGGCACACAAGGCCGGAGGCCCCTACGACCTGACAATATCTGGAGAGAACACGAACACGATCACCAACGTTCTGGTGGGCGAAGTCTGGGTCTGCTCCGGTCAGTCGAATATGGAGTTTCCTCTCAGCAGAGTGACGAATGCCGCCGCAGAGATCGCTTCCGCGAGTTACCCGATGCTACGCATGTTCTCCGTCGCAAGGAGAATATCCGCAAACCCGCAGGAGGAAGTGGTTGGGAAATGGGCGGTCTGCACACCGGCCGCCGCTCCTGGATTTTCGGCAATCGGCTACTTTTTCGGCCACGACCTGGTGAAGGCCCGATCGGTTCCGATCGGCATGATCCACAGTTCCTGGGGTGGGACACCGGCCCAGGCGTGGACTAGCTTTTCGGGGCTCTCAAAAGACCCCTCGCTCAAGGTCTATGTCGATCAACTCAGAAATGCCGTGGTGGACTTCATGAAGAATCTTGAAGCCTATCGCACGGCGCTTGCCGGTTATCATCCGAACCCTGCCGGAGTTTCCTCCGGGCCTCCCTGGCCCGCCGATCTTCCTCCCTCGGGACCCCGTTCCCCCTTTGAGAGCAATGGCCTGCCCACCATCCTCTATAACGGGATGATCGCACCCCTCCAGCCCTATGCCATCCGAGGAGTGATTTGGTACCAGGGAGAGGCTAACAATGGTCAGGCCAAACTCTATCAGACTCTTTTTCCTGCGATGATCGCCGATTGGCGTGAAAAGTGGGGGAGAGGGGACTTTCCGTTCCTCTTCACCCAGATCGCTCCTTTCACAGGCATGAGTCCAGAGATTCGGGAGGCTCAGTTCCTGACACTGGGCAAGTCCACCAACACCGCGATGGCCGTCACTACGGATGTCGGCAACGCTGCCGACATCCATCCGACTCAGAAAGAACCGGTCGGCCAGCGCCTTGCCCTGGCGGCCCGGGCTCTGGCCTACGGCGAGAAGATCGAATACTCCGGCCCGCTCTATCAGTCGCTGAAGATTGAGGGAAGCAATGCCGTCGTTTTATTTACTCATACCGGAAGCGGACTGATGGCCAAGGATGGTGACCTGAGAGGGTTCACGATAGGCGGGACCAATGGACAATTCCTTCCGGCCAAGGCCGCGATCGCTGGGGAAACCGTCGTGGTCTCCGCCGCTGAGGTAACGGCTCCCACCGCTGTGCGCTACGGATGGACTAACGTGCCGGATGTGAACCTCTGGAACAAGGAGGGCCTCCCTGCATCACCCTTTCGCACTGATAGTGCGCCGTAGTCAGAGGTTCCCTAGTTTTTCCCAGTGCTGTGGATCGGCCAGTCGTCGGTACGGAAGGGTGAGGCGGGGAGTCCATCCTTATTGAACAGGGAGCAGGTGGGGTTGTCGCTCCAGGCATACCTGAGGGCAATGGGTTCCTTGATCCCCTCGCGGGAGACCACCAGATGGTTCCCGTTGATGCTTGCCTTGGCGGGCGCGAATTTTTTGTCGGAACCGCAGATTTCGAAGCCGGTCAGGGGCAATCCGCCCCAGGAGACAAGCCCTCCTCCGACATGGTCGAAGCGGATGCGCACGGTTCCGTCCTTGATCTCATGCTCCCTGTAGATGGGGCCGGAATATTCGATCTGCTCGCCGTAGGCCAGGGCACGGGCCGCCAGCGCGAGGCGGGCGCCGACCGGTTGTTTGTGCGCCGGGTGGATGTCATGAGGGTCACCGACATCGCATGCCACGGCCATGCCGGTATGAGGGACGGTTTTCAAGGTCATGAGCTGGGCATCCCTCAGTTCGTCGTAATGGGCGAGGTTCGGCTGGGGCTGGATATCGAGATTTTGCAACTGGACGAAGAGAAAGGGGAGATTTCCGTTCTGCCAGAGGGAGCGCCAGTCATGGATGAGGGCCGGAAAGAGCTTCCGGTATTGCTCTCCGCGTTCAGAGTTGAACTCGCCCTGCCACCAGATCACGCCGCGGATTGCGTAGGGGGCGAGGGGAGCAACCCTGCCGTTGTAGAGACCAGAGGGGCGGCTGTTCTGCTTGGATGGATCGGGCGGCGGTTGCGGTGCTTGATGAGGCTCCTTTCTCGCAGTTTTGCCGTCATCCCCAAGAGACTTCCGGAAAGCTGTCAGCCGATCCATCAACTGACCAATGAAGATGGTGACATCATTTCCCTGAGACTTCCGGAAAACCGCCAGTTTTCCGGGATAGGCCGCGAGAGCCTCTTGGTAGCGTTGCAGGATCGGGGCGAAGTCGGGATCTGTGCGGAGGGCTTCGTTGCTCATCCATGCCTCGGCCAGTGTGCCACTCACGGAATTCTGGATGATACCGACTGGGAGGTGGATCGCCTTCTGGAGATCCCTGGCGAAGAAGTAGGCGGTGGCGGAGAAGAAGGGTGACGTTTCCGGGGAACAGACTTTCCACATGCCCTTGACTTCTTTGGCCGGTTCCCCGGCCAAACCGTTCTCGACATGGAAAAAACGAATCTCTGGATAACGCGCCCCGGCGATCTCCGCGGTCGCATGAGAAACCATCGGCAGGGCATATTCCATGTTGGACTGGCCCGCAGCTAGCCAGACCTCGCCGACAAGGATGTTTTTGATCAGCTTCAATGATTTTTCCCCGGCTCCTCCCCTGATTTCCATGTCACCCGGAGCCAGGTTTGCTTTCATCGGATCGAGCGAAAGATGCCAGTTCCCGTTCTTGTCGGCGCGGGTCTTGTGGCTCTGTCCGCCGAAGCTTACGGTGATCTCCTCATCCGGCGCGGCCATTCCCCAGACCGGCACCCGCGTGTCGCGCAGGAGAACCATGTTGTCCGAGAAGAGCGGGGAGGGAGTGATTTCCGCAAATAGGGGAAGCGGAGTCATGCAGAGTGCGGCCATTAGGGAGATGAGAGAAGGGTTGTTCATAGTAATTGGTTTAAGGAGTCCGGGAAAGCGTGACTCGAAGCGTCACAATGCGGTGGGGTGCAGCGTTAAGTTGAAGAAGAACCCCGTTTTTAACAACGACTTCTGTGGCGGCAACCACTTCTTCGGCTAGGTCGAGTTCCTCAACAGAGATGATCTCGCGCCAGAAACGGATTTTCTCCGTTTGGGGTTTGTCGGTGGGATTCCAGAAACGGAGCACGAGTCCCTCCCCTTGTTCGGGTGTCTTGATCGCCGAGGGAATGAGGTTGCCGCTCAGGCATTCCATGAACCCACAGGTGGCGGATAGCTTCCCGGCCATGGCAGGGAAGCCGGAGGGGCGTTTTCCGGTCTGCCGGGTAATGAATCCTCCCTGGAGGCGTGCCAGTTCCCAGAGCGCCTCGGCGCGCGGAAGTTCTTTGACGAAGGGCATCAGCGCGAAACGGAAGGTCGTCGACCCTTTTTCTAGGCCGTCGGGCTCTCCTCCCGTCGTGATGGTGCGGCGGAACGAGCGCAAAAGGGTCACGAGCATCGTGCGACGAGCGTCGTCCGCCACGCCACCCTCGTGAGGCCCTGCCGCTGAAAGCACGGCGAGTCCGCGCTGGCCGTTTCCAACAGCCTGAATCTCCATGAAAGGTTTTTCGACCTGTTCCATCTCCTGCCAGTTGGCCGTCGAGGCATCGATCGCGATGGGTCTCTCCACGAAGTCAAACGGCTGCTGCGAGAGATAGGTCGGGGCATCCGGGCAATCGGTCGGCAGAAGCATCCTAATGCGGTGGTCCTCGGCCGTGTTCTCCACGGTTGTCTCCACCTCCACCACGCGGGCGCCGCGTCTCAGGCTGATCAGGCTGGTGATCGGCAGGACGACGCGCTCGGACACAGGGCGTTCTGTGCCGTCATCGTGGCGCAGGGGAACCGAGAGGGTGACCGTGGAACGGAAGGTGACGACTTCAGGGCCGTCGTGGACGACCGAAACCTGTGCAGAAGAGGCGCTGGAGAGGATCTGCTCGTCATTGAGTGAGTGGGCATGGAACCAGCCGTCAGCCACCTCGCTGCGATGCTCGAAGGTCAGCAAATCGTTGTATGTTTCACCCGTGACTCTATCGGTAATCATGAGGGTGCCGTTGGGCTGGATCGCAATGCCGAAGAATTCGTTGGCTGCGGAGACCGGACCTGTGCGCAACGATCCGACCACCCGGACCGGCATGTCAGAGGGCCTGACACGGAGGGAGGTGAAGCCGAGTCCCGGCAGGGAGAGTCTTGCTGCCACAACGTAGCGGGCGAAGGGGCCATCGCTCTGGAAGCAGAACTTGGCGAAGCGCGAGCGTTCGTTGGTCTTCGGGATGAAGGAGAGGCGCTGGTAAGGGATCTCGTTACCCTCCTCATCCTCGAGGATGAAGGACTTCAGCGCCTGAGAAAAGAACGACTCCCGGAACTCCGTCGGGTAATCGGGGGGCAGGTCGATCGGGAAAATCACCACCTCCTCCCTGGATTGTGGTACGGGATTAAAGACGGTGACGGTAAACTCATCCTCTCCACGCGCGAGATCGGCGCACGAGGCCGTGAGGTGGCCGAAGGCCTGGGCCCTGAGTTGTTCCCCAAGAACCATTGCCTGGTCGAAGCGGTACATCATGTCACGGTGAACCTGGTCGATGGAGCATCCGCAGATGGAATCGTGGGCGTGGTTGAGCAGGAGGTTCTTCCAGGCCGTGAGGAGATGGGTTACCGGAATGCCGGCGCCATGGAGGTTGGCGAGCGCGACCAAGGGATCGGCCCAACGCTCCAGAAGCGTGCGGCATTCGTCATTGGCCATCTTGATGCGGATCCTGGCGGAGGGGCAGTTCGGGATGAGCCAGAGGTAGGAGTTTTTGGTCCGGCTCGGCTCACGGAGTTCCCCAGTCCTGGTAACGGAGGCACGGCCTTCTTTCCTTGCCTCCTCGAAGAAGGCGGGCAGGTTGGAGTGTGCCGGAGTGACCTCCGGACAGGCCTCCCTGATGAGCCGGAGATAACCGGCTACATCTGAGGCTGGCGGAATGTGGTCCATCGAATCCATGAGGCAGAGGGGGCCAATCCCTTCCGCTCTGCCGATCTCGTGGTTCACATACTTGGCCAGCTCAATCCGAAAATGCTTTTCGCGGACCTCCCGGCGCTTCTCCTTGTCATCGCCGGCCTCCTCCATGTCGCGGAGGAAATCCCCCATTGTTGAGTGGACGAAGGAATCCCCCTCCTCCAGGGCCGCGCGTGGCAGGGCGAACGCCCCGTATCCCTGGCTGTCCTGCAGCTTGAAGGTGAAGACCTCCGATCCGTCCGGGGAGCACCAGTTGAAGAACGGGGGAGTGGTGCTTTCGTTTGTTCCACGTCCCAGAACGCAGTCCTTGTAACCGAAGCCTTTTAGGATCTGAGGGATCTGAGCGGGATGGCCGAACATATCGCAGACAAAGCCTACCGGCATCGGAGCGACTCCCCACTCGCGCGCGATGCGCTTTCCCAGCAGCAGGTTCCTGATGATGGTCTCATCGCCGACGCAGAAGAGGTCGGGCATCGTGAACCAGGGGCCGATGAGGATGCGCCCTGATTGGATCAACTGGCCGAGCCGGTCGCGGTTCTCCGGACGGATCTCGAGGTAGTCCTCGATCAGGCAAGTCTGGCCGTCGAGCTGGAAGTAGCGGAAATCAGTATCCTGCTCCATGAGATCGAGCAGGTCGTCGAGCAGTTTGACAAGCAGGAAGCGGTATTCCTGGAAGGGGCGGTACCATTCGCGGTCCCAATGCGTCCCCGAGATATAGTGAGCGGAAAGTTCCTTCATGAGTGCCGCATGGTGCGGGGGAATTTTCGCTTTTGCCAGACTGTAACGCTGCTTTTTGCCCAGAATATCACACCGTTGTTCAAGTTTCAGATATTTCCTTGTCATCAAAAAGGAATCCGCAAGGATCAAACGCAACTGAAAAAAGTAGATACAATGAAACTGACACCTCTACTCACCCACAACGCCATCGTCCAACGACACCAGAGCATTCCCGTCTGGGGCTGGACGGAGAAACCCCGCACCCGGATCACGGCCACCCTCGGACCAAGCCGTGCTGTGGGCATCTCTGGTGACGATGCGCGGTTCCTGCTGCGCCTGCCCGAGCTCCCGGCCGGCGGGCCGCACACCTTGGTCGTGGAAGCTTCGGATGGCAGCGAGCGCGTCGAGGTGACGGGCATCCTGGTGGGAGAGGTCTGGTTCGCCTCCGGCCAGTCGAACATGGAGTGGACGATGACTGCCTCCGGGTACGACGCCGATATTGCCGCGGCCCTGCCGAAGCAGATCCGTATGTTCAAGGTGGCCTTGCGTTCCGATCTGGCGCCGCAATCCACTGTGATGGGTACTTGGGAACTCGCCACGCCCTCCACCTTCGGGGAGTTTTCGGCAGTGGCGCATTTCTTCGCCCAGCGCCTACAGGACGAGATAGGCGTCCCGGTGGGCGTGATCAACTGCACCTGGGGCGGCAGTATCATCGAGACATGGATCAGCCGCTCCCGACTGCTGTCCAATCCCGACACGCGCGACCTGGTGATGGAATACGAACAGCATGCCTATAGCGCGGCGGGCTTTGAGGCCTTTTTGCCGGAAAAGATTTTTCCTGCCGATCCGGGCAACGAAGGGGTGCCTAAGAGGTGGCATCAGGCCGACTTTGAGGACGGTCACTGGCCGGTGTTCCCTGTGCCGGATATCTGGCAGAACCACGGCCACAACTACTCGGCGGTGATGTGGTTCCGACGGAGCTTCTCGCTGCCGGAGAGCTTCCGCGGTAAGGAACTGACCCTGCACCTGGGAGCGGCGGACAAGCAGGACATCACCTACGTCAACGGAGTCGAGGTGGGACGCACGGGTGCGGGGTTCGAGGAGTCGTTCTGGAATAAACCGCGCTCCTACCGGATTCCGGCCGAGCTCACGCTGCAGCCCGAACTCCTTATCGCGGTGCGCGTCTACTCCTTCCGCCATGGCGGCGGACTGATCGGACCATCGGAAGTGATGCGCCTGGAACCGGCCGTGAACTCCGCCGGTCAGAATGTACCGCTGGCCGGTGAGTGGCGTTGCCAGATGGAGCACAACTTCGGATTTATCGACTTCCCGTGCTTTCAAGGCATGGGTCATGGCCAGGTCAACTCGTACGCCATGCTCTTTGAGAACATGGTCCGGCCGCTGTTGCCGGTCGGCATTGCCGGTGCCATCTGGTATCAAGGTGAATCCAATGTCGGCCGCTCGTCGCAGTATGCCCGGATGATGTGCGATCTCATCGGGGACTGGCGCTTCCATTTCGGCTGTGGTGATTTCCCCTTCGGCATCGTGCAGCTCACCAGTTGGATGGGGGCCATGGAGCATCAACCGGCCTCGGATTGGGCCAGGCTCCGTGAGGCGCAGCAGGATGCCCTAGACGTGCCCGGCACCGGCCTGGCGGTGATTCTGGATGTAGGTGATGCCGACGACATCCATCCCAAGGACAAGAAGACCGTGGGTCAGCGTCTTGCGCAATGGGCTCTTGCGAAGGTCTACGGACGCGCGGGCAGCCCCGGGGGGCCGCTCTATCGCGGCTACCGCAGCGAAGGCAGCCGCATCCGCATTCTCTTCGACCAGGCCGAGAAGGGACTGGCGCTGCGTGACGGTGACGCGGTCAGGACGCTGATGATCGCTGGCAAGGAAGGTGATTTCATACCGGCCCGCTCGTCCCTCGAGGAGGCGAGTCTGGTGGCGTGGCACGACGAGATTCCTGAGCCGGTTGCCGTGCGTTATGCTTGGGCGGACAACCCCGAGGGTGCCAACCTGGTCGATACGAGCGGCTATCCTGCTGGGCCGTTCCGGACCGATCGGTGATAAAGAGTTCCCGATGCATTTCAAAAATCCATCTCAAAGAATGTGAGTGGCTTTGGAACCGCTGACCTCGGGCAGTTATCTTCTCCTCATCAAATATTCCCGCCCGCACCCATTCGCAACGACATAGGACCTTTATGAAACACCTCGGCTGTGCCTACTATCCCGAGTATTGGGGCTTGAAACGCGTCGCCACGGACGCCCGCCTGATGCTGCGGCCTCCATCGACACCGTACGCATTGGCGAATTTGCCTGGACGCGCATGGAACCGCAGGAAGGGATCTACACCCTCGATTGGCTTCACCAAACCCTGGACCTGCTCGGCCGTCATGGCATCTCGGTCGTGATGTGCACGCCGACGGCGGCACCGCCCGCCTGGCTGACAACGGCGTATCCCGATGTGCTGCTGGTGCGTGGCGACGGGACACGCGTTGTCCACGGCGCGCGTAAACACTACTGCAGCAGTTCCGACACTTACCGTCGCCACGGATCGCGCATCACGGATGAGGTGTCACGGGAAATGGCACGGCACAGGAATGTCGTGGCGTGGCAATTGGACAACGAACTCGGCCCCGAGATCGGCTGGTGCCTTGCGAAAACTGCCAAGCGCGCTTTCAGGCCTGGCTCAAGGCCCGGTACGGCACGGTCGCGGAACTAAACGCGCGCTGGAGAACCGGTTTCTGGAGCATGGATTTCAGCGACTGGCGGGATGTCCGCCTGGATGACGGGCGGACCGAGGTCTATTCCTCGCAGAAGCTAGACAGCCGCCGGTTCTGGAGCCACATGATGGTCGACTTAGCCCAAAGTCAAACCGCCATCGTTCGCCAGAACCACCCCTCCGCCCTGGTGACGACTAACGGCATGGGGCCGATCTATCCTTTCATCGATTCCTACGAGCTGTTCCGGGATCTCGACGTGGCCTGCGACGATCTCTATTTCGACATCGCCACCATGGACGCCAATACCGCCGGGATGAACATTTACCGCTCCATCAAGCCCGGAGGGCGCTACTGGGCAACCGAGACCGGATCGGGCGCGCTCGACCATGGCAAGCCGCCGCACAAGGACCAGTTCCGGGCCTGGGCCTGGAGCAGTTTCGCACACGGTGCAGACGCTCATTTCGTTTTCCGCTGGCGCACGTGCCTCTCGGGACAGGAGCAGGAACTTCAGGGGATTCTGGAGCACTCCGGCAAGCCCCGGCATCGCTATCGGGCGGTGCGGGACTGTTTCCGGGAGCTGGCTTCCTTGCGTAACCGGTTCAAGGACCTCCCGTTACCGAAGGCCGATGTGGCCATTGTGAATGATTACCAAACGCTGTGGGGTTATGACTCCTCGCGGATCGGAAAGGAGATCGATTACCTCGGTCTGATCTACGAAACTCACAAGGCACTTTACCAGCGAAACATCCAGGAGGACATCGTACCCCCAGGAACGGACCTGGGAGGATACAAGCTGGTGATCCTCCCCTCGCTGATGATAATCAGCGAAGCGTTTGCAGCCGACCTCCGCGCTTTCATCCAAAAGGGCGGTCACGTGCTGGCTATCGGGCAGATTGGCATACGGGACGAGAACGATAATTACCATCCCGAACCGGGACCTGCTCATATGGCGGACCTCCTGGGCGCACGTATCGAGGGGGGCATGTACTTGCGTAGTCACGTTGGTCCTGATGAGGCATTGATTGTTGGTCAAACTGCAACCCAGGTCGAGGTGGCCGTGCGCGGAACGCTCGGCGGTTGCCTGGTAAAGGGAGTTGCCAGACATTGGATCGGCGACATCACGCTGCATGGAGGGACGGCACTGATGAGCTTCGCCGATGAGGCGTACCGGGGGCAGCCTGCGGTCGTGGAAAATCGGACCGGCAAGGGGCGTATGCTTCATGTGGCCGCGGCGCGGCTCGACGATGGACTCTCCGAGGCCGTGCTCTCGGACGCACTGGATGCGGCCGGAGTCCGGAAGGGGCCGCAGACGCCGCTTCATGTGGAGGTGGTCAAACGCGGCAGCGTCACCTTCGTCATCAACCATACGGCTTCGCCGGTCACCGTGAAGCTTGCTTCCAAGGGCCGTGCGGTGGTTGGCCGGTACGAGGAGGGCAAGGCAGAGTTGAGCGCCTACGGCGTGTGCGTCGTGGAACGATAGAGGATAATTAAGAGACTGTTTGAAAACTAGGAAATGTCGCGCGTGAGCAGGAAAGGCCCGAAAGCAAGGCAGCTGCGGGGATGCTCCCGCGAAGCCGCCTTGCCCGCAGCCAGTTCTT
>Ga0114964_10001763_pt1 | contig 15667 bp, 19 predicted proteins | sample C_131016_MF_Meta_FD_92638 | JGI IMG/M metagenome (GOLD analysis project Ga0114964, IMG submission 92638) | Freshwater microbial communities from Lake Croche, Canada to study carbon cycling - C_131016_MF_MetaG | ecosystem: Environmental > Aquatic > Freshwater > Lake | place: Lake Croche, Canada... | reverse complement strand
TTGGTAATTTTTTTACAAATTGGTGCACCAACCATTCTGGACCAGCTCCAATTCCGGCAGTATTTACTATTTCATAATCGGGCAACATTGCTGATAAAATTTGTGGCCATTCGGGCCAAAGGTGGCCCGCAGCGTAACCATCACCAAATGTAAAAATTTTATTCATATATGTAATATTTTTTTAATTTAGTTTCATATTCTGCCTGGTAGTATGCTTTCACCTCGGGAAAATTCCATAAATTAGTGTCATATAAGAAATCATTTATTTTACTCCACCGTTCCATGTGCATATTGGTATTGGCCTGAGTAAAAAATTTATAAAATTCAGTACTGCTATCAACTACTTCTGAAAATTCTAAATTATATACACTACTATTAAATACTGGCTCCGTTGATATAAGATAGTTTTTTGCAGTCTCTCTCATCTTATCTAATAATTCTATACCAGTGATACCGCTCCATTCTTTTGAATAATAGTGACGATAGGCTCTAACCCAACGATATATTTTACTGCGCTCAGTAACAGTGGTGATGTTTATTATTTGATTAAAGTTATCGAAGGAGAGATTCCCAGGCCAACAATGCGTGCCAGCCCATGCATCACTGGGGGTCAATAATATCTTAGTTAACAACTCCTCTGGATCATATGTTGTATATGGAGTGGCCGCATCGCCAATTTTACCAATTGCATGATGTATACTACCAAGTCCGCCATGGCTTAGTACGGGAGAAAATGTTTGATTTAATATGTCACATAATACACCGCCACAGGTATAATGGGGGAAACAAATTAAATTCATGACTGTTTAATCTGACCTAACAATTGTTTAAGTTTTGCACTTTGTACATCTGCTGTTATTTTACCAATTTCTTCTGTACCTGACTCGGCAGGAAATCCGTCAGTTACTCGACTTTGAGTTTTTATACTTTCGTAAATGTTTGGCTTTTTAAATGAATTTGTTGGTCCGGATTCCTCTGGTAGGTCAGTAATACGCAAACTTTCAATATTAAATTCTAATTCTACTTTCATGCCTACTCCAGCACTACTACGAGTTTTCATTAATTGAAGCACATATCGACCTTTTTCTCGCATGCTGCGGCTTGTAAAGATACCAAATACATTATCAGCAGTATTAATTTTAGATATACCTCCAGAAATATGACTATGATCAAATTCGATTTCTTCAACAGCACTACGATTTAATTGACTTGCAGTAACAAATAATACATTAAGTTCACGAGCCAAATTACGTAATTCTTCCGAAACATACTTGTCCTTGACGAACAAATCATTGGGGCTAACCTTAGCGGATACCGGCATAATTAAATCTAAATAATCTACACACAGAAAATCTACAACCTTGCCAGTTTTAATAGACCATTCTTTTAAATATGCGCGAATATCGTTGACATTTGACTGCGCTGGCATATACTTGACCTGCAACGCCCCAGATTTCTTCTGCATCATTTTAATTTTCATTTCAACCGTATCTAAGTCTTTGAAAATTTCCTTGGTTGAAGTATTGGTCATCATAGAATCAATACGCATACAACACAATCCTTCAGATAGTTCTAATGTTAAATATACACCATTAAGTCCGGCTTGCGCCCAGTTTACTGCTAAGTTTTGCATGAACAAGGATTTTCCTGAGCCGGACCCGCCTGCAAAGATCTGTAATTCTCCTCGATTAAATCCACCATATAATAATTTGTCCAGAGATGGCCAGCCTGTAGAATTTTGTCCGTTGCTATTTTTTAATGCCATTAACCGAGCTCTTGGGTCATCAAAATAATCTGTACCTAGATCTTTGGTTAGGCTAATTTGTACCGCATCTTTAATTAATTTTTCTACCGGTGCATATTCACCCTTTTCGAGTAAATCTGCAGATTTTAAAATAGCCCGTTCAAGTTCCTGCCTACGAGTAAAGGCTTCAAACTCCTCCATAAACCAATCAATATGGCCATCGTTTAAATCTGGGATTTCTACTAATTTAATACCAGTGGCGGCGGAAATTTGCTCACGGGTTGGCAATGTTTTATAATCATCACAATGTTGTTTAATAAATTCTGCAGTGGGTCTGAGATTGCGATCAAAGTTTTCTGGGTTATAGATATTTTGTACACGAACATAGCTTTCTGCATCGTGCATCATCATTTCTAAAAATAGTTTTTGTACTTCGACTCCGTAATCTTTTAACAATTTATTTCCTTAATAATATTTTCCTACAGATAATGCTGTTTTCCAATCTGTGCCACGCCTTGCATCTATTGTGTCCAATTGCTCATTCCATATTGGATACATAAAAGAGTGAGGATTCTTTGTAACTATGTTTTTGTCATCTAATGTATTTTGAATATATTCTCGTATACCCCCAAACATTGGAGTATCTTTTAATATCTCAATAGCAGTTAGTTTAAGGTCATCTCTTAGTGTGCCAATGTCCATTTCTGTAATAAATTGCCAGCTAAATTTAGTACGATCCCAAGCAATACCCGGTTCTATGTTGTTAGTATACCAGTTCCATAGATCAAGTAGATCAAATACATTAAGTGCTCCTATGGCCACAGTAAATCCAAACTCTACATTAGTTGGCATTTCTTGTTTCATTTTTAACATATTAGAGCTAACCTGATCCCACTTGGCCGGCCATCTAATATATTCAAATGCTGGTCCTATTCCGTCAATGCTAAACGATACATGAACAGTTTTTGCCTGTTTCCATAAATCAACTACTGCCGTTGATGGATACATAGTACCATTAGTATTATAACTTATTATAGCATCTTTTAATAGTCCCTGGTTAGCCAATTTTTCTAAGACTTTAATATGCTCTTTGGTGGCTAATGGTTCGCCACCATTAAAGTGGACGCGATATACCTCATTGAATTCCAGTTGATCGGATAAACTTGGTTGTGGCTTTAATTCATATAATCTGCCGACTTTTTTGCGTTCTTCTTTGGTTTGTTTTAGTTCGGCACTCCATAAAGAACTATTAAGAGGACGGCATATAGCGCAGGCTAAATTACAGATCCAGGTACAACAATAGTCTAAAGATGATAACATTACACTGCGGTCAGGTTCAAATTTTTCTTTTGCATTTTCGTGAGTAATAATTGCTTTTTGTCTGCGACTACGATACTCGGTACCAACGTTAAGATCTTCATAATCCCAGCAACGTTTACATTCGGTAGGACGTTCTCCCCGATCAAATTTTTCTCTGAGAGAATTTAAATAAGGGCTAGTTGCAAATGTAAATTTATCAACTGGTTCAGTTTTGGTATCTGCTTGACAACAAGGAGCTACTCGGACTTCGTTGTCGTTCCACCGATCAATGTACAATCCCCGGTAAATATCCGGGCACCATGTGCCGTATTTTTTAAAATCGTCGGCTACAAGAGTCCACGGTAAAGATTTTTTAGAATCGTTTGACAAGTTGTTTTTTCCTTAATTCAATTTTAATTTTACTTGTTTCTCTAGCCTGCATTATAGTTAGCAAGGTCGCCAGTTTTCCCATAGAAATTACAGCATCATTAACGTCTTTAACACCGTTTGGCCATTGGGGCATACTAACCGCCCACCCCAATTCTACAGCTCGATCTACCAAGGCCATGCCGGCTGCATCCTGGTCAGGAACCACAGTAATATCTTTTCCCTGGCTTTTAATTAATTGGGCCTGCTGTGGGTTAATGTCATTGTGTAATACCGCAAGTCCATTAATAGCCAAGGCATCAAATACCCCTTCGACTACAATAACCTGTGTCCACGATTCTTTTTGTAAATCATTACCAAATACATATCCTGGCTGAGCATCGGATATGTATTTTGGCTGACGATTATCAATAAATCGCGCAGTGTTTCCTACTACCATATTGTTATGTGTAAATGGAATTACTATTCTTAGGCCGGCTCTACCTGCACACGTTGGCGATACCATGTAAGGATATGCGGTACAATCTATTCCACGATTATCTAGATAATCTCTGTATGGTTGGTGTGTAGGGTCGTCAATATTAATCAATTCTAAGCCCCCCGGCAAATCTCGCTCTTCAAATTCTACAGACTTAACAACTTGACGCTGAGATTCCAATAACCCGTGGATACTTCGGTGTTTTAAACTTTCAAGGTTAATTTGTTCTATTATTGTGCGATCTACTCCTAACCATTCTAACAACTTACGAGCCTTAAATGTTAAATTGCGGCCAGGAACAAATGATGCAGTGTACCCGCAATTGAAACAGTGAAATGAAAACCCACCCTCTATAGTGGGTTTCAATCCACCTCGTTGGCGACGGTCTGGATTTTCGCCGCGATGAACACAACATGGTGCATTAAAAGAAATCCATCCGGAGCTGGTATTTTTTCGTCGAGAAGGTAAAAAAGAAACCACATCAATCATACTAATAGTATAGCATGATTAGTAACAATAATCAAGTTTATCGGTACTTTAGGTTAAGGACATAGCCGGTTGTGATGGCAACAAATGCCCCTTGATTTGCTGGTGGAACTGGATAAGCTGCTGGATTAACTCCGCCCGAAGGTACTGGCCAGTATCCCGAACCGCCATTAATAACATTAATAGCAGTTACTACTCCTGTATCATTAATTACCGCTTCTGCAACTGCACCTGAGCCGTCGCCCATGATGTTAATTTTTGGTGGTGCCAAATATCCAGAGCCGCCATTATTAACAATAATGGAAGTCACTACTCCATCTTCGCACACCGCATATGCGGTTGCCGGAATGCCCGGAGGCATTGGTGTAGATAATACTGAGTTATTAAAACATAATCTAAGTAATGGATACCATCCAAAAATATTCATATGTATAGTTTTAGTTTCATTTAAATATGTAGTTGATTCGGTAATATTATACCAGATACTTTGATAATTTTGTGCCCATTGTGCTTTAATAGTTCCAGTGTAGCCGTCTAAATCCATCTGAACCGTTGTTACTGAATTTCTTGGCTCAATAAAACTAGAAAAATATTCAGTGTTTAACCAAGAATTATAATAGGAACCATTGCCATTACCACCCCAGTATGCGCCACCGGCCCAGCTGGGATAATTACTAGCAACGGTCCCATCATTACTAAGCTGACTTGATAGTTCTATAGTTGGTATTGTCAACAAAGTAGACGGAATAAATTGTGGAAATACAGAGTTTACTAGATCTATTGGAGCCCGAGCTCCTGCTTGCGCATCAGTAAATACTGCTTGTATAAGATCGCCTCTAGCAATTGTAATAGAATAAGAAGCTGGTTGTGCTTGTAATTCTAAAGTATGACTTGCTGGTATAGTAACTTTTACTTGTCCGGTAGGGGCATTTAAAATAACCATTGGTTCTTCAATTAAAATTGCTGTTCCGGCCGTGTTAGTTACACGAAAAACAAAAGTAGCTGCCGTTACATTGACCGGTTTTTCGTCTTGATTTACAAACGCAAATAGTAATACGTTGTCAACGCCTAGGTTAATTGTTAGTCTTTTTGCGTACACAGGGTCATATCTCGCTGTAAAGTACTGGCCGCAATCGGTAAGCTCCAGCACTAATACTTGAGTTTTTTGTTGATACAAATAAGTGGTCGTGGAATACATACATTTTATTTACCGATAATAAATTTGGTTAATCCATATCGATAAATATCTCAATATATGGATCTACACTAATATTTATGGGTAATGATATCTTTGCACAATTAGCCGAAAAATACCCGTTTATAACGCTTTGCGTCTACGCATCTACTGAATATGTGGGAATTATACAAAATCAAGACAATATAATTACAACCATATACGATTTTGGAAGTATCAATACTTTAGAATCAAAAAAACAGTTTTTAGAATTAGCCAATATATGGTGGTGGGAAAGCAATAGATCTATCCCTATTAATATATTTTTAAAGCATGAATGGAATCCATTTAAAAGTTCGCTACGCACTTTTGTAAATAAAGATTTACAAATACTGCATGGTCCGGTGTGCAGTTTAAGTGAGATCGCTAGAAAAAAATCAAAACGAAAAAGTATAACTCTTGTTAGGCGGATGGAGTAATTTCGCTCAAGAGATTCATGTGTAAGGCAACTAACATTGAGTAGCTAAGACTGTGCGATTTCTTAAATACAAACCCTTTAGAATCGTCACCGTCCCACACCGTTTCAAATACTTCTGCCCATGGTCGATTTTGTAAATGTGCTTTGCCCGGTCGTATAATCGCAATAAATGCCGCCATCCGTGTTATTGAATCCGGCCGCATAGACTTCAATAATTCTGTATAGTTACCAATATGTACCAATTGTTTAGCCCACTCGGGATCCATCCACACCCGTTCCCAAGGTGGCTCTTTAGACAACAGTTCTTGATATTGCTCAGGGCTTTTGATTAGCTGATACACTGACATATTCAGTAAATCAATTTTAAAATATCCACGCTCTTCTGCTTGTTCGTAATCAATAGACGCACATTGATTAATAGGATCATATGGTATATCGGTTGGATAAACTCCGCTATTATGTCGACGCACTTGCCCTTGATGCATTTGTCGTGCCGGAGTTACATGAATCAACTTTAATATTTGATCTCGGTCAGCTAGATCTAAATCAATATCTGCACTCATCACCATCCTGCTTTCTGTAATATTTCTTTGGCATATTCTTGATCTGCTGGGTAATCTCTAAATTTTTTCTGCCATGTGTCGCTGTCAATGTAGGGCCATATAATAGCAATCTGTTCAGGATTAAGTTCAGATAAAAATTGTTGTCCCGAATTACAGTTATAAATTACCCAGGGACTGATACGTCCTGTACTTACCGCATATGTCATTGAATTAGAGTTGCCGTACCTCAAGCAGTCATGACTTGGATGACCGGATTCCTCGCCCCAATCAATACTAAATTCAATAGCTCTAGCAAGCGCATCTGATACTGCCTCTACTTTTAAATAATCCATAAGGTATTCAGTGTAAACACTATCTTTGGCCCAATGATCTAATTTTTTATTTTGTTTCAGCACCCATTCAACAAATCTAGCTGGATTGATTGCTCGAATTGCCACGCAATGCCTGCCAAATTTAACAAAGGCCCGGTAGTACGGGCTGTCTGCAAAATCATCAAATGTTTTTAGTTTAGCCGAGCCTTGTGTTAGCTCATAAAATTTAAGGTAGGCTTGCAATCCTAACCGTACCCCAGCTTCATCTTTTTCTATGCGACGACGTCTTGGCTCACATGAATGCACAGCCAAGCTAGACTCTTTTAAAAAGTCTTTCTTGCAGTACTGACAGATATATGTCATTCTTCTTTCTGAAAATGCCTCAACAAATTATTATCTTCAAAATAACTATATAAATTTACCGGTCCGGATGATTGTGTGCCGGTTGGAAATATTAACGCCACTTCATATGCGGTAATATCAGTCTGCGGTGCATAGCGATATACCACTCCATCGTGCTTAAATCTTGGATTAGACATCGGCGGCTGCACCCGCGTCGCGGATATACCTGGTTTATTAAACGGCCAAATCATTTTTTAATCTCCTGTCCTAGTTGTTTTAAATATGCCTCAATATCTTTTTTAGTATTAATTTTAGTCATTAGTTCTATCTCATCTTGTTTCATATTAGGATATAATTCGGCTAATTGTTTTTTAATACCGCTGACTCCAGCTTCTTTTTTCTTGGGAGCAATCCATTGATGGCGTTTACTGCCCCATCCGGGACTTACTGTAGTTGCACACAACCACTGTAGTTTAGGATGTTTGTTTATGTTAAAAAAATGTTTATTAAGATTTTCATTGCAACTTAGCAAATAAACAGCTTGATCCATGGAATTGCCCTGTACCGCACTGCCCCATCGAATCATGAGATAATTAGAAAACTTTTTACGCTCTTCGTCGGTGAGAGAATCGTAGAAATCTCGATCTTTGAGATCAAACCGATTCATTTCGTTGGCAATGGTTAGTTTTTCCATTTAAAAGGCTTTGTTATAATCTACAATCTCACAGTTACGGCTAATGTCCTTAACAAAATACACACAATCAGGTTTTACACCCTCGCCCAATGGCACACACAGCATTTGGCCATTTTTTAATTTAGGAGCATACCATGCCACATCTTGGTATACATCTAATATCTCAACATTGAGAAAACTAGGGCGAAATGACGTCAAGGGATTAAATTGAAATGCCTTAAATCCCCGATCGTTAAGGGCCGACAACGGAATAACTTCCAAGTCGCCTAGGTCGGGCTCTCCAATGAGTAGCTGCCAATCTACTGGCATACGTACTCGATAATCCCCAATACGTAATACTAATGCTGGTGCGTTAAAACTTTCTAAAAAAATTAATGGAATATAATGATAATCTGGATCTTGCGGATTGCTATTATCAAGTATGGCAAATCGCATATCATCTACTTCTTCTGGTAGATGGTCTAAATCGTAAGGCTCGTTATCAAGCGTCAATATTCTCATAGTACTATTATACTTTCTTTTTTTAAATAATGCAACCATTTATTTCCATTCTAGCTTCTCTTGGGTAAATGGGTATGAGGCTTCTTTATAAAATTGTTTTCGTTTGGTTAAATGTCTCTTGGCAAATTTACAAGTAGATGTAATATCCCAAATCTCAACGTGATCTTTGTCTTCTGCTTTTCGAATTCCTCGTCCTATACTTTGAATAACTCGAACAAAACTCTTTCCAGGTTCTATTAATACAAGATTAAAAATCCTAGGAAGGTTAATACCAACAGCAGCCACTCCATAGGTAGCAACAATAATTTTTCCAGTACTTGTTGCAATTTCATCATATTCTTCATCTCGCTTGGCTCCTTTAGTAGCACCACTAACAAACACAGCACAATCACCTAATTGTTCTACCAGAGAATGCCCGGCGGCCACTCGATCCACTAATACCAAGGTATTACCGGTGACATTAACCCGAGCAATTACTTGTGCAATAGTTGAGATACGATCGGGCTCTTCAAGTAAAAACTTTAATTCACTTTGATAATTAGTAAACTCTGCATGATCAACTAATTGTATAATATTTACATGGCACTGTGCCAATACTCCGCGATTTTGGAGCTCGGCAGCCGATAATTGATTAATTACTGGCCCAAGACTACATTTTAATGCCTGGAACTCATATGCTTCTTTAGGTATTGTACCTGTTAATCCCCAGCGTATCGGTATACGACTCATTACACCGGTGAGTAATGTTTTAAGAGCATCGGCCTTGGCCATATGTACTTCGTCGACCATCACACAAACAACATCTTCTAAAAAGTCCTGGATAGTGATGTCTGCCGCATGATTTTTAGTATTTTTTAATAATACATTTAAACTTTGCCAGGTACAAATAGTATGAGTTTTGCCAAACTCTTTACGATCACCAAAAAATACACCCACATCTAATCCTAGACCTCGATAATCCTTTTCTGTTTGGGTCACTAACGATTTATTAGGTACAATTACAATAGTTCTTCCGTGGATCTCGCATCGTTGACTCAATGCGGCAGTCATAATAGTTTTGCCAGCGCCGGTGGCAATTTCTTGTATTGATTGTGGATTTTCTAAAAAGTTGTTGATAATTTCAACCTGATAATCGCGTAATTGAATAGGTTGGCCCTCCATTGGGTGGCCTGCCCCCCACATAATATGACTAAACGTTGATTCGGTTACCCTTTCAAAATTATAGGTGGTTGAGTAATCTCGAAGATCATCTAATTCAATATCGTAATTAAATTTTTCAAGTATCGGAATAATTTCAGGAAGTAAGTTTACAAATGTAGACCCTCCTAATTGGAAATAAGATATTTTGCCGTCCCATCGGCCAAGTCTAACTGATGGCAAATATCTGGCGCCAGGAACGTCATATTTAAATGCATTAACTAGTGCTCGCCGAACATCTAACTCAAGTCCGTCAATCTTGATGTTCACTTCATCACGAATTATTATGGTTGCTTGTCTCATTCTATATAAACTCGTGTAACCAATTGCCTTTGGCGTACTTCGTTAAGTATCTGGTCTCGAGACATAGTTTCTATTAGTTCTGCAACTGGAAAACGCATAGGTAACAATCTTGGATCATTGAATTCTACAAATCCGCGTGCATGAAAAAATTTACGATGACATTTATAATATTCCTGCATTCTAGCTATTTTATCAGCAGAATACATTAATGTCTCTTCATGAAAACAAATATTAAAATCTGCAGAATAATGATTAAAAGGTTTAAATGCACCATCACCTATGTAGTTATCACGATCTTGTGTTAGGTCCTCGAGAGTTTTTCCTATTTCTGCATAATTTAAACATACCGTACCAAATTTAGGATTAAGTGTTCCATATTGGAGCATGAGGTTAATTGGTAATGTTTCTGTTTTAGGAAGACCGTACCAAGTACAAACAATTCTTGGTCGGGTTTCTCTTGAGGCTGACTCGCACCGATGTACAGCTAAATTCAAATCAGCAAGTGCCTTACGAACCGGCGGCGGTGCATTCATCCAAAAATCTTGATTTTGTTGATCCAATAATCCATGATATCTTTCAAAAATATTGTGCAGATAATTTAAGGTATCTTGATCTGTTACTGTATCAAGGTGGCGCTCTATTACCGGTTGATAAGAATTAATTATGGCTACACAATTTTGTATCATAGTTAATGCGCGATTTTTTTCTTCGTTGACAGGATCAAACCCATAAAATCTATCTGGATGATCCAATGGATATTGATCTCGAACGCTCATGCGTTCAAGCCAAAGATTAGCCACAGGAGAATCAATTATAGCAAATTTAAGTGTAAGCTCGTTTGCTAACTCTATATTTAGATTCATATACTAGTATACACTAGTTAAAGTGCATAGTCAAAAAAGTAGGCACCGTTTTATGGGTACCTACTGTAAAATGGATCGGTTTGACCGACCCAGGAGCTACTGTGAATACTTAGTATAGATAGCCAAGTACTATAAATTTCTAAGATAAGGTGGTATATCCGTATCAACAATGGGCTGGCCAAAGTATTCTTTAATAACTAAATTCCAGGCTCGACCATGACTAAAGATATTATGGGTGTACGCCAAATCAGCACACTCTTGTATAATTAACTGGGCAAACAAGTCCAATCCTTCTTGGTCTGGATTATCTTGAATGCCTGCTTGCAGTTTGAGATCGGCAATCATATTAGTTATTTTTCATACAGGTACTACGGGCCAAGGCTTGCCAATTATTTTCGCTAACTTTGGTTAAATCTGCTAATTTAAGGGCCATACGCAATGACATCTCACGGAGTTTATCTTTATTTTCATCCATAAATGCCAAAATTTCGTCGCCCATTTCAGGACTAAAATCATAGTCGTTGAACAACTGTCCTTGGCGGAAAATTTGCTTAATACGCAAGAACTTGTCACGCATGGTGTTAAGAGTTAGATCTAAAAAGTGGCAACGACTTTGTAATGCTTCTAAGTGATCTTGCATACGCTTACTTTTTAAATGATCAAATTTCAAATTGGTGATAAAAATTGCACCGCCTTTAAAATCAAATTGATCCGGAACTCCTTCGCGACGTAACATACTACTATCGCTATTCCAACAAATTTTACGTTTTTTACCAGAGTCCAATGCTGCTTTAAGAATGTTTAATGATAAATCGTCTTGAAATACAGCATCACAGTCATCAAACACTAAGACATTATTCTTGTCTGAATTCTTGTATAATGTGCAATATAGTCCAATTGGCGTCATTGCGCCTTTAACGACTTCGTATTTGATCTTGCGACTGCTTAACTTGTCAAACAAGCCAGACTTTTCTAACTCAAATTCTACACCATAACTCTTGCCAACTCCTGGAGGGCCAACTACAATCATTGCTCTAATATCTCCAGAAATAGTGGCGCGGGTCATTTGTTGTAAAACTTCAAATCGTTCTTCAATACGATTCATAACCATTTCGTCAGTTTCGATCATCGGACCAGTTGCCTGCTTGATGAAATCTACAGGTACCGTAGCATCACGATTAATTGGATTGGCAGTCTGAGTAATTGGCACAGATTCAGTCACAAACTCTAAATCTTCGATGCTGTCTACTTTGACCCGAATTATATCAGGAACCGTATCTCCAAAATATCCATCTGCATTTACCGTCACATACCCGCCCTTTGCTCCAGTTTGAAATCCTTTAACCAGTGTAAATATTACATTGGTTATTGGTGTATTACGATATGATCCATTTTTAATTTTAATTGTACTCAAGGTTAGCTCCCTTTATATTGTAAAATACTATTATAACAACTTGTCTATTTTGAGTCAACCATTGCTTTGATTTTAGCGTCGTATTCAAATTTGGTTAAAATAATACCATACATAGTATATAATAAAATTCCTACTGCGACTAGCATTACACCGTCTAATACCATAGCTGAAGTTATGTAAGTGGACACTAACTTTAATCCAATGCTCGCCGCAATTGATATTGCGACCACACTTGCTACTACCAATCCTGCTTTTATTTTTAAATTCATATTTTTTACTTTCCAAAAATTTATTACTACAACTACAATTATAGATGAAATAGATTTTATGGTCAACCATAAAAAAAGCCCTTATAGGGCTTTTTTTTAAGATAATAAATGCTTATCGTGTGGCTGTAATATTAAGCATGGCCACCATCTGCTGCCCGCCAAGCAAATATCGTGGTAATGTGCCCGTAGAATAATTAGAGGCTATAGTTTCAACTCCGTCTTCGAGATGAATACAATTAACCCCAACGCTGGTACCTCCAATTGTTACATTACTAAATACGTCGGCAGGATTATTATAAATTCTACCCCAACTATCTGCACTAGCATCATAGGCTTTTAAATTTCGCGATGTTATAATTTCTGTGCGTGCTAGCTGATTCTCAATATCCATAGTTCCTAAAATTGCAAGCTCAGCATCGGTAAATGGCGGAATAGCGTGTGGAGCCATTACTCTAATTTTATCTGATCGAGGCGCAGCCACATTGGCTAAAATTGCATGATCTTCCTTTGTATATATTGGATTAGCTGTTGTAAAATAGTTTACTTTAACATCACCTGTTACTACCCAACCGTTAGTTGGGGTTATTGAAAATAGTTGTTCGCCGGTAAAACTACTGTCAATTGTAGTGGTAAACATTACATTTGTAATATTAGCCATGGTAAGATTGATTACTTCGGTAGAACTAACGCTTGGAATAGCGCCTTCATAGATAATTACTCCATTGAGTTTGGCCATTACTGTGGCTGGTTGATCACTACCTAGGGTGCTATAGCCCTGGCCATAAAATCGTATTGTTCTAGTTGACATATGTACTCTCCTACTATTATTTAGTATTTATACTATAGTTATTGTTGTCCAAACCAATGTATACTCCGATCTATCCACGGCAACACTAAATCTTTTTGCTGTAAAAATCCAGTGGTTTTTATACTTTTTTCCGCAGATTCGGGTAATACTCCATTATCCACTAAATCATACCACCGAGTTGTGCGAGGGTCGCTGGGTTCTTTATCACTTTTATATACTATAGCATGAATCCAAGGATCTGATGGCAATTTTTTAAAAAATCCAGTACGGCAATTCCATCCGGTTGCTGCCAGCATATGAATAAGATTCACTATGGTATAATGATAATAACACCCATCTTGTTGTGAAAAATCTAAATCGCGCTGATGTATATTAGTAGTTTGTGGTATACTTAATACTAGCATCGCACCATCGCTGGCAATATCGCGCCATTTTTTTAAAGTGTCTAGCGGGTTAACGCAATATTGAAAAGAATTGTGGCACCAAAGTATGTCAAATTTATCAGTAGGTGTGGATATATTATCTTCAAAATTAAGTTTTTGGTAGGTAACGTTAGGATATTTTTTTGCAACCAATAAATTATCAACAATATCTACCCCTACGCAGGAAATATTCAATGGCCGAGCGGCTTCGTCAGGAGTAGTTCGAGTCGCCCACCATTCGATGTCGATTCCTGCGCCACATCCTAAATCAACTACAGTTTTAATTGATAACATAAAATCATCATATTCATATAATCGATTTAATATTTCAAGGCTGTGATTGTGCGATTCGTTGTCGTTTCTAAACATATTATACCTGTATATCTTCCATTCCTGCTGCTCTCAATCTAACAATATGCCCAAGCATAAAGTTTTTAGATTCCATGGCTTTCATAATACCTAGATACCGATTGCGCAACAATGCTACCTCATTAATCAAGGTTTCAAAGTCAATGACCTCATCCTCGCCGTCGACATATTTTTCAGCATCTCTACTAGTTAACGCTCGTTGGTAGCCCTCTAAATATTTTTGAAAATATTTGCGGCGAATTTTTCGTAATTGTATATTAAGAAAATTAAGAACGGCTTCAATTTCCTGTAGTTGGTTAAACCTATGTTCAGTAATTCCAGGTAATGCAGTAATATTTTTTTCTATAAGACCTCCTACGCGGCAATCACGCTTGGCCTCTTCGAGTTCGTGTTCGTAGTGTGCAATAAAATCAGGGATGGCCCCCATAGAGGCAGTAACTTTGCTATACCACATAATGTCTATACTTTTCTATCCAGGGAAATAATGTGCCCCATTGCGTGCCACGTCGCCGATCTTTTTCATCTAAATAAACAATAAGTTTTATAATTTCATCAATATTTTGCTCTAAAGATGTTATATCTAAAAAAATACCTTTCATATATTCTTGCGCTTTTATATTCTCGGCTGTATCGGTTGGCATTAGATTTAATATTTTTTCTATGTCTTCAGTAAATTCATTACCAAAAATATTAGCCTTGAGGTAACTTGGTCCAGGAGTAACTCCCGAAAACCAATGTCCTATTTTTCTATGTTTTCGCCAGTTGGCTAATTTTATTAATAATTCGGGCATAGTTTTAATAGTTAAGGCTGAAATAGTTTGATTGATATTAAGATAAATCCATTTCTGTGCAAGTAAAAAATTAAAATTATTATCCCACGACATTAAATCAAGTCCATATCTTACATATTCTTGTTCAGGGCCCCAACAATCAATACTGCATGTAATATCAATTCTTTTTAGTTTTCGTTCCACTAATAATTTTTTAAATCTATTGACAAATTCTTGCAATCTTGCAGGTGACACCATAAGATTAGTAACAACATTTAATTCACAATCAGGATTTGGATACTGCTCTATCATGTCTAATAATTTATCAAACTCTCGTTGATAAAAAGGTTCCCCGCCTAATACATGAAATCGTTTAATTTTTTGAAATTCAGTTTCAAACCACTTCCAAAAATAAGGAATTAATGTTTTAAACTGGCCATGATAAGGTTCTATGTTAACTCCATATTTTTCAAATAATCCAAATTTATTATTTTCTGCCTCGATGGTTGAACTTACTTCTGCTGTACAATATAAACATCCTAGATTACATGTATTATTAAAAAAAACCTCAACTAACGTAGGATCTATTACGGTAGCTGTTGCATCTGTGTCTAATTCAATTGGGCTTATGTCAGATATATTAGCCATTCGTATACGATCACTAACTCCGCCTACTTCCTCTATATCCTTGCAATAAGAACAGCTAGTTTCTGGCCATTCCCCACGTAACATACTTTTTCGATCGGCAATTTTTAATGGAGTATTGTGAAAATTAAAAAAATTTTCAGGAGTAAG
>Ga0114964_10001758_pt1 | contig 15679 bp, 12 predicted proteins | sample C_131016_MF_Meta_FD_92638 | JGI IMG/M metagenome (GOLD analysis project Ga0114964, IMG submission 92638) | Freshwater microbial communities from Lake Croche, Canada to study carbon cycling - C_131016_MF_MetaG | ecosystem: Environmental > Aquatic > Freshwater > Lake | place: Lake Croche, Canada... | reverse complement strand
TGCAGCCGGGATCGACCGTCTGCGCGCTCATCGAAAAACTGGTGGCTCCCCCCGTGGTGGTGGAGTTCAGAATATTGCGGATATAACCATTGGCCGGCACAGGCTGCCAGAAGGTCGGCGAAGCCTCCCAATCAATCACAAAAGCTTTGCTTTGGACTGCGTCTTGCTGCGCGGAATCGGACATGCGGGCTCCTCCGTTGGGCTGGTGGCGCCCTTTGGGCACCTTGATTGAGGGCGATGCTACCCCAAGCCCCTGCCTGCGGCTAGTGACGGGAGAGCGTTGACCCGCGCAGCCAGCACCAAGCAGGGTTGCATTCCTTTGACCTCTGGCTCAGGAACCGGAACGGCCATGCAATTGCGGGATAAACAGCTCTTTCCAATCTTTGGGCTTCGTTTTGATCGAGCCCGCCAAGGCCATGAAATCGACAAAATCCATCACCTTGTCGGGCGTGGTTGAAAAGCGGGTATCCTTGTCCTTCAAAATCGACAGGACTTCCTCGGTCGACACTTTGACCTTGGAACTTTGCACGAAAATATCGGCTGCCTGTTCGGGCCTCGCAGCAATCAGCTGGTTGGCTTCCTCCTGCGCAGCCAGAAACGCCTTGATCATCTGCGGATTGGCATCGACAAAGCGTTTGGCGGCAAACACCACATCCAGAGTGATATTGCCGATCACATCGACAGAATTGACCACGCGGGTGATTTTCTGGTCCTTCAGTTCCAGATAGGAGAAAGGAGGCGAGGTGAAATGTCCGGTAATTTCGGTTTTGCCGCCGGTCAGAGCGATCAACCCATCGGGATGCGCCAGACCCACGGTGATCGGGTCGAGCTTGTTGAAATTCTCGCGGCCGAATTCATGCGCCACCAACATCTGCAATACCACGGCCGACAGCGATGTCTTGATGCCGGGCAGAGCGATCTTGTCGGTCGGACCGAAATCCTTCAACGATTTGATCTTGGGATTGTTGGTATTGAGATAGAGCGAGGTCGCACTCAAGCCACTGACCCCGATCACCTCGGAGGCGGCAATGCCACGGGCCTTGGACCAGAGGGTGATAAAGCCGGGCGCACCAATCCCGGCAATATCCAAAGTGCCGGCCAGCATGGCATCATTGATGACATTGCCGCCGTCCAGAGTGACCCAATTCACCTGCACCGGCCCCAATCCGAGGGCAGCGGCATGTTTTTCCAACAGTTTTTGCTGCTCCATCACGATCAAGGGCAAATATAAAATGCCATAGCCTTTGGAAATGCGCACATCTTTGGCCTCGGCCCTGGCCTGATTCATGACCGAAAGACAGACCAGAGTGGCGCAAACTGCAAGGGCAACAGCCTGCCGGATCCAATGTTTGAAAGGCCGCTCGGACACAAGAGTGAAAAACATCGGTATTTCCCCGCAACAGTCAGTGATCCAGAAACCTGTCACACCCTCTGCACTCAGGCAATCGCAAACAAGACGGGTTGCGCCACACTCCATAATCGCCTTTGATGCGTCACGAACAGTAGGGTCAAGAACAAGGAAAAGACCATGAGTGCGCTCGAGACCATCAAGACCTATGCAGAGGAAATGACCGCAATCCGCCGTGATTTCCATATCCACCCCGAATTGGGACTGGAAGAACACCGCACCGCCGGGATTGTTGCCCAGAAGCTCGAAAGCTGGGGTATCGAGGTGCATCGCAATGTCGGCGTGACCGGTGTTGTCGGAGTGATCCGCAAAGGCAGCGGCGGCCAACGGATCGGTTTGCGCGCCGACATGGATTGCCTGCCGATGGATGAAATGACCAACCTGCCCTATCGCAGCCAGACATCTGGCAAAATGCATGCCTGCGGGCATGACGGCCACACCACCATGCTGCTGGCGGCCGCCAAATATCTCTCGCAAGCCGATTTCAACGGCACCGTGAACCTGATTTTCCAGCCGGGCGAGGAAGGCATCGGCGGCGCGCTCGCCATGCTGGATGACGGACTGTTCGAGCGGTTCCCCTGTGATACGATCTATGCCCTGCACAACAGGCCGGGGCTGGAGATCGGCAAATATTGCATTTCGCCGGGTCCGTCCTCGGCCGGCGGGGCGTTTTTCGACATCAGGATCACCGGCACCGGCGCGCATGGGGCACGGCCTGAGGTCAGCGTCGATCCGGTGCTGGTGGCAAGCCATATTGTGACGGCCCTGCAGTCGATCCTGTCGCGCAATGTGCCGCCTTCGGAAACTGCTGTGCTCAGTGTCACCCGCATCGTTGCAGGCGAGGCCTATAATGTGATCCCGGAATCAGCCAGCATTGCCGGCACCGCCCGGGCCTTCAATTCGGATGTCATGGCCAAAATCGAGGCCAATATGAAACGGATTGCCAAAGGGGTGGCCGAAGGCTTCGGGGCAAGCGCGGAGGTCGATTTCCGGGTGATTTTCGCCCCACTGATCAATGATGCCGGTCCGACCGGCTTGATCGCAGACGCCGCCGCTTTGCTGGTGGGCGAGGCCAATGTCGACCGCAACAAACCGCCGAGCATGGGGTCGGAAGACTTCAGTTTCATGATGGAAAAAGTGCCTGGTGCCTATATCCAGGTCGGCAATGGCGATTCCGCGCAACTGCACAATCCCGCCTATGATTTCAACGATGCCTGCACCCCCTACGGGGCGGCCGTGCTGGCCACCGTGGCCGAGCGCAGCCTCAAAGCCTGAGAAAGACGACCACTGGCCCGAAAAGGCCAGTGGTGCTTGTTTTATGAGGGAATATGGACCTGCTGGTGGGTCGTGCCGCTTTCCAGCAGGGCTTCGATCAAGGTGTGGACCTTGGCGGCTTCCGCACCGCTGCAGCGTGACGGACGGCCTTCGCGCACGGCGTCAACAAAATCCTCGATCAGAGCCTGATGGGCCGCGCATGAAAACGCCATCGGATCGGCCCCGCCGCCATTGCCCGAGGCCCCTTCGGTGGTCACGACCCTTCCGTCTTTGAAATAGACCGTCAATTCTTCGGCTGCCAGTATCGCGGTAGCCTGCGTGCAGGCCAATTCGATCCGCTCCGGCTGGCCGGGATAGGACACGGTTGTGGCATCGATGGTGCCAATCGCACCGTTTCTGAATTCAACCGCCGCAGCCACCAGATCTTCCGTGTCGATCGTCCGCAATGGCGTTGTCTTGACCATGGCCGCGACCTTGGCAATCGGCCCGGCCAGGCTCATGAACAGATCGAGCGTATGGATGGCCTGTGTCAGCAACACACCTCCGCCATCGCGCGCCTTCATGCCGCGCCCAGGCTCGGCATAATATTCGGGCGACCGCCACCAGCGGACCGAGGCCGAACCGGACACCAATTCGCCGAGCGCCCCGCTGTCCAGCATCTCGCGCAAGGCGATTGACGCGGCTCTGAAGCGGAACTGGAACACCACGCCGAAATTCAATCCGGCCTGTTCCATCAGGGCAACCGATTGGCGTGCTCGCTCGGCAGTGACATCGAGAGGCTTCTCCAACAGCACATGTTTGCCGGCTTTGGCGCAGGCTGCCACCAACTCGTGATGCGACCAGGGCGGGGTCAGGATCAGCACCATATCGACCTTCGGGTCGGACAGGACCTGATCCAGCGACGAGGCCATCGGCAGATCGGGATGCTGCTTTGAAAAGGCCTCGCGCCGGCTTACCGAGGGGGCAAAGCAATGCACGATCGACACTTTGTGGGACAGGTTGCGCAGAGCTTCGACATGCGGCTTATGCGCCATGCCCAAACCGATAATGGCTAATCCGAGTGGTTTTGTCACAGTCAGACCTTTTCTGGGTGGGAAAGACGATCAATCACCTCGATCGCCGTCAGCAGGCTCATACCCGTGTGGTAGCCGGGATCGAGATCGGGGGTGGAGGGCACAAAATCAATCGGCCCCCCGGTGGTTTTGGTCTGGTAGGCAATGGCAGGCGATGTCTGCCAGTAGCCGTTGAAAAACGCCTCATGCGCCTGTTGCCAGATCGCCAGCAAGGCTGTGTCCTGCCCGTGCTCAAAGCCGAGGGCTGCCGCGCGGATGGTTTCGGCCAGCGACCACCACGGAAAATAGGGCGACAGGCTCTCCCCTGTCACGCTGTCAACCTTCAAGCGGATGCCGGGAGGAGAAAAGCCGAGCGCGAAATGGTTTTTCAGCAGGTCTTGCAAACTGGCCAAGGTGGCCGCATCGGCTTGATCCCCCAGGAACTCCAGGCCGAAACCCGAAAATTCCAGCGCATGGCCCGGATTGCAGACGGGATGGCCGGGAAGATCGAGCAGAACAGGGGCCGAGACCGCCGCACTCATCGCCTGATGAGTGCCGAGAATATGGGCGATGAAACGGTTGCCGAAACCGGCCTCGGCGCCAAGCCCGAAGCGTTTGAGCATGGCGGCCCCGCCGATCATGATCATGCGGGGGCCATAATCACCGGGCTCCATGGCCACGGCCCCGGCATCGAGCCTTTGGCGTTCATTGCTGACGAAGCGATTGGCTTCGATATCGGCCACGATGGCTTGCAAAGCCTGAAGATAGGCGGGAACTTTGGCTCGGTCATACCGCAAAGCCGCAGACAACAAGCCTTTGACGATAAAGATATCGGAAAAGGTCGAAATATTCGGCTCCACCGATTGCGCGTGCAACTGCCCGTCGGCGTCTGGATAGACAGGTTGCCAGGCCTCGTCATAGGCAAAGAAGCCCTTGCCGGTGCGGGCATATACTTGTGACAGCGCGTCGAACAGACGTCGGCCGGCCTGATCGAGCTTGCCGGCAAAGACGGCATCCTCGTGATCGAAAAACGAGGCATGGGTGACCAGGGCCTCGAGGCCGCGCCCCTGGATCCAGCCGAGAATGGTCTGCGGGCCTTTCCAGCCATCGGCGGGGGTAAAATCGCGCCCCGTGATGTGGTTCATCTTGGTGTTGAGAAAGGCGCCGCGCAAGGCGGGACGGTCCAGCATCCAATCCAGCGTACCCCGATTGGCCGTTACATAGACCCTGCGCCAATCAGCGAGCTGCGCATCCACACCCATATGGCCCATCAGGCAGCTCCGTTTTCAGAAAGCGGTGGTCAGATCAAGCTGGTCGGCAAAATGGCAGCGTACGAAATGTCCGGGGCTCGGCTCGCGCAAAGCGGGTGCTTCGACCTTGCAACGCTCGGTGGCAAAACGGCAGCGCGGATGGAAATAACAACCGCTTGGCGGATTGGCAGGGCTTGGCACTTCGCCCTTCAAAGTCACCTCGCCGACAGGAATACGCGGATCGGGGACCGGCACGGCCCGCATGAGAGCCGAGGTATAGGGATGGCGCGGACGGCTGAACAGGGTTTTGGTCGGGGCCAGCTCGACCAGCTGGCCGACATACATCACCGCGACGCGATCGGAAATATGGCGGACCACCGACAGGTCATGCGCCACGAACAGGAAGGTCAGGCCAAGCCGCTTTTGCAATTCCAGCAACAAATTCAGCACCTGCGCCTGCACCGACACATCGAGCGCAGATACCGGCTCGTCTGCCACCACAAGGCGCGGATTGGTCGACAGGGCTCTGGCAATGCCGATGCGCTGGCGTTGACCGCCGCTGAAGGCATGGGGAAAACGGTGCATGAATTCGGGCCGCAGACCGACCAGCTTCAGCAACTCGGCGACCCGATCGGTGCGCTCGGCACGGTTGGTCATGCCATTGACCAGCAAAGGCTCGCCGACATTGTCGAACAGGGTCATGCGCGGATTGAGCGAGCCGAACGGATCCTGGAAAATCATCTGGATTTCGGCCCGCAACGGCTGCAATTCCTCGCGCGTCAGCTTGGCAAGATCGACAATCTCGTCATTCTTGCGCCGGAACAGGATCTGCCCCGAGGTCGGATCGACAGCCCGCAGGATGCAGCGCGAAGTCGTGGTTTTTCCGCAGCCGCTTTCGCCCACCAGACCCAGCGTTTCGCCTTCGAACACATCGAAACTGACATCATCGACCGCGCGGACATGGCCGACGGTTTTATTGAACACGCCGGCGGTAATCGGAAAGAACTTCCGCAAATCGCGGATCTGCAAAAGCGGCTGTTTGGTATCCACCGAATGTGAGGCCGTCATTGTGTGTCCGAACTGTCGTGATGGAGAAAACAACTAACCGACTGGCCCTGATCCACCGGCTGAAGGTTGGGCACACGGGCCGCGCATTCGGGTCCTTTGCGCTCGTCACAACGGGGATGGTAGGGACAGCCCGACGGGCGGTTGAACGGATGCGGCAGGGTGCCGGCAATGGTGGGCAGGGCCACCTGCGTCTCACCGACAATGCTTGGGATCGAGCGCAGCAAAGCGCGGGTATAGGGATGTTTGGGCGCGTGGAAAATGGCATCCACCGGCCCCTGCTCCGCCACGCGGCCGAGATACATCACCACCACCGAATTGGCCATTTGTGCGATCACGCCAAGATCATGGGTGATGAAGATGATGGCCGTGCCGTATTTGCGTTGCAACTCGCGCAACAGGGCCAGCACCTGCGCCTGTGTGGTCACATCAATCGCTGTGGTCGGTTCGTCGGCAATCAACAGACGCGGCTTGCACGACAGGGCCATGGCAATCATCGCGCGCTGGCGCAAACCGCCCGACAACTGCCATGAATAGGCATCGACACGCTGGTCGGGCATCGAAATACCGACGTCGCGGAACAGTTCCACCACGATCCCGCGGGCCTCGGCGCGGCTCAAACCGCTGCCATCGGGCCGCCATTGGCGGTGATGCAACTGGATCGCCTCGATGATCTGGTCCCCCACCGTATGCACGGGGCTGAATGCCGCCATCGGCTCTTGCGGGATCAGCGCAATCTCGGCACCGCGGATGGCCCGCATTTGCGGACCGCGTTTGGCCAGTTTGGTGAGGTCGACCACTGTTTCGCCCTGCCCGTTGGGCCCGCTCATGCGGTAGAGGATCTCGCCCTGCTTGATCCGCCCGGGCTCGTCCACCAATTGCAGGATCGAGCGCATCGTGACGCTTTTGCCACAGCCGCTTTCGCCGACAATACCGACCACCTGGCCGGGCAGCACATCGAAACTCACGCCATCAACCGCCCGCACCGAGCCTTCATCAAGGCCGAATGTGACATGCAGATCGCGCACCGAGAGCAATGGAGCCGTCATGATGATCTCACTTGCTATAGGGATCAGAGGCGTCGCGCAGACCATCGCCGACCAGATTGAAGGCCATCACCGCCACGATCACCAAGAGGCCCGGAATGAGCAACCAGGGCGCAAGCGCCAGGGTCTGGATATTTTGCGCCTCTTGCAACAGCACGCCCCAACTGATCGCGGGCGGCCTGATGCCCAGACCGAGGAAGGACAGCGAGGTCTCGTTGATGATCATGGCAGGGATCGCCAGCGAGGAGGTCGCGATAATATGGCTCAGGAAGGTCGGCACCATGTGCCGCATGATGATGCGGGCGCGCGAACAGCCCGCAAGCTCTGCCGCCAGCACAAAATCTTCCTCGCGCAAGGCCAGAAAATGCCCGCGCACCTCGCGCCCCAGCGTGGTCCAGCCGATCAGCGACAGGATGATGGTAATGGCAAAAAAGACCTGGATCGGCGTCCAGTCACGCGGCAAGGCCGCCGACAGCGCCAGCCAGACCGGAATGGTCGGCACCGATTGCAGCAATTCGATCAACCGCTGGATAAACTGGTCGATCCAGCCGCCGAAATAGCCCGAAATACCGCCCAGCACGATGCCGAGAATGACACTCAGCGTCACCGCCACCAGACCGATGGTCATGGAGGTCTGTGTGCCGTGCATGATGCGCGACCATTGGTCGCGGCCCAGCCGGTCCGATCCGACCAGGAAGATCCGCTGGCTCTGGTCCCTCGCCCCGATCAGGTGCAGGTTGCTTTTGAACAGGCCGAGAAATTTGTATTCGGTCCCCGCCACAAAAAATCCGATGCGGACCTTTTGCGAAGGATCGGTGCGCCATTCCATGCGCAACGTCACGGGATTGCGCTTGCCGACAATGGCCGGCACCCAAGGGTCCAACCGCCCCTCGTCGATAAAATTGACGCCCTGAACGGGAATGAAAGCCTGCCGCGCCTCGGTGAATTCGGGATCCTGGGTCGAGAAGAAATCGGGGCATAGCACAATGGCATACAGCGCGATCAGAATGGCCGCACTGGCCATGGCCAGATGGTGCTTGCGGAACCGCCACCAGACCAGCGTCCAGTTCGAGGCCACCGAAATGCGTTCTTCGACCAGCGACTCGGTCTCGACGATCGGCTCGATCGGGGTTTGATGCAGGGTGGTCATGCTACTGCCCCATCCGGATGCGCGGATCGAGAACCGCCAGCAAAATATCCGACAGCAAGGTACCGACAATTGTCAGGAAACAGTAGATCAGCAAAATCGCGCCGGCCAGATACATGTCCTGGTTGACCAGGGCACGCAGCAACAAGGGACCGATATTGGGCAGGTTCATCACGGTGGCGACAATCAGACTGCCCGAAAACAGTTGCGGCAGATACCAGCCGATGGTGCTGACCAGCGGATTGAAAGCGAGGCGTACGGGATAGCGCAACACAACCCGCCATTCCGACATGCCTTTGGCACGCGCCGTCATCACATAGGGCTTGTTCAATTCATCCAGCAGATTGGCCCGCATCACCCGCGTCAGACGCGCGGTGCCCGCAATGGCCAGCACGGTGGCCGGAAGCCAGACATGTTTCAACAGATCGACAAATTTGGCCCAGCTCCACGGCTGTCCGGCCATGTCGGCGGAAAACAGGCCTGTCACGCTCAGATCGAAATAGGAAAAGGCAACCCACATCAGCACCAGTGCCAGCATGAAATTGGGGGTAGCGACGCCGACATAATTGAACACGGTCAACACATAATCGAGCAGCGAGCGTTGATGGGTGGCCGAATAGATACCGGCCGGAATGGCAATCAGCCATGTCAGAATAAAGCTGAACACCGCAAGCGCCAGGGTCAGCCACAACTGCTCGCCGATCAATTCGATATTGGGCCGCTGGTATTCGAGCGATAGACCGAGATCGCCATGCAGCAGGGACACCATCCAGCGGTAATATTGCACGGGGATCGGCTGATCGAGGCCATATTGCTGGCGCAGGGCATCGAGCTGCTCCATGCTGACCGAGGAGCCGGATGACGCCAGCGTCGCGGCATAGGAGGTCAGAAAGTCACCGGGTGGTGCCTGCACAATCGCGAAAATCATGATCGAGAAGATCACCATCAACAGCGGCAACAGCATCAATCGTTGGATGATGAAACGGGCCATAAAATTCTCGTATCCCGGAAGGTGCTGCACGCGCTGTGAGGACCACAGCGCGTGCAGGAAGGGTGACAGGTTTAGCGGGTATAGTAGAACTGTTCGGGCCGCGCATTGCCCGGCGTGCGCAGCGGCCAGTCATTGCCAAGCTGCGCAGGAACGTTCTTCATCTTGTTGTTGACCACAACAACGCCCTGGATCATCGGAGTCAGGCCGACAATGCCGATTTCATAGATCTGATCCGCCCAGATTTTATAGAGTTCCTGGGCATCCTTGATCTGGCCTTCGGTGCCGACCGTGCGGGCATGGTCGATCAGCTCGATGATCTTCTTGATTTCGGGGGTCGGCTCCTGCCCTTCCTTGCCCTTGGTGTTGAACCATTGGCCATAGAGCGGGCCCAAGGTCAGGATCACCGAATTGCGGACGTCAACCTTGGCATTGCCCGTGAACGGGAAGGCCGTGGTGTCATCATTCCAGATTTCTGTCATCAGCTCGTTGGTATCGCGCATCTTGAAGTGCAAAGCACGTTCACGGATCTGCACGATGGTCTTGATACCGGCCTTTTCCCAATCCTTGGCGACCAGTTGCGCCACATCGGGCCAGGCGCCGAAGGCAGGCACAACCGAGATTTCGAGGGTCGCAGGCTTGCCGTTCGGCAGCAGGCGGATGCCCTGCGCGTCACGCTTGTTCAGGCCCAGATCATCGAGCATCTTGTTGGCTTTGGCGAGGTCATAGCCGGTATATTTCTTGGCATGTTCTTCGCCGGGGAAATAGGGATGCCAAGGGGCCGGCACGCCCTGACGGGCTTCACCGAGACCGAGGAACACCGATTCCTTGATCTGGTCACGGTTGACGGCATGGGACATCGCGATGCGGAAGTCCTTGGTGGCCATCAGCTTGCCCATTTCGGGATCGCCCTTAAAGGTCTGGTTGAACATCACCACCGCATCGGCACCGCCGAAGGTCGGCCAGGTGATGACCTTGTATTTTCCGGCCTTTTCCTGATCCTTGAACACCGGATAGTTGTTCATCTGGATATGGCGTTCCTGAATGTCGAAATCGCCGGCAATCGCCGCAAGATTCAGAGCCTGCGCATCGGCGAAATAGGTGAAGCGCACTTCATCCAGATAAGGCAGCTGGTTTCCGTCCTTGTCGACGCCGATATAGTAGGGATTACGGCGCAGGGTAAAGACGGGGTCGCTGACGCGGCTGGTGGGGATCCAGGCGGCCATGGAGGGACGCTCGGCATTTTCGGGCGGTGCGTTTCGCGAGGCAAACAGCTCTGTCCAGGTCTTGAAGCCTGCTGCAGCCACGGCTTTATCCAGCTCGTCCTTGTTGGCATAGGCGGCATGGAATTTTTTCAGGTAATGCGCGGGCAAAAACGCCGCATAGGTGCGGTCGCCGCCATCGGCAGCCACCAGAGCTGTCAGGAACATGGTCGCAGGCGCCTGGAAGCTGAATTTCACCGCCGTATCGCTGACCTTCTCAACCACAGCAGGCGTACCATCGGCATTTTTCATCCAGCCCGGCAGGGTCGGGGTCAGATCCTTGTTGAGCAGCACGTCCTTGTACCAGAACATGATGTCATCCGCCGTCATCGGCGCGCCATCGGACCAGCGGGCGCCCTTGCGCAAATTCACGGTCCATGACTTGAAATCGGCGGAGGGTTCGGCGCTCGAGGCGATCTTCGGTTCGATCTTGCCGCCGTCGGGCGAGAAGCGGAACAGCGAGTCAAACACCACGCGCACATAATTGTTGGCATCGGCCGGACCGAGGAACGCGCGGCGCCAGACGCCGCCATATTGGCCGACCGATTCCGTCACCGGAACCAGCAAAGGCTGTTCGGGCAAGCGGGCTTCGACTGCTGGCAATTTGCCTGCCTTGACCTGATCGGCCAGCGCAGGAGCTTCCTTGTATTTGGATTGCGCAAAGAGCGGGGATGCAAACCCCATCCCTGTCACCATCAAGCCGCCCATCAAAGCGGCAGTGATGAATGGTCTTTTCGTGATCATCGTCCTCGTCCTCCCGGGGTTATCCCTCAAGCCAGTTTCGGCATGATTGTCTCAAGCCGTCTGCCCTTTATTGATCGTTTTACACAATGATCCGCCCGGCCATGGGCCGGTGGGCACACTGTGTATCAAGACATCGACCTTTTCAGGCTTGTGACAAAACCGCAAGGCCGCATACATCTTAAGTCGAAGCATCAGCCATTTTGGCATTTTAATCAAGCGCAAGAATTGTCGGAAAAACAGCCCTGTCCTCTTTGCTTCAATACTTGATCTGTTCATGGCCCGGTCCAATATCGCCGCGATGACAATCAAGATTTGGAAGCATAGCCGCATGGACAAAAACGCACACAGACCGGCTATCGTTTTTGTCGATCCTCGGCCATGATGGCTACCAACAATAAGCATCGACAGGGAGGAACTATCGGTATGGCCGGGACAACCCACGGGCTGATCGCGATTACCGGAGCCTCCGGGCTGGTCGGCACGGGCCTGCGGCAGCAATTGCGCGAGCGCGGCTACCAGCTTGTGCTGCTTGACCGCAAACCCGTCACCGATTGCACCGACCGTGAAACCGCCGTGCTGGTCGATATTAACGATCAGGCGGCCGTGACCCGCCATCTGGCAGGCTGTCAAGCCGTCGTGCATCTGGCCTCCTGCACCACCGATGCGCCATGGCCCGAACAGGTCACATTGAGTGTGGAAGGCTCGATCAGCCTGTTTGAAGCCGCCCGTGCCGCCGGTGTGATGCGGGTGGTCTATGCCAGCTCGCATCATGTGGTGGGCTATCATCCGCGCAGCAGCGTGCTCGACGAGCGTGCCGTTCTGAAACCCGACAGCCGTTACGGGGTCGGCAAGGCATTCGGCGAAAGCATCGGGGCCATGATGGCCTATAAATACGACATGCGCGTGCTGGCGATCCGCATCGGCAATGTCAACACGAAGCCGATAGACCGGCGGCGGCTGGGCAACTGGATCAGCTGGCGCGATCTCGGCCAGCTTGTCAGCCTCGGCGTGACCCACCCGACCTTGCGCTTCGAGGTGGTCTACGGCATTTCGGATGCCACAGGCCGCGATTATGACAATCACGCCGCCTATGCGCTAGGCTATCGCCCGCAAGACCACTCCGAACCGTTCGAGAAGGAGGTGCTGGCGCAGGATCCGGTCCCCGCACAAGGCAGCGCACAGGCGTTTGCCCCTTCCGAACTGACCAAAGGCGGCGTCTTTTCGGACAATGAATTCACCGGCTCACCCGAGCGTCTCCTGCCCTGATCATCCCACAGAAAGCACTGTCATGAGCATTGCCCCCGATCCGATCATCCAGATTGAGCCGATTGTCCTGCGGATCCCGTTCGATGACGGCGGCAAAGGCCATGGCATCATGCCGACGCGCTGGAACGCGCTCGACATCATGATGCTGCGGGTGGAAACCGCCTCGGGACTGGTCGGATGGGGCGAAGGCTTCGGCTATCTGTGCCAGCATGTCACCGCGCGTGCCGTCAAAGACATGATCACCACCTTCGCCATGGGGCGCGACAGCCGCGATCCGGCCCAGCTCAACCGCGATGCGCAACTGGCCCTGCATCTGTTCGGGCGCTTCGGCATCACGATGTTTGCCATTTCGGCGCTCGACATTGCCTTGTGGGATATTGCCGCCAAACGCGAAGGCCTGTCGCTGAGCCGCCTGCTCGGCGGCCGCAAACGCGACAGGGTGCAGGCCTATGCCTCGCTGGTCCGCTATGGCACGCCGGAGTTGGTGGGACATTTCACCGACAAGGCCATCCGGCAGGGCTATACATCCATCAAACTGCACGAGGTCGAGGAGGCCTGCATCGCCGCCGCCCGCAGCGCGGCACCTGACGCAGACATCACCGTGGACGCCAATTGCCAGATCAGCATCGACAAGGCTCTGGCGATGGCGGATTTCCTGAAAGACCAGCGGATCGAATGGCTGGAAGAGCCGACATTTCCGCCCGAAGGCATCCATCACTGGCAGGCCCTGGCGGCACGCGGCATCAATATTGCCGCAGGCGAAAATGTCTCGACACTAGAGGGCTTTGCCACACTCATTCCATCGCTGGCCTATGTGCAGCCCAGCGTCACCAAAGTCGGTGGTATAACAGAATTCCTGCGGGTGGCAGACGCGATCAAGGCCAGCGGCAAACGCATGGCGGCCCATTCACCCTATTTCGGCCCGGGCTATTGGGCGTCGCTGCAACTGGCCGCGACACTGGAGAACTTCAATCTGTTCGAATATCTCTACGTCGATCAGGAGGCATGGTGCGGGTTGAACCCGCCCAAACCTGTCAACGGCTTTATCGCCATCCCGGACATGCCTGGACTGGGTTTCGAACCTGACCCATCCGTCGTCGAACAGTATCGGGTCGGGTAGGGGAGCAAGCCGGACGACAGGTTTGCTTCAAGCCCTGTTCAGCGTGACAGAGCTGTTTCGCGCACCCAGTCAAAACCACGGGCAACCAGGGCAACGACTGTGATCAGAACAACAAACATGGACTTATCCTTCGGTCTTGGATCTGCTTGGGGCTTGCGGACTATCGGTTCCCGCTGCCAATTGATGCAGTGCATATAAAATTATGCTGCATTGCATCGCAAGCCTGAATTGCCACGACCAGCCATGCGCTCAGCGCATGATCCAATTTCAAAATGCCTGAAGTAGGGCAAAAAAAGGGCATCGGAACCATCCGATGCCCAATAGTCATTCCTGAGTGCAGCTCAACCGGCTCAGCCCTGTTAAGCCAGATAGGCAATCGCGGCATCAACCCCGCCCGACGCATGCGGCACGCCATTGATCTTGAGCGCCATTTCGACCACCGACAGGGTGCCCAGAATCATCGGCTCGTTGAGATCGCCCATATGGCCGATGCGGAACACCTGACCCGACAAGCGGCTCAAGCCACCACCCAGCGAGACATTGAAGCGGTTCATCGCTGTCTTGCGGATGTCGTCGGCATTGAAGCCCTCCGGCATTCTGACAGCCGTCACGCTGTTGGAATAGCGCACCGGATCATCGGAGAACAGGCGCGGCCCCTGATTGCCGGACCAATGCTGGACCGCGCGGCGCACCGCTTCGCCCAGGCGGGCGTGACGGGCCACAACCTGATCCATCCCTTCCTCTTCCAGCAACAGCCGCAATGATTCCTTAAGACCGAAGAAGAACGAGGTCGGCACCGTGCCCAGGAAGCTCTTGTGCGGACGAGCCAGCATCACGGTCCAGTTAAAATAATGTTTCGGGCAGGTCGAGGCCTGATGGGCTTTCAGCCCCTTGTCCGAAATGGCGGTAAAGGACAAGCCGGTGGGCATCATCAGGCCCTTCTGGCTGCCGCCGACGGCACAATCGATGCCCCATTCATCCATGCGGAAATCGAGCGAGCCGAGCGAGGAGATCGTATCAGCCAGCAGCAGCGCCGGATGCTTGGCGGCATCCAGAATCGCCCGGACCCGTGGCAGATCCATGACCATGCCGGTCGAGGTTTCGTTATGGACGCAACCGACCGCCTTGATCACATGGCCGGTATCGGCTTCCAGCGCCGCCTTCAAACCCTCGTAATCGGCGCCCTTGTTCCATTCGGACGCCACAGTCTGCACGTCCAGACCGTGGGCGCGAGCCATTTCGCCCCATTTTTCGGAGAAATGGCCGGTTTCCACGATCAGGATCCGGTCGTTGGGAGAGAACAGATTGACGAGGCTGGCTTCCCACGCCGCATGGCCCGAACCGGCATAGAAGAACAGATGCTGGTTGGTTTTGATGACCTTCTTCAAACCGTCGAAACAATGGTTATAGAGCTCGATAAAATCGGCATCCATGAAATCAACGGTAAAATGGGCCTGGGCATGCAAGATGCTGTCGGGAATATTGGTCGGGCCGGGATTGGCAAAAAACAGCCGCCCGCGTGGTTTTTTCGTACTCGTCATTGTTTCGTTTCCGCCTGATGTCTGAAGATAAAGCGTGTTGACCGCCCTGCAGCAACAATCAACCGCTTTATCGGATCATGCAAGTGCTGTGATGGGATGAAGATTAACCGCGGCCGACCAGCGGCATCTTGCTGGCCATCACGGTGATGGTCTGCACATTGGCTTCCAGCGGCAGGCTGGCCATATAGACCACGGCACTGGCCACATGTTTGACATCCATCAACGGTTCGGGAGCCATGGTGCCATTGGCCTGCGGCACGCCGGTCTGCATCGATGCCGTCAATTCGGAGGCGGCATTGCCGATGTCGATCTGGCCGCAAGCAATGTCGTATTTGCGGCCATCGAGCGAGGTGGTTTTGGTGAGCCCGGTAATGGCGTGTTTGGTGGCCGTATAGGCAATCGAATTGGGGCGGGGGGCCTGCGAGGAGACCGAACCGTTATTGATGATGCGGCCGCCATGCGGGCTTTGCGTCTTCATCAGTTTGAACGCCTGCTGGGTGCAATAGAACGCTGCC
>Ga0114964_10001757_pt1 | contig 15680 bp, 9 predicted proteins | sample C_131016_MF_Meta_FD_92638 | JGI IMG/M metagenome (GOLD analysis project Ga0114964, IMG submission 92638) | Freshwater microbial communities from Lake Croche, Canada to study carbon cycling - C_131016_MF_MetaG | ecosystem: Environmental > Aquatic > Freshwater > Lake | place: Lake Croche, Canada... | reverse complement strand
TTATCATATTTGCTTCTTTAAACATGGTAGTTTCTTTTTACTATTATTTAAAAGTAGTAAAAGCCATTTTCATGGAGGAGAACGAAGCCCCTATTCAAAAATTAAGCATTCCTAAAATAACACAGCTAGCCATGTTTATCTGTATCGCAGGTATTATTATTACAGGTTTAGCAAGTTTGGTCTACGATTATATTTACTCATTAAGTATTGGTATTTAAATAAAGTATTATGGCAATTAATAAGAACCACGAATTTGAAGACTTAGGTACAAGCAAATGTGCCATTGTAGAAAAAAATGCAAGTGCTGAGCGTGTACATTTTTTAAAAACTTTATTAGAATTAAATAAATACGAAGTGGTGATAGTGGATAGCCCTGCTCCAAAAGCAGCTCCTGCTGCACCGGTCACAGCACCAGTGGAAGGTGAAGCGCCTGCAGCACCAGCTACTCCAATAGCTCCTCCCGTACCTACAACTTTTACAATAGGTGTAACCGATTTATGTTTTAACGCAACCAATGCCATTTTTGGCCGTCAGTTAAAAACGACAGGTGGTCATATTGTATCACTTGCTTATTGGCAAGAAAAAGAGTCGGTATCTAACGACGAACTGCCTTATTTTGACAATATCAAATAAACTGGATTACTCTGGCTTCCAAATTTGATTGATCTGCGCTTCTTTGAAACCTTGATTGGTTGGATGTAATTTCCAGATTTCAAGTTTCTTTAAAGTAATTGGCGTACCAACAGTAAAAGCACTAAGATTATTTTTATTTCGGTAATCTGCATAAGAGGCAACCAATGCTTGTCTTTCATTCACAAAAACTTCCACCAGATACTTATCTATAAAAATACGTAAATCAATATCCTCCCCTGGAGGTAGGTCGGCAATAGAAAAAGGAGCTTCTGTATTACCTAAACGAATCGTACCAGTTTCTGGTCGAAATAAAATAGGTATTCCTCCGCCTTTCCCGTCAGAGAAGAGTGTAAATCCAAAGATTTTTCTATCCGCTTGATTGCGTGCTATCTTGATATGAATTTCAAGTGCATCGCTGTTTAAAGTCCCAATTTTTGTACCAACAGGTGCACGTGTAGGTAAAACCTCAGTACTTAGTTCAGTAATTTTAATATCGTCATCACTTATAGGATTATAGCGTAGTGATTCTAATTCATGCAATGGCTTAATATGTAATATTCTGTCTTTAGGTAAACTTAATTCTCTTGGAAGCGATTGTATCGTTCTACCATCCATTTTTCCATCAGGTGTGCCAATGGTGGCTAGCCATGCCCACATCACACGTCTTCCATCAGGCGTAAGCAAACTTTCTGGAGCAAAGAAATCAACACGCCAAGCTGGTCTGCCAAAAAAACTTTGGTCATCTCTGCGAAAGTTCATGCGTCCATGTTTTTGAGGAACAAACTGTTCTGCTTTAGCATCCCAATCCCCAATATAATAGCGGCATCCGAGTGGATGACTAATACAAAGTAGCATCCATTTATCCCCTATTTTGAAAAAATTAGGGCAGGAGATGTCCTCGCCAAATGCAACATCAGACATATTGTGACTTAAAAAATCGCCCACGATTGTCCACTTTTTTAAGTCTTTGGATTTCATTAAGGGATTATTTTCACCACCAGAAATAGCATAATAAGTATCCCCAATAAGAAAGCAATCAGGATCCCAATGATTGATTTTGGCCTCTGTGCCATCCACATTAAAAACCTCAATTGGGTAGGGTTTTTCCCAAGCACTGAGTTTGTTATCTTTTGCAATAGCTATTTGATTTCTATTCGATCCTTGACCATGATAGATGGCTGCTGGTTTACCTTCTTTAGTAATGAAACCTGTTCCGCTAAACATGCCATGACCAGTAAAGGTAGGTTGCAATGTGGTGGGTTGCCATGTCCAGTGCAACATATCCGGACTAGTTACATGCACAAAGGAGAAAGCTGTTTTTTCTTTCAAGGTATGTGCCAAAATATAATGAAGATGATACACCCCATCTAAATAAAATGCAGCATTAGGATCCCCAGGAAGACTACTACCGCCAGGATGCATGAGATGATAATTTAGTACCATACTATCTGCAGGTTCAATTTTGTCTTTAGGAGTGGATTCAGTTTTAGCTAAATCTTGACCATTTAAAAAGTTAGGTAAATACAATAAGCAAACTAGAAGTGAAGTAAATAAATTTTTCATTTGTATATTTTTATTTTAAAAATTTTTAAAGTTCAAGGTTAAAATACATGATCACTACATCCTGATTATTTATTCGTAGATGCTTTTCATTTGCCAAGCATCTAACGATTTTAATAGAGCTTCTTGACCCTGCGATCTGATGGATACCCCCGTGCTATTACTGAGGCCTGGATATATTCGCATTGCCACGCATTGTTGACCATTTACAAAAACTTCAACCACACTTTTATCAATAAATACGCGTAGTTTAACTGTTTCTCCTTTAGCTAAAAAAAATGGTGCAGTTTCTGGAGCACGTAATAAAACATCAGGTAGAATGGAAGAGTAAGACGACTCAATAGATACTAAACTAGCACGTCCTTTATTTACTGCCCCAATTAATGCTCCATATTCTCTTCCTTTAGAAAAACCCTTATCCTTGTATAATATAATTCTTGTATACTCCTCTTTATTTGGGGAACGCAATATATTCAATTCAACTAATTCAGAATTTTTAAAATCTATTTCTGCAGAAATTTCCATGGAATTGCCTGCAATACCCTTTAGCATAATTTCCTGATTTGCAGGAATACTCAAAGCTTCAATATGTTGAGCATTATAATGAAGCGATTCTATATCTCCTGCTGGTTCTTGACCTAATTCATCATTCGGCAACAATGTTAAACGACGAGGTAGGGTCATAATTTGGTTCCAACCTTCTGTAGGCTTACCTGGATTCATGTTAAATATAATCATTACACCTCCTTTTCCATCTGGTGTTGCTGAGGGTGCATGAACGCCCGATGGATTTACTGCACCATGGTTGTATTTCCCACCTGAGGTTGCATTAAACATGTCATTTTTTTTATCATAATCGCCTAACAAATATTGACCACCACTCATGTGGCTAAAAAAATTTAAAATATATTTATTACCGATTGGCCAAAAATAAGGACAAGCGCCATCATCGCCGATTAAAGTAAATCTATCATCTTTCACAAACTCATGTAGGTATTCCCAATGCTCCAAATCTTTGGACCTAAATAGAAAATTAGCCCGTACATTTTTATTACCTGGTCCAGTAGCTGTTCTACCTGCAGAAGCTGAATAGTAAATACTATCTTTCTTCCAAATAGATGGATCAAATACGGTATATGGCAATGGGAACCCGTTTGAACTTTGAAGTGGAATAACTGCTTTACCACTTACTTTTTCCCAATTTAATAATAGTGGATCGCTTGATGTTGCTACCATATTACCAACAGTAGTACCATGATACATTGCAATAACTCTATTATCTTCAACTAGCGTTGATCCTGAAAAAACTGCTCTTTCTGGGCCTGGGTAAATTGCATAGGGAAGGTCTCTCCAGTGAATTAAATCTTTACTGATTGCATGTCCCCAATGTTGGCGTGTATCTTCTGGGGGATAGGCTTGATAAAATAAGTGCCAATTACCTTGCCAAAAAGAAAGTCCATTAGGATCATTAAGTGTCCCTTCTGGATTTACGTAATGATAGATTGGTCGATATTTATCTACTGATAATTTTTTACGCGATTCAATCAGTCTTAACATCAATGGATTTGATTTTAATTCTTCTTCCTGCTGAGCTAATGTAGTACTGAAAATATATTTTGGTACTTTAGAAGTATTGTCAACAGCATTTGCTTGTCCTATACTTGATTGACTACATAATAGTATCAATAAAAATGTAACAATACTAAAGACTACTGAATTTTTCATGTTTATGTTTTTATTTAAAATTTAGATTAAGGTTCATTTTTAAAATGATTTATCACTTCATCCCAATTATTTAACCTTAAATGATGTTTGATATTAAGATTATGAGAAGCTGTAAATAAAATAGCTTTTCCTTTAAAAACATCTAAATTTTTACAGTGGTCATCTATAAGATAGTCGGCTTGAATGACACTCTTATCTCCACAAAAAATGATATTTTTCCAAGATATAAATGGAAAATTTACGGAGAGCCAATTCTTTTTTTCCAACAGCGACAAAGGAAATTCCATGGCAGCAGAAACAATATAAATTTTATATTTAGTAGCTAGATTTAATAGTCCATTTACCGCTCCATGAACAATTGGCGCTGTACTAAAAATTCCAGGCGTAAATAAGAATTTACGAAAAGCCTCCTTCTTGGGAAATATTTCCTCTTCGGGTATCCCAGCTATGTTTTTTTTCAAAATTTTTACATTATACTCTTTCTCATACCATGCAATTGAATGGGATTCAATATCCGCTAAGACATTGTCCATATCCACCGCAATCGATTTGATCATGTAGTATACTATTTATTAATAAATGCAGATCGAATTTCATTTTGGTACTACCCAAGATGATTTAAGGTTATGAATGGTGATTGAATTAAGTTTTGTAGCCACTGTTGCATTGATTGAAATGGTATTGTTATTTAATTCAGGAACAGCATAAAAAGTAGCTACTACCAAACCGTCATTGGCAAAGAATTCTATAGAAGATCTATCCAATAATACACGTAACTTAACTTTTCCCTTGATTAAATGAGCTGGGAAACTATTTTTTCCAAAAAAGAACATTTCCTTAGTTTTATTGTAGGAGATATCCAAACCCCTAAGATTGATATTGATATCCTCCTTTGGCTCGAATTCAATGCTCATGTCAATTAAGTTGGCTTTAATAGCAGCTAATTTAGTGTTCACCTCTTTTGTTGAAACGTTCACTAATTGATGCGTGGCAGTATATAGATTTTCAATTTCTTTAACAGGCCATCTGAAAAGCCTTAGCCCTTCAGGGGTAGTTTTTAATTCCATGGAAGAAGGAAAGGACATTTGCTGATTAAAGGGCATGCCAGCTTTCTCAAAAATGCTATTGTCCCCTTGATTCATCCATCCTATATTCACTGTTCTTCCATCTGGACTATTGTTGAAGGTTTGTGAAGCATAAAAATTGGTACCATAATCCCCCTTATGATAAACTTTATCAGAAATAAAGCTTTTACCATCAAATTCGCCAATTTCATATTCGAAACTGGCATCATAAATTAGCCATTTTTTATTTTTAATATTCCCATCTACCTTAAGTTGTACGAAATCCATACACTCAAATACCCATTCTCTATCAAGATCACTTGCCACTTCCCAATTGGTCAAATTCTTTGAAGTAAAGAAACGCACTTTACCAAGTGAAAAGGCGGAGGTATCGTTCCTTTTACCCCAAGGAGCACTTCCTTGTTTAACCCATAAAACTAAAACCCATTTTTTACTTTCTTTATGCCAGAATATTTTAGGATCACGTTCTCCTTTATCAAAACCTTGATTAGGTATCAGTGCCTTCCCCTCATTAAGCAAGGTAAAACTGCGTCCTTTATCTGTGCTATAAGCAGCTGCTTGATAAAATGGCTCTTTGGCAAAGGTAAAAACAGCAATCAGTGTTTTTGTATTCCCCTTTTGTTTTCCAAGGGTATTATGATCATCAACTATAGCAGTTCCTGAAAAAATAGTACCGCCACCATAAGGTAAAATGGCATGTTTTAATTGCTTCCAATGTACCATATCAGGACTCACTGCATGCCCCCAAGTCATATTGCCCCACTTGGTACTTTTTGGATTGTGTTGAAAAAATAGATGGTATTCTCCTTCATACCAAACCATTCCATTTGGATCATTGAACCAGTTTTTTAATGAGGTAAAATGAAATTGAGGTCGAAGTATTTGATTGTAATCAACATCTTTATAAGAATCAAAAGTTTGCATCTCTTGATCTTGGATGTTCTTAGTAGCATCTTGAGCAAGTAAATTTTTATTCCATACTATTAATAGTAGAAATGCAAAGTAAAATATATATTTTTTCATACAAATGTTTTAATTATTTTAAAAAAATATGGGGGCTAAAAACCGCCCCCATATCATGCTCAACTAAACTTAAAATATAACAATAAAAATACCAAGAAATATTTACCTATTAATACCCAGGGTTTTGTTTGTACAAACCATTGGTGAAAATAATTTCAGATTGAGGTATGGGCAGATATTCATCTCTACCCGCTGTAAATTTCGCAGTGATTAAGAATGTTCTTCTAGTTTTTTCAATTGAAATGTAATTATTTAAGGTAGCCTCTGCCTTTCCCCATCTTACTAAATCAAAAAAACGAGCGCCTTCAGTTGCAAATTCCAATCTTCTTTCCCATTGCAATGCAGTTCTTGCATAATCTTGCGTCCAACCTGCACTTGTATATTCCTTTACATTATAATTAGATGGAAAACTACCATCTAATTTTTTCAACCTACCAGTGCTTGCGGCAGCGCGCGCCCTAATTTGATTAATGATGGGCATGGCCTTGTCTTGTTGACCAAGCTCAATATAAGCTTCTGCTTGCATCAATAAAACATCATCAAATCTGAGGATGTCATAATTGCTAGCGGTGCCCATGAATGGTCCTAACTTAAAATAAGAAGCGCTCGTGGCTAATTGTTGCTTGCGCATGGTATGAAAATTACCATAAACACCAGGATCACGCACCCAAGATTTAGAATAGGGTCTTGTATTGTCATATTTGTATGGATGACCGTCGATGGCCACTGTATGATCAATACGCACATCTACAGTAGTAGTAACTAAATCTGCGATACTATTATTAAAAGTAGTAAAATTAGGTAAGCCATTAGCATCTGTAGTAAAAGCATTCACTAAGTTTTGACTACTTGCATGGAATCCGCAACAACCATATTGTGGTGCTCCATGCGGGTAATTCAAACCATCTTCAAAACTTAATCTTCCAGCAGTAGTACCATCATTAATGGTAAATTGAATGGCAAATACAGATTCAGGTCCATTTTCAGTTTCTGGTATAAAATTATCTGCAATATCCTTACTTAATGAATAGTTGCCAGAGGCAATCACTGACTGAGTTAAGTCAACCACTTCTTGCATTCTGGTTTTATTAATGCTTACTACTTTGTGATTATCGTCTTGCTCATAAGCTTGGTATAATCTTAATTTAGCTAAATAGGCCTGTGCTGCATATTTATTAGCTCGTCCTAAATTTGCTTGATTCGCTGGTAAATTTTCAATCGCGAATTGAAAATCAGCAGCAATTTTATTCCAGGCATCTTCATTTTTTAAGACATTAGACACTTTTAAAATGTCTTCTGCAGTAGCTGTTTCGTCAAAAATTGGAATATTTTTATATAATAACTTCAAAGTCATATAACTATGGGCTCTTAAAAATTTCAATTCTGCGATACGAATTTTCTTATTTGGAAACTCAGCATCAGTTAAAGTATTTACCGCACGTAGTGCTACATTGGCTCTTGAAATTGATTTGTATACATTGGTCCAAGTTCTTGATACAAAGGCACCCATGGAAGGTGTAACTAAATTATAATGCTCCATCGCATCAATTTCTCCAACGTCACCTGTTCCACCACCCCCTTTGTAGGCATCGTCTGAACGAACACTTCCATAGGCCCAGTTACTATAGATAGGGCCAATCATATCGCCATTTCCAATAGCTGAATAAGCTGAGGTAACAAGGCCTTCAATGGCAATAGGTGATTTTAGATCCGAAGAGGATAATACGCCAGTTGGAGTATATTCCAACACTTTCGAACATGAACTGAATATTAATAGTCCAGAGGTTATAAAAGTAATTAATAATTTATTTTTCATTTTTTATAATTTTATTTTCGTTAAAATGATGCATTAATTCCAATGGAGAAAGTTTTTGGAACTGGTATAGGATAGATATCAATTCTTTCTGGATCTGGGCCTAAAAAGTTCTTATTCTTCATCCAGAATAAATTTTCTGCCATTGCAAAAATGCGTAATCTTGAAAATACTGATTTTGGAATGATACTATATCCTATCTGAACATTTCTTAATTTGAAATAGGAAGAATTCACCATGAAATAATCAGAAGTACGGCCTTCATTGTTATTGTCCTTAAGGGTGGCTGCAGGTGTAGTAGATTTTGTATTTTGCGGACTCCAAGCATTTAATATACCTGGTCCTACGTTTTCTCTACTTCTCATTATATTATTAAATGAGGTGTAAGCGTCATAGCCAGTTCTTCCGCTAACTCCTGATCCAAAAATAGATAAATCTAATTTCTTATAATTTAAATCTATTCTCATTCCGTATTCTAATGAAGGAAGTGTAGTTCCAATCCATGTTCTGTCTAAATCATTGATGACGCCATCCTTATTAATATCAACATAGCGAATTCTTCCAGGCCCAGCACCGATTTGCTTAGCGGCAGCATCTACTTCAGATTGTGATTGGAAAAGACCATTGGTCTTATAACCAAAAATATCAAATTGAGAATGTCCGATAATGGTACTTACTAAATTACCAGCATAAGCAGGGCGTACATTTTCTGGTAATTCTGTGATTTGATCTCTAAAATGTGCAAAGTTTAAAGTTACATTGTAATTAAAATCACCCTTTTTCTGTGGATTGTAGCTTACAATAAATTCCCAACCTTTATTTGATTTAGATGCACCATTTACCGCTTTAGATTGTCCTTCACCTAATGCTGAGGCTACTGGTGGCGTAATTAAGATACCTGTGGTATTTCTAGAAAAATAATCAAAAGATCCAGAAATTTTATTATTTAAAATAGAGAAATCGAATCCTGTATTTACTTCCTCTGTTGTTTCCCATTTAAGGCCAATATTTTCAGCCTGTGTTTGTACAAAACCAGAAGGCAGTGATCCAGTATTTGCACCAGACAAAGAATAAGCAGTTCCAATATTCATATATTGTTCCCAGAAACCGCCAATCAATTGAGCCTGGGTCGTTCCATATCTAGTTCCAAACAAGCCAAAACGTGCTACATCACCAATTTGTTGATTACCTACTCGGCCTACACCTGCTCTTAGTTTTAATTCTGAGAAGAAATTATTATCCTTCATGAAATTTTCCTTATCTATCCTCCAGCCAATTGAAGCTGCTGGGAAAATACCATATTGATTTTCAGTACCAAAACGAGATGAACCATCACGACGTACTGTTGCAGCTAATAAATATTTATCTGAGAAACTATAATCAACGCGACCAAATTGTGAAAATAGGCTGTTTCCAGTTGATCCACCTGATAAACTAGTGTTTCCTGTTCCCGCATTTAAAGTGAAATAGTCTTGAGTTTGAATCGCATATCCTTCTTTTTTAGAAGTTTGGAAATCAAGATTAGATTTAATTAATTCAGTACCTAATAAAAACTTAAACTTATGTGCATTCTTGAAGGTGTAATTATACCTTAAAGTATTTGAAAAAGTAGTACTTAAATAATGATTTTGATCATAAGTCAAACTATTGGTGGTTCTATTCAAAGCACCTTCTTCAAAAGTTGGTGCAATCACCTTACTTAAATAGTTTGAATTGTCCGCACCAAAATTAGATTTGAAAAACAAATTTTTGATGGGCTGAATTTCAAGATAAACATTACCAAAAGTATTTAAACGATTTGCATTATTCCACTTGGCAATATCTTGCATATGCAATGGGTTGTTTCTGTCTGAATAGCCTGCGCCTAGTTCACCTGCATAGGTTTTGCCATCTGTTTGATAGACGGGTATGGTGGGTGCTAAAGAAACGGCTAACCCGGTGGTAGGAGAACCGCCTAAATCATTTGTTTGAAGTAATTCATCAGAATTAGACATACGAAAATTCACACCATATATTACTTTGTCATTGAATGAGCGTGTCACAGCATTTATACTTCCACTGGTGCGTTCGTAACCAGTATACATCATCATACCAGAGTTTTTAATATGACTAAAGTTTACTTCTAAAGATGAATTCTTATTGCCTACAGAGGCTGTTAAACTATTATTTGTTACAATTCCTGTTTTATACATCACGTCCTGCCAATCAGTATTTCCTGCAGGTGTTTTTGTATCCCCTCCAACATAGGGTTGTAAACTAACGCCATTCAATACTGGGTTACTAAAACTATTATTCCAATCAAACTTGTAGATTTCTCCATAACCAGCAGCAGGATCTTGATTGTCATTCACAGAAGCTCTCCATAAAGCCTTTCCTCTATCTAAAGAGCTGAGCATATTGTAACGCTCTGCTTTTTCTGATTGAGTGGAAGTACTATTGTTAAATTGAAACTCCACTTTCCCATTGGTATTACCACCATTTTTTGTAGTTACAATGATTACACCATTGGAGGCTCTTGCCCCATATATTGATTCGGCAGAGGCATCTTTCAAGACTTGAACATTTGCAATATTAGCGGGATTCAAACTTTGAAATATTTCAGGTCTTGTTGTTGGTATACCATCAATAACATAAAGTGGATCATTATTGCCTAGGGTATTCGCTCCTCGAATTAAAATTCGTTTTGTACCTCCATTAGGAGAACCGTCCTTTTCAATATATAAGCCAGCTACACGGCCTTGTAATGCTTGCATGGTATTACCAGAAGTATTATTTTTAACTGCAGCCACATCAACTACTGCAATGGCACCAGTCAAGTCTTGTTTTCTTTGTGAGGTATATCCCACCACAACAACTTCATCTATCTCTTTCAGTTCAGAAAGTGATACATTAATTTGACTCTTCCCTTCCACTGAGATTGTTTGAGGGGAATAACCGACATAACTTACAACAATGGCTTTTGCTTTCACTGGAATAGAAAGATTGAACTTACCATCAGCAGTTGTAGATGTACCATTGGTTGTACCTTGCAGCACAACACTTGCTCCCACCAAAGGCTTATTGGTGGCCGCGTCTGTTACAGTCCCTGTAAACTGTTTTTGTGCATGCGCATATTGTAAAGAAGCAATCATTACAATAATAAAAAATAGTAGCTTTTTTTTCATGTTTTTTATTTTTTTATTTGAAATTTTTAAATATTATTCTTAACAAATTTTGATTCTAAATCTTCTAATGAAATACCTTTTGTTTCAGGCACCCTATTGACCACCCATATAAACTGAAAAATCATCATGATTGAAAAAAAACAAAATATAAACCAAGGATTATCATTAAATAGGCCATCCTTTTTATCAAAAAAGAAGGGTGTAAATAAAGTGATTAAGGCGGCACATCCCCAATGGATACTGGCCCCAAAAGATTGTCCAGTGGCCCTTAGTGAATTAGGGAATATTTCAGCAATGAAAACCCAGATAACGGTACCTTGCCCAATGGAATGAGAAGCGATAAATAATAGCAAAAAGAACAATAAAAGGTTGGAGTTAAGATTTCCATAAAAACAACCAGCTATCATTGTTAAACTTATGATATATCCAATTGAACCAATTAATAATAATTTTTTACGACCAATTTTATCAATTAAATAAAGACCGAGTAATGTAAAAGCTAAAATGTCACAGCCTAATAAAACTGAATTAAATAGGGAATCCTTTGAGCTCATTCCTATTCTAGAAAATATTTCAGGAGCATAATATAAAACAAAATTTATGCCTGAAAACTGGTTAAAGAAAGCAATAAAAAATGCTAGCCATATAATTTTTGTATTTGGTTTAGTAAAAAATTTATTGGTTTTACTAACCAATTGATTTTTTTCATTTGCTTTTACAATTAAATCAATTTCGTTATTAATATTGGCTATACCCATTCTGATAAGAATGTTTTTTGCTGCTATAAAATCATTTTTCTTAGTAATTAGCCAACGAGGACTTTCTGGTATTCCTATAATTAGGAAAATAAAAGCTATAGAGGGTAAAAACATGATACCAAGCATCCAACGCCAATCATTTGCACCATCAAAACCATCAAAAGCATAATTAGATAAATAAGCAATTAATATTCCAAATACAATATTGAACTGATACAGAGCAACTAATTTTCCTCTTTGACTGGCTGTAGAAATTTCAGATATATATATTGGTGCAGCTACTGTAGAAGCACCAATGCCAATTCCTCCTATAAACCTACAAAATGAAAATGTGTAGGGATCATTCGCTATGGCTGATCCAATGGCAGAGAAAGCAAATAATATACCAATCCAAAATAGTGTCTTTTTTCTTCCTAGTTTATCAGCCGGGTAGCCACCAAAAATAGATCCAAGTAATGTTCCCCACAAAGCCATCGACATAATAAAAAACCCATGAAAAAAAGGTGTGGTATGCCATAAAGATTTCAGAGGCAAATTGGCTCCAGATATTACTACAGTATCAAATCCAAAAATGAATCCAGCAAGTCCTGCGACTAGTGACCAACGAAAAATTACATTTTTAGACATTATACATCTTGTTTAATAATACTCAATCTAAAAAGGTTTAAACGAGGGGATATTAAATTTTAATCTTAATTAATGCGAATTTGTATCATATTGTATAAGTTATTGATATTTAATATTATATGTTAAATATCGATTCTGTATCAAGTATAATTAATTAGGTTCTGTACCAGTAATTTCAAAAATTGTATTTAGAACTTAACCTTATGCAGTTATTAGCTTATTAACATGAATGAAGGATTGTATTTAGTGTATTAGAATAATTGATTTATAAAAAAAATAAACTTAAAACAGACTATTAATTGAGAAACATTAATGAAAGTGTAATTAAACTGTTCTTAGTCAACGCATTAGAAAATAAAATTCATTTAAACTAAATATCATATAGATGTATTTATTATCTGATTCATGAATAAAAACGATATATTACATAAATCTAAATTAAACTATTGCTTAATTATTTCAAATTCAGAATTTATTTACTAGTCACTATAATCCTATTGAGTAGTATAGGTTGTATGTCCAATAAAAAAGAAAAATCTGTAAAAAAATATACTATTGGTTTTGCACAATTAGCCACTGACAATGAATGGAGGAAAGAGATGATTGAAGAAATGCAAATTGAACTCTTAAATTATGATAATGTCGAATTTATAATCAAGGATGCTAATGGCAATAGTACTGTCCAAATAAATCAGATTCAGGAATTTATAAACAATAAGATTGACCTATTGATCGTAAGTCCATATGAAAGTGACCCTCTTAAGGCAATTATTGAAAAAGCATACGACTCACTCATTCCTGTAATTATCTTAGATCGAAAAATTAATTCACAAAAATACGCTGCCTTTATTGGTGCCTCAAATACAGAAATAGGCCAGATTGCCGGAAAATATGTTACAGATATATTAAAAGGAAAGGGCAATGTTATGGAATTAAAGGGGTTAAACACAGCTTCCCCATTTATAGAACGAGGTAATGGATTTGAAATATATCTAGCAAAAAATAAAGGAATAAATTTAATCTCAAAATTAAACTTTGAAACTAAAAATATAAATCAAGAAATTTCATTGGCATTAAGTCATAATAATATAGATATCGTATTTGCCCATTCCGATTTTATGGCAAAATATATAAATAATATAATACAGCGTAGTAAAATACAAAAGAAAATAAAAATTATAGGCGTTGATGGCCTGATGGAAAAGGGCATGGGATTGGATATGGTAATTAATAAACAAGTGATGGCTACTATTTTGTATCCAACTGGGGGTAAACAATCTATAGAAGTAGCTATGAATATTTTAAGACATAAAAGTTATGAAAAAGAAACTAATTTAGAAACCATAATTATTGATTCTACCAATGTAGATTATTTTAAAAAAATAAGAATAAAGTCAAATCAACAAAAATTAAATAGGTTAGAATTAAATAATAAAATAGTAGAACAAAATAGAATTAGCAATACCCAAAAATCAACTATTTTATTATTTTATATAATTTTAACTATAGCCGCAATTTTAATTTGTACTTTATTCTATTTATTGAATATAAATAGGAAAATGGACACAAAATTGAAAATAAAAAAAGAGAAAATTATTGAACAAAAAAATAACTTATTAGAATTAAGTGATAAACTTAATGAAGCCAATAATGCGAAGTTTATCTATTTTACAAAATTTACACATGAGCTACGAACACCACTCACATTGATTTTGGCTCCTTTAGAAGATGTAATCAATTCAAAACGATTGCATTTTACTTTAAAAGAAAATTTAGAGCTTTGTTATAGAAATGCCAAACTTATGGATCAAATTATTGATCAAATAATGGATTTTAGAAAAATAGAGGCAGGTAAAATGAAATTAAATATCTCAAAAAATAATTTAGGATATTTTATTAACTCAATGGTGAATGATTTCAAAGAAAATGCAAAGAATAAACACATATCAATAAATTTTAATAACAAAGCAGATAAGCTAGATTTGTATTTTGATACAAAAAAAATGGGTATGGTTGTTTATAATTTAATTTCAAACGCAATTAAATTTACAAAAGAAAATGGAACAATAAATATATCAATTGAAACAGATGAGATTAACTCTTTGGCAATTATAAAAGTAGAAGACAATGGATCAGGTATGACTAAAATTGAGACTGAAAATATTTTTGAACTGTTTTATCAGGGTAATAGTGTAAATTTTAAAGGCTCCGGCCTTGGATTATCATTGACCAAAGAACTTATTGGATTACACAAGGGGATTATTCAGGTAACTAGTACAAAGGATATAGGAACTTGTTTTAAAATTTCAATATCGCTTATCGATAATAGACGACTTCTAGAGGAGCATAATTTAGAAAAAATTACCGATAATATAAATTATACTTATGAAATAGATAAGCCCTCCCAAGACTTTTTAAAAGAAAATACTGATAAAATAATCAATAACGAAATAGATTATGACGAAAATAACTATTTAAATACCAATGAAATTCCGACAATACTAATTATTGAAGACAATGAAGACATCAAAACTTATTTAAAAAATAAATTTGCAGCTGAATTTGAAATACATACATCTAATGATGGTCATTCAGGAATTAATAAGGCATTAGATATTATTCCAGATATTATCATCACCGATATCATGATGCCAAATGAGAATGGATTTAAAGTAACCGAAGTTTTAAAAAACGATTTAAGAACTTCTCATATTCCAATTATTATCTTAACATCCAAAACTTCTGTACAAGATCAAATTGAAGGAATGAAAGCAAAGGCCGATGCATTTATTTCAAAGCCATTTCATATTGAATATCTAGAAGAAACGATTAAGAACTTATTGAATAACCGTATCATATTGAGAGACCATTATACCAACTCCTTACCACTAGAGACTAGATCAAACACTTTAAATAAATTAGATAGAAAATTTATAAATGCTTTCACTACAATCATTGAAAATCATATCTCTGATAGTAATTTATCCATTGAAATGATATTAGATGAACTAAAAATATCTAGGGTCCAATTATATAGAAAAGTAAAAGCCTTAATTGGATATAATGTAAATGATTACCTTCTTTCGGTAAGAATTCAGAAGGCAAAGTTTTTATTAACCGATAATAATTTTTCAATTTCTGAAATAGCCTATAAAGTAGGATTTACTTCTCAATCCTATTTTTCTACTGTCTTTAAATCAAAAGTTTCTGTTACACCTTCTGAATACAGAGAAGAAAGGATTTCTAAATAAAAAAGTCCTCTAGTATTTAGAGTTTTTGTAGCCTCGCCAAG
>Ga0114964_10001749_pt1 | contig 15723 bp, 14 predicted proteins | sample C_131016_MF_Meta_FD_92638 | JGI IMG/M metagenome (GOLD analysis project Ga0114964, IMG submission 92638) | Freshwater microbial communities from Lake Croche, Canada to study carbon cycling - C_131016_MF_MetaG | ecosystem: Environmental > Aquatic > Freshwater > Lake | place: Lake Croche, Canada... | reverse complement strand
GTGACCAGTCCGAGGAGGATCTTGAGCGTGGTGCTCTTGCCGGATCCGTTCGGCCCGAGGAGTCCGTAGACATGCCCCGCCGGGATATCGAGCGAGAGGCCGCGGAGCGCGGTGACCTGACGGCGGCGGAGATGGACGGGGAAGACCTTCTTCAGGTCGCGGATCCTGACTGCGGGAATGTCGGCCGGGTTCTCCATGTCAGTCGGTGATCCGGAATCCCTTCAGACCAGTCTCGGGTGTGGCCGGTGTCACGTTCTCATGCTCGATGTGTCCCGCAAGATGGCTCTCGCGGATCCCTTGGAGAAACTCCTCCAACTCCGCGGCATCGCCCGAGGCCAGCACCTCGACGCGTCCGTCGGGGAGATTCTTCACCCAGCCGGTGACCTCGTATCCCTTGGCGAGTGAGAGGATGGAGGCGCGGAATCCGACACCCTGGACCTTTCCCACGTAGAGCGCGCTGATCGTCATCATCGCCGCAATGGGTCAACCGCGGATCTGTCCCGCTCCGCGGATCTGGTACTTGTAACTCGTGAGCTCCTCGAGGGCCATGGGGCCGCGGGCGTGGAGTTTGTCGGTGCTGATGCCGATCTCGCATCCGAAGCCGAATTCCCCGCCGTCGGTGAAGCGCGTCGAGGCGTTCCAGTAGACGGTGGCGCTGTCGACCTGCTGGAGGAAAAGCTCCGCCGTTGCCGCGTCGGCGGTAATAATCGCGTCGCTGTGATGGGATCCGTGACTCTCGATGTGGGAGATGGCCTCCTCGACGGAGCCGACCACCTTGACGGCCAGGACCAAGGCAAGGAACTCGGTCCGGAAATCCTCTTCGCCGGCCTTCTTGATCAGGGGGTTGGCCCGGAGGGTCTCGGGCAGGAGGGAGAGGGACTGCTCGTCGCAGCGGAGTTCCACGCCGTGATCCAGAAGCGCCTTCGCGTGATCGGCGAGGAAGCGCGCCGCGATCCCGCGGTGCAGGAGCAGTGTCTCGGCGGCATTGCAGACGCCGGGGCGCTGGCACTTTGCATTCACGATGATGTCGCGGGCCATCGCCAGATCGGCCGCCCTGTCGACATAGACCGCGCAGATGCCGTCGTAGTGCTTGATGACGGGCATGCGGGCGTGTTTCACCACGGTCTCGATGAGTCCCTTGCCGCCGCGGGGCACGATGCAGTCGAGATAGGCATCCATCTCGCAGAGAATCCTGACGGCCTCGCGATCGGTGACGGGGATCAACTGGATCGAGGCGGCGGGGAGTCCCGCCTGAGCCGCTCCCGCCTGCAGGGCGGTCGCGATCGCCTTGTTGGAATGGATCGCCTCGCTGCCACCGCGCAGGATGACGGCGTTGCCAGCCTTCAAGCAAAGGACGGCGGCGTCGCTTGTGACGTTGGGGCGTGACTCGTAGATGATCCCGATCACGCCGATGGGAACGCTGATCTTACGGAGGGTGAGGCCGTTCTCCTTCTTCCATTCCTTGAGAATCCGTCCGACGGGGTCGGGGAGGGAGGCGGCCGTCCTGATTCCCTCGGCCATGGAGGCGAGGCGCCTGGCGTCGAGTTTCAGGCGGTCGAGCATCGCTTCGGAAAGCCCGTTCTTCCGCCCGGCCTCGAGATCGAGGGCGTTCGCCGCAAGGATCGCCTCGCTTTGGGCGAGAAGCTGATCGGCCATGGAGAGGAGCGCCTTGTTCTTGGCCTCCGAGGAGATCGAGCCAAGAACCCTCGCCGCGGCGCGCGCGGCGCCGCCGATCTCGTGAATCTGTGATGTCAGGTCCTCTGCCATGGGTAGGCCTTCTTTCTAATCGACGGAGAGTGAAACGGCAACCTTAGCCGATTCCTCCTTTCTCTCACTGATCGACAGGGAGGGGCGGCCTCTTTACGATGACATCGTGCGCTCCCTCCTCTTGTCGCTCCTTCTGCCCGGTTCCTCGCTGGTGGCATTGCATGCCCAGATCAGGGAGGCGACCAACCACGAGTCGCAGGCCGTCGAGGAGAGCGCGGTCGCGCATTTCCGCGAGGAACTCGGGGTGAACGAGATGACCGCTCCGCTGGTGGGTAAGGTCTTCAGCGATCTGGAGCTTTTTCAACCGCCGCCGCTCGGGATGGTTCGCTCCTTCAATCTCAATCAGTCGTTTCCGAACCGCTTTCAGACCGCATTGCAGTTCGGGGCGCTTGTGGCCAATGGTTTTGTCGCCACGCTGGCCCAGCAGAAGCAGCTTATTATCGACACCGGTCGCGCCCTGATCCGCGAGGCGAACACCCTCTCCGCCGGCCAGCGTCTGACCGGTCGGAGCAAGAGTCTCTTTGAGTTGAGCAATCGGGGTGACTGGCAGGGACTGCGCGAGGAACTCAACGCCACGCAGGAGGATGTCGAGGACTCGATGTTGGAACTCAAGGATGGCGAGATGGCCGACCTGATCAGTCTGGGTGGATGGCTGAGGGGGTTCCAGCTTGCCGCCCATGTGACGGCCGATCATTACACGCCGGAGAAAGCCGCCGCCCTCGTCCGTCCCGACCTGATGGATTACTTCATCGCCAGGATGGATTGCCTGAATCCCGCCATGAAGAAGAGTCCGATCGTCATCACCATAGCCTCCAGCCTCAAGACCATCAGGGCCGTTTCCGTTCAGGCCAAGCCACCCACTCAGGGCGATGTGGCGCAGATGAGGGATCTGGCCGATCAGGCGATGAAGGCTGCGCTGAGCCGGAACATCGGGATCGTGTCCCCGACTCCCGCGCCATGAGTTCCCTGATCAGCGCCGCGAACCAACTCCGCACGCTCGGAGAGCGTTACATCGCCGGGACCTGCAAGGATTTTCCGCAATGGGGGAGTGCGGTCGGCTTTTCACGGTACGAGCCGCGACTCGGAGGAAGTGACGGGGCGACGCGGAGAACGAGAAATTGTTTTCTGGAAGAGCTCCTGGCCGGGACCGAGGCGATCCCTGCTTCCGCGCTGAGTGGTGACGACTGGCTCGACAGGCGCTGTTTCCTGTCGATGCTCCGCACGGAGTTGTTCAGCGGGCGTGATCTGGAGCGTTGGCGCAATAATCCCCAGGAATGCTGTGACGGTGCGGTCGGCTCGGTCTTCGAGTTGGTGACTCGCCATGCGGAGAATTTGAAAAAGGGACGCCCTGCCATCGAGGCGCGGCTCGCCGCCATTCCGCGTTTTCTCAAAGAAGGAGCCGCGGCGATTCATCTCCCCGTGCCGCTCTGGACCAAGCTGGCCGTTCATTCCTGCAAAGGGGCGAAGGAATTCATCCTGACCATCGGCGAGACCCTGGCGGAGATCTCACCCGATCCTGCGCGGACGCGTCGACTTGCCCGTGCCGCGGGGAAGGCCTTTGACCTCTACGCCGCCACCATCACGAAAAAGAAGCAGGGGAAGCCCGGTTCCTTTGCGGTGGGGAGGGAGCGATTCGAGTTCCTCGTGCGCGAGCGGACCGGCCTGGATTGGAGTCTTCCGGAGATCGAGGCCGAGGGTCATCGCCTCATTGCCGAACTCTCCGCGGAGATGGCCAAGGAGGCCCGGAAGCATGGACGGGGGAGTGTCGCGGCGATCCTCGCAAAGGAGCGTGATTCCTGGACGCCGAAGGCGCCGCTTCTCGATCTCTACACCCGTTCCTCGGCCGAGTGGCGGAAGCGAGTGGTGAAGAGCGGTCTCTACCCGATTCCTCCCGGGGAGACGCTCAAGGTGACTCCTGTTCCCGACTTCATGAGGGAGCATTTCCCCACGGCCGCCTACAGTGCGCCGGGGGCCTTTGAAAAGCGTCAGCGAGGGATCTTCTGGGTGAATGACCTCGGTGCCACCAAGAAGGATCCGGCTGAAAAACTCCGCGAGGAACGCCAGCACTTCGGCCTGGAACTCACCAGCGCCCACGAGGGGTACCCCGGACACCATCTCCAGTTTGCCATTCAGAACCGTCATCCAAGCCGGATCCGCAGACTCTGTTCCCATGCCATCTTCTACGAGGGATGGACCATGTGGTGCGAGAAGTTGGCGGTCGAAAAGGGGTGGGTCGCCGGCGGGCATGCCCGTCTCCAGCAACTCCATGATGCTCTCTGGCGCGCCTACCGCATCGTCATCGACTGCGGTCTGCACTCCGGGAAGCTCTCCCATGAGGCGGCGGCTCAGATCCTGGTGAAGGGGGTGGGATTCACTCCCGCCCGTGCCCGTGCCGATGTGAACTGGTACACGGCCGCCCCGACCGTCCCGATGAGTTATCTCCTGGGTCGTCTCGAATTGGAGCGGGTCAAATCACGCCTCGTCGAAGGGAAGGGATGGAGCCTCAGGAAGTTCCATGACTGGGCGCTCTCCCATGGAGCGATCCCATGGCGCTGGATCGAGCAGGCCGGGGGCTTGTGATGTGACCCCGGAGCGGTGGAGGCTTCTTTGTTCCTGCTGTGGCGACGCCTTTTCTTAATCTGCTCTAGTAAGCTTTCTTCCCCTGCTTCTTGAGGAGACGGGCGACGACAAAGGAGCGGATACCGAGAAAGAGCAGGGTGCCGCAGAGGATTGCCATGACGATTTTGGATTCGTAGGCGACGGCCTTTTCGCCGGCCGTGTGATTGATCAGGAGGGGGATCTTGGCAAAGGCCGAGACGGTGGCGGTGAATCCGATCAGCGCCAGAAGCACCGCGACATGCATCGCGTGCATGTGGAGCTTCTCCCTGCGGGCGACGATGCCGCTGAGGGTGATGAGAAGGCCGAAGCCGGAGGGAATCAGCGCGGTCGGGTGGGTGGCGCCGGTGGCGAAGAAGGCGAGGAGTCCCTCGATGATAAGAAGCAGGCCGATCAGGATGGTGGTGGAGGACATGGAGGAAGCGTACCTGAAGAAAGAAAACCTGAAACCTGAAACTTGTTCCCATCCCGAGAGCGCACAACAATAAAGGGAGCCATGATTCACGTTGTCCTGATCGAGCCTGAGATTCCCCAGAACACGGGGAACATTGCCCGTCTCTGCGTGGCGGCGGGCGCACGGCTCCATCTGGTGGGGCCTCTTGGATTTTCGATCGACGGGAAGGAGGCCAAACGTTCCGGGATGGATTACTGGGATCGTCTGGATCTGAAGACCTGGGGGAGTTGGGAGGAGTTGCTGGCGGCTCATGCCGATCCCGCGCCGCGATTTTGGCTCCTCAGCAGCAAGGTGGAGCGACCCTACTGGGATGCGGAGTTACGCGACGGCGACTTTCTGGTCTTTGGGAGGGAGACGAAGGGGCTTCCCGCAAGTCTGATCGCGGCTCATCCGGATCAGACGCTGACGATCCCGATGACGGAGGGAACGCGGAGCATCAATCTGGCCACCTCGGCGGGGATTGTTCTGTATGAATCGATCCGTCAGATCACCCTCGCCGGCAAGTCGGCAAACTGATCATCCTGAACCCATGCCGCAGGCACCCGTCATCGAGACCCATGATCTGACTAAGGTCTTCCGAACTTACCGGAAGGAGGAAGGGTTGCTCGGGGCTTTCAAGGGACTCTTCCATCGTGAGTACAAGGAGACCAAGGCCGCTGATGCGGTGAGTTTTTCCATCGGGGAGGGGGAGTTCGTCGGCTTTCTCAGACCGAACGGTGCGGGAAAGACCACGGTGCTCAAGATGCTCTCGGGGCTTCTCCAGCCCACGTCGGGAAGCGCCTCGGTGCTGGGATTCAATCCCTCGCGGCGTCCGGTGGAGTTGAAGCGGCAGTTCGCCCTGCTGATGGGGCAGAAGAACGCCCTCTGGTGGGATCTCCCCGCGCGCGAGTCGCTGGAACTCAACCGCGCGATCTACGGGATCGGGCGGAAGGAGTTCGCGACAACGGTCGATGAGCTGACCGAACTGCTCGATGTCCGCGACAAGATGGGTGTGATGGTCCGGGAACTCAGTCTCGGGGAGCGGATGAAGATGGAGCTGATCGCCGCGCTCCTGCATCGCCCGAAGGTGCTCTTTCTCGACGAGCCGACGATCGGACTCGACGTGATGAGTCAGAAAAAAGTCCGCGAGTTTCTCCGCGAGTACAACCGCCGCCACAAAGTCGTGACGCTCCTGACCAGTCACTACATGCAGGATATCGAGGAGCTCTGCGAGCGGGTGATCCTGATCGATCATGGGAAGATCTTCTTTGACGGGTCGCTTGAGGAGGTGGTCGGCCGCTTCACGTCGACCAAGATCATCGAGGCTGATTTCAGCACACCGTTGCCCGAGTCGTTCATCTCGCCGGGTGTCGTGCTGGAGCGGAGTCCGCTCTCGATCAAGATCGAGGTGTCGCGCGCCGAGGTGCCGCAGGCCTGCACGGCGCTGCTTTCCGGGGGTCAGGTGGTCGATCTCTCCGTGAGCGAGGTGCCGATCGAGGAGGTGATCCGCAGGGTCTTTGGTGGTCAACAGGACCTCCATAGGAGAGAATCAGGAACTCAGGAACTCAGGAAAGAAAAGGAGACAAATTTCACGATCATCAAATGAAGAGATTTTATCAGATTTTCTTTTTACTCCTTGGCCTTGCGCCGTCACTCCTCGTTGCCGGCACGGGTGAGGGGGTGAAGGCGTGGATGGCGTCTGATGCGCCTGTACCTTTGGTGGAGGGCAAGCCGTTCACGGTAACATTGGTGCTCGATCTGCAACCCGGATGGCACACTTACTGGCAATACCCGGGAGACTCGGGTCTCCCTCCTAAGGTGACATGGAATCTCCCCGAGGGATGGACCGTGGGACCTGTGGAATTTTCCGTCCCGCATCAATTTTCAGAACCGGGGGACATGATCATCTACGGCTATGAGAAGCAGCAGCTTCTGAGGGCGACGATTACTCCGCCGAAGGATCTTCCAAAAGATAAGATTTTTGAACTGAAGGCATCGCTCTCCTGGCTTGCCTGCAAGGAACTCTGCGTTCCTGGATCGGCTGATGTGGATCTTAATGTTCTTGGGCCTACGGAAGGACCGACTTCCATTAGTTGGCAAACTGTTAACGTTCCCAAGGGTGACTGGCCTCTCTCCGGCACCCCCTCTTTCGCTTTTTCCGTTTCCGGGGAGAATGGAACAAAGCTGCTTTCCTTCACGGGAGTGAATGGGGCCGCCTACGAGTTTTATCCCGATCCGGCCGAAGGAACGATGGCGGGGCATGTGACCCGGATTTCTTCCCAAGGAGCCAAGGGTCCTGCCGTTGTCTTTTCGATTCCTTGGGATGGTCCGGCTCCGTTCCGCGGGCTTCTAGTGGAGCAAAACGGGGGGCAAAGAAGGGCATGGTGGATTCTTAATAATGAATCTCAAGCTATTGTTGGAAAGGTTGTTAAAGGATCGCTATTTGTGCTTCTTGCGGCTCTCTTCTCGGGCTTTCTGGGGGGGCTGATCCTGAACCTCATGCCGTGCGTCCTGCCGGTGATCTCGCTGAAGATCTTCAGCTTCATCGCGCAGGCCGGAGAGTCGCCCAAGAGGATCTTCCGTCATGGACTGGCCTTTGCCGCCGGGGTCTTTACCTGGTTCCTCGGACTGGGCTTGCTGGTGATCGCCCTGAAGGCCGGGGGCTCTCAGGTCACTTGGGGGGCCTTCCAGTTCCAGAACCCCTACTTCGTGGTCGGGGTCAGTGTGCTGGTCTTCCTCTTTGCCCTGAACCTCTTCGGGGTCTTCGAGATCACCCTGCCCGGTTCCGCGGCCACCTCGCTCGACCACGCTTCATCACGCGGTGGCTACGGCGGGTCGTTCTTTCAGGGGCTCTTTGCGACGCTGCTCGCCACCCCCTGCACGGCTCCCTTCCTTGGAAGCGCCCTCGGATTCGCCTTCGGCCAGAGCGGGGTGGTGATCCTTGGGATGTTTGCCTCGGTGGCCTTCGGGATGTCGCTTCCTTACCTGCTTCTCTCGGCGCGTCCCGGGTGGCGGCGATGGATCCCGAAGCCGGGAACCTGGATGGAGAGGTTCAAGCAGTTCATGGGCTTTCCGCTGCTTGCGACGAATCTCTGGCTTCTCTGGGTGATCCAGACCCAGCGGGGCTCGGATGCGGCTCTCTTGTTGCTCGCTCTCTTCCTGCTCTTGGGCTTCTGCGCCTGGATCTATGGATCGCTTTTGGCAAGCGCCACCCGTTCCCGGTTGATTCTTTGGGTTCTCCTGCTGCTGGTTCTGGCGGGTGGATCGACCGTGCTTGTGAAGCGGATCGGCAATGCCGCTCCTCTCTCGGAGAGTTCCCCATCCGGAAGCGGCGAGGGGATCGCATGGGTGGGCTATTCGCCCGAGGCGCTGGAGGCGCTTCGCTCGCAGGGGAAGCCGGTCTTTCTCGATTTCACCGCGTCGTGGTGTCTGACCTGCCAGTTCAACGAGCGGACGGCGATTAATGTCCCCACGGTGAGGGCATTGATGAAGGATCGAGGCATCACGGCCATGAAAGGTGACTGGACCAACGCCGATCCCGCCATCACGGCGGCCTTGAAATCCTTCGGACGGGTCGGTGTTCCCCTTGCGGTCTATTACCCCGAGGGCAAGGGGAGTGCTCCGGTTGTCCTGCCCGAACTCCTCACCGAGAAGATCGTTCTCGAAGCGCTTGGAAAGTGAGACAGAGTGATTGCAGTAACTGCAGGGATAATATGGAACTCAGAAACTCAGGAATGGATTTAGAAAACCTGCCCTGAATACGTCACCAAGATCGTCATGTAAACCTCACGAGGAGTATTTTGATCTTCTTGTGCTTTCTGTCTTTCTTTTCCTGAGTTCCTGAGTTCCATATTCCTCTCTTTGATCCCTTCACCATGAATTTCAAGACGCTCAAGTTGGATTCCCTCAATCAGGATGTGCCTCTCACGAGGGATGTCTACAGCCGGAGCCTGAAGAAGTACCAACTCGGCCTTCTCAATCTCCAACTCCATCTCAAGGAGAGCAAGCGCTCGGTGGTGATCCTCATCGAGGGGCCTGATGCCGCCGGCAAGGGTGGTGCGATCAAGAGGACGCTCGAGCGTCTGGATCCCCGTCTGATCCGCGTCTACTCGACCCAAAAACCGACTCCCGAGGAGTACAAGCATCACTACCTCTGGCGCTTCTGGAACAAACTCCCCCCTTACGGGGAGATCGCCGTCTTTGACCGCTCCTGGTATGGGCGCGTGCTGGTGGAGCGGGTCGAGGGATTTGCCACGGAGAAGGAGTGGAGGCGCGCCTACGACGAGATCAACGAACTGGAGCGCACCCTCGTCGACGACGGCACGATCCTCATCAAGCTCTTCCTTCAGGTCTCCAAGGCGGAGCAACTGAAGCGCTTCAAGGAGCGTCAGGCCGACCCTTACAAGCACTGGAAGATCAACGGCGAGGACTGGCGCAACCGTCGCAAGTGGAAGCAGCACAACGCCGCCGCCGAGGCGATGTTCGTGAAGACCTCGACCAAGATCGCCCCCTGGACTGTGATCCCGGGCGACTACAAGTGGTACGCCCGTGTCCAGTTCGCGAAGACCGTCTACGAGCGCATCGCCAAGGAATTCCCGAAAGTTCCGAAGGTTTAAAACAACCCTTCGGGCGCTTGCTTCCCGGGATTTCCTAGAGCCCGTCGTCCGTCACGGCACCGTGTGAGGCGTCGGTGACATGGGAGGCATACTTGGCCAGCACGCCGCGGCGATAGCGGGGAGAGGGTTGTTTCCAGGCTTTCCTGCGCTTGGCGAGTTCGGCCGTGGTGACGGCAAGCGAGAGGGCTCTCTTGCTGGCGTCGATGGTGATCCGGTCACCTTCCTTCACAAGGGCGAGGGGGCCGCCGCAGAATGCCTCGGGCGTGATGTGGCCGACGACAAAGCCGTGGGTGCCTCCGGAGAAACGCCCGTCGGTGATCAGGGCGACCTCCTTGCCGAGGCCGAGGCCCATGACGGCGCTGGTGGGGGAGAGCATTTCGCGCATGCCGGGACCACCCTTGGGGCCCTCGTAGCGGATGACGATGACATCACCCTTGCGGATCTTTTTGGCGAGGATGGACTGCAGGGCCTTCTCCTCGGAATCAAACACACGGGCCCGACCTTCGAAACAGAGTCCCTCCTTGCCGGTGATCTTGGCGACACCGCCTTCGGGAGCGAGGTTTCCCTTGAGGATGACGAGGTGACTCTCCTTCTTGATGGGGTCGGCGATGGGGCGGATGATCTGCTGGCCCTTGGGGTAGGGTTTGAAGGCGGCAAGGTTCTGGCGGAGCGTCTTGCCGGTGACGGTCATCACATCGCCGTGGAGAAGGCCTGCGGCAAGGAGATCCTTCATCATCGGGACGATGCCGCCGATCTCCACGAGTTGGGACATTAGGTACTTGCCGCTCGGCTTGAGGTCGGCGAGGACGGGGACGCGCTTTCCGATTTTCGTGAAGTCGTCGATCGAGAGCTTCACTCCGGCGGCATGGGCGATGGCGAGCAGGTGGAGGACGGCGTTGGTGGAGCCGCCGAGGGTGATCACCACGGTGATGGCGTTCTCGAACGCCTCGCGGGTCATGATGTCGAGGGGGCGGATTCCCTTCTGCAGGAGGTTGAGCACGGCGGCGCCCGCATCGCGGCAATCCTGCATCTTGTGGCTGGAGACGGCGGCCTGGGCGGAGCTGTTCGGGAGGCTCATGCCCATCGCCTCGATGGCGCTGGCCATGGTGTTTGCGGTGTACATTCCGCCGCAGGATCCGGGACCCGGGATGGCGCACGACTCGACGGCGAGACGCTCCTTGGCGGAGATCGCTCCCGCGGCTTCCTGGCCGACGGCTTCAAAGACGGAGACGACATCGACGAGCTTCCCGTTCAGACAGCCCGGCAGGATGGTGCCGCCGTAGACGAAGACGGCGGGGCGGTTGAGCCGTGCGATCGCAATCATGCATCCGGGCATGTTCTTGTCGCAGCCGCCGATCGCCACGAGGCCATCGAATCCCTGGCATCCCGCCACGGTCTCGACCGAATCGGCGATGACCTCGCGGGAGACCAGGGAGTATTTCATCCCCTCGGTCCCCATCGAGATGCCGTCGGAGATGGTGATGGTGTTGAAGATGATCGCCTTACCGCCGGCCTTGTCGACTCCCAGGGCCGACTCACGGGCGAGGCCGTCGATGTGCATGTTGCAGGGGGTCACCATGCTCCAGGTGGAGGCGATGCCCACGATCGACTTGGTGAAGTCCTTGTCGCTGAATCCCACGGGATAGAGCATCGCGCGGCTGGCGGCGCGGCTCGGGCCGTCGAGGAGAAGAGAGGAATGTTCCCTGGCGATCGAGGAGACTTTCTTGTTTTTTGCGGGAGATTTTTTGCGGGAGCTCATGGAATAGGAGTTGGTGAGGCTAGCAGGGGTCTGGTGGCCGGTTAAAGGATAAGGTTGTCGGCTCGGCTTCAGGATAAAAGCCGGCGTTTACTTCTGTGGCTGATCGGGGGTGATGTGGTCGGCGAGTTGGCGGATCATCTGACGCTGATCCTCGGAAAGTTCCGGCGAGTCGAGCGCCTCGCGGAAGGCTCTCAGGGCGGCGCCTCGCTGGCCGTTCTTTGCCAAGGCCTGTCCGAGGTAGGTGAGGCTGGCTCCGAGGGGCTGATTGTTTTTTCTGCCAAGCTCGACGAGCCCTTGGAGCGCCACGATCTCCTCGTTTTCGGAGTTGGCGGCGTTTGCGGCCCTGGCCAGCAGGAAGAGGGTCTTCGTATTCTTGTGGCGCTTCACCAGTTTCCTTGCCTCATCAAGCGACTCGTCGGGGCGCCCGCTCTCGGTTAGTGCCCTGATCATGATCTCGCGGGCGGCATCGTTGGTGGAATCCTTGGCGATGGCTTCCTTGGCGAGCGTGAGAGCATCACTCCATTCACCCCGGGAGGCTTTGAGAGAGGCTTGGGCCCCGAGTACTTGAGAGGGGAGTTTTTTTGTCAGCGCCGCCATGGCCAGCAGTTGCTCCGCTTCCCTGGTGGAACCGATCACGATCAGATTTTCCGCGGTTCCGACCAGCCAGGACGTCCGCTCTTTGGAATCGGGATGCTGCGCGAGCAGGGCCTCCTGCGGGGGAAGGCTCCATGGGGCGGGTGAGGGAACGCTCGCCGGTTCGAAGCGGTATCCCCACGGGGTGACATCGGTGAAGATCCAGCGGGGTGAGGTGAGGAGTGCCTCACCAAGGGGAGTCGATCCTCCTGCGCGGGAGAGCAGAACGATCGAGATCTGCTTCTCACGATTGAGGGCATGGAAGAACGATGGATTGAGGGAGGCCTTCTCGGCATCACCTTTTGAGGGGGCGAGGGGGGATGATTTCCCGGGGAGGGCCTCCAAAAGTTCAGGGGAGAGAAAGAGGGGCTTTCCGACTCCCATCTCTTTCTGGAGCACGGCTAGAACGTCGTCGGAGCGTGCGGATGCTTTCTTTGCGACATTCCCATACGTGAGCCAAAGAAGCAGGAGGAGGCCCGTACCCGCCGCAACCGCTGAGGTAGGGATCAGTTGTTTTCCACGAAAGCGCACAGCCCATGAGTAAGGCCTGTTTCCGGACTTCGGAAAAGTTCCAATCGCTCTTGCGGTCGCCTTTCCCGGTGCTATTGGTCAGGGGTATGAAACAAACCCTTCTCCTTATTGCCGCCATGAACCTCTTTTCCCTCTTCGCCCATTCCGAGCCTCTCACCGTGGGTGCTCCTGCACCGCTCCTCTCCGCCAAGGATCAGGATGGCAAGGAGGTCTCCTTTGCCGAGGTCTACGGGAAGGGAGTCACGCTTGTTTACTTCTACCCGAAGGCGGCGACTCCCGGTTGCACCAAGGAGGCCTGTTCCCTCAGGGATTCCTACGCGGGCCTGAGCGGCAATGGTCTTCAGATCCTCGGGGTGAGCCGCGATACGCCGGAGGCGCAGAAAAAATTCCGCGACGATCAGAAGCTCCCCTTCACGCTGATCGCCGACACGGATGGAAAGGTGGCCGAGGCCTTCCATGTCCCGATGCTCCCAGTTGTCGGGGTGCCGACGCGCCAGTCCTTCATCGTCAAGGATGGGAAGATCGCCTGGATCTCGCTCAAAGCCGAGACATCGGGCGCGGCCAAAGAGGTGCAGAATGCCCTCGACACGATGCGCTAGGAATAGCATTTTCATCCCCTCGCTTTTCGGGACGGTTCACCGAAGGCACTCTCCACGGGTTGATAGCTCAATGGTAGAGCAGTACCCTTTTAAGGTATTGGTTCTGGGTTCGAGTCCCAGTCAACCCACTCTTTAGCTCCGTTGATTTTGTTGCTTGAAACCGCATCTTTTTTGCGTAAATGTCTAAAGCCTATGAAGTATCTCCCTCTCACCCTCCTCGCAGCCGCCTCGCTTGGCCTCACCGCCTGCAACGAAAAGACTGCCGAGCAGCCCTCCTTCCAGTGCATCTCTGCGAAGATCACCATCGCCGACAAGCAGGTCGACTCGGTTGTTCAGTGGAACACCAAGACCGGCGAGGCCCGTCTCCTCAATGCCGCTTCCTTTGCCGACAAGTCCACCGGCCAGCAGGGTAACCTGATCGGTTGGGTGCCCCTCGTCGACCTCCAGCAGGCCGTTCAGAATCTGGCTTCCCAGATCCAGCAGCAGCAGAACGCCAAGGCCGGAGCTTCCCCTGCTTCCACACCAATCCAGCCCAAGAAGTAAATCACTTCAACTTTCAAAAAACGGCCGGAGCAATCCGGCCGTTTTTTTTGTGCCCTGATTTTGCCGATCACATGAATCAGCGTGCAACGGAAGCCGTAGTCCTGTATCTCACCACTCCATGAAAATCGTCGTCGCCTATTCGGGAGGTCTCGATACCTCCGTCATCCTGAACTGGATCAAGGAAGCCTATTCAGCCGAGGTGATCGCCTTCTGCGCCGACATCGGCCAGGAGGAGGAGCTCAAGGGGCTCAAGCCGAAGGCCCTTCGGACCGGCGCTTCGAAGTGCCATGTCGACGACCTTCAGGCGGAGTTTGCCCGGGATTTCATCTTCCCAATGATGCAGGCGGGTGCGCTCTACGAGGGGGAGTATTTCCTCGGAACCAGCATTGCCCGTCCGTTGATCGCCAAGCGCATGGTTGAGATCGCCAATGCTGAGGGAGCCGATGCCATTGCCCACGGCGCGACCGGAAAGGGGAATGACCAGGTCCGTTTCGAACTTGCCGCCGCCGCGCTCTCACCCGATCTCGAGGTGATCGCCCCGTGGAGGGAGGAGCGTTTCCGCGAGGAATTTCCCGGCCGCACCGAGATGATCGACTACTGCCGCCGTCACAAGATCCCGGTGGAGGCCAGTGCCAAGAAACCCTACTCGATGGACCGAAACCTCCTCCATATCAGCTACGAGAGCGGGATCCTGGAGGATCCTTGGTTTGACGCTTTTGCTCCCGAGAACCGCGGGATGTTTAAGCTCTCCGCAAGCCCGGAGGAGGCTCCGGACAAGGCGGAGATCGTGACCCTTGAGTTCGTGCGCGGCAACTGCGTCGCGGTGAACGGCAAGGCCCTCGATCCGCTGGCTGTGATGAAGACGCTCAATAAAATCGGCGGCCGTCACGGGGTCGGTCGCGTCGACATGGTGGAGAACCGCTTTGTCGGCATGAAGAGCCGCGGTGTCTATGAGACCCCGGGTGGCTCGATCCTCCACTTTGCGCATCGCCAGATGGAGTCCCTGACCATGGATCGCGAGGTGATGCACCTGCGCGACGGACTCATCCCGAAGTACAGCACGCTTGTCTACAACGGCTTCTGGTTCGCCCCCGAGCGACTGGCCATCCAGTCGCTGATCACGGAATCCCAGCAGAATGTGACCGGCACCGTCCGTGTCAGGCTCTACAAGGGGAACATCATGGCAGCGGGTCGCAGAAGCCCGGTCAGTCTCTACCGCCCGGAGATTGCCACCATGGAGGCCGATCCGACGCAGGCTTACAATCAAGGTGATGCCACCGGATTCATCCGCCTGAATGCTCTCCGTCTCAAGGTTGCTTCCAAGGTCGCAGCCAAGGTCGCCAAGGGAACGAAGAAGCCTGCGGCTAAGAAAGCCCCCGCAAAGAAGAAAAAGTAAAACTCGCGCAGAGATGCAGAGGCGCTGGGAAAGAGACTACAGGGTGTCTGATAAAAGCAGATGCCTATGACAGAAGTCCTCTTGGATTTTCAAAAGGCGTAGGGTCAGAGTCCTATTCCCTGGATCCAAAGCCTTTTACCCTCCGCGTCTCTGCGGGATAAATCTTTTAAAACAAGGTTCCGTTACCTGATAAATCCCCAGCGCGAGGAGAAGGGCCAGTAGACGAAGAATCCACGGCCGATCACGTTGCGCTCGGGGACGATTCCCCAGTAGCGACTGTCGCTGGAGTTGTAGCTGTTGTCTCCGAGGGCGAAGTAGGAGCGGGCGGGAACGGTGAAGGTCTCCTCAGGCGTGCCCAGGTATTGGGCGGCACTTGGATTGGAATAACCCCGGTAGCCGTTCTCGCAACTCATGACGCGCTGGAAGGGAGGTTGCAGGGCGATCGAGCCGTTCATAAAAAGCTTCGGGGAGTCGATCCGAAGGGTGTCGCCCGGCATGCCGGCAAGGCGCTTAATGTAGAACTGGGAGCCGAGGGCTGGGTCGAGGTTCATCTCGATGCGGCGGATCCCGGTGGTCTTGAAGACAAAGACGTCGCCACGCGCGGGATTGCGGAACTGGTAGGTCATCCGATCGACAAAGACCTGGTCACCCGCCTGCACATAGCCGTGGACGATGTTTTCACCTGATTGGTAGACCTTGCCGGGTGCCACTTCGAAATCGCGCAGAACGACATCCCGCGGGGCAAAGATGGTGTGCTTTCCGAACGTGGTGACCACCTCGGTGAAGGTGAAGAAATTCAGCGTGGTCTTTTCGGTGAGCCCGAGGACGGT
>Ga0114964_10001747_pt1 | contig 15735 bp, 19 predicted proteins | sample C_131016_MF_Meta_FD_92638 | JGI IMG/M metagenome (GOLD analysis project Ga0114964, IMG submission 92638) | Freshwater microbial communities from Lake Croche, Canada to study carbon cycling - C_131016_MF_MetaG | ecosystem: Environmental > Aquatic > Freshwater > Lake | place: Lake Croche, Canada... | reverse complement strand
CCTTTTAGGTTGTGGTTCTTATGGTTTACCTCTTTCTAATTATATAAAGAAATTAGGTAAATCAGCAGTATATATTGGAGGAGGACTTCAATTATACTTTGGTATAAAAGGTAAAAGATGGGAAGGAGATAAAAATATAACCAAATTCTATAATGAATATTGGACAAGAGCAAATACTAATGAAACACCGGCATCAGGTAATATGGTAGAAGGTGGATGTTATTGGTAAATAAAATAATTAAAACTATGGAAACATTAATAATAAGTTATTCTTTTTTTACCCCAAAATCATTACATAAAGAAATGAGATTTTGGGATGCTTATAATAACTATGATAGATATTGGTATAATATACCTGCATTGATGGCTATAAATACGATAGCTTATCCAAATGCTAAAATAAAAATTCACTTATCAGATGAAATAAAAAATAATCCTTTATTTGAAATACTTGAAAAAATATCAAGTAACATGAGTAATATAGAATTAATATATTTACCTTATGAGTATAAGAATACTGAACCTACGTTATGGAGATACAAGCCTCTTTTTGATAAAGAGGCTGATATAATTTTATGTAGAGATATAGATTCTTTACCTAATCAAGATGAATTATTAGCAACTTACTATTTCTTAGAAAACAAAAAATATAGTATTCAGTCATTAAGAACTCATACTAATCATGTTATTCCTGCTACAATTATTTTAGCTGGATTATCTTCATACAGACCTAAGAATATAATTAGTATTAAGGATATAAATTTTGATATGTATTATAATCATTTTAAATCTGAGCATTGGGGATTAGATCAAAATTCACTTATTAATCTATTTATTCAAAATAGAGAATGGGTTAGAGATAATTTTTTAGATTCTCCAATATCTACTCAATATCATAGAGTAGGACCTCCTTTAATTGAATGTAAATCATTAGATCAGAATTTTTATAAACTAAATGTCAGAATGACTATAGATAGAGATATATTAACAATATTAAATGATGAAACTAAATGGGCAGGTGAGCCAACTAATTTAAGAGGAAATAAATTAAAAAATCTTCTTAGTATAGAAAACCCTGTTTTAAAACAAATGGAAGCTATAATTAATTCTTGTAGTGAAGAAGTAAAAAAATTTTATTTAGATGTATAATTTTATAGACGGTGACTTTTTTGAATCATTAGCTGATTATTCTTATGGAGATATGTATTCAGCTAATGCTTCAAATCCTACTTATTTAAGTATTAAAAATATAATTGATAAAATAGAAAATCCTATTTTATTTATAGAAACAGGTAGAATTGGTTATTTGTTTAATGAGTTGAAAAGATTTACCCAAAAAGTATCTATTATATGTCATAATTCAGATACTACTTTCGGAAAAGAATTGTTAGATAACACTCCTAATAATGTAGATAAATTATGGTGTCAAAACTATAATTATATAGAAACTGAAGTATTGAAATCTCTCCCAATTGGTTTAGAAAGAGTTAGATGGTTTCCAGAACAAAAGAAGCAAGAAGTTCTTTTTAATGAAAGTAAAGTTGAATGTATTAAAGAGAACTTAGTTTATATGAATTTCAATATAAATACTAATAAAGATAGAATTAATTGTTTTAATCATTTTAAAGATAAAAACTATGTGACTACAAAAATGGTAGGAAATGGTGGTGATTATAACAATTATATTAACGACTTAAAAAAGCATAAATATATTATATCACCTTTTGGAAATGGTATAGATTGTCATAGAAATTGGGAAGCTATTAAAGTAGGTTGTATACCAATTGTATTAAATTGTCATTTTAATAATAATATGTATTCTGATATGCCTGTTTTAATTGTAGATAAGTATGAAGATTTAGATGATAATATATTAGAAAGTTTATATAATAATATTATAAACAAAAATAATGAAAAACAATATATAAATTATTGGAATAATAAAATTAAAAATTATGGAAATTAATAAATATTATATGTGTCATTATTCAAAGTTAACAGAAAGACGTGAATATATTGAAAATCATATTAAAAATTTTAATATTGACTTAGAATGGATTTTATTTTATGATAAAGAAGATATTGATTGGGATAGCTTGGATAAAATATATCCAAATATATTAAATATAATGAATGAGTTTGGAAGAAAATTATCTAAACCTGAAATTTCATTATTACTTAAACATTTGGAAGTTTTTAGAGATGTTATAAAAAATAACTATTCTAATGTAATAGTATTTGAAGATGATATTATATTAGATAATGATTTTAATTCCAAATTAGACACTTATATAACACAACTACCAATAGATTATGATATATTTTGGATAGGTTCTTGTTGTAATTTACATACAAATACAATTCCTAATAAATACGTATATGATGCAAATTCTTCAAGGTGTACTCATGCTTACTTAATAAGTAAAAAAGGATGTGAAAAAATGTTAGAATGTCTTAATGATTTAAATCATCCTATAGATTGGTTTTTTAATTATGTTATAAGAACTAAAAAATTAAAAAACTATTGGGCAGAACCTGATTTAGCTCAACAAAATATTGTATTTAATACAACAATACAACATAATAAAAATGAAATTATATGAAGATAAGTTTTTTAGATTTTTGGGGGGGATTTGATCCCAATAATAATTTTTTAATTAATATCTTAAAAAGATATATGAATGGGGTAGTTTTAACAAATCCAGATGAAGCAGATATTATATTTTGTTCTATATTTGGACAATCTCATTCACAGTTTTTTAATAAAAAAGACATAATTTTATTTTCTGGTGAAAATATAAGACCTAATTATAGTACATATAATAAATCATTAACATTTGATTTTTATGACTATGATAATAGAAATGTTAGATTACCTCTATGGTATTTTTATATTGATTGGTTCAATATAAAAACTTATAATAACCCTGAATATTTAATTCCTGAGAATTATTTATACAATGAAAATGAATTTACAATTAAAAGTAAAAGCAAATTTTGTAGTACCGTCTTTAGTAAAAGTGATAATGATAGAATAGAAATGATGAAAATATTATCAGAGTATAAAAATGTTGACGGATTTGGTAAAGTACATTTAAATAAAATTTCAGAAGGAGAAAAAGCTAAATTAGATATAATTTCAGATTATAAATTTAGCATATGTTTCGAAAACTCAATATATCCAGGCTATTTTACCGAAAAATTATTACATGCAAAAATAGCTGGAACAATTCCTATATATAAATCACACGAAAGTTTCTCTGAGGATTTTAATCCAAATTGTTGTTTAAACTTAATAAACTTAGATAAAATAGAAATTTTTAATTTAGTTAAAGAAATTGATACAAACCAAAATTTATATAAAAAATTCTTAGATGAACCTTTATTCAGTTCTAAAATTGATATTGATATTATTGGTAAAAAAATAATTAATATGTTATGATTAATATAATATGGTGTGTTAAAACACAAAATGAGGTTGATTTTTCTTTTGATTGGATTAATGAGATTTTTTCTTTATCTATGATAACTCATCATTATGATTTATCTAATAAATTTGATAAATTTATTAATAATTCTATAATAGTAGTATCAGTTACGAAAGATAAAAATTTAGATTTGATTAATTATATTAATCATTATAATTCTAATAATTTAAATTATACTATATTACATTTATCTGATGAAGATTTTACACAAAACATAGACTTTTATAATGTTTATAATAAAATTATTAGAAACTATTATAAAAAAGAATATACAGATAATTATAATTTATTAACAATCCCATTAGGATATAAAACAGGGATTAAAAAATTAGAGGTAGAAAAAACGTTAAATGTTAATTTTATAGGTCAGATAAAATCTGACAGACATGAAATGCTAAATCACTTTAATAAAATTGATAATAAATTTATATATTTAACTAATATGTGGAATGATCCTAATGGTTTAGATATTAATAAGTATGGATCTATTTTAAATAAATCATATTATACATTATGTCCAAGAGGATGGGTAAGTTTAGATAGTTTTAGAATTAATGAAGCATTAGAATGTAACTCTATACCAATATCAATATTAGATAATGATGGTGATGATTATTTCAAATATGTATATGGAAACCATCCATTTATAATAGGAAAAAATTGGAAACATGCATTTGATTTATTATCAGAAATAAATATAGATGATAAATCAAATGAAGTAAAAAATTGGTGGATTAATTTTAAAAAAGATTTAAAACTTAAATTAAATAATTTTATAAAATAAAAAAATAAAAAAATAAAATAAAAAATGAAAATAATCTTTCATGACAATTCTCTTTGTATGTGGGGAACTACAGTTGCATTATATGATTTTGCATTTTTTTGTAAAAAAATGCTTGGGTTTGAATGTAGTATATTATATAATCAAAATCATTCTGCAAATAATGAAAATGCTATAAATAAATTTAAAAAAGAATTTGGAGATGTAAAATCTTATAATAATTTTGACGAAATGCAAAATATCATATCAGAACAAAAACCTGATGCTTTTTTTATGATTAAGTCAGGTCCATTTGATAATGTAATATCAAATAGTTGTAAAAATTGGATATTTGCGGTAGCACCTTGTAATAAAAATATAATTTATGGTGATAAATTTTTTATGGGATCTAAATGGTTAAGTAAAGTATCTGATAATATTGATTACATACCACATATGGTAAATTTGCCAGATCATAATGAAAATATGAGAACGGAACTAGGAATACCAAAAGATGCAATTGTGTTTGGTAGAAATGGTGGGTATGATTGTTTTGACCTTGATTTTGCAAAAAAAAGTGTTATAGACTCTTTAAAAGAAAGAAAAAATATATATTTTCTTTTTCAATCAACTGATAAGTTTATAGAACATGAAAGGGTTATTCATATAGAAGCAAATTCAGATTTATTTAATAAAGTAAAATTTATAAATACTTGTGACGCTTTAATACATGCTAGATTTTTAGGAGAGTCTTTTGGATTAACTTGTGCTGAATTTTCATTTAAAAATAAGCCAGTAATAACATGGTTAGGATCTCCTGGTAGAAATCATATAGAAACTTTAGGGGATAAAGGTTTTTTTTATAATGATTATAATGATTTAATAAAAATATTATTATCTTTTGAACCAGATGAAACTAAAGATTGGAATTGTTATAAAGATTCTTCACCGGAATCCGTAATGAATAAATTTAAAAAATTATATTTAAACATATGAAAATAGCCCTTTGTTTGTACGGACAACCTAGATTTATTGATAATCCGAATATAAAAATATATTTAGATGATCATTTATTTAATAAATATGATGTTGATACATATTGCCATTTTTGGTATGATGATAAACTAACCACTTATAGTGGTTCTGATTGGCATGATAAACCATCTCCTTACTATAAGGGGGGAGATTTTTATAAAGTTGAAAATACTTTAGAAATTATAAATAAAGTATATAATCCCATAAAAATAAATTGTGAATCTCCTAAAGATTTTTCTAAATTATTTAATAACGATGAATTAAGTATTTTAGAAAATAAAAAAAGAAATAATTCTGGAGAAAATTTTTTCTCTTTAAGAAACATAAATAATCTATTATCTCATTTATATTCTATAGAAAACTCATTAAATCTAGTAGATTTAGAAAAAAATTATCAATTTGTAATCTTAACAAGATATGATAGTTTAATATTAAAATTTCCTGATCTTAATAGTTTACAAAGAGAAAATATATATGCAACAAACCAACATGGTTGGTGTGGTAATACTTATTGTTTTACTGATAATATATTTATTTTAGATCCTAATTTACTTTTAGGATTAAAGTGTTTTTCAAACATAAAAAATATTATTGATAAAATTGATATGTGGACAGCAGAATGTGTTAAAAAACAAAATATTATATTTAACTATAATGAAGATATAATTAAATATATCGATTTACTAGTTGGTGTTGCTAGAAATAATACCGACAAAAGAGGTCAAGCAAACTAAAAAACTAAAAATTAATAAATGAAAAAAAATCAAAACATATTATCAAATGGTAATGAAAAAAATTTACCAAGTAACGACAATTATCAAAATTTTAATAATTTTATATTTTCAGATGACATTAAAATAATGGGGAAACTATTACATCGTTTTCAACATTTTCAAAATGTAAAAGATCTACCTGGTGATATAGTAGAAGTAGGAGTATTTAAAGGATCTGGAGTATCATCTTTCATGAAATTTATTGAAATATTCTGCCCTAACTCAAACAAAAAAGTAATAGGTTTTGATATTTTTGATGTTACAGAAAGTGAAAAAATATTAAAAAGTGATAAAGATATAGATAGAGAATCTATGAATGTAATATACGATAGAGTAAATCATGTTGATTTAACACTTGAATCAGTTACTAATAATCTAACTAACACTAAAATATCAACCGATAAATTTATTTTAGTTAAAGGAGATGTTGAAAAATCAATACCAACTTTTTTACAGGAAAATCCTGGATTTAGAATATCATATCTATATATAGATGTTGATATAGATAGACCCACATATTTTACTTTAAAATATCTTTGGGATAGGATTTTACCGGGAGGAGTGATAATTTTTGATGAATTTGAATATCATAAATACTCCGAAAGTAATGGAGTTGAGAAGTTTTTAAAAGAAAAAGGATTTGATTTTGAATTAAAAAGTACAAACTGGATGGCACCAACAGCATTCATGTATAAAAAAAGTTGGTAAATTATTAATTATGAGAATAGCGGTATGTATATCTGGACAACCTAGATACTTAGAAGAAGGATATTATTTTTTAAATAAATATTTAAGTGAGTATAATATAGATTTTTTTATACACACTTGGTGGGATCAATCTTATATAGGTAATGAATTTATTTTTACTAATACTAAAAGAGATGGTTTATATGATAAACATACTTTAGATAAAATAAAAAAATATTATAATCCTAAAGGTTTAATTGTTGAACCACAAAAAGTTTTTGAAACTTCAAATGAAGTAGAATATGGTGGATTACATCCAGTCTCTGTTTACTCTATGTTTTATAGTATAAATTCTAGCAATAATTTGAAAAAGAAATTTGAAAAAGAAAATAATTTTAAATATGACTTAGTTATTAGAACTAGATTTGATATTGTAATCAATAATTTCAATTTAAATTTGAAAGAATTAGATCTAAATTATTACTATTTGGGAGGAGAAATTCATAGAGGAGGTCAAATAAATGTACCTAATGACCAATTTTGTATATCATCTTCAGATAATATGGATTACTATTCTAGTTTATATAATAATTTAGAAAATTATATAAACGAAGGACATAGAATATTTGTCGGAGAACAATTATTAAAATATCACTTAATAAATAAGGGGAATAAAAAAGTATACTTTACAGATAAGAATGAACTTTTAACAAATGGTTGGTGGCAATTTTCTACAAATGGGTGTGGTTGTTGGCGAGATTGTAATGCCCAAGAAATAATAAATGAATGTATAAATTTTAAAAATAAAATAAATGAATAAATTAACTATAACACATAATGCTGGTTTTTTTTCTTGTTGTACAATACGATTATTAGAAATAATTAATTATTTTAATAATAATTATTATTTACCAGATATCGTAGATTCTTCAAAACAATTTGAATTATATAAAAATAATAATGAAGATATAACTAATTATTTTTTTAATAGCAAAGATGAGATTGGTATAAATTATACCAAAGATATTTTACTTATAAATGAAAAATTAGAAGAACAATTTTCAAATTATAAAAAAATAAATTTTAATGATATAAATCTTTTTATAGAAAAATATTTTTGCATTTCTATAAATATTTTAGATTTAATTGAAAAATTAAAAAATAAATATTATATAAATTATAACAATACACTTTCTGTTTTTTATAGAGGTAATGATAAAATAAAAGAAACTTCAATTGCATCTTATTATGAATTTGTTTCTAAAATTAAAGAAGTTTTAGCTTTAAATAATTATGAAAGGATCTTAATTCAAACAGATGATAATTTATTTTTAGAATTTTGTTTAAATGACAATTCTTTAAAAGATAAAATATTTTATTTTAATGAGCTACCTAGAATAAATAATGACCCAAATTTAGCAATTCATCATATTATAGAACCTCAAAATAAAAAAATATTCGCAGCTTATTTTTTAGCAGTAACTTATTTAATTTCTAAAACTAAGGGTATTATAACACACTCTGGTAATTGCGGTTTATGGGCAATTTTATTTAGAGGAAATACAAAAGATGTTTATCAATATTTAAATAATAAATGGTATTAATATGATTATAATAGCAACTAATAACGGTAAAAACTTTATATTAAATATTCTTTCTGACTTAGAAAGAATAGGAGTAGAAGATGAAATATCAATAATTGATACCAAGTCATCAGATGATAGTTATTTTTTTATTAAAAAAATAATAGAAGATAAAAAATTTAATTTGAAAATAAATCTTTATCAAACACCATATAGAGGTTTTGATTCAGGAGCATATATATATGCTATAAATAATTTTATTACAGATAAATTTTATTTTTTACAAGATTCAATAAGAATAAAAAATAAAAATTTTTTCTTAGAAATAGATAAAAAACTTAAAACAGAAACAGTAGTACCTATTATTACTTTCCAAGCAAACTTTTATGCAAATCCTGAACAAGTAAATTTCTGTATACATAATTTTGAAACATATAATTATTCAAAAGGAATATTTGGACCTATGTTCTCTATTCTTTATGATGATGCTAAAAAAATAGATAAAAAATTTTTAATTTATCCATTTGATAAAAATACACAAATGGCTATGGAAAGAGGTTGGGCAATTATATTTGATAAATATAATTTTAATATAGAACCATTAGAAGGGGAAAAAAATGATGAAAAAATAAATAATGACTCTTACAATTATTTTTCTAAATTATTTCCTTATAGATTATAAAAAATAATAAAAAATATGATAAAATTAATAATATTTGATCTAGATGGAGTTTTAGTAGAAGCTAAAAAAATACATTATGAAACTTTAAATAAAGCATTATCTAAAATAGATAATACATTTACTATTTCTTGGGAAGAACATTTAAGTAAATATGATGGGTTAAAAACTAATCAAAAATTAGAATTATTATCAATTGATAAAAAATTACCAATTGATAAATATAAAGAAGTTTGGGAAGAAAAGCAAAGACTAACAATAGAAGCTCTAAAAGATTTGGAACCAAATTTAGATTTAATTGACTGTATTTCTAAATTATCTAATGAAGGTTATAAAATAGCTTGTTGTTCTAATTCTATTAAAAAAACAATTTTAATAGTTCTTTCTAAATTAAATATAATAGAATATTTTGATTTAATATTATCTAATGAAGATGTTAAAAATAGTAAACCTCATCCTGAAATATATTGGAAAGCAATATCTCAAATAGGATGTTTATCAGAAGAAACATTAATTGTGGAAGATTCTCCTTACGGTCTTCTAGCGGCATATAGAAGTAAATCTAATATATTAAGAGTATTAAATCCTCTAGAAGTTAGTTATAAAAATATTAAAAATAAAATAAACGAAATAAAAAATAATAACTATAATATTATGCCAAAATGGATAAATAAAAAATTAAACATCTTGATACCTATGGCAGGTGCCGGGTCAAGATTTGAAAAAGCAGGATATACATTTCCTAAACCTTTAATTGAGGTTAAAGGAAAACCAATGATACAAGTAGTAGTTGATAATATAAATATAGAAGCAAATTATATTTATATTGTCCAAAAATCTCACAGAGAAAAATACAATTTAGATACTCTATTAAACTTAATTACTCCAAATTGTAATATAATTGAAGTTGATGGTATCACCGAAGGCGCTGCTTGTACAGCACTATTAGCAAAAGAATTAATAAATAATGAAAACCCATTATTCTTTGCCAATTCTGATCAATTTGTAGAATGGAATTCAAGTGAATTTATGTATAAAATGCAAGAATCCGAAGTGGATGGTGGTATAGTTACGTTTGAAGCAACCCATCCTAAATGGTCTTTTGCTAAAACTGATAATGAGGGATTAGTAGTAGAAGTTGCTGAAAAAAATCCTATATCAAATTTAGCAACAGTAGGGTATTATTATTGGAAAAATGGAAGTGATTTTGTTAAATATGCAGAAGAAATGATAAATAATAATATAAGGGTTAATAATGAGTTTTATGTATGTCCTGTATTTAATCAAGCAATATCTGATAAAAAACAAATTAGAACTTTTAATGCAGAAAAAATGTGGGGATTAGGTACTCCTGAAGATTTAGACTTTTACTTAAAAAATTATAAAAACAATGATTAAATTTGAAAAAATAGGAAGATTAGGAAATAATTTATTACAAAATATAGGTATAAGTATTTTAGCAAAAAAATATAATTTTCAAGTTGAGAATTATATAAATGAAGAAGAATTTAAAAAAATTGGATTAAATTTATATAAAGGAGAAATAATTAATACGAATTTTTGTTTGTATCAAGATACAGATTTAGATAGATTATTATCATTAAATAAAATTGATAATGGTATAATATATGATGGAACTTTTCAACATAGAAACTTTCTAATAAAACATAGACAAGATATTTTAAATCATTTTGATTTAAAATATGATTACTTAAATAATAATGACTTATTTATTCATATAAGATTAGGAGATGTTTCTAACCTAACTGTTGGATTAGAATACTACAGAAATGCGATTAGTAATACTAATTATGATAATGCTTATATATCAACCGATACATTAGAACATCCAATTGTTCAAACTCTAATTAATGAGTTTAATTTATCTATTTATAATAATAACCCATTAGAAACTATAAACTTCGGAAAAAATTTTAAAAATTTAATACTTAGTAAAGGAACTTTTAGTTGGTGGATAGGGTTTTTAAGTAGAGCAAAAAATATAATATATCCTACACATGGTCCAAATTGGCATGGTGATATTTTTGTATTTGATGATTGGAAAGGAATATAAAATATAAAATATGATACTAATTTCACACAGAGGTAATATAAACGGAAAATTAGAAAGTTGGGAAAATGAACCTACTTATATTGATTTAGCAATAAAAAAAGGTTATGAAGTAGAAATAGATGTCTGGTATAAAGATAACATTTTATGGTTAGGACATGATGAACCACAATATGGGGTAGATTTTAGATGGTTTAGAGATAGATTTCCAAGATTATGGATACATTGTAAAAATATAGAAGCAGTTTTATTCTTTAAAGAATATCCTTATAAATGTAATTATTTTTGGCATGAAGAAGATACAATAACATTAACTTCTTTAAACTATATATGGGCATTTCCAGGTAAACAACCAATAAAAAATAGTATAGCAGTAATGCCTGAATTATATAATGATGATTTATCTCAATGTTTAGGAGTATGCTCTGATTATATAGAAAAATATATATAAAAAAAATGGAAAAATTTGATGTGTTAATAGTCTCACATAAAAAAGATTTTTATAAATTACCTTTCTTAATAGGAAGTATTAAGAAAAATGTTATAGGGTATGATAAAATACATATCATAGTTAATGATACATTAGTTATTAACGATGAAGAAGTAGTAGTTCATTATGAACAAGATATATTAAAAGTAGAAATACCTAAACTAGGATACCACGATTGCTGGATATACCAACAATTACTTAAATTGTTACAAATTGTTACAAAAGAATGGTATTTAGTAATTGATTCTGATGTTTATATAAATAATAAAATTAATCCATTTTTAAATGATAAGCCGAATTTTTTTATTGGAAATAACCAATATAATGCTCCATATTTTCATTTTATGAAAGAAAAATTAAATATTGATAAAAAATTTAATCATTCATTTATATCAGAATTAATGTTATTTAACAGAAAATATATAAACGAAATATTTAATAAAGTAAACATTTTTACAACAAAAAAAATAATAGAACTATGCTATAATAGTACTGTAAATTCTCATATATCTGAGTATGAATTATATGGAAATTTTATAGAAACATATTACCCGGATTTATATAATAAAATAAACATAACATCTAAAGAATATAGATATAATGGTGAAAACTGGGATACTGAATTTATAGAAAATCAAATTAATTCAAATTTACATACTAACTATGATGTAATAGTACATCATCAATAAAAAAAAAATAAAAACATGGAAGAATTTATTAATTTAATAAAAAAATATTGCCCAAATATAAATAATTTAAATATTTTAGATATAGGATCTAGAGATTTAGGAGAAAGTATTATATTTAGCAATGCATTCCCAAATGCAAAAATTTACGCATTTGAATGTAACCCCCAAACTATCCCAATTTGTATAGAAAGATCACATGGATATGAAAATATAAAATTTTTTGATAAGGCAGTAAATAATTATGATGGTATATGTAAGTTTTATCCTATAAATAAAAGTAAAACAATAACAACATGGAGCGATGGTAATCCTGGAGCATCTTCACTATTTAAATCAAATGGAAGATATACATTAGAAAAATATGGTCAAGATGAAATAGAGGTGGAATGTGTAAGATTAGATACTATTTTAAAAAAAGAAAATACTAATGAAGTTGACATTATATGGATGGATTTACAAGGGGCAGAATTATTAGCACTAGAAAGTTTGGGAGATTATATAAAAAATGTAAAAATAATTTATACAGAAGTAGAAATAAATCCTATGTATGAAGGTCAATGTTTATTTGTAGATGTTGATAATTTCATGAAAAATAATAATTTTACATTAGTTGGTGGAAATTTAGATGTTGAATGGGGAACTGATGTTATTTACATAAATAACAATGTTTTATAAAATGTTGAAAAATATAAAAACCAAGAATGGAAATAAAATTTTTAGAAAAAGGTTTATCAGGTTGTCAATTAAAATTTATTGACAACTATATTAGAAAATATTCATCAAGTCTTTCGTATAATGAAAGACTTGATTTACAAATAAAAAAACAGATAAACTTTTCTAAACATAATATTCTTAATGTTAAAACTCCAAATATACTAAATAAAGGAATAGATAATAATTTATTATTTTTTGATATGGATTACATCTCAGGAAATAATCCATTTAGTATATTTGTTTATCAATCTAAACAAGACATAGATAATTTTAGAAATATTCTATTTGATTATTTTGACTATTTAATCCTAAATAGTCATGTTGTAACTATTACAACATTTAAGGATAAATGTATTAATAAATTATCTAGTCTTTATGAAAATTCAAATAACAAAGAACTAATTAATTTTATTTTTGGTAAAATCAACCAATTACAAAATGAAACTTTCTTAGAATCTTTTTGTCATGGAGATTTTACATTAGTAAATATGATTTATTCAAATAATTATATTTACCTAATTGATTTTTTAGACTCATTTATAGACAGTCCATTAATTGATTTAGTTAAATTAAAACAAGATCTTTACCATAATTGGTCTCTAAATAATTTAGAAAACTTTACAAATAATGATCTATACCGAGCTAATCAAGTATCAAAGTTTATTTGGAATAAGATATATGAAAGATATAAAAATCTAATAGATACTAAAGAATTTGAAATTTTAGAAATATTAAACTTTCTTAGAATTGAGCCATATATTAAAAATAATGATATGATTATTTCATTAAATAAAATTATAAAATCACTAAAAATATATGAAGAATTTAATAATTCCGATGGGAGGAAGATCGTCTAGATTTCCAAATCTAAGACCAAAATGGATGTTAACTCATCCAATGAGTGGAGATTTAATGTGTGTAGAATCTATAAAAGGAATAAACTTAGATTTTTTTGATAAAATATATTTTACCTTTTTAAAATCTCATCAAGATGATTACCAAATAAGTAATGGTTTAAAAAAATCTTTATCTAAATTAAATATTTTAAATAAAGTTGAATTTGTTATACTAGATGAACAAACTTCCTCACAATCAGAAACTGTTTTTAATACAATTAAAAAATCAAATATAAAAGGATTTATCTTTATAAAAGATTCTGATAGTTATTTCTCAGTTCAGTTATCAAATACTAATAATCAAATTTGTTATTTTAACCTTAATAATATTGATAATATAAATGCTAGAAGTAAAAGCTATTTAGAATTAGACGATAACAATATTATAACAAATATTGTTGAAAAAAAAGTGATAAGCCCTTATTTTTCAGTAGGTGGATATGGATTTAACTCTGCTGATGAATTTTGTGATAATTTTTTAAAAATTAAAGATTATACAGGAGAATGTTATATAAGTAATGTCATATTTGAAATGATTTTAAATAATAATATATTTATTGGATCTGAAACATCTAATTTTTTAGATTGGGGTACTTTAAATGATTGGCAAGATTATTGTAATAAATTCTCTACAATATTTGTAGACTTAGATGGTACTTTAGTAACCAATACATCTGAATTAATACCTCCTTATATAGGAGAAGGTCAGCCATTAGAAGATAATATTAAAATTTTAAGAGATAAATATGAATCAGGATTATATAAAATAATCATAACTACTAGTAGACCTGATGAATATAGAGAAATAACTATTAAAGAATTAGCTAAATATGATATAAAATATAATACATTAATCACAGGATTACCTCATTGTAAAAGAATTTTAATAAATGATTTTGCAAATTCTAATCCTTTCCCATCTGCTAGTTCTATTAACTTAGAAAGAAATACTAATACACTAAAAAATTATTTAAGATAAAATATGAAAGATTTTGCAATTTGCTTTAATGGTCAAGTAAGACAATTATACAGAGGTTTTGAAGATTTTCAAAACCTCACAAAAAATATAGAATATGACGTGTTTGCTCATATTTGGGAAATGGATGAATTATTAAGTGGTTGGGGTCATAATATGGGATGGGAATTTAAACAAACTCAATTCCAAACACCTCAAGAATTTATAGATGTTTATAAACCCGTAAAATGTTCAGTTGAGAACTATAAAGAGACTAGTTTTTATAAAGAAAATTTAAATAACGGGGGATATGGTAACCCAATGAATAAAATATATTCATCATTATCACAATTCTATTCTTTAAAAAAATCATTTGAAACCTTAAATTCATATATAAATGAAACTGGTAAAACATATAAATATGTTCTTCGTTGTAGACCTGATATGGATATAGATTTTAATATTAGTAAAATAGATTGGGATGAAATAAAAGATAGATTAGATAAAAATCCTACTGTAGTTTTAACAAATCCAGGATGGGATTGGCCTAATGGAGATGGGTGTGCTGATTTTTTTGCAATAGGAACTCTTGAAAATATGAATAAATATAGTTTATTGTTTGATAACTATATTAATATTTATAATACAAATCCTAATAGAAACTACAATGAATCTAATATGAAATTTCATTTAGAAAAAATATGTGGATTAAAAGTTGAAAATTGCGATATACATGTAGGTATGTATAGATAATTATCTATTTTTATCTAAATAATAATATCCCAAATATTATCTTATATTGATGATATTTGGTATATCACTTTTAAGGTCAAGTATTTTACTTGGATTTAATAAGAAATCCATTTCTATAAAATTATATTTTATATTTAATGTAAACTCTTTATTTATTATTTT
>Ga0114964_10001746_pt1 | contig 15747 bp, 13 predicted proteins | sample C_131016_MF_Meta_FD_92638 | JGI IMG/M metagenome (GOLD analysis project Ga0114964, IMG submission 92638) | Freshwater microbial communities from Lake Croche, Canada to study carbon cycling - C_131016_MF_MetaG | ecosystem: Environmental > Aquatic > Freshwater > Lake | place: Lake Croche, Canada... | reverse complement strand
TTTGAAAATGAGGTTGAGAAACAAGCGCGATCGATGCTCGGTGCTATGACTTTGGAGGGACAACGCGGAATGATCCCAATGTCTGGCCTCTCTGTTGAACATTATGCAAAGGATCAAATCGCCCTGATTGGCGAGGCGGCTCATGTTTTTCCACCGATTGGTGCTCAGGGCTTGAATCTGGGTTTTCGCGACGTTGCTTCGCTTGTCGATGCACTGGCCAACCATGCCGGTGAAATTAGCTTTCAGCAGTATAACAAGGATCGCCAAGCAGATATTAAAATCCGCACCATCGCCGTAGATCTGTTAAATCGCTCTCTTTTGGCTGATTTTTTACCGATCGATTTGGCCCGAAGCATCGGCCTTTTAACGGTTGCCTCCTTTCCCCCGCTACGGCGTTTCATGATGCAACGCGGAGCTGGCCATTAGGAGCCAAAGAGTGGAAAACGGTAAGGGACAAGATCCTGAGCGATAACATATAACAACGCCGTTACCGTAAAAACCGATAAAGCCGTGCCGGCCAAAATTGCGCTCGATGCCCGCTCAATATAGACTTTGTATTGGTTAGCGAGAACAAACACATTCAGCGCAGGTGGCAACGCTGCCATAAGCACAGCTGTTAACGTCCAAACCCGACCAAAATCACCAACAGCCGAAACGATGATCCACGCTGCCATAGGATGTAGGACCAATTTAATAGCTAATAGCCAAGGTAATTCGGGCGATATACCCTCAAACTTCCTAAGGGCAACGGTAACACCCAACGTGAACAACGCACATGGCGCAGCCGCGTTTTTAAGCAATACGAGCATGGTGTCGATTGCATCCGGTGGCTGATAGCCCAAAACAGCCGCAAAAATTGCCGCTGCTGTCGCCAGGTTGAAGGGGTGGGTTATGACCCGTTTTACAATGTAAAACACGGTCTTTCCCACAGAGGACGAGTGCCCACTACCCACTTCCATCAAAATAGGCACCGCTGAGAAATGTAAAATCGTATCAAAAACGAAGATCAAAGCGGTAGGAATAATCGCATCGGGACCGAGAACTGCTAGGGTCAGGCCAGGGCCCATATATCCGATATTGGCATATGCGCCGATAACAGCTTGAATAGCTGCCGCGCGGTTATCACCTTTCATAGTAAACATGCCAACGGTAAAGGCCGATCCAAACATGAGCGCGGTTGAGGCCGTCGTCGCGATGACGAAAGGCCAATTACTCAACTGCTCAAAAGGTGCCGCTGAAATTAATTTAAAAAATAAACAAGGCAAAGCGATGTAAACGATAAAAAAATTCATCCACAAGAGCCCAGACTCCGGATGTTTGATGAACTTTCCACTGATATAGCCAAGCAGGATAAGGCCAAAAAAGGGCAGCGCGAGGGATAAAACTTGAGCCAAAGCAATAATCTCAAACTAAATAAGCAGTCGTATATGGCGTTGTCAGGCGTGGCTGGCCGTCGATATTGGCAAGTGCACGGTATGAAGTCAAAACCCGATCAACGCGTCAGTATGCCCTCCTTCACATGATTGACACAGAGAGGTGGGTGGAAGTATCCCTACCAGCATGGAGACACGGCTGGCAAAATATGCGATCGGCGAGGTTGTTAAACACAGGATATATCCCTTCCGGGGTGTCGTGTTTGATGTCGATCCGATGTTTTCCAATACTGAGGAATGGTACAATTCCATACCTGAAGATGTGCGTCCTCGCCGTGATCAACCTTTTTATCATCTTTTCGCTGAAAATGCTGAATCTGAGTACATCGCCTATGTTTCAGAACAGAATTTAGTGCCGGACACGTCGGACGAGCCGGTACGCCATCCCCAAATCGATGAAATTTTCGAATTGGGTGATGATGGCCGCTATCATTCAAAGGCAACTAATTACAACTGAACGGCTAAGAACGAAAAAAGGCGAAAAACGGAATTTTCCGCTTCCGCCTTTTTTAAAAATGAAGCTAGCTCTGCCTTATTGTGCAGGTACAGCTGGTGCTGCTGGTTGGCCTTGAGTATCCATTTTCTTGCGCATTTCTTCTGCCTGCTTTTGCATCTGCTCTTGCAGCTTTTTCTGCTGCTCAGCAAGAACGGCTGGGTCGACTGCTGGGCCATCAAAAACTTTACCAAAAGTCGACAAAGGTACCTGGAAGACAACTTCCCGGGCGAATTGGTTTTGTACGCTAATCGAAATTGACGTTCCCTTTTTAAGGGCAGCGATGATGTCGTCCTTTACAGGAACTTCAGCAAAACAACCATTAGGGAAACAAACCGCATATTTTCCGGCCTGAGCAATGCCCTGATCAACTGAGAAACGAACACCGGGAGCCAAAATGAAACCTAGCGGCAATAAGAACCGAACAACTCTGTTCGGGTCGCCTTGAATATCATAAACGGCAACCGCCAAAACCGGCTGATTCTGATCGGAGACGAAATCGCGGGTCGTATAGCAAATCTTCTTCTTCGTATTCTGGTCTTCGCCGCAAATCTTGACCCAATCCGTTTGGGTTGGCTCCGGTTGAACCTGAACAAGGGCTGCAGGCGACGGGGCAGGAGCAGCCTGTGGTGCAGGAGCTGCTGGTGCGGGGGTCGGAGCTGGTGTTGGCTTTTTTGTCTGGGCCGATGCGCTGCCGGCCAGTACCATGAGGGCCAAGCCAGCGATTGCAGCCAAAGCATTACAGCCGAATTTAGTATTGAAAATCGTCATATTAACAATCCTTTAATATCAATCGAACCCCAGCCCAATCGACAGATAAACGAGAATTAGGAATCAAACCAGCCGAGCCGAGTGAACGCGTCATAACCGTTTATGTCGCAGCTTTCCATCGAAAATCATCAGACCATTCGCGGCTGCTAGCAAGTCTTTGTCGAATCGGTCGAATTGACGGAAATAGAACCATAAACACCGCGGGAGGGCTGAGATGAGAGTGCTTTGTTTTCTTGTGTGTTTTTGGGTCGTAAATTTTTGCGAAAATAGCATTGCCGCCCCTCAAAATGCAGTAGCGATGTATGGCAATCCGTCACTTGGCGCGAATTTTACCTCCTTTCCCTATGCTAATGAGAACGCACTTAAGGGCGGCACAATTATTTTTGGTGTCATGGGAACGTTTGATACGCTTAATCCCTATTCGGTGCGGGGGATTGCAGCTCAGGGTGTTGCACCACCTATGGGGCTCGTTATCCAGAGCCTAATGGTGCGATCTTTGGACGAGCCGTTCACCCTTTACGCCTCGCTTGCCCAGACAATCGATATTGCAGAGGATGGAAGCCAGGTAACTTTTCGACTGAATCCTGCCGCCACCTTTTCCGATGGAGTTCCGGTAACAGCCGAAGATGTTATTTTTTCGTGGGAAATTTTAAAGAATAAGGGAAAGCCTAATCTGCGAGGTTATTACAGCAAAGCACAATCTTGCACTGCCCCCGATGCTCTTACCGTTGTGTTTGACCTTGGTAACTCCAATGATCGCGAGTTACCTCTGATCTTGGCGCTTATGCCGATACTAGCAAAACACGCGACCGATCCGGACCATTTTGATGAAACAACGCTCAAGCCGCCTATCGGCTCCGGCCCCTATCAGATCGCCGAGGTAAAGCCGGGGGAAAGCATACTTTATCGCCGTAATCCAAATTTTTGGGGCAAAGATCTACCTATTAATCGAGGCCTGTATAATGCCGATCTATTTCGCTATGATTATTACCGCGATGCGAATACTCTGTTTGAAGCATTTAAAGCCGGCCTCTACGATATTCGCAGCGAGGATAATCCGACGCGTTGGGTAACCGGATATGATTTTCCCCGCATGCTGGATGGTCGCGCGGTGAAAGATGCGATTCCAGTGAGAACACCCAAGGGAATGGCCGGGCTTGTTTTCAATACACGAAAAGGCATTTTCGCTGATATTCGAACCCGCGAGGCTCTAGATTATCTTTTCGATTTCGAATGGGTCAACACGATCCTGTTCGAGGGCGTCTATAAGCGCACTGGCAGTTATTTCGAGGGATCCGATTTAGCCTCCTCCGGAAAAATTGCCTCTAGCGGGGAGATGAGGCTGTTGGCACCGTTTCCTGATGTGGTTCGTATCGATGTGCTCAATGGCACTTGGCATCCTCCAATTTCCGACGGCACAGGCCGTGATCGCGGCAATGCGCGGAAAGCTTTTGACCTCTTAAAAGATGCGGGTTGGACTCTAGATAAAGGCGTAATGGTCAATGCATCGGGACAACCCTTATCGTTCGAGATCTTGGTTGTTTCGCGTGTTCAAGAAAGATTAGCGCTTAATTTCTCGGAATCTCTGCAAAGGCTCGGTATAAAGCTTAATGTAAGGCTCGTTGATGACGTTCAATATTGGCAACGTGTTTCGACCTTTGATTTTGATATGATACAATTCACCTGGGGCTCGTCACCGTCGCCAGGTAACGAACAATATAATCGGTGGGGATCGCGATCAAAGGATCGACAAGGTTCGTTAAATTACGCTGGAACATCGAATCCTGCGATTGATGCGGCCATTGACGCGATGCTCGTGGCCAAGACGCAGGATGCATGGCTGGACGCCGTTCATGCGCTCGACAGACTGCTGCTTTCCGGCTTCTATGTCGTTCCGCTATTTCATACACCCGAACAGTGGATTGCACATAACGCGGCGGTAAAACGACCAGAGCGAACCGCTTTGTTCGGCTTTGCTCCCGAAACCCTGTGGCGCGAGGATCCTTGAATGCAAGAAGCTTTAATCATTGATATCGTGTCGGATGTCGTCTGCCCATGGTGTTATGTTGGTAAAAAACACCTTGAAGCAGCATTGGCCGAGATGCCGGAGATTGACGCAGTCGTTCGCTGGCATCCGTTTCAGCTTGATCCCACAATTCCGCCAGAGGGTTTGGACCGTAAAGCCTATATGCGCCAGAAGTTTGGCGATGACGGGCACCTTGAAGCCGCTCATCAGCGATTAGAGACGTTGGGAGCGCAAAATGGAATTGGTTTTCAATTTGGAGCTATTTCGCGCTCGCCCAACACACTTGATGCGCATCGATTGATCCGGTGGGCCGGTGATGCTGGCTTGCAGGATACGATGGTGCAGAGCCTTTTTCAGGCTTATTTTGAAGAAGGAAGAGACATTGGCGACCGTGCCGTTCTAGCTCTCATAGCCGAACGGGCGGGCCTTGAAGCCGACGCTATTTTGCAGCGGCTCGAAACCGACGATGACGTTGAAAATATTCGCATTGAAATCGCTGAGGCGGGCCGAATTGGCGTTACGGGCGTTCCCTTCTTTATTCTGGCACAGAAACTAGCTGTTTCGGGTGCTCAGCCAGCCGAAGTTCTTGTAGATGCCATTAGGCAGGCGTTAGCTGATTGATTGGATGAAGTGATGAACCCGCTACCCGACCGCCGCGTTCGCTCGGCCTTAATGCTGTGTTTAGCGATGGTTGCGGCAGTCTCTTGCGATACGATTACTAAATATCTTAGCGCCTCCTATCCGATCCATGAAATCAGCCTCATACGCTATTCAATTACGATTCCGATCGGTATTGGGATGGGTTGGCAGGCTTTACGCGCGTCCCAGACCGGCCTCCATGAATGGCGGACGCTTTTTCTCAGGGGCTTTTTCATCGCTTTTGCCAATCTGATGTTCATGATGGCTGCAGCGACGATTTCGCTGGCAGACGGGGTGGCTATTTTCTTCACCATGCCGTTTTTTGTGGCGGGTATTGTGCCGCATTTGATTGGCGAGCGCGTGCCAGCTTACCGCTGGCTGGCCATTATCATTGGTTTTGTCGGTGTGTTGGTAATGATGCGGCCAGGTTCATCAGTCTTTCAACCCGAGGCCATTTTTGCCATCGGATGCGCCTTTTTCTATGGCTTAGGCCAAGTACTCACCCGAAAATTGGACCGAACGATTCCATCCTCGATTACTTCGCTGTGGCAAAGCGCAGTTTATACCCTGTTTTATTCGTGCCTTTCGCTGTCGGCCTATGCGGTTGATTTTGGCTCGACCGGCAATAAGAGCTTCGACTTTCTGGTTCGCCTTTGGACAATACCACAACCCTTTGACCTTGGTCTTATCGTCTTGGCGGGTTTACTGACAAGCATCCAATTGCCCTTGGCAGTTTATGCTTACAAGCATTCAGAAGCTTCATTCGCTGCGCCCTTTGAATATACGGCGATGATTTGGGCGGTGGCGTGGGGTTATCTGGTCTTTGGTGACAGGCCGGATATCCCAACCATGATTGGCGCGGCCATCGTGATCGCGGCAGGCATTTATATGCTCCGCCGCGATCAAAAGCGTTACGCTTAAAACCTATTTAGGCTTCATTTCTTCGGCGATCCGGACGAGATCGCGCAGTAATGCCTGAGAGGCCTTAAGGCGCTGGGCAGGCTTCTCGTAATCATCAATAAACACGATCCGCATATCCGGTCTCACCTTCGCAAGCGACCCATATTGACCGATATAACGGATCAACCCGTCCGGATTGGCGAAGGAATTATCACGGAAGTTGATGATGATGCCGCGCGGGCCAGCATCAATTTTTTCAACATTCGCTCTTAGACACAACGCCTTAATGCCAACAATCGAAAGTAACTGTCTTACTTCTTCCGGTAATGGTCCAAACCGGTCGATCAATTCCGCACCAAAGGCGTCGATATCACCATCGGTTTCGAGTGTTGAAAGCCGCTTATAGAGCTGCATCCGAAGGGTGAGATCGGGCACATAAGGCTCGGGTATCATTACTGGTGTACCGATGGTGATGGAAGGCGACCAATGCCCTGCAATCTCATCCTCATCCGAAATACCGGCTTTCAGCTGAGCCACGGCTTCTTCGAGCATTTGCTGGTAAAGCTCGTATCCAACTTCCTTGATATGGCCCGATTGCTCGTCGCCCAACAGGTTACCTGCGCCTCTAAGATCTAGATCATGCGAGGCAAGCTCAAAGCCTGCACCTAAACGGTCAAGCGATTGCAAAACTTTGAGCCGTTTTTCTGCTTGCACAGTTAAGGTTCGATTTGCGGGTACAGTAAAGAGGGCATAGGCGCGGGTTTTGCCCCGTCCGACACGACCACGCAGCTGATAAAGTGCCGCAAGGCCGAACATATCGGCGCGATGAATGATCAGCGTATTGGCGGACGGAATATCAAGGCCCGATTCAACAATCGCAGTCGACAATAGAATATCATATTGGCCTTCATAGAAGGCGGTCATAACGCTTTCGAGTTCTTGTGCCGGCATCTGGCCGTGCGCAACACCAACCTTTGCTTCCGGAACTTCGGTCGCAAGGCAGGTTTTTACCTCGGCTATATCCTCAATCCTTGGGCACACATAAAAGCTCTGCCCTCCCCGATACCGCTCGCGCAACAGTGCTTCGCGGATCATCAAAGGATCAAACGGCATTACAAAGGTGCGGACCGCCAATCGATCAACCGGCGGTGTCGCCATAATCGAAAGGTCACGTACACCCGTCATTGCCAGTTGTAGTGTCCGCGGGATTGGCGTCGCCGTGAGCGTCAACACATGCACTTCGGCCCGCAGCTCTTTAAGACGTTCCTTGTGGCCGACTCCAAAATGCTGTTCTTCATCGACAATCAAAAGACCAAGATCTTTAAAATCAATGGCTTTGCCGAGCAAAGCATGGGTTCCGACCACTATGTCAACCGTGCCCTCCGTTATGCCTATCTTGGTTACCTTCGCTTCTGCCGCTGGCACAAACCGCGACAATTGTCGCACTACCACAGGCAGCCCCGCAAATCGTGTTGCGAAGGTTTTATAATGTTGGCGGGCCAGCAGAGTCGTCGGCACAACCACCGCCACTTGTTTTCCGGATAGAGCAGCAACAAAGGCAGCCCGAAGCGCCACTTCCGTTTTACCAAATCCGACATCGCCACATAACAGACGATCCATCGGCCGACCGGAGGCTAGATCACCCAGCACAGCTTCAATTGATGAGAGCTGATCTTCCGTCTCGTCATAGGGAAATTTCGCGGCAAATTCCTCATAAAGCCCATGTGCGACCGTTAGCTTTGGCGCATCTTTCAACATACGGGCGGCAGCAATTTTAATCAGCGCGTGCGCCATCTCGCGGATACGCTGTTTGAGCTTGGCTTTGCGCGCCTGCCAAGCTCCGCCGCCTAATCGGTCAAGCGCAACTTCTGTGTCTTCCGAGCCATAGCGCGAGAGGAGATCGAGGTTTTCAACCGGCAAAAACAGACGGTCACCACCGGCATAATGAAGCTCAACGCAATCATGCGGCGCACCTGCCGCATCAATGGTCTTTAACCCGACGAACCGGCCAATACCGTGATCAACATGAACCACAAGATCGCCCGGCGTTAAGCTCCCGGCCTCGGCAATGACATCTTGCGCCCGCTTTGAGCGGCGAGCTTTCCGGATAAGCCGGTCGCCCAAAATATCCTGTTCGCCGACTACAACAAGCGCATCGGTTTCAAAACCACGCTCAATGCCCCAAACAGCAAGGCCCACTTCCCCCGCTTTCAGGCCTAAGGCCTGCGAATAGGTGGCAACCGAAGTAAGGCCGGAAAGACCATGATCGGATAAAACATGACCTAACCGCTCACGCGCACCTTCTGACCACGCGGCAACTAAAATGCGTCGGTTAGAGGTCCGGCATTCCGCGATATGGCCAACGACGGCGTCAAACACATTGCGCCCTTCGTTCTCCTTATCCATCCCTTCCGACGCCGCGCGCTCGGCAGCGAAAATACGCCCTTGCCTTGCACCGGCATCGATCACCACAACGGGAGATGGTTCAAGCACGGCAAAGGGGGTCAACCGGGCGACTGATCTGCCTTGCAGGGCTAACCCGAGATCTTCCGATGTCAGATGCAGACCGTCCGGCGGCAAAGGCTTGTAAGGCGAAACACCCGGTTGGGACATCGCATCCCGCCTCGCCTCATAATGATCGACGATTTGTTTGGTTCGCTCAGCGGCTGCTTCCTCAACAAGTGGGTCGAGCATAAACGGCACATCTGGAACATAGTCGAACACGGTGTCGAGGTGGTCATGAAACAAAGGCAGCCAATGCTCCATGCCCGGTGGGCGACGTCCTTCGCTAATCGCTTCGTAAAAATGATCATCCCGTCCGGGCGCCCCAAAAGCGGCGACATAGCCTTGTCGAAAACGCTTGATCGATTCCGTTGTCAGCTGAATTTCGCTCATTGGCACAAGATCAAGTGCCCGCAACTGGCCTATGGTTCGCTGTGTCTCGGGATCAAAGCTGCGGATCGATTCAAGCGTGTCGCCGAAAAAATCGAGCCGGACGGGCCCGGTCATGCCCGGAGCGTAAAGATCAATAATTCCGCCACGCACAGCATATTCGCCGGTTTCGCGCACGGTCGACTGCCGCATAAATCCGTTATTCTCAAGCCATAGCGCTAAAGCGGTCGTATCGACGCGATTGCCCGGCGCCGCTGAAAAGCTTTCAGAGCCAACACGTCCGCGTGAGGGTACGCGCTGTAACAAGCCGTTAGCGGTTGCGATAAGGATACGGGGCCGATCTTCACCCGAATGCGAGCGCGCCAACCGCGCTAAAACGGTCATTCTTCTTGAGACGATGGACGTGTTCGGCGACACTCGATCATAAGGCTGACAATCCCAATTGGGGAAACTCAACACCTCGATGTCGGGCGCAACAAAGCCTAAGGCCGCCTCCATAGCGGCCTGGCGCTGGCCATCGCGAGCAACAAAAACGAGTGCTGCGGCTTTGCCTTGCCCGTTCTTGGCTAACGCCCGCGCCGCATCGGCTGCAACGATCGCATCAAACCCATCGGGAACCGATGACAGGACAACATGTCGCCTTTGTCCCATTACCTCTATTATTCGTCGAAGAAGATCTGACATCTATTTTTACTAATTATCTTTTTTAAATATTTATAGGTGAGGAATGGTTGTGATGATGCCGTATGGCGCGCAATAAAGCCGTATCAAATTCGGACGGAATATCGGTCTCGTCCAAAATCCAATGCAGCAGATCCCGATCCGCCTGCTCAATTAGAACCTCGAACGCATCAAGCTCGCCGTCGGTGAGTGTTTGGAGATAGGCGTCGGCATACCCGCCCATGATCAAATCCATCTCACGAAGGCCACGGTGCCAAGCGCGGAAAAGAATTTTTCTGCGGCGCGGGTCGAGATCGGCACTGGATAGAATGGTTCCGGTCATAGCGGCATTTCCGTTTATAGCACAGGCAAATCGCCCTGCTCCCAACCGTGTTTTGTCTCGGCAATAAAATCGTTCAGCCGGCCTTGCGAAATGGCCAACCGTAGCCCTGCCATCAAGTTTTGATAATAGGCCAAGTTGATCCCAGTTATGAGCATCATACCAAGAATTTCTTCGGCTTTTACCAAATGATGAAGATAGGCGCGGCTGTAAGTACGTGCCGGAGCCCAACTTGATGCCTCATCCAAGGGGCGCGGATCGTCCGCATGCCGGGCGTTGCGCAAATTGATCTTGCCGAAGCGGCTATAAGCGAGCCCATGACGCCCCGCTCGGGTTGGCATAACGCAATCAAACATATCCACGCCGCGCCGTACGCTTTCAACGAGATCATCTGGCGTGCCTACGCCCATCAGATAGCGCGGTTTTTCCTTTGGTAGAAAGGGTTCGACCGTCTCGATCATCCGCAACATGATATCCTGAGGCTCGCCAACCGCCAGGCCGCCTATCGAATAGCCCTTGAGATTCATATCCGCGAGCGATTCTGCGCTTCTTATGCGTAAGGCTTCAACCGCGCCGCCCTGAACGATACCAAACATCGCTTTACCCGGTTGATCACCAAAGGCATTGGCCGAACGTTCGGCCCAACGCAGCGATAATTCCATCGCACGCTCCGCCTCAATATCCGAACAGGGCAATTTGACGCATTCATCCAGCTGCATCTGTATGTCGGACCCGAGCAGACCTTGAATCTCAATCGAACGTTCCGGCGTCAACTCATGCTTAGAGCCATCAATATGCGATGAAAAAGTAACGCCATTTTCAGTCAACTTGCGCAGTTTTGCGAGTGACATTACTTGGAATCCTCCGGAATCCGTTAGGATCGGGTGCGACCAATTCATCAGATGATGTAATCCACCAAGCCGCGCCACACGCTCAGCCCCTGGCCGCAACATTAAGTGATACACGTTGCCCAGCACGATATCGGCACCCAAGGCACGAACCTCTTCTGGATGCATCGCCTTAACGGTACCGGCTGTTCCGACCGGCATGAATGCTGGCGTTCGAATATCGCCACGCGGCGTCGAAACATAACCGGTCCGCGCCAAGCCGTCGCGCGCAGTGACGTGAAATTGGAAGTTTTCGGATGGCATAGCAATCGTTTCCGTCAGGCCGTGCGGTGCAATAGGCAGGCATCGCCATAAGAATAAAAGCGATACCCTTTTTCTATCGCGTGTTTATAGGCTTTCCGCATCGTGTCGAGCCCTGAGAAAGCAGAAACGAGCATGAAGAGCGTCGAGCGTGGTAAATGAAAATTAGTCATCAAAACATCAACGGCCTTAAAACGATACCCGGGGGTGATGAAAATCGCGGTATCACCAGACCAAGGAGAGAAACTGCCATCCACCCGCGCAGCTGATTCAAGCAGGCGAAGAGACGTTGTTCCAACCGCCACGATTCTTCCGCCATTTGCTTTGGTAGCATTTAGAAGATCTGCTGTTTGGGCTGATATCTCGCCCCACTCTGCATGCATTTGATGGTCGGCTGTATTATCAACTTTAACCGGCAAAAACGTGCCAGCCCCTACATGAAGTGTTACTTGGCCGATGCTGACACCTGCCGATTGGATCGCTTTGAGCAGCTCGGGCGTGAAATGCAGGCCCGCAGTCGGCGCTGCAACTGCGCCTGTTCGATCAGCAAACATTGTTTGATAATCCCGTTCGTCTTGCGCATCCTCGGCCCGCTTGGCGGCAATATAGGGCGGCAATGGCATAACACCCACCTCGCGGATCGCGGCATCGAGATCGGCGCCAGCAACGGGAAACCGGAATAGGATTTCGCCAGCTTCGCCCTTTTCGATAATATCGGCCAAAAGCTCCGGCCCACCCTTTTTACCGCGAAAGCGAACCGTTTCGCCAACAGCCAATTTCTTGGCCGGACGCACAAAGGCACGCCAGCTTTGTTCATCTTCTCTTTTGTGCAAGGTTGCCTCAATGCGGGCAACCGCATCGCCCCGGTGCCGGCTACCCATTAGGCGTGCGGGTAGAACGCGGGTATCATTGACAACAAGGCAATCATTCGGTCGCAAATAAGTTGGAAGCGCGCCAATAGACGAATCGATGATAGAATTATGCCTATTGGCTAAAACAACCAGAAGCTGTGCACTGTTACGCGGCTCGGCTGGCCTCAGCGCAATTCTCTCTATAGGTAATTCAAAATCGAATTCATCAACACGCATGGGAGTCAAATTGCCTTCGGACAAACGTCAATTATTTTGCTATTCAACCACATACTTAACACAGACCGGTCGTGTTTAATTCCAATGACAAATCAAATTTGTAACGATTTTTAATGCAAACCCAGCTGACTAATTAAGATTACCCGCAATAAGTGTATTGCATTCCGTTGCGGAATTGGACAAAATTTGTCCATACAAGCTTGCAGTTCCCGAAATCGTTACGGGATACCAGCGTGCTTTGAAGCAGGCCTTTTCAGTAAGTGTAGTCTGGGCCGGTCGATGGATTTAAATACCCATCGACCGGTCTTTTTATTTAACGCAGTTCCACACTGGCCGTCACGATCCGATCTGGATCGCGCACAGGTTCGCCGCGCTTTATTTTATCAACATTGTCCATACCTTCGACCACTTGGCCCCAAACCGTATATTGACGATCAAGGAAGCGCGCATTGTCGAAGCAGATAAAGAATTGGCTGTCGCCTGAATCGGGATTCTGCGACCGCGCCATCGAGCAAGTGCCACGAACATGAGGCTCGGCGTTAAACTCGGCCTTCAACTTATGGCCGGAACCGCCCATGCCTGTGCCGGTAGGGTCACCAGTCTGAGCCATAAACCCATCAATCACGCGATGGAACACGATGCCATCATAAAATTTTGATTTCGCCAGCTCTGCAATCCGCGCCGCATGGTTGGGCGCAAGATCAGGACGCAGCTTGATAACGACCTTACCTTTTGTCGTATCCAACACAAGATGCTCGGTACCAACGGCCTTCTTCGCCGGAGCAGACTTTGCAACCTTAGCAGCTGGTGCCTTTTTAACGGCGGATTCCTTTTTCGGAGCGGCTATTTTCTCGACTTTCTTGTCGGTAACCTTTTTCGCAACAGGTTTCTTATCGGTAGGTGTTGTATCTTTTACCATGATCGTCGTTTCCTTAGTTAGCGTCTTGCATCATTTGCATTTTAATAATCTTGTCAGGCATACGGACGGTACCGTTAGAGGCCTGATCGCCTTTTTTGATCTTATCGACGAATTCCATACCGCCAACAACCTCACCAAACACCGTATATTGTCCGTTAAGGAATGCGGCTGGCCCAAAGCAGATGAAGAACTGCGAATTCGCTGAATTAGGATCTTGGGAGCGCGCCATGCCGAGTGTGCCGCGGTTAAATGGTTGCGGCGTGAACTCGGCCTTGATGTTAGGCAAAGTTGAACCGCCCGTTCCGGTACCCGTTGGGTCACCGGTCTGCGCCATGAAACCATCAATGACGCGATGAAAAACGATACCGTTATAGAACCCCTGTTTGACCAATGTTTTGATCTGCTCAACATGCTTAGGGGCCAAATCCGGACGAAGCTTAATAACTACGCGGCCGTCTTTCGTATCGAGATAAACTGTATTGGCCGGATCCAATGTTTCGGCTTGGGCATATGACACACCAAATGCAAAAACGAGAGCAAAACAGAGGGCTTTCAACATCAGGAACTCCGAATTTAAAAAGTTATTAGGCTCACTGAGACGCAGCTAGCTTGCGCTGTAAGCCTAAGGCCACAAAATCAGGCACGAAAGCCGAAACATCGCCACCCATCATGGCGATTTGACGCACCAAAGTGGCGGTAATCGGGCGAACCATCGGGGATGAAGGCAAAAAGACCGTCTGGATATCAGGTGCGAGCGACTGGTTCATGCCAGCCATCTGCATTTCGTAATCAAGATCGGTACCATCCCTCAGCCCGCGGATCAGAAGTGTCGCGCCTTTTGATTTAGCGGCTTCAACTGCAAGTCCGCCAAATGTAATGACCTCAACTTCCGTGCCCTCATGAGAGGCAAAGCTATTGCAGGCCTCATTGATCATGGAGGCCCGCTCGTCGGAGGTAAAAAGAGGCACTTTGCCGGGATGCACGCCGATAGCTACGATGAGATGATCAGCCAATCTGCAAGCATGGCGCAAAAGATCAACATGCCCATTTGTTACGGGATCAAATGAGCCCGCATAAAAGGCCGTGCGTGTCGTCTTAACCGGCATAGCCTAGCCCCTCACCTCAGACGTCGACCACACCATCGGTCGCTTCATCAACGCCAACGTCCTCAATGACGCCGTCCTCAAGCCCTTCATCGCTGATGCGCTCAACCGATACCACCCGTTCGCCTTCAGCCGTATCAAAGATTGTCACGCCCTGAGTACCTCGGCCCGCAACACGAATGCCATCAACCGGACAACGGATCAATTGGCCGCCATCGGTTACCAGCATAATCTGATCCGAGTGTTCGACGGGGAATGACGCAACCAGCGGTCCGTTCCGCTCATTCACAACCATCGCCACAATGCCCTTGCCGCCACGACCCGTAATTCGGATTTCGTATGCCGAACTACGCTTACCGTAACCGTTTTCGGAAAGCGTCAGCACGATCTGTTCACGAGCCGAAAGCTCAGCATAACGTTCTTGCGACAACGCGGCATCAACCGTAACTTCCTCATCGGCAACACCTTCCTCGGCCACCGACTCGCCCGCAATCGCGCGCCGCATCTTAATATACGCCACACGCTCGTCGCTTGTTGCATCGACGTGATGCAAGATTGCCATCGAAATAACCTTATCGGTTTTACCGAGCGATATACCGCGTACACCAGTCGAATCGCGGCCTTTGAATACCCGTACATCAGTTGTGGGGAAGCGAATGCATTGTCCCGCAGCGGTTGTTAGCAAGACGTCATCCGCCTCCGTGCTGATTTGCACATCTACGATCTCGTCGCCTTCATCCAGCTTCATTGCGATTTTACCGGCACGATTGATGCTGATGAAATCCGAAAGTTTGTTTCGCCTGATATTGCCTTGAGCGGTCGCGAACATAACATCGAGGCGCGCCCAATCCTCCTCGTTCTCCGGAAGTGGCATAATGGTAGTAATGCGTTCGTCTTTCTCGAGCGGCAGCATGTTGATCAGTGCCTTGCCGCGAGCATTGGGGGCGGCTTCTGGCAGGCGCCAAACCTTTTCTTTGTAAACCTGCCCAAGCGACGAGAAAAATAAAATCGGTGTATGGGTTGAGGCTACGAAAAGCCGTGACACGAAATCTTCATCTCGTGTCTGCATGCCCGAACGGCCTTTTCCGCCCCGCCGTTGCGCCCGATAGGTGGAGAGCGGCACGCGCTTAATATAACCCGCATGGGAAACGGTAACCACCATATCCTGCCGCTGGATCAAATCCTCATCATCGAGATCCGCGTCCCATTCTGTGATCATTGTCCGGCGCGGAGTTGCGTAAGCGGTCCGTACTTCGATCAATTCATCCGAAATAATACCCATGATGCGAGCGCGAGACCGCAAAATATCGAGATAATCGGCAATTTCGGTCGCTA
>Ga0114964_10001744_pt1 | contig 15755 bp, 9 predicted proteins | sample C_131016_MF_Meta_FD_92638 | JGI IMG/M metagenome (GOLD analysis project Ga0114964, IMG submission 92638) | Freshwater microbial communities from Lake Croche, Canada to study carbon cycling - C_131016_MF_MetaG | ecosystem: Environmental > Aquatic > Freshwater > Lake | place: Lake Croche, Canada... | reverse complement strand
CTGCATAAAATCCTCCGGAGAGGCCAGGCCGTAGATGCAGGAGACGCTGGAGACCACGATCACATCACGTCGCGTCAGCAGGGAACTTGTTGTCGAGAGGCGCAGTCGCTCGATCTCCTCGTTAATCGAGCTGTCCTTCTCGATGTAGGTGTCGGAGCGAGGGATGTAGGCCTCGGGCTGGTAGTAGTCGAAGTAGCTGACGAAGTACTCGACCGCGTTGTTGGGGAAGAACTGCTTGAACTCCGAGTAGAGCTGCGCCGCCAGCGTCTTGTTATGCGACATGATCAGCGTCGGCCGATCCAGATTCTGGATGATGTTGGCTGCCGTGAAGGTCTTCCCGGAGCCAGTCACGCCGAGCAGCGTCTGATGACGGTTCCCCATCCGGATCGAGCGGGTCAGCTTCTCGATCGCCTGCGCCTGATCGCCCTGTGGCTTGTAATCGGAGCGGAGGTCAAAGGACATCGGGCGGAAAATATGAAGGATGAAGTCAGAGGTATGAAACCGAGAAACATTTATTCTCTACTCAAAGCATGGCCAGCGCAACAGAGGGATCCATTCTCGGTCTTGCCCTCATTTCTTGAGTTCTTGAGTTCCACAGTAAACTCTTACCTTTTCCCTATTCGATTCTGGCGAACCGATCGGGGGTGTTATAGGGTAGTGTGATGAACAAGCGCCTGCTCGATCCAGCACTCTTGCCGATTCTTGAGAAAGTCGAGGCAGGAGATCGCCTGAGCGGCGAGGAGGGGATCTCTCTCTATGCCTCCCGTGATTTGAACGGGCTCGGTTCTCTGGCTAACATCGTCCGTGAGCGGAAGAACGGTAACGTGGCGACCTACGTCTTCAACCGCTATGTCAACTACTCCAATGTCTGCATCCTGAGCTGCCAGTTCTGCGCCTTCAGTGCCAAGAAGCGGGACGACCATGCCTTCGAGATGGCGATCTCCGATGTTGCCGCCAAGACCAAGGAAGCTTGGGAGAATGGTGCTACGGAGATCCACATGGTAGGGGGACTTCACCCGACCCTGCCGGCCTCTTGGTATCTTGATCTCCTGAAGGCCATGAGGGAGGCGGCTCCCGGCATTCATCTGAAGGCCTTCACTGCCATCGAGATCCGACATCTCTCCGACCGTATCTTCAAGAAGCCCGTTCAGGAGACCTTGGAGATCCTCCGAGACGCCGGACTGAATGCTCTCACTGGGGGAGGTGCCGAGATCTTCGATCAACAGGTCAGGGATACCATTTGCCGAGGCAAGGAAACCGGTGAGGAGTGGCTGGAGGTTCACCGCACTTGGCACAAGATGGGTCAGCGAAGTACGGCCACGATGCTGTACGGCCATGTCGAGACGGCAGAGCACCGAATCGATCATCTTCTCAAGTTGCGTGGTCTTCAAGATGAGACACAGGGCTTTACGGCCTTCATCCCGTTTGCCTTCGTCCCGGAGACTACGGAGTTAGCCCATATCCGTCCTGCTTGCTCGACCGATGAACTGAAGAATCTGGCCATCTCACGCCTCATGCTCGATAACTTTGACCATATTACCGGCTACTGGATCAGCCTGGGTCTCCCTCTTGCCTCCATCGCCCTGAACTACGGGGTGGATGACCTTCATGGGACAATCCAAGAGGAAAAAATCTTCCATATGGCTGGGGCCAAGACTCCTCAGCAGCAAACTGTTGTGGCCATGGAGAAGGCTATCCGAGAGGCTGGGAGGGAACCGATGCAGCGCGATACCTTTTATCGTAGGATTGAGTCGACCTCTTCCAGGAAGGCGACTGTCTCAGTAGCTCTCCCGGCGTGAGCCATTCGGTTCACAGGATCGGGTGCGTTCCTTACCTGAATGCCCGCCCCTTGGTTGAGGGGATTAACCTTCCGATCCGGGAGTTGGTTCCAGCAAAGTTAGGTGAAGCTTTTCAAGCTGGAGAGTTTGACGCCGCACTTCTCTCCTCCATTGATGTTATTTCAGCTCCCAATCCCTGTGCGGTGGATGGGGTCTCAATCTCATCCAAGGGGGATGTCTATAGCGTGGTGCTAGCCTATGAAGGGGGTCTGAAGGACGGCAAAAAGGTAGTGCTCGATCCAGCTTCCCACACCTCCAATGCCCTCCTCCGGATTGTGCTGGAAGAATTTCATGGGATTCAATCTGAATATGTCCAATATACAGATTTAGAATCATTAGAATTTCCTTTAGAATACCCGACCCTCCTGATTGGCGATCGAGCCATTAAAACAAGAAATCGGACAACAAGTCAAAAGGTTCGCTTCCTGGACCTTGGGGGAGAATGGTTTCGGCATACAGGACTTCCATTTGTATTTGCTGTATGGTCACTTAAAGATGATTTTACTATAAAAAAGGAGATGTCTGACCTACTCAGAGGGGCAAAAGACTCAGGATTGGCTCATCGAGCAGAATTAGCCGCAAGAGAGCAGGATCCATCCTTCGCCCTACACTACCTCACCGAGTCGATCCGGTACGATCTAGGGGATGAGGAGAAAGCCGGACTTGCTCTTTTTGGAGAGTATTTAGTGAAATGCAATCTCAGGATAAATCTGAATGAAATAGTGTATTATTGATCCGGGTAATAGTTACAAAATATTCACTAATTTCTGGTTGAAAGGGTGATAGCTTTTCGTTGATATTTCAAGATGAGTAACTTGCGAGCTTAACGGATGCCACGCGTTTGAATTTCGAGCAGCGATATTTGAGGATGGATGGCTATGAACTCTGGCCGCTATATTCTTTCCCAATTCCTTGATCTGGTGTGTTGCAAGTCCCTCTCCCGTTTGGTCCGACGCTACGACGTGGAAAGCATGGTCCGGCACTTTGGCTTTCGTTAGCATCTGATAATGTGGGGCTTATAACCGGACACTTGTGAATCTCCCTCGAAAAACTCAACAAACACCATGAGACACAAATTCTTTCCGCTCCTGCTTGGGGTACTACTGATTGGTCTCAATAACAGGGCATACTCCCAATCTACGAACTGGGACAGCATGCTCACGGGCTCCCAATGGTTTGTTCCGACGCAGAATATGTTGGCCTATATCACCTCCACCTCGAATCTGACCCAAAATGTTCAGATTGGGGATCAAACCCTCTGGAACATCACTAATTGTGTGAATGGTGTTTTCTCTGGATTCTCTTCGCAATACTTGACGATTCCCATCTCCGGGATGAATACCTCCAGCGCATCCAACACGGCGATGAACGGAGTGATTAATGTTGCCGGACAGGTGCTGATTAATTTCACCCAAACAAACGGGGATGTCACGATAGCGCTTGGTAATAATCGTAATGTCGGTGGGACGAATCTGATCGAGATGCAAATGCTTTCCCAAGTGGCCTCCGCTCAGAATATCACGCACTGGGCCTACATGGCCCCCTATTCGGGCCCCAATTACCCCACCAACACGCCGACCAACACGGCCCTTCTATCAACAAATTGGCAATGGATGCAGGGGACATCCTGGAATATCACGGACACCAACTTCTTTGGCACGAATGGAAGCGGCACCTTCTCAGTTAGCACCTACAACAGTGGCTATTTTTGGGGTACTGGAAACAGTGCGACAAACGGGGGGGTTACCCTCATCGGCTCCGCGACACCCGAGGGGAATCTGATTCTGGGACTTCTCAATAGCCAGACGGGAGTAGAGACGAGTCTCTTCGGTGACATAACCGGCAATGCCAGCAACTCATTGATGTCCTTAAGTACTTACACGACAAATGGCATTACTGCCGGATCTCCGGCTGCTACTGCCGAGCTTCTCCCTCAGACCATCGCGAATCTCTATGTCACCAACGGGGCCTCACTCTACCTGTATAACGATATTAACAGTTACGCATATACCTATGTCGGAAACGCAGCCAATGATTCCAATAATTTCCTCACCGTCGCGAATGCCGATACTCTGCTGACAAACTCCCAGGATCTCTATGTGGGAAACCTTGGATCGGAGAACACGATGGTGATTACCAACGGTGCCATGGTAGCTGGCAGGTCAGGTTTCATCGGATACGACGCCACCTCCTCGAACAACTCGGTTCTCGTTACGGGAAGCAACTCAGTCTGGAGTAACAGCGCAAATCTCTACGTGGGGTATAGCGGAGGTGGTAACAGCCTGATCATTACAAACGGCGCCAAGGTGCTTGGGGCCAACACCTACATCAGTTCTTTTGGAGGATCCAACAACTCGGTGCAGGTCTCGAGCCCGGGATCAACGTTGTCAAATAGCGGATTGATTTGGGTTGGAGCGTCCCCGGTCGCCGGCATTTCCGGAACGGGAACATTGACGATCACCTCGGGCGGTACAATCGCCGCCTCCAACCTGATCATTTCAGGAGCAACCGACTCCGTCGGCACGGTGGAAATCGGACTCAAGGGAGGCTCCGACTCCAACATGATCTTCAATGTTCCGCTGATAACCTTCGGCGAGGGAACCGGGAGCCTTGGCTTGAACCAGTCCGACACGCTGACGATTTCGGGATCGATCCAAGGAGCGACGGCCACGAATTCTTATGCCATGATCCAGCAGTACGGAAGCGGCACTACGATTCTGACGGGGATCAGTCATACCGGTTTGGGTTACCGTGTCGACGGGGGTCAGTTGATGGTGAATCGGGGAATCTTTGATATTTACTTGATCGCCGGCATCTCGCCCGACGAGTTGGGCGGTCCCAGGACCGTCACCGTGGGAAACAAGAATAGCGGAATTTCCCTCGTGGTGACGAACGGGGGAGAGTTGCACTCCTTTGTTACGATCATAGGAACGGGCCTTCAAAAGAACTCTCCTGCGCTTACCACTTCCTCAAATAACTGGGCTCTCATCACCGGCCCCGGAAGTAAACTCATTGCGGGGGAACTCCAGATTGGCAATGTCAGCAGTGGCAACAGTCTCGTGATCAGCAACGGGGCGACCGTCTCCTCAGCACTCTCCACAAGCATCGGCATCTCCGGATCAAGCAACAGCATGACAGTTACCGGCGTCGGGTCCCTGTTCACTAACGCTGGATCCCTTACCGTGGGAACCTACAGCCAAAGTTATGCCGCCACCGCAAATATGCTGCTTGTGACCAATGGGTCGGGTCTTTTCAGTGACTCGGCAATGATCGGAGCCACGACAAACTCCTTTGGTAATATTGTGACCGTTACGGGAGCCGGATCCTTCTGGACGAATTCAGGAGCTTTGTATGTCGGCATGGACGGGAGCGGCAACAGTCTTGCTGTTGCCAACGGAGCGACTGTGGCGGTGGGGGGTGGCACCAATGGCACAGTGGTCGGCTTCAGCGCCGACTCCTCGAACAACTCGGTGCTGGTGACGGGATCCAATGCCTCTCTGAGGATCACCAAAGCCCTCGTTGTGGGATACGGTGGGGGCGGCAACACCCTCACCATCTCCAACGGCGCGAGCGTCACGGTTGCCTGCACGGGCAAAGGCGACTATCTTTCCCTGGGAGAGAAAGGTGGGTCTTCCAACACGCTCACCGTGACCGGCGCTTCGACGCTCACGGTCAATGCAGGTGCCTTGAGTCTCTATGGAATCTGGATCGGCGACAGCGACGGAAGCTCCAACAACCGTATGGTGGTTTCGGACGGGGGCAGGGTCTACTCCACTGGGGAGAGTGGTATCGGATGCGTCAAACAGTCCGGGGACACCGAGGCCTTGATCACGGGAGCCGGCTCCCTCTGGACCAACAACGGCGAGCTGGCTATAGGCGCTAGGGATGGAGGGAACGGTGTGGTCACGGTGGCCAATGGCGGAACCCTCGCGGCGACCGAAATTAAGATCGCCAATCTCACCAACACCTCTGCGGGCACACTGAACATCGGTTCACTCGGTGGCAGCGACACGGCGGGAACGATCATCAGCCCGACCATCGCCTTCGGAGCAGGAACCGGCACCATTAACTTCAACCAGATCGACGCGGCCAAAGTTGCCGCTAACATAAGCGATTCCGGCAACGGTGCGATCAATCAGAACGGCCTCGGCACAACGACCCTCAACGGCAACAACAGTGGCTTCTCGGGCCTGACGACGATCTCAGGAGGCACCCTCCAGATTGGGGATGGCACTACCACGGGCGGCGCCGTGAGTGCAGGCAACTTCGTCAATAATTCGACATTGAACTTTGTTCCCTCCTCTAGCGATACCTACACCGTGCCGGGGAACATCTCAGGAAACGGATCGCTCAATCAACTCGGCACTGGCACAACGATCCTCAACGGCATCAACAGCGGATTCTCGGGGCTCACGACGATCACCTGCGGAACCTTGGTCGCGGCGAGCACCAATGCTCTGGGATCCAGTGATGTCACCCTTGGTGGCACCGCTAACACGGCCACACTCAGTCTTGCGACCAACCTGATGATCACCACAAAGGGACCTCCCCATGACGACTTTAACTGGGGAATCAACGGAGTGATTGCCCTCGCTCAGGGAACACACACCCTGACGCTTGCCAACGGGATGACCAACTCGGCGGGAGCCAATGCGGGTGTGAACGTCTTCCAGTTCCTCAATACGAGCCTTAACAATGACACCAACACGCTCATTAATTTCGGAATCCCGAGCAGTGGATTCACGACCAACAGCTTCAGCGTGCAGGGCATCCAAGGATACTCCTTCGAACTGACCGCCAACCATGTCGCGGCCTCCATTTCCACGACAGCCAACGTGGTCGTTTCCAATGACATCACGATCAGTAACACACTCACAGTGGGAAGTTTCACAGTCGCAGGAGCTTCTACAACAACCATAGCTTCTACTGGAACGCTTAACGCCACCGAGGATGTCATGGTGAGCGGCAATGGCACCCTGGATGACAACGGGCTGATCATTACTCCGAGCCTCACGGTCGACCAAGGATCGACCCTCATGGGATCAGGCACGCTCTCCCTCATCGGAGGCAATCTCAATCTCAACGGCACGATTGCCCCTGGCAATAGCCCCGGCACCTTCTTTGTGACCGGAGGTGACTTAGTCATGGGATCCACCACCATCTGGGACGAGCAAATCTACAGCGCCTCGGTTTATGACCGGGTGGTGGTCACCGGAGCCGCCTTCCTCAACGGAACGATGAACATCACCACCTTCGGCAGCGGAGGACTCCAATACGGCCAGAAGTTTAACTTCCTCACCGCAAGTGCGGGGATCAGTGGAGCATTCAGCAGCATCACCGCTCCCGAAGGATTCCGTGGACGCCTGCTCCTGAGTGGCAACAACACCCAGGCCAATATCCTGATTGCCCCATCCAGTTACACCTTGCTGGCTCAGGGTAAGAACCAGAACCAAGTAGCCACAGCCCTCGACAGCTTCATCCCCGCCACCAGCGGCGACCGACTCGTGATTTCCACCTCCTTGGACAGTCTGACATCATCCCAGTACGCCCAAGCCTTCAACGCCATCATGCCGACCATGTACCAATCGATGGCCACGATTGCCTTCAACCAGGCCAATGCCCTCAACATGCAGCTCAACCAGCGCCTATGGGGCCTGAGACTCGCCGAGGGTGGTGGGTTCTCCATGAGCGGCTTCGCCGACAACACCCCGATTCTCGAAGGGCAGGGAGATGGGGCCGGTGATGGGAAGGGAGTGCTCGACTCCAAGAAAGACATCCTCCGTCCAGGAATGGATAACCACTGGGGGATGTTCGTGGATGCCAACGGTATCTTCGCTAACGCCAACAGCGCCAACATGCTCCCTGGCTACACCGCCCAGAGCGGAGGCATCACAGCGGGACTCACCTACAAGTGGAACGAGAACTTAGCCAGCGGCATCTACACCGGCTACCAAGGGACCTACTCCAAGATGGGAGCTAATGGGAGCGGACTTGGAACCGGCAGCAGCCTCATCGATAACGCCGTCCGCTTCGGAGTCTTCGGTACCTACGGCCAGAAGGATGGCAAGGGACTCTACGCTAACGCCCTTGCAGGGGGAGCCTACCACAACTACCAGGCTGCCCGCGTTATCCAGTACGCCGGGGTAAACAGGACAGCCAACAGTGCACCCGGAGCAGGGGAGCTCGATACGATGCTGGCAACCGGCTACGACATCCAGAAGGGCAAGTTCACCTTCGGACCAACGGCCTCCCTCCAGTACACCTATCTCGGAGTCAATAAGGTGAATGAAACCGGAGCCCAGAGTCTAGACTTCAACTCGGGCGGGTGGAATAGCTCCAGCATGCTCTCGAGCGTGGGTGCCCATGCTGCCTACAACTGGCAGGCAGGTAAGAACGTGGTTGTGGTGCCGCAGATCTCGCTCAACTGGCAGCATGAATTCCTGCAGAACCCCTACGACATCACCGGCAATCTGGGAGGAACCAGTCCGACCTTTAGCAACACGAGTGCCACGGGGATCCGAGACTACCTCTACACGGGAGTCGGCTTCACGGTGGAGTTCAACAAGAAGTGGAATACCTCGTTCTTCTACAACGCCGCGGCTGGCAACAGCGATCTGGTCAGCCAGAACATCTTCTGGTCCGCTGGGGTGAAATTCTGAAATTCCAAGATTGAGACCGCTACTTTCACTACTGCTGGTATTGGTGCTGATGCTCTTCGCAAATAAACTCCAGGCCCAGACGCAATCACCGGAGCAGACTCTTGCCGCTATGGAAAAGTGCCGGGAGCAAGTGATCAGCCAGCTCTCTTTTTCTGACAAGATGAAGATTAGGGCGGCGATGGGCGCCATTCAGGGGAATCCGGATTTCCTTGCGGCCAATAACGCAGTGAATAACGCCACAACTTCCGAGGCTCAGATCGAGGCCCGGAAAAAACTTGCTAAGGTGAAGCTAGACCTGATCGAGAAGCAGGATCCCTCGCTGAAAACCGTGGTGGAGAAAATCCGTTTGGCCCAGACCGCAGTTCTGAAATAAGGCATCTTTCTCTTCAGCTCCTGCAAATCCTGCAGGAGAATGGGAATGATGGTTGGGAGCGAGATTATCTCCGACTCCAGGAGGCCGATCCGCCGCGATAGCCTGTGGCACTACCCGAGCCGTGACTCCAGGATGCGGATCCGCCGCGGTAACCTGTAGCGCTTCCGCTTCCATCGCTCCAGGACGCTGATCCCCCACGCGCTCCATAGGCTGCTCCCGTGTGATCATAGGAGTAACCGTAGCCCCCGTGATTATTTGCGTAATAGGCGCCACTATTGTACGCACCGTGATAGGCAGCACCCGAACCGTAGGCCGAGTTATAATGGTAAGCAGTGCCCGCTGCCCCATAGTATGTCGAACTCACGCTGCGATAGTAGGGACTTGCATAGTAGGCTGCGGGGTATGGGTAATAGACGCCGCCGTAGTATCCAGAGCCAATCCAGCCATAGCCAGAAGCGGGAGATCCTGCATAGTTAGGTTGTCCGTAATTCATTCCGCTACAGGCGGTGAGTGCCAAGGCAGCGAAACCGAGAAGGGAGGCGGAGAGGAGGTTTATGAAAGTTTTCATCGTGGTGATCAGTTGAAGGTTGAAATTCATCAGAGGCTTCCACTCTGGGTTGCGCCCTGAGTCGATTCCTGACGAGCATCTTTCAGCACTTGCTTGAAGGGAATCTCTTGGAAGCCTTTGGGCTGCTTGAAGGAAAAGAGGGATGAGCGGAGCCACGGGTGGAGATTCCATGAAGAGAAATTGATCAACTTGCGAGGGAAGTTGGGCTTATCGGTGAAGGTGGCGGCCAGTCTGTAGGGGAGGGCAACCTTGCCCGAAGAGATCCAGATTTCCCAATTCACTCCGGGGGTGCGGAAGGCGAGGTGATCACAGGGGATACCGCGGACGAAGGAGGGCCCGATGAGGACCGCGCTTTGCTGATTCCGAGTGAGATGGGTGTAGGGATCGCTAAAGAGCAGGGGAGCTATATGAAAATGAATTCCAGTCTCTCTGCGGATGCCGGCAAGCATCCCGTCGATCGTATCGGGTGCCTTGGTCGTCGAGTAGACTTTCTCTCGTGGAGCTGCTGCGGTGACGGAGCTACCATCATAGAGGAAATCAAAGGCATGAGCGTCACCCAAATACATTGCGCGGATTTTGTTCGGGCGCTGGACGGCAACCCTTCCTTTGGAGATGACCGTAATGAGCTGACCGGTGGAGCATGGCATCTCGAGAATGCTATCCGTACGGAAGGTGAAACTCTTTGATTCAGAGAGGGTGGTGCTCATGCGCTTGAGTAGAGCCACTGCATTGGGATCGATGCGGGCTGATGTCTCGGCGTGCAGAGAACCGCCAGATAGAAGGCTGCTGAACGTGAGGAGCCAGCCAAGGAAGCAGAGAGATGATTTTTTCATTAGGGAATCAATAAGTGTTCAAAGGAATTGTCAGCGATGTAGGGTAAACTACCAGTTAAAAAACCGTAGCGGTAAAGCAATAAAACCCGATGCGCTGTTCGAGCGGAGTTCGGCCTATTTAATGAATTTGTGATTGTCGGTTATTACAAAAACCCTATCACTACTCGGATGAAATCCTGCAAATTAACCGCTCTCGTTGTTCTCGCCTCCTTCCTCATAGCAGTCGGTGCCAATGCCGCCAGCGCTCTGCAGCTACAGACCGATTCCCAGACCGCCTTGGAGCGCCTCTACACAGCCAATCCCAAGGCTCGTGATCTGGGTCAGAAAGCCTACGCAATCCTGATCTTCCCGACTGTGGTGAAGTTCGGCGCGGTCCTGGTTGGTGGTCAACGCGGTGATGGTGTTCTTTGGGAAAAAGGTCAGGTGGCGGGCTACTACAACACGACTTCGGCTTCTTACGGACCGCAGATCGGGGGGCAGTCGTTTTCCTACGCCCTATTCTTCATGACGAAGGACGATCTCAAGGGGCTGAACAATTCTGCTGGTTTTAATCTGGGGGCCTCGCCCAGCCTCGTGGTCGCGGACAAAGGGGTTTCTGGAAGCGCCACGCTTTACACTCTTCAGGGGATCAAGGCTTTCATCTTTGGCCAGCAGGGTCTGATGGCGGGACTCGGCTTACAGGGAACCAAGATTTCCCAGTACACCCCAAGCAACTAATTGCTAGAACGATGCCACGTTCGATGCATCGCTTTCACAGAGTTTTCACAGGATTTTTTTCGGACAGTCGGCTGAAATAGTCGGCTCCATCGTTTTGATTTTGCGGGATCACTCGAGCGATCCGCGGTATCACGGGAGCCCTGATGTCCTGGTAGATCGTAACTGGCTTGCATTCGTTGGTTTATAGAGTAAGGGATCGATCGGATCGCGGATGCTTTATGATTAAAGAACAGGTAGTTGTTTAGACTGCTCTGGTCATCGTGAAGAGTCTTTGGTAATCCCTTCTGCGTGAAATTATCCCTTCCACACTTTGGAGCATCACCAGCATTGCTGGTTCTGGCCGTTGCCCTTCTCTCCTCCTGCAAGAAAGAAGCTCCCGAGGCTGGCCCTCGTCCCCCGGTTCCCGTGACGTTTGGAACTGTGATCCAGAAAGACATGCCGAATCACAAGGAGTGGATCGGCAACCTTCAGGGCACCGTGACTGCCCAAGTGAAGCCGAATGTCGCCGGCAATATCATCCAGCGCTACTACACCGAGGGAACCGTTGTGAAGCAGGGGGAGCCTCTCTTCCAGATCGATCCTGCTCCTTTCCAGGCCTCGCTTGACCAGGCCAAGGCGAATCTCTCCACGGCGGTCGCCCAGGAGACGAAGGTTCAGCAGGATTTCGTCCGATCACAGAACCTTCTGGCTGGGAAGGTGATCAGTGTGCAGGAGTTCCAGAATGCGCAGCAGAACTATCAGGCCACGGTCAGCGAGGTCGCCTCGAAGCAGGCCTCTGTGCAGTCGGCCCAAGTGAATCTCGACTTCACGAAGGTCGTGGCTCCGATCGAGGGACTAGCGGGTCTTGCGAACTACGAGGTCGGTACCTATGTCAGTTCAGGTTCCGAGCAACCCCTCACGACCGTTGTCGCAATCGATCCGATCAAGGTGGTCTTTCAGGTCGGCCAGGACGATTATCTGAGTTTCATCAGCCAAAGCCTCAAAGATCCATCCATGGCACCCGAATATAGGAAACAGGACGAGAGTGCCGGGATGCGAATGCTGCTTTCTGATGGCATGACCTACCCTCAAAAAGGTGTCTTCCGTGCCGCCAACAACCAGATCAGTACGCAGACCGGTTCGATCGCCGTTGAGGGGACCTTTCCCAATCCTGGTGCTCTGCTTCGCCCCGGTCTCTTTGCCCGGGTCCAAGCCACCGTTGGGATTCAGCAAAACGCATTGGTCGTTCCCATTGCTGCCGTTATCACGATACAGAATCTGCATCAACTTGCCGTGGTCGGTCCCGATAACAAGGTCTCCATACGCAACGTGAACATCGGGATGACAACTCGTGACGAGGCTATCGTCCTTTCGGGAGTGGATGCCGGAGATAAGATCGTCGTTCAGGGAATCCAGAAGGTCATCGACGGATGCACAGTGATGCCTCTTCCTGCGTCGCCAACTGCGTCACCATCTACTCCTGCCGCTTCTGCCAACGAGAAGTCAGGCCCGGCGATGGCCATCCCGGCCGCATCTCCGTCGCCTGCCGTCAAGTGACCGCGCTTTCCTAGCCTCTCCGAGCCCAGTAAAGAAACCGCTATGGCAAAGTTTTTCATCAACCGGCCCATCGTGGCCATGGTCATCGCGATCATCACGGTGATCCTGGGTATCGTCTGCCTGCTCGGCCTTCCGATCTCCCAGTTCCCGAATATCGTCCCGCCTCAAATCCAAGTCGTGGCGAGCTATCCCGGAGCCGACTCCGTGACCGTTAAGGAGGCGGTCGCCACGCCGATCGAGCAGCAGGTGAATGGTGTCGACAACATGCAGTACATGTACTCCCTGAACTCCAGTTCGGGTCAGTCCCAGCTGAATGTCATCTTCGCCAACAATACGGTGCCGACCACCGACCAGATCCTGACCCAGATGCGCCAGTCACAGGCGCAGTCACAGCTCCCCCAGCAGGTAGTGAATCAGGGGATTAATGTGGTGAAGACCTCACCATCGCCCCTCATCTGCTTTGCCCTCTACACGGATGACGATCGCTATGACTCGGTCTTCCTGGCCAACTACGCCTACGTCAATATCGTCAATCCCCTGACCCGCCTCACCGGTATTGCCAGCGTCACTGTCTTCGGCGCGGGTACCTATGCGATGCGTCTCTGGCTCGATCCGGCCAAGCTCGCTAATTTCAATGTCACGACTCAGGACGTTTACAACGCGGTCAATCAGCAGAACAACGTGAATCCCTCTGGCCAGACAGGTGCCGAGCCGGTCCCTCCTGGTCAGCAGATGACCTTTACTGTCCGTGCCCCGGGTCGTCTGGTTACCGAGGATCAGTTCCGGGACATCGTGATCCGGGCCGATCGCAATGGCTCGGTAGTTCGCGTGAAAGATGTCGCCCGCGTAGAACTCGGAGCCCAGACCTACAACCTTGCAGGCCGCTTCAACGGACATCCTGCTACCATCGTCGCCGTCTACCAGCTACCTGGAAGTAATGCTCTCCAGGTTGCCGCCACCGCGCGCAAGCTAATGAATTCCTATGTCTCCAGCTTTCCGGCCGGACTCAAAATGGATGTCGCCCTCGACACCACGCTGGCTGTCTCCGCAAGTATGGAGGATATCGTTCACACGCTGATCGAGGCGCTGGTCCTGGTGCTGATCGTGGTCTTTATCTTCCTGCAGAACTGGCGCGCCACCCTCATCCCTGCCCTGGCGGTTCCCGTCTCCCTGATTGGAACCTTTGCCCTCTTCCCCCTATTTGGGTTCTCGCTCAATACCCTTTCCCTCTTCGGTCTCGTACTGGCGATCGGTCTGGTCGTCGATGATGCGATTGTGGTCGTTGAGGCAATCGAACATCACATCGAGGAGGGTCTCTCTCCGAAGGATGCGGCCATCAAGGCGATGGAGCAGGTGACCGGCCCCTTGATTGCCACAGCATTGATTCTCTCCTCAGTCTTCATTCCGACAATCTTCCTGCCCGGCATCACGGGTGGTCTCTATCAGCAGTTCGCGCTTACCATTTCGATCTCGGTCATCATCTCGACCTTCAATGCGATGAGCCTTAGCCCTGCCCTGGGAGCCATGCTCCTGCGTCCGCGCACGGAGGTGGGTGGGCCGCTTGGCGCCTTCTACAAAGGGTTCAACAAAGTCTTTGATGCCGGTCGCAATAAATACATCGGAACCTGCCGCTTCCTCCTGAGGAAGTCCTTCATTGCGGGGTTCCTGATTCTCGGGATGGTCCTGCTCTCTGGGTTCTTCGGAATGAAGCTTCCCGGCTCTTTCGTTCCTGAGGAGGACAACGGCTATCTTTACGCCTTCTCCCAACTTCCGAACGCTTCCTCGCAGCAGAGGACTGATGCCGTGTCCAAACAGGTGGCTGATATCGTCGGCAAGATCCCGGGTGTCGAGCATGTGACGACGATTGTCGGATTCAACCTGCTCTCCGGTGTGCAGAATACCTACAGCGCCTTCTACTTCATCACGCTCAAACCCTGGAAAGAGCGCACGGCTCCGGGGCAGGATGCCTTCGCCCTGCTTCAGACGATTAACAAGAAGATCGCCTCCATTCCCGGAGCCATCAACTTTGCCTTCCCTCCGCCGGCGATCCCCGGCATCGGCACCTCTGGGGGGACAACCTTCATCCTTGAGGATCGTGTCGGCACAGATCCCACGTTCCTACCCACAAATGTTGCGAAGTTCATGGCCGCTATCAAGAAGTGTCCCGAGGTCGGTTCCGTCACCACGACCTATCTTCCCTCCGTGCCGCAGGTTTCCATGATGATTGATCCAGCCATGTGCCTCATGTTGGGGGTAAATCTGAACGATGCCTATCAGACCCTACAGGCTTTCCTGGGCGGCGTGCCGATCAACTACTTCAACCGATTCAATCTCCAGTACTACTGCTACATGCAGGCCGAGGGATCAGCCCGGACCGATCCTAAGGGAGCCTCCCTCTTCTATGTGCGCAACAAGACGGGCGATCCGGTTCCCCTCTCGAGCCTGCTCCAGGTGAAGTCGATCTCCGGTCCGGAGTTCGTCATGCGCTTCAACATGTTCGATTGCGCCCAGATCAATATCAACGGCGCTCCCGGGGTAAGCACAGGGCAGGTCATGAAGGCCCTGGAAGGGACCTTCATGCAGACGATGCCTCCCGGAATGGGGTATGATTATTTCGGGATGTCTTTCCAGGAAAAGCTTGCCGCTCAGGGAATCCCCCCAGGTGCAATCTTCGCCCTCTCGCTGCTCTTTGTCTTCCTGATCCTTGCGGCCCAGTACGAGAGCTGGTCGTTACCGATGAGTGTCCTCTTCAGTACTCCGATCGCGGTTTTCGGAGCCGTGGCGATGCTGTTTTTCCGAAAAATGGACAACGATGTCTACGCACAGATCGGCCTGATCATGCTGATCGGTCTGGCGGCCAAGAATGCGATTCTGATCGTGGAATTCGCCAAGGATGAAGTAGAGAAGGGACGTCCTGTGATCGAGGCGGCCCTGGATGCCGCCAAGCTTCGTCTCCGTCCGATCCTCATGACTGCCTTTGCCTTCATCCTCGGGTGTGTCCCGCTTGCAATCGCCACGGGATCGGGCGCGGTCTCACGTCGAGTTCTCGGATCAACTGTGGTCGGGGGAATGCTGGCCTCTACGCTTATCGCGATCTTCGTCATCCCTGTCTGCTTCTCCTGGTTTGAGAAGAGTAAAGGCGCAGCAGAAAGATTGGAGGATCCGGCGGATTCATGAAGATAGCCGTTGTTCCGAATGCTTTCAAAGGCAGTCTGACGGCCTCGGAGGCTG
>Ga0114964_10001743_pt1 | contig 15756 bp, 4 predicted proteins | sample C_131016_MF_Meta_FD_92638 | JGI IMG/M metagenome (GOLD analysis project Ga0114964, IMG submission 92638) | Freshwater microbial communities from Lake Croche, Canada to study carbon cycling - C_131016_MF_MetaG | ecosystem: Environmental > Aquatic > Freshwater > Lake | place: Lake Croche, Canada... | reverse complement strand
GTACCCGCCATTCCTTCTGCTATTTTAACAATGGTCTTTGTATCGGCAATCCCACCATGATACGATCCACACTACAACCAATGGGGCAAATATGAGCCTACACGCACTAGCCGGTCACATGGCGTCCAGAGGGCGCGGCCCAGACACGATGCTCGTTCACATGACCCCGGGGGAAGTACACGGTCTGCAAGCCTTGGCGGTTAAGCACGGCGGCTCCCTGACGATCAACCCTGAGACAGGACTCCCCGAAGCTGGGTTCCTGAGCAGTATCCTGCCAATGCTTGCTGGTCTTGCGCTTGCACCGCTTACTGCTGGCACATCGTTGGCGTTCCTCGGTTCGTCTGCCTTGTCTACGGCGCTTACGGTTGGCGGCATCACAGGTCTGGCTACGGGTAGCTTGAAGAAGGGTCTGATGGCAGGCATTGGTGCATGGGGCGGCTTCGGTCTCGGTGAGGCGTTGGCGGGTGCGGGGTCTAATGCAATGATGGGCGCGGGGATTAATGCGGCTACTACTGATGCGGTTGCACAAACAGGGCTTGCAGCAACACAAGCTGCGGGAGACCCGATGTTGCAACAAGCAATTGCAAATAATGTAGCACCGGGGGTTGCAAACGCTACCCCAATAAATTTAATGTCCAAGGGATTCAGCGCAGCAACAGCATCCCCCTCCGCTGCAATGGACTTTGCCAAAGCAAACTTCAAACCAATCGCAGCCGCACTGACCCCCATGGCAATGGATGCACTGGCTCCAAAAACACCGATGCCGACAGTAGGAGGACAAAACACAGGTCAAATTGTTGAGTATGGGCCAGACGGTCAGCTTAGTTCCATGGACGCTGGGCGGTACAACAAAATGGGGCTTAACTACGCTGACCTTGCGCGGGGGTACAGCCTTCCGCAAACCGCAACGGGTGCAGGTGGCGGCATTGTTGCATTGAACCACGGCGGCATGGCTCATTTTGATGCTGGTGGTTTTACCAACGAGCAGGTTGCTTCCTACATAAAAGATAACAAACTCAGTTCAGATGATGCACGGATTGCTGCGGGTAAGTTTGGCGTAAGCGAAGACCAGCTTATGCAGGCACAGCAGCTTCTTGGTTCCGGGGATGCAAACCTGACGGGTGTCAATGCAGCACATAATGCATACCAAGCTGCCGTTGCTGGAAAGCCAGACCTAGTCGCGCAAAATGCAGATTTTTCAACAGCAAATAATCTAACCACCAGCCCGACAGCAGGAAACTCCAACGCATTCTTAACTGCTTCTAATACAGGCGGGATAGGACTTCCGGCGCTGGACGCTAATCTTCAAAACTATGCGAAGAATGTGAATCCAGCTTCTATAAGCAAGATGCCCGGAGCAACGGGAGGGGGTCTGGATTCCCTAGATGAGATACAAACGCGCATCCGTGCTGACATGGCTGCTAACGGTGTAAGCGAAGCGGATATGCAACGCGCCACCGGGAAAACAGTTGCCCAACTTGCTGCACAGGGCGTGCCTGCAACGATAAAACCCGCTGTAGCCGCGGTACCTGCGTCAGAGATATTTACTTCTGCCCCTACTCTAACAGGACAAGCTGCTGCTCAACCGGGACTTGCTTCTGGTGTAAGTGGCACTGCTGGCGCTGGTCAGATTGGTGGCGGCACAGTTAGGAACCAAGAAACGGGCATGATCGTGGAGTCTCCGCGCATTCCCGGCATCCCCGTAGGGGGGTTTACTGGCGCAAAAAATATGCGGGACATCTATGAAACAGGTGGCGGCAGTCTAGGGTATACCCCTAAGGTTCCTGCTTCTTACGCGGACTTCCTTAAAGATCATCAGATGCAGGGCGGTAGCAAAGAATGGATGGACTATCTGATGGGTAAAGGCCCACAACCAAGCAAACCCTATGTTGCAGGCGGGGGCGCTCCTTACCAACCGTATATGGGGGCAGGGGTATCAACCAACCTTCCGTACACATGGGATAAGGCTACGCAGAGCATGGTTCGCAACCCGGACTATGTTGCGCCTAAACGCGATGCCGAGACAGGCGCTGTTTCCTACGGCATGTCGGTGAATGAAATAAAGAAGTTCCTGAACGATCCTGCAACGGCAAAGCTAAGTGGACAAGAACTATACGACTGGATGACGAAGAACAATGCTAGCGCCGAGGATGTTGCCCGTGCGCGGGGGGTTCCTGCATCGGCTGTCTATTCGCAGATACGGGACTACGCTAATAAAGCGGCTAGTACATCCGGTACATCCGGCACGGCAACCCTTACCAGTGCTAAAACAGGTGATGAGGTCGTTATAGACACCTATGAGGGTGCTAATGGCCCAATAGATGTTATGGGGACTAAGCAATCTGATGGAACCTTTATTGGAACCAATGGGAAGAAATACGATAAGAATGGCAATCCAATTGCGGCTGCTGGTGGCATGATGGGCAGCTACGCAGGGGGCGGTCTTGGTTCCCTTGGTGGCTACTCTGATGGCGGCAGGTTGCTTCGCGGCCCCGGTGATGGCGTATCTGATGACATCCCTGCAACTATAGGGGATCGCCAACCTGCCCGACTTGCGGATGGTGAATTTGTGGTTCCGGCGCGTATTGTGTCTGAGTTGGGTAACGGTTCCACCGAAGCGGGTGCACGCAAGCTGTATCAGATGATGGATCGTGTGCAGCACAATCGCCGCAAGTCCATTGGTAAAGGCAGAGTGGCTACCAACAGCCGTTCCGACAAATTTCTTCCCGCATAAGGACAGATCATGGCTGACGCAGTACAACCTACCCAAACTACGATAAACCAAACGTCGATCCCCGACTACGCCAAGCCGTACGTCCAAAATCTGCTAGGGCAGGCGCAGTATCAAACAGATACTAGCCAAAACCCCTACATGCAGTACATGGGTGACCGTGTAGCTGGCTTTACTCCGTTGCAGCAACAGTCGTATGAGAATGCGGCAATGATGCAGACTGCTCCGCAGTTGCAAGATGCATCCGCTATGGCTGGGTTGGCCGGGATGGGGGCGCTCAATACAGGCTATGCCTACAACCCGTACTCAGCATCGCAGGTAAACGCAGGAAAGTCGTTTACCGATCCGGGTGTTGCCGAAACTTTCATGAACCCGTACCAGCAGAATGTTACGGACATAGGACTGCGTAAAGCGGGGGAGCAAGCAAATCAAGCCACATTACAACGTAATGCACAGGCAACCCAAGGCGGGGCATTTGGCGGTTCCCGTCAAGCCATAGGTAACGCTGCCGCAGCGTCTGGCCTTGCTACCCAACTAGGTGATATCCAAGCGCAAGGCAACAACGCCGCCTACATGTCTGGCATGGGGCAGTACAACACGCAGCAAGGCGTCAACATGCAGGCGCAGTTGGCTAACCAGCAAGCGCAGCAATCTGCCGCTAACCTAAACGCACAGCAGGGTCAGTATGGTGCGGGACTTGGGTTGCAAGGACTCCAGACAGCAATGACGGGAGCCAACACCCTCGGCACTTTGGGACAGACGCAGTACGGTCAGAACATGGGCATCAACCAGATGCAGAACCAGCTTGGCGCACAACAGCAGCAACAGGTTCAGCAGGGGCTTACCAACCAGTACGGCGACTTCCTGAACTACCAGAACCAGCCCTACAAGAACATGGGCTTCATGTCCGACATCCTGCGCGGCCTTCCCCTAACCCAACAAGCCAGTACGATGTATCAGGCACCACCCTCTATGTCTTCTCAGCTTATTGGCGGCGGTACGGCGCTTCTCGGTGCTAGTAAAGCAGGGTTGTTTGCCAAGGGCGGTCTGGTAAGGGCGCGTCCCGCAGGGCTGGCCGAGTTAGCTATTTACAAAATGGCGTAAGGGAAATTATATGTACGCACCAAGCAGCGTTGCGCAGGCAGCGATCCCAAACGCAGATCAGATAACGCAAACGCTGGCTAGGATACAGCCCGATGCTGCATTGCAGCAATACGCTTCGATGCACAAGAATGATCCGTACATCATGTCGCTTGCCGTTGCGGAATTCAATCGCCGCGAGTCCCTGCGTGCACAGCCAATGCAACAGCAGCCCACCGTTGTCGATCAAGACCTCGCAGCCATGGCCCCCGCCCCCAAGCCTGTTCCACGGCAGATGCCCCAGCAGGCAACGCCACCGCAGCAGATGGCCCAACAGCAAAGACTTCCCGAACAACAGGGCATTGGCGCTCTTCCTGCACGCAACATAGAGAACATGGCTGACGGCGGGATTGCTGGCTATGCGGATGGTGGAGTACCGGGATACGCTGGTGGTACTTTGGTGGGGGGACAAAGCCAGATGTTTCAAGATAACCCATCCGCAATACAGACGCTTATGCCTCTTGCACAAAACTTGCAACAGCTAATAGAACAAACGCGTGCAGCAGCGGCTTCTGGCGACCCTGCGGCTAGTATACGTTATGCACAAGCACAACAGACTGCGCGTTCTGAATTAGAAACCGCAGCAACAGCGCAGTTTGGTGCTTCGGCTCCCCAAATGGTAGCGCAGTTAATGGCAGGGGGTTCTCCTACCGCTGCTCCCGCCGCTGCTGTTAATACTATAGGTACTCAGCCCGGAACCATGAATGCAAATGTGCCTCGTCGCGCTCCTGCCGCTGTTCCTCCTGCCGTTGCCGTGCCGCGTCCGCAAGCTAATGCGGGAGTTATTCCCGTTACATATCCAAAGGTTGATTTAGAGGGTGCACTTAAATCTATAACGCCTGATGAAATAGCAACAATACAAGCCCAAAACAAGGTTGATCCTACTTTAATTCAAGACCCCTTTTCAAAAGAACGCGCAGAAGCGCAGGCAGCAGCAGAAGCTGTACCAAGAAATAAAGAATTTCAGTACGAGCAGTATCTTTTAGACCGAGGCGATCCGTACGAAAAACGCAGCAAACGACTAGAAGAACGAGAGACTCGCCTTGGAAAGATGGAAGGTGAGAGTTCAGGATTGGCGTTATTGGAAGCAGGGCTTGCCATCATGGGTGGCACTTCGCAGTATGCTGCGGCTAATATTGGGCAAGGCGCACAGGTTGGTCTGAAGGCGCTTAAAGAAAGCAAAGATAAGAATGAACGCGCAAAAGAGCGTCTGGATGACGCAAAAGAAAAGATTGAAGACTACAAGATTAACTTCAATGATATGTCGGCTAAACAAAAGTTGGATAATGCAGCAGACATAGATCGGGTGGTTGCGCAAGGACAAAAAGAAATAGTAGGGGCGCTTACAACAGAACTTGGTTTTTCTCGTACAGAAGCAGCCGACATAGTTAAAGCGCAACTAGATGCGCAGAATAAAGCAAAAGAACGTACCACGCAAACAGGTATTGCTGTATTGCAGCAAACAGGAGAAACCGGACGGAACGATGCGCGTATTAAATCTAGCGAACGTATTGCGGCTATTACAGCTAATGCAATACCTGATCTTTATAGACAGCTTGGAAATGCGCCTATTGACAGCCCGTTACGCAAAGGTTTTGAGCTATCTAAACAAGAAAATATGGTTCCAACCTTACTTGCTGCATGGACAAAAGCCGCTACGGATGACACGCCTAGCATGTCTGGGGGCACGCACCTTACAAAGGGAGATGCTTTTATGGCTAAGTTTCCAACATTTGCAGATTACCTTGCTAATTTACCGGGAGTTATTGGCGGCGAAGCAAAAGCTGGTTTTGATACAAAAACCCCCGCTGGTGCCCCTGTACTAAAGACTCCGAGTAAGCCATAATAGAGGCTGTGCGTAAGTAGCCCCCGCTGTCGCACAAGCGGGTAAAAATTTAACTGGCAGCAATGACTAACTACATCCGACTTCCAAACGGTTCGTACTTTGAAGCTGAAGAGGGACAGACCCCCACGGAAGCTAGAAAAGCCGCATTCAAATACTTTCCAGAAGCGTTTGGTGTAGAAGCCCCGGCTAAAGATGCCCCCAAGCAGGGGTTGATGGCCGATGTTGCTGCCAGTGCAAAGAAACTCCTTAACATTGGGCAAACAGGTATAGGGGCGCTAACGGGAGATACAACCGCCGCTGCGTTGGAAGGGGCCAAGCGCCAAGAGAAAGAAGCCGAGAACTACATACCGGGGTTTCAGCCGGAAAAAATAACAGAAAAATGGAACAGAGGTGAGTACCTTAGTTCCGCTGGCGAAGCAGCCAGACAGATTCCATCTGCTATTGCAGGACTTCTGCCCTCTGTTGGACAGGAAATGGGCCTTGCTGCGCTGGGTCGCGTTGGTGGTGGCGCACTTGGTTCTTTGGCTGGTCGCGTTGGTGGTGGCGCACTTGGTTCTTTGGCTGGCCCCGTTGGAACAGCGGCAGGCGCTACGGTAGGACAGTACGCAGTTCCTCTTATTGTCAACGCTATTCAGGCGTTGGGCAGTGAGGCGCAAGACAAAGTTGACGATCAGATAAAAGCAGGGGAAAAGCCTGACGTTAATGCGCTAGAGCTTGCCCCCTATGCGGCGGCTAATGCAGCAGCTAACCTTATTGGTACGCGGATTGCGATGCCAAGCATCTTTAAGAAGGCTATTGGACAGAAGGTTGCTGAAGAAACCGGCGATGCAGCCCGTGCAGCACTTTTAGCAGAAGCCACTAAGACCGCTGGGCGCGGCACAATGGCAACGATTGGGCGGGGTGTTGGGCACTTTGCCATCGGGGAACTGCCTACTGAAGTACTCCAAGATGTCATAGATCGTGCTGCTGTTGGCAAACCGCTTGCCGATGACGATGCTATTACGCAGTACCGCAATACGGCACTAAACATGGCACTAGCAGCCCCCCTTGGCGGGGCTTTTGGTGTACGGGAACGTTCACAAGCACGAGGAGCCGTTGAGCAGCAAAAGGCGGCTGATACAGCCGCAGCCAGCCAAGCACAACAAGCTCAACAAGCCGTGGACGCAGCTAAGGCTGCGGCAGATAAGCAGACGCCTGAGTACCGGGAAGACTTGCGGACACGGTATGAAGCTGCTTTGGCGCAATGGAGAACCTTAAAGACTGCGGCAAAACAACCGGGAAAGGATGCGGAACCTGCCGAAAAGGAAGCGTACAACCTAGCGTCTACAGAATTTAAGAACTTCAACCGGGAAGTAATGGGGCCGCTTGCACAAGAGTACGCGCCCTATCTTAAAGAAGATCAAGCTGCGCGTGCGGCCCAAGAAGCACCCGCATTCTTACCAACACAGCCGGGAGCGCAGGCTGACTTTTTTGCAGCCGAGCCAACAGCAAAAGTTGCAGCAAAGCAAGCAGCTAAACAACAGCCAGCACCAACAGAAGCACCCGCGTTTGAGCTAGGGGATACACAAACGCCACTTGCAAAATTTGCAGAAACTAATGCATACCTGCAAAGACAAATAGACGAAGCACAGATACGGTTTTCAAACGCAAAGGATGAAGACGAAGCTGACACGCACCTTACGCAGTACAACAAGTTTAAGCAATCGCAAGAGCAGCTTGCTGCCACGCGGCCACAACTTGAAGCAGAAAATGCAAAACTTGCTCCCAACTTGCGAGAAAACATAGCGCCTGTACTGGCCCCGGAAGCGCAAGATAAAAAATTGCAGGATTTGCGCAAGGCGCTGCAAGTTGCACAAGAGAATGGGGATACTGAACAGGGCGTGCGCCTTGTCGGTCAGATTAAGCAGCTTCGGGCACAGCCAGCACTGTTTGGCGAAAAAGAACTTGCTGCGGATGACACCACCTCAAAGGCAGGGCTGCGTACCTTAGCGCCTACTCTAACACTAGAAGCACAGATACAAGAAGGACGGGCAGCAGCCGAACAAACACGCAAAAAGTTTGAGGAAGAAGCCGCTGCGCTTACTCGTATAGCCGCAAAAAAACCGGGGCAGTTGCCAGTAGCAGCGGCAGCAAACGAGAAGCGCATAGAGCAGGCGCGTGAGTTGATTGCCACAATGGATCGTGTTGAGGTAGTTAAAGAATCTACCGATCCTAAAGTTAATACTAAGATTGCTAATTTACGCAAGAATCTGTCCACTTTAGTTACGCGTCCTGTATATGACGAAAACCAACAATTAGTTTTGCCATCAGATGCTGAAGGTTTTCGCAACCCTGTTGTAGCTAGAAAGATGCTGCAAGAAATAAAGCGGTTGCAGCCTACGCTGGTTATGAAACATGACCAAGATTGGGCAAGACTGGCAAAAGACCCGGAGAATACGGAGTATCAAACAGACAGGTTGCAGACAAAAGAAGCACTAGAAAAAGATATTCGTGCATTAGAAAGTGAAGCAAAAGCATTTGTAGGGCCAGCGCAACCGCGCATGCTTGAGCATATTCAAGACGTTGAAAAAACGTTGGCGGCTACTACTGATCCAACACAGTATAAAAACATAACGAATTACCTTGAAAACTTAAAGAAAAAAGCAAACGTACCAGACGCAACAACAACAGACCGATTTGCTTTGGCAATTGCAGCAAAGAAGTCTTCGCTTGAAAACATAAACAGGCGTATTGAAATTGGTAGCCGCTACAGCCGTATTACACAGCCAGCGTATGAAGGTAACTTAGAACTTAGCGATAACAATGTTGCTGATTTAATAGATCGGTTGCTTCCCACAGGAATAGAAACAAAGACAGCAGGGCAAGCAATAGCGGGACAACCCGCAGCATCACCGCTTGATATTGAAGGCAATAGAAAAACAGCAGCAACCGTTTTGGGGGCTACTTCAACGGAAGCAACGCCAGTTTTGTGGAACAGGGGTAAAATTAAATCAAAGTTTGAACCAAACATTCAACGCGTTAATGCGCGTAAGATGTTGGGCCTTACAGAAACGCTTCCAATAATAGAAGCGCAAGACTTGCTTGATTCTCTAAAAGTTAACTCCCGACTGCTAGTAGATGTTAATGAACAGATTCAGAAGGCGGGTAGGCCGTCACAAGTAGACAAGGTAGCCGCGCTTGATGCACTTAAAGAGCAGCGTTCAAAACTGCAAAAGGAAGCCGATACGTTGCGGAGCAAGTACAACCTTGCGGCAGAAAAAGAACAGGTTACGCCAGAAGCTCCTGAAGCTGCCCCCCGTGCGGGTGAGTTGCTTGACGACTTGGAGCAGCAGAGAACACCTGTGTATGCGGCTAAGAAAAAACTAGACACTGCTTTTGCACAACGCGCTGAGATTGTTGAGGGAATGAATCGGCGGGGGCAGGTGGCAAGTACTTCTAAGTTACAAGACCTGTTGGATAAGTTTTCTGGAAGAGAACCCGGATATCTACAAAAACTAGATGCGGATATTGACCGTCTTCAACAAGAGTTTCAAAGGTTGTCGGGCCGTGCGGACACGCGCTACGAAGCATTTGTACAGGCACGAGAAGAAGAACGTACTCGCGCAGAGCCGCAAGAAGGCCAAGAGGATTTGTTTGCGTTAACCGAACCTGTTAATGAAATTTCAGAAGCAGACTTACGCCAAGCCAAAACAGAATATGTAAACACACAGAACCGTATTGAAGGTTTACGCCACGCGTTGTCAAAAACAGACGGGGATGCTGGACAGTATTTGCGCGAACAGGCTGTTAAAGCTAGAGAAAAAGTAGCTTCCGTTGCCGCGCAGTTACAACGGTACACCACACTAGCCAACGCTGTAAAACAAAGTGAAACAGAATTAACACAAGCTAAAAAAGAAGCCGTTCAAAAAGCAAAAGAAAAAACCGACCCTGCAAAACTAGCGCAGGCAGAAAAAGCATTATCGGATGCTGTAGCTAATAGAGATACGCAACAAACGCTTGTGTATCGTTTAAGAGATGTGGTGCAAAATAGCATGGCACCTGCCGCAGGCGGCGAGTTTTATAAAACAGCAAGTAGAGGCCCAGAAGGATTGGCAGCAGATGCAAAACTTCCTGCCGAACAGCGGCAGCTAGATGCGTTTAATGTTACTGTTAATAACGCTACACAAGCCCGTGATCGTTTAGTTTCTTTATCTCCAGAAGAAAAACAAGAGAGTAAAACCGCAGGTCAAGCCCGTATAGATAAGTTGGAAACTGAACTTGAAACTGCAAAAAAAGACCTTGCTGAATCCGAGTTAGATAGTTCCGTTAGTAAAGAACAAGATCGGTTGCGTAAAGAGGCAGCTTGGTTTGAAAGAACGGCTTCTGTTGGTAAAGCAGTTAAACAAACCGGCAACGTAGGTCTTGTTGAACAATTAGAAAAGGCGCTGGGTGCCGAGTATGCTAAAAACGAAAAAGCAAAAACAAAACTGGATACGCTGGAACAGCAGCGTCGGGAGTATGAGCAGCAACAGGATATAGTGCGGGAAGCCTCTCCGGGGCAACGTGCTGCGGAAAGATTGCAAACAGGTATGGGATATCGCTCTATTACAGGGGCAGTTCGCAAAGGGCCAAAGCACAAAGAAAGCTGGGGTCTTATAGGAATACCTAAAACAGTTGCCGCGCTCCCCAACAAGGTTGCTGAATTAGCGGGCAAACTTGGAAAAGCGCAGGATGTTCTGGATGCTGTCACTACCGAGTCAATTGACGCATCTACTGCGGACAAGTTAGTTGCAGCTAATAACCGCCTGAGAGAACTGCTTGCCCAGAAAAATGAACTTGAGAAGCTGGAACATGGCGCATTCCGTCCTGAAAACTTTGATACCGTAGCCGAAGAAATTCGTGGCTTGCAGGCAATTGTAAAACGCTGGGGAACTGACGCGCAATACCAACACGCGCAAACAATACGCAAGGGGTTTCAAGGTAGGGAGTTGGCTAATCTAAAAGTTAGTCCTGCTGAAACAGCAAAAACAGTAAACGGTCTTGCGCAAATAGAAAAGAATGCAGAAGCTCAAATAACGCCGTTGAGTGCAAAACTGGATGAGTACAAGGCAAGCTATCTTAATGCCGTTGATGAGATTGGTATATCCGGGGCGCTAGAGTTTGTACGGGAGAAGGCTGCTAAAGTTGACGCGTTGCACAGTAAAGCGGTTGCTGCCTATGCTGCTGCACGGCGAGATTTGCTTTTGTTTCAGTATGAGTACAGTAAAAAAATTCAAAGCACCAAAGCAGCACTTCAAAATCAAATTGACAGCGTAGTTGAAGCAAATGCCAAATCGCCTGAACTGACACAGTTAATAAAAGATGCGGAGCAAGCGTCAAAAATGCAGGCTATGGCACGGGTCAAGCTCAAGGAAACGGAAGACAAGCTGGAAGAAGAGAAGGCTAAAGTACGAGTAGCCCAACAACAAGCGGCTGATGCGCAGGCTGCTGCCCGTGCTAAAGCCGCAGCGCCATACGCAGGCATTTCAAAAGAAGCACAGCAACGGGCGCAAGAGGGGGCCGGTTTGCCCGGAGTCCGATACGAGCGCAGCACGCTTACCCCTGTAGCAAGAGCAGTTCAGATAAACGCCCGTAAGATGGCAGGGATAGCCCAGAAAAAGCTAGAACGTGCGCAGGCTTCCGGCAACTTGAAGGCTATTGAAGCGGCTACAAAAGAAATCCAACGCTATGAGCGTGAGGGTGCGCAAGCATTTGAAGCAGGGGAAGTACGGGCTACGCAGGTAGGAGAACGAGAAGACGCGTTTGGAAGAGACCTTACTGATGAGCAGGTGTACCAACAGGAGGAGTCGCCAGCAGTTCCGGGGGTGCGCCTTCCTCGGCGTGTACAGGGGCCGGTTGTAGTTAAAGCATTGCAACCCGCATCGCAGATGCTGTCGGGTACGGCTGAGTCCCGAGAAGCCGTTAGTAAAGGCAATCGCCCCAAGCAAACTGCTACGGTTCCTATACGCGCCTTTGATTTGTCGCCGGAAGCAGCCAACGCCATCAGTCTTGCCACCGTTAAACAGCAACTGGACGCTGCTAAAGAGGGAACAGCGCGGAACAAGGAGCTTACGGCAGAGTATGCAACTGCAATAGAAGGTCTGACAGAAGCCCAAGTAGAAGATCGTATGCAAGAAGGCATGCGCTTGCTTGGTAGTGGCCCGACCCTTGCAGTTATTGCTGCCAGAGAACGTGTGCGGGAAGCACAGGCTGTTTTGGATGTGGCTGAAAACGATTTGCGGCTAGCTAAGACCCCGGCTGCAAAGGAACTAGCACGGGACGCCAGAGATGCTGCACTAGAGGCAGCGGACAAACGCATGTCCGTACTTGAAGACGCACGCACTGCGGCACGAGAAGCACTCATTCCTAGAGCCGAGAAGTATGTTGAAGACACGATAGCTGCCGTAGCAAAACGTGGCGCGTATGACATAGAGCAAGAAACTGAAGCGCCTAGCCGAATTGGTTCCGCTGCCGAGTACAACACTTCCTTTATACAGGAGTCCCTTGACACTGCTACAGAAGATGCGTTGCTAGATGGGCGGTTGATGGATGCGCTGGAAAGTCTTGCTAAAGTTAGTACTTCTGATTTCATACGGGACGCAGCTGAAAAAATACGCCCCTTAATTTTGCGCACCAAGGTTCGGTTTGATGCTAACTTGCGTGATTCCAACGGCAAGGATATTCCGGCAATCTACATACCCCGTGATAACACCATTATCTTTCGACCCGATGTTCTGACAGAAGAAAATTTAATCCATGAAGTTGTTCATGCCGTAACTGCCAGAATATTGCACACGCCCGATGCCAACTTGACGCCATCACAACGAAGCGCCAAGAACGAAATTACGGCTATGTGGCGCAAGATGGAAGCCAATCCCCGTTTTAAAGATGAATATGCCATAAAAGATGTGCACGAGTTTGCATCTGAAGTGCAGTCAAATAGACAAGTACGGGAGATGATGGACAAGCAGCCTTGGTACAAGGACAACATGCTTGCGCGTTTCTTTAAGGCGTTGATGCGTTTGGTTGGGTATTCTCCTGCGGAAGTGGAAAGCAACAGTTCTAAAGCATCCAAGTTGATTGAATCCATTTACTTGCCATCAAAAAAGGTGGAGGGGGCGTTTGCAACACCAGCAAAGTACACGCAAGATGATGCACTGTCGAAGCTGTCCAAGGCCATAATTGCGCAGCCAAAACCGTTTAGTGAAAAGTATATTGGTTCACATCCCGGATTAGTTGCGGAAATGAACACAACGGACATGCGTGCAGGATTGCGGGAAGCGTTGAAGGCTGGCGCTAAAGACCTTGGCGATACAAAGTTGTTTGAGCAGGCAATGTACAGCGTGACTAAGGCAGACCAGAAAATGCCGCAGTTGCTGGCCGCGTTGAGCACCGGATCGTTTGAAACGTATACGGACTCTAAGGGGTTCATCGGTGTTCGCAGCACAAATAAAGATGGCGCTAAGGTTATTTTTACTGATATTTCCGACATACCAAACGCGTATGGGGATGCTCACGCTAAGGCAGCCATAGGCACAACATACATGATTGCCCAACGAGCAGCAAATAAAGGGTTGACCAAGCTAGACCTTGGAGCACTGGGTGTTACAGAAACCCAGCTTGCGGATGCAATGCGTGCCGTGGAAGCAGACCCCGCGCTTAAAGCTGCGTTAGAAAAAATGCGTAAGAGCTACAACGCTTTCAACAAGGGGTTGATTAATTTCAATGTAGACACAGGAGCCATTACCAAGCTAGATGCCGAGAAGTTTTTGAAAGAGGGGGACTTCGTTCCTTACTACCGTGTCAACGATAACGGAACAGCCGAGCTTGTTTTTGGTGGAGAGAAGACGATAAACATTGGGGACATTCGTCGCCAGCCGTATCTGGCAGCACTTAAAGGCGGGGAGACAAAAATACTTCCGCTGAACGAGTCATTGCCCCGCAACGCGATGTTGTTAATGGACAAGGCACTTACCAATATGGCGCAGCGAAACGTGGCGTATGCGCTTCAGGCCTTTGGCAAGGGACAGGGCGAAGTTGATCCGACTACGGGCAAGCGCAAGGACTTGATGCCTATCCAACGGGGGGACGGCCCTGCTAATCCAAACGTCATTCGGTTTAACCAAGAAGCAGACCCGAACAACCCAAAAGACAGTGGCAAGCGATGGCTGAAGGTAGAGACAAACGGCACCATCATGGATGGCATCCCCGCTGAGTTGATTGTTAAGAGTCTGGAGGGCGCACATCTTACGCTGCCAGCGTTCCTTAAACTGGGCGGTATTGCGGGAGATGTGTTGCGGTCAGGCATTACGCGCATGCCCCCATATTTGTTGCGGCAGTTGTTCCGTGATCCTATGGCGGCGGCGTTTACCACAGGGCTTAACTACGGCCCTCTCCGCGCTATCTACAAAGCCAACAAGGAGTTCTTGAAACTCAGCATGGGTCAAAGTGAAACAGGAGCCAAGCTGATTCAGAAGGGTTTAATTCAAAGCGGTATCTTTACAGGCGATCCGGACGATATATCTAAGTTTGCGTTGCAGTTGGCAAGTGGAAAAGACCAAGGCATTTTTGATAAGCTGTGTGCTATGGCCGACAGAGCCGCAATGAATGCTGATGCTGCTACCCGCGTATTGGTACACGACAACGCTATTGCCAACGGGCTGTCTGAAGTGCAAGCCGATATGTCGGTGATGGAGTCGATGAACTTCCACAAGCGGGGGCTGTCGCCGTCTGTGCAGTATGCCAGCCGCATGATTCCGTTTTTTAACTCGCAGATACAAGGGTTGAATGTTCTATACAAGGCGGCTAGGGGGCAGATGCCGTACAACGAACAGCTTCGCATAAAGCAGAAGTTTATGAACAACGCCATGTTGCTGATGGGAACGGGCCTTGTGTATGCGATGGCGATGGACGATGACGATTACTACAAGAAGGCCAAACCAAAGGATCGGTACAGCAACTTCTTCTTGCACATTCCGGGGCTTGACGAACCGTTGAAACTGCCAATCCCATATGAAGCGGGGTGGTTCTTCTCTGTGGCTGTTGCAGCAGTGGATGCAATGAAGGGTGAAACGGATGGGCCGCAACAGCTACGGGCACTAAAGGATATGTTCTTGGGGGCCATTCCCGGATACAGTTCGATGGCTGGCCCGATGCCCGTCCCGCAGATTTTCAAGCCGATGGTCGAAGTCTGGACGAATAAGAACTTCTTCAATGGCACGCCGCTGGAATCGTTGCGGTTGCAACACAAGACGCCGGAAGAACGCTATAACACCAGCACTACGGAGATGGCAAAGGCTATGAGTAGGCTTGCCCCCATACTGTCCCCGATTCAAATTGAGCACATTGTCAGCGGCTATCTGGGGCAGCTACCGATTATGGCGATGGCTGCGGCCAGTGGGCTGTTTACCAAAGATCAGTCCGTTGAAGAGCCAACACGCCGCATCACGGACATGCCGCTTGTTGGTTCGTCCTTCCAGCGTAAGTCTGGGGGGGAGGACGCTGATGTTGTGTTTAGGCTGGCAACCGAAGCCTTGCAGGTCAAGGCTTCTTTCGATGGCATGCGCAATACAGGTCGTATGCAGGATGCAAGACAGTTTATGCAGGAGCATCGCGCCGAGTTAGCGGTAGCTCCTCTGGCAACGCAGTATCAGAAGGTTATGGGGGACATACGCAGGCGAGAAGACATTGTTCGGGCATCTGGGCAGACGGCAGAGGCGAAGCGGTTGCGTATTGACAAGTTGGATGAGTTCAGAGATAGGCAGTCAGAACAGTTCATGCGGGTAATTAAACGCGCCGAGGCGGGGGGCGACAGAACCATACCCCAGTAAAGCCATTGCGGATGCAGGTGGCCCCACGGGCGTCCAGCATGCGGATGAGGAGCGCCTTTTTTAGCCCATCTTCCCGCACGGCATCCACATCTAGGCAGGGAACAAAGAACCCCTGCCCCCGTTCAAGTTTTGACCACGGGTACTGGATGGATAAGAGCGTCATCTTCTTCTCTGATGCTGCGGCTGATCCG
>Ga0114964_10001742_pt1 | contig 15766 bp, 14 predicted proteins | sample C_131016_MF_Meta_FD_92638 | JGI IMG/M metagenome (GOLD analysis project Ga0114964, IMG submission 92638) | Freshwater microbial communities from Lake Croche, Canada to study carbon cycling - C_131016_MF_MetaG | ecosystem: Environmental > Aquatic > Freshwater > Lake | place: Lake Croche, Canada... | reverse complement strand
GCCATAACCAGCTCGACGGTGTCCAGCGAATCAGCGCCCAAATCGGCCACAAAGGACTTCTCGTTGGTAACTTGGGACTCTTCTACACCGAGTTGCTCGGCGATGATTTTCTTGACACGTACTTCGATATCGCTCATGGATTCCCTCTGAGGGTTGTGAAACAGTCCGACATTTTACCAGTGCGCCAAAGCGCTCGCTGACTGGCCGCCCCACGGACACAAGGGCGCGAAACCGGATACTACTTTACATGTGCATGCCGCCGTTGACATGCAACTCCTGACCCGTGACGTAGCCCGCCTGAGGCGATGCCAAATACGCCACCGCGTGGGCCACATCGGCCACCTGCCCGAGGTGACCTAGCGGGATTTGCCCCAAAAGCGCATTTTGCTGCTCTTGGCTAAGCGTTGCTGTCATATCGGTTGCGATAAAGCCCGGAGCGACGCAATTGACGGTAATTTGGCGGGAACCGAGCTCGCGCGCCAGCGCCCGCGTCATGCCGGCGACGCCTGCTTTGGCGGCCGCGTAATTGGCCTGGCCGGGGTTGCCCGAGGCGCCGACCACCGAGGTGATGTTGATGATGCGGCCGTAGCGCTGCTTCATCATGGTGCGCATCACCGCGCGGCTCATGCGGAAAACGCCCTTGAGGTTGGCATCGATCACGGCGTCCCAATCCTCGTCTTTCATGCGCATGGCCAGGTTATCGCGCGTGATGCCGGCATTGTTGACCAGGACCTGCAGACCGCCCCATTCCTTCACGACCGCATCGACCAGGGCCTCGACAGCGGCGCCATCGGTCACGTTGAGCACGCGCCCGGCGCAGCCTTCATAGCCGGCAAGCGCGTGAGCAACGCTAGCTGCGCCCGCCTCGGTGGTAGCTGTGCCAATGACGCGCAAGCCCCTGCGCGCCAATTCGAGGGCGATGGCCGCGCCAATGCCCCGCGAAGCGCCGGTAACCAGCGCCACTTGTCCTGCAAATTCGATCGTTGTCATGCTAGCTGCGCCTGTGTGTCGGCCAGCGAGGCCGGATCAAAAACCGCCAAGGCCGTCATGGCCGGCTCAATGCGCTTTACCATGCCGGCAAGCACCTTGCCCGGACCGCACTCCACCAAGTGCTCCAGGCCGCGCGCCTTGATGACCTGCACCGTCTGCAGCCAGCGCACCGGGCCGAAAGCCTGGCGGTACAAGGCATCACGGATGCGCACAGGGTCGGTTTCCACCGCCACGTCAATATTGTTGATGAGGGCGATGGCCGGCGGCTGCAAGTCCACTTGCGCCAGGTGCTGGGCCAGCTTATCGGCGGCCGGGCGCATCAGAGCGCAATGAAAAGGTGCCGACACCGGCAAGAGCAGCGCGCGCTTGGCGCCCTGCGCCTTGAGCAGCTCGCAGGCGCGCTCGACGGCGGCTTTGCTGCCCGAAATCACGGTTTGCGCGCTGTCGTTGAAGTTGGCAGCCTCGACCACTTCGCCGCTTTGGGGGTCCAAGCTGGCGCTGATCTCTTGGCACAGCGCGGCCACACGCTCGGGCTCCATGCCCAAAATCGCCGCCATGGCGCCCATGCCCACGGGCACGGCCTCTTGCATGGCCTGGGCGCGCAAGCGCACCAAAGGTGCAGCCTGGGCCAAGGTGAGGGAACCGGCAGCCACCAAAGCGGCATATTCACCCAGTGAATGGCCGGCCACCACCTGCGGGGCCACGCCCACCTCAGCCATCCAGACGCGGTAGGCTGCCACGCCAGCGACCAGCATGACCGGTTGGGTGTTGGTGGTCAGGGCCAGCGCCTCTTTGGGGCCTTGGGCGATCAGGGCGCCCATGTCTTCACCCAAGGCATCCGAGGCCTCGGACAGGGCTTGGCGCACGGCCGGGTGCGTACCCCAGGCGTCGAGCATGCCCACCGACTGCGAGCCCTGCCCGGGAAATACAAAAGCAAATGGTTTCATGGCAAAACGTCAGTAAGAAACGTCAGAGAAATACAAAAAGCATGCGCCAGCGCTGGCCTACAAGGTCAGCAGCACCGCGCCCCAGGTAAAGCCGCCGCCCACGCCCTCGAGCAGCAGCGTCTGCCCGGCCTGGATGCGCCCAGCACGCACGCCCACGTCCAAAGCCAACGGAATGGACGCCGCCGAGGTGTTGCCGTGCTGGTCGACGGTCACCATGACCTTGTCCATCGACAGCTTGAGCTTTCTGGCCGTACTTTGCATGATGCGGATATTGGCCTGGTGCGGCACCAGCCAGTCGATATCGGCTTCGGTCTTACCGGCCTTGTTGAGCACCGCGTGTGCCGCCTCTTCGAGCACGCCGACGGCCAGCTTAAAGACGGCCTGGCCGGCCATTTTGAGCAAAGGTACGCCTGAAATAGCGCCACCGTGCACATGGCCAGGAACGCACAAAATATCCACATGGCGGCCATCAGCGTGCAAATCGCTGGCCAAAATGCCGGGCGTATCGGACGCCTCCAAGACCACGGCGCCAGCGCCGTCGCCAAAAAGCACGCAGGTCGTGCGGTCCGTGAAGTCCAGAATGCGGGAAAAAATCTCTGCCCCTACCACCAGCGCGCAACGCGCCGTGCCCGATTTGATGAGCGAATCGGCCACCGTCAGCGCGTACACAAAACCACTGCACACCGCCTGCACATCAAACGCCGCGCCGCCGGTGGCGCCCAACTTGCCTTGCAAAATGCAGGCCGTTGAGGGGAAAACCATGTCCGGCGTGGATGTGGCCACGATGATCAGGTCCACATCGGCGGCCGTGCGACCCGCCGCTTGCAATGCAGCCTGGCAGGCATGCAAGGCCAAATCGCTGCAAAAAACGCCCTCGTCGGCGAAATGGCGGGCGCTAATGCCACTGCGCTCCTGGATCCAAGCGTCGGACGTCTCGATGCCGGTGGCCGCCAATTGGGCCGCCAAATCATCATTGCTCAGACGGCGGGGCGGGAGATAGCTTCCGGTTCCGGAAATACGTGAATATCTGCTCATGAACGCGACTACAAAACCAAATTACAAGCCTGCTGGCGACGGGGTTTGCGCGTCAAGCAGCGGGGCTGCATGCGCAATGCGTGTACGCACACGCTCCAGCAAATCATTTTCCACTGCATCATACGCCCGGGCCAGGGCGCTGGAGAAGGCCAAAACGTCGGCCGAACCGTGGCTTTTAAACACCAGGCCTCGCAAACCCAGCAAGGCCACGCCGTTGTAGCGCCGGTGGTCAATGCGCCGCTTCAATGCGCCCAGCACCGACATCGAGGCCAGCGCTGCCAGCTTGGTCAGCCAGCTGCGGCCAAATTCTTCTTTCAGGAAGCCGACAATCATGCCGGCCAAGCCTTCGCTGGTCTTGAGCGCCACGTTGCCCACGAAGCCATCGCAGACGATCAGATCGACCGTGCCTTTAAAAATGTCATTGCCTTCGACATTGCCGTAAAAATTAAGGTCGCCCGAGGCGGCGGCGGCGCGCAGCAAGTCGCCGGTTTCTTTGATGGTCTCGTTGCCCTTGATCACTTCGGCGCCGATATTGAGCAAGCCCACCGACGGGGAGGACACATTGGCGGTCACCGACACCAGCGCCGAGCCCATGACGGCAAATTGCAGCAGATGCAAAGCAGTGCAATCGACATTGGCGCCCAAATCGAGCACCGTAGTGGCGCCACCCAAAGCATTTGGAATTTGGCCCGCCAACGCAGGCCGTTCGATACCGTCCAGGGTTTTGAGCAGGTAGCGGGCAATGGCCATCAGGGCGCCGGTATTGCCTGCCGACACGGCGGCCTGGGCCTGGCCATCACGCACTTGCTCGATGGCCAGGCGCATGGACGAGTCTTTTTTCTTGCGCAGCGCGATTTCCAGCGGGTCGTCCATTTCCACCACCTCGCTGGCCGCCACGATGCGGGCGCGGGGATGGGAAAACCGTGCCAGTTGCTCCGTGCGACCCACCAAGACCAGTTCGGCCTGGGGGTATTGACTGAGGAAGGCTACGCACGCGGGCAAAGTGACCGAGGGTCCGAAATCGCCGCCCATGCAATCGACTGCAATGGTGATCATGCCGTTCATCGATGCAATTTGTAGGTAAGGCGAGCCTGGTTTTCGGCAAGAAAAAAGCCCGAGGCCACAAACGATGCAGCTTCGGGCTTCATGCCGAAAGGGCTATTTAAGCTTCGGACTTGGTCTTGATGACTTTGCGACCACGGTAAAACCCGGTCGGGCTGATGTGGTGACGCAGGTGGATTTCGCCGGTGGTGGGCTCTACCGCAATCCCGGGCACGACCAGGGCGTTGTGCGAACGGTGCATGCCGCGCTTGGAAGGGGATTTTTTGTTTTGCTGAACTGCCATGGTCGGCTCCTGGTCAAATAGGGCAACCGCAAGGGCTGCGTGATCGGTAAAGAATTGCGTAACTCAAACTGGCGTTGCAGGACTGTCCAGCACGCCAAGCCCTCCATTATAGCCGCAGCCGGCAGAACCAAGCCGCCTTAGGATTTGGGCGTTTTGAGCTGCGCTAGCTTGGCAAACGGGTGTGGCGCGGGCTCGTCAGCCTCAAAATCGGCGTCAGTGGCCGAAAACGGCAGGTCTTGGGGGCATTTTGCGTGCTTGGGCGCTACCGGAACGGCCATTAAAAACTCGTCTTCGGCCAAGGCAAGCAGGTCAAAGTGCGGCGAACTGACCAGTACATCCTCTTCGCTTTCGTCGTCCTGGGACTGCGCCTCCTCTTCGGTGGCAACAAAGCGGAACTCCCGATCAAAAACCACATCGACCTCCACCGGCGCGAGGCAGCGCTGGCACAGCAGCGACAGGCGCACCTGCCCTTGCAGGCGCAACCAGGGCGCCAGGGCGCCCGAGGCGTCGGGCCGCTGGCTGCCATGGGCCTGAAAGTCCACGCGCACCTCGGGCTGCGGATGCGCCGGCTCTAGCGACAAGCGTTCGAAATCCGCCAAAAGGCCCTGGCCTTGCCAAGGGGTGGTGCTGCGGGTCAACTCGGCAATGGAAACGCTGCGGGGGTAGGTCAAACGGGTCATCGTCGCAGTGTAAGAGAATCAAGCCATGACAGCGCGCCCTCCCCGACCCCTGATTCTTGGCTCCACCTCCGCCTACCGCCGCCAGTTGCTCGAGCGTCTGCGCATTCCTTTTTCGGTGCAAGCGCCCGGCGTGGACGAGAGCGTGCTACCCGGCGAAGCACCGGCCGCGCTGGCCAGCCGCTTGGCGCTGGCCAAAGCCCAGGCGGTGGCGGCGCGGGCCCCGGGCAGCGTGGTGATTGGCTGCGACCAGGTGGCCGACTTGCACGGCCAAGCGCTGGGCAAACCGGGCGGCTATGACAAGGCCATGGAACAACTGCGCGCCATGCGTGGGCAGACCGTCGTGTTTCAAACGGCCATGGCCGTCGTTTGCCAGGAAAGCGCGTTTTGCGCAGAAGTCTTGGTGTCGGTGCGCGTGGTGTACCGCGACGCCAGTGACGCCGAGTTCGATTACTACCTGTGCAGCGAACAACCTTACGACTGTGCTGGCAGTGTCAAAAGCGAAGGCCTGGGCATTGCGCTGATGGAGCGCATCGACAACGACGACCCAACCGCCCTTATCGGCCTGCCCTTGATCCGCCTAGCGGCCTTGCTGCAAAAAGCAGGCATCGCTGTGTTGAGCCCGCCATGAGCCAGGACGTACTTTCATCTGGTAAGGCAGCAGGTGTTCTGTATTTGGTGCCCACGCCTCTGGATTTTGGCTGCGACACCAGCGCGGCGCTGAGCGAGAGCCTGCCATTGGCAACGATTACGCAGGCCGCTGCTCTGTCGGTATGGGTGTGCGAGAACGCCAAATCGGCGCGCGCTTTTCTCAAGCGGGTGGGCGAGGTCTGCCCGCTGCACACGCCGATTCAGGCCCAGCAGTTGCAAGAGTTGCCCCGCGAGGTGCATAAAAAAGGCGATCGCCAGTTTGACGCCCGCGCCCTGCTCGCCCCGGCGCTGCAGGGCCAGGCCATGGGTTTACTGAGCGAGGCGGGCATGCCCGCGATTGCCGATCCGGGCGCCTCGGTGGTGCGGGCGGCACATGCGCTGGGCATCCCTGTGGTGCCGCTGGTGGGGCCCATCTCGCTGATGCTGGCTTTGGCGGCGAGCGGGCTCAATGGGCAAAGCTTTGCGTTCGTGGGCTATGTGCCCAGCGAGGTAAGCGAGCGTGGGCAGCGCCTCAAGGCGCTGGAGGCACTGGCACTAAAAACCGGACAAACCCAAATCTTGATTGAAACCCCTTACCGCAACGAGGCGCTGCTGCAGACCTTGCTGCAAGTGCTGCAGCCAAGCACGCGCCTGTCGGTGTCCATCGGCCTGGGCCTGCCGTCGGCCCAGCACCACAGTGCCGATATCGCTACCTGGCGCCAGCGCCGCTGGGCCCTGGACAAGCAAACACCTGCGGTGTTTGCTATCGGCCCTTAAAAAGCCGGGCTAGCGCAGCGCGGGCGCGTGGCGCAAAGCCAGCGCCATAGACTCGCCCATGGAAGCGCCAAAGCGCTTGACCAAGCGCTCTGCCACGTTGTCACGCCGTGTGTAATCGATGATGTCGGAGGCCTTGACCACTTCGCGCGCCACAAAATCGAGGTTACCCAAATGGTCGGCCAGGCCGAGTTTGATGGCCTGGTCACCCGTCCAAAACAAGCCGCTAAAGGTCTCAGCCGTCTCTTTAAGACGTTCACCGCGCCCCGCTTTGACCGCGCCGATAAATTGCTGGTGAATTTGGTTGAGCATGGCCTGTGCAAACTCTTTTTGCTTTTCGGTTTGGGGGCTGAAAGGGTCCAAAAAGCCTTTGTTTTGGCCGGCCGTCATAAGGCGGCGCTCCACGCCGAGTTTGTCCATCAGGCCGGTAAATCCAAAGCCGTCCATCAGCACGCCGATGGAGCCGACCACGCTGGCCTTGTCGACATAAATTTGGTCCGCAGCCACCGCGATGTAATAAGCGGCGGAGGCACAGGTTTCTTCCACTACCACGTAGACCGGCTTTTTGTGGATGTCTTTAAGGCGGCGAATCTCGTCATTGATGATGCCTGCCTGCACCGGGCTGCCTCCTGGCGAGTTGATTAGCAAGACCACCGCCTGCGCGCCCTCGTCTTCAAAGGCATTGCGCAAGGAGGAGACGATGACCTCGGCGCTGGCCTCGCCACCGGAGGCGATTTCGCCCTTCACCTCGACCATGGCCGTATGCGGGCGACTGACATCGGTGCTGTGCATGCCGTTACGGTCCATGCCCAGCCAGACGAGCGCTGCCAAAAACAGCAGCCAGGCCAGGCGCATGCCATATTTCCAGCGCCGCGCTACGCGTTGCTCGGCGAGTTGGCCCTGCATCCATTGCTCGAGCACGTTGCGCTCCCAGGGCACGGCAGAGGCCGGCGGCGTGGCTGCGGGGCCCGCAGCTTGGGCGCCGGGACGGGCTTGGCTGGGGTCGGCGGGGTCGTTCAAAACAGGCTCGGTCATATTCAAAAATCACTGGTTGGCGTATCGCGGCAGTATGCCAGCCCAAGGATCCATCGCGCTTACTTAAGGCTATCTTGACGCGGCTTTTCGGCACGGGCCGTTCACAAGAGGTCCGTCAATGGGTTGGACCACATCGCCCATGAACAGTGCTTGCCCGAAAACATCAGGCGTTTTCTTGCATCCAGGCGTGCAAGTCTCGCGCTGAGTGGGCGATGTACAGGGGCTGCAAAGCCGCCAGTGCCGCCGTATCGTGGGCGCCGTAGCTTACCGCCACGCTAGCGCAGCCGGCGTTGGCGGCCAGTTGCAGGTCGTGCGTGGTGTCGCCCACCATCAGGGTGCGTTCGGCGGGCACGCCGGTTTCGGCCATGAGCTCGTGCAACATGCGCGGATGCGGCTTGCCTGCCGTTTCATCGGCGGTGCGGCTGGCATGAAACAAGTCCTTCAGCGCCACATGCGCGAGCGCCTGGTCCAAGCCCCAGCGGCTCTTGCCGGTGGCTACGGTCAGTAGGTATTGGCGCGCCTTGAGCTCGTGCAGCATGTCCAGCACACCTTCAAAAAGGGTGATCTGGTCTTGTTGTTGCCCATAGTGGTGGCGGTAACGCTCACCGAGCTGCGGGTATTTTTCGCGCGGTACGTCGGGCGCGGCATGGGCCAATGCCTGAGAGAGGCCCAGGCCGATGACATAGGCCGCCTCGGTGTCGGTCGGCACGCGCCCGCCGACATCGCGCACCGCGCCCTGAATCGAGCGCACGATGATGGCGGTGGAATCAAACAATGTGCCGTCCCAATCAAAGGCGATCAGGTCAAAGCGGCGGGGGCGGGCCAAAGTCATAAGCAATCAATCCAAAGGTGGGGGAAGAGGCGCCTGGGCGGTCAGCGTTTCAGGCGCTTGGGGCAGGCAATGGCGCAAGAACGGCAGCAAATCCGCCGCCAACGGCGCTTGCAGCGCCAGCGGTGCGCCGCTGACCGGGTGGCTGATTTGCAGGCGCCAGGCATGCAAAAACATGCGCTTTAAGGCGCCCTCGCCGCTGGCGCGCGCCAGCGCACGGTTGCGCTCAAAGTCGCCGTATTTGTCGTCACCGGCAATGGGCATGCCTTCGCTGGCCAGATGGACGCGGATTTGGTGGGTACGCCCGGTCTTGATGGTCACGTCCAGCAGGCTCAGCGGCTGGGCGCTGCCTTGCGGGCTGCGCGCCCGCACTTTGACCAGGGTGACCGAGGGCATGCCGTTGGGGTCCTCGCGCCCGACCACCTTGACGCGGCGCTCGCCATCGGCCTGGCCCGCCTGACCGTCTATTACATACTTGTGCAGGGGCTTGTCCAACACCTTTTTATTAGCAGGCCAGTCGCCCAGCACCAGGGCCAGGTAGGTCTTGCCGGTCTGGCGCTGGCGAAACTGCTCTTGCAGGTTTTTGAGGGCGCTGCGCTTTTTGGCGACCAGCAAGATGCCGCTGGTTTCGCGGTCCAGCCGGTGCACCAGCTCCAAAAAGGGCGCACCCGGGCGCGCCATGCGCAGCTGCTCGATCACCCCAAAACTCACCCCCGAGCCGCCATGCACGGCCACCCCGGCGGGTTTGTCCAGCGCCAAAAAAGCCTCGTCCTCGTACAAAACCGCAAAAGCCCGGGCCGGCGCGCCACGCGCAGTTTGCTCGGCCATGACCACGGCCTTGTCCTGGGCGCGCTCGGACACCCGCACCGGCGGCAAGCGCAGCACGTCGCCGGCCTGCACGCGGGTGTCGGCGCCGGCGCGGCCCTTGTTGACCCGCACTTCGCCGCTGCGAATGATCCGGTAAATATGGGTTTTGGGCACGCCTTTGAGGTGGCGCATCAGGAAATTGTCCAGGCGCTGGTCGGCCTGTTCCGCGTCCACGGTGAGCCACTGCGCCGAGGGTGCAAGAGCCGGCGCGGGCGGGTCGGCGGGGGCCGGGGGCAAGGCCCCTATAATGTGCTTCACTAGCGTTTTGCTGTAAGTGGTTGATTTGGCTGGAGTTTAGTCCACCCCCCACGCGCAGCCCCGCTAGAAGGTCGATGCCGCCTTGCCGCATAGCCCGCAAACCACAGCACAGCTGCATGTGGTGGCCGGCATATTGCAAGGTCAAGCCGACGTATTGAACCACTGAATCGGAATACCCCAAACCCCCAGATCCATTTTTTCTGGGGGCGGAATGCAACGAGATGTTTGTGTTGATGCAACTGATAAATTTGTGCCTACGGAGCGTTAGCGTTCCGTTCTTGGGCGCGCGTCGGCTGTTTAAAACCCGGGCCACCGGCCCAACGCATCCCCTCGTCACTATCCCTGCGCCTATGCGCCGACGCCTCGTGTAGTCGACGTTCTCCGGCAATTCCTCCTCAGTTCAATCCGTCAGTCCAGGCATCGTTTGCCCCATTTGGGCAGGTGATAACTATTGAAGGACAAACCGATGAAACGGATGCTAATTAACGCAACCCAGGCCGAAGAACGCCGCCTGGCGATTGTGGATGGACAAAAACTACTCGACTACGAAATCGAGATCGAAGGGCGCGAACAGCGCAAAGGTAATATTTATAAAGCTGTAGTTACCCGGGTCGAGCCCTCGCTCGAAGCCTGTTTTGTGGACTACGGCGAAGACCGCCACGGCTTTTTGCCTTTTAAAGAAATCTCGCGCCAGTACTTCAAAGAAGGCGTCCCAGTCAGCCAAGCGCGCATCCAGGACGTGATCCGCGAAGGCCAGGAACTGCTGGTGCAAGTAGAAAAAGAAGAGCGCGGCAACAAAGGCGCCGCTCTGACGACCTATGTCTCATTGGCAGGTCGTTATGTGGTGCTGATGCCCAACAACCCGCGCGGCGGTGGCGTGAGCCGCCGCATCGAGGGCGAAGACCGCTCGGACCTGAAAGAGGCGCTGGACCAGCTCGAATATCCCAACGGCATGAGCATCATCGCCCGCACTGCCGGTATCGGCCGCAGCGCGCCCGAACTGCAATGGGACCTGAACTACCTGCTCAAGCTCTGGAACGCCATCGACGGCGCAGCCAAAAGCGGCAAAGGCGCATTCCTGATTTACCAGGAATCCAGTTTGGTGATCCGCGCTATCCGCGACTACTTCAACCACGACATCGGCGACATCCTGATCGACACCGATGATGTGTACGAACAAGCACAGCAGTTCATGGCCCACGTCATGCCCGAGCATGCGGCCCGTGTGAAGCGCTACCGTGACGACGCGCCGTTATTTAGCCGCTTTCAGATCGAGCACCAGATCGAATCGGCCTACGCCCGCACGGTGCAACTGCCTAGCGGCGGCGCCATCGTGATCGACCACACCGAAGCGCTGGTCAGCGTGGACGTGAACTCGGCGCGCGCGATTAAAGGCGGCGACATCGAAGAAACCGCCACCCGCACCAACCTGGAAGCCGCTGACGAAGTGGCCCGCCAAATGCGTTTGCGCGACCTGGGCGGCCTGATCGTGATCGACTTTATCGACATGGAAGAAAGCCGTAACCGCCGCGAAGTGGAAAGCCGCTTGCGCGATGCGCTGCGCCAAGACCGCGCCCGCGTGCAGTTTGGCACTATCAGCAAATTCGGCCTGATGGAAATGAGCCGCCAGCGCTTGCGCCCGGCCCTATCGGAAGGCGCCTCCATTCCCTGCCCGCGCTGCGGCGGTTCTGGCCATATCCGCGACACCGAGTCCAGCGCGCTGCAAATTTTGCGCATCATCCAGGAAGAGTCGCTCAAGGACAACACCGCTTCGGTGCTGTGCCAAGTGCCCGTCGAAGTGGCTTCGTTCCTGCTCAATGAAAAGCGTACCGAAATCGCCAAAATCGAACTCAAGCAGCGCATCAATGTGCTGATGGTGCCCAACAAAACGCTGGAAACACCTAACTACAAGCTCGAGCGCCTGAAGCACGATGACCCGCGCTTAGACCATATCGAAGCCAGCTACAAAATGGCCGATGCCATCGAAGACCCGACCTCGGTGACGCGCCGCTCGCAAGAGCCAACTAACAAGCAAACGCCGGTGATCAAAGGCGTCTTGCCCGACGCACCCGCGCCCCAAGCGGCGCCTCGCGCCGAAGCAGCACCGGCGGCACCCGCACGGCCAGCCAAACCCGCTGCGCCAGCGCCTGTGCCGCCAGCCCAGCAAGGCTTTTTTGCCTGGGTAAAAGGCTTATTTGCCTCTCCCGCAGCTGCACCTGCTACACCTGCCAGCCCGGCAGCCAAAACCGACGAACGCCAAGGCGCGCGCACCGGCCGTGACGGTCAGCGTGGCCCGCGCAGCGGTGAGGCACGGGGCGAAGGCCGAGGTGATGGACGCGGCGGTCGTGGCGGACGCGGTGGCCGTGGCTCCGAGCGCAGCGGCGGGCGCGAGCGCCTGGACGCTGATGGTAAAGCCATCGCCCCCGGCGTAGACGCTAATGCAGCGCAAGATAGCGCCAGCACCGAAGCGCGCCAAGAACGTGGCGCACGCGGTGGCCGTGGCGCGCGCGGTGGCCGCAATAGCACAGAGCGCACCGAAGGCGCTGAACGTACAGAACGCGCCGAAGGCACCGAGCGCAGCGCGCAAACCAATGGCGCAGAAGGCGGCGATAACGCCACCCGCGAAGCCCGCGAGCCCCGTGGCCGCAGCCGAGGTGGCCGTGGCCGCCGCGATGACCGAGGCCCCCGCCTGGACGAGGCTGGCAATCCGATCGCAGTGCAGGATACGCAAGCGCAGGACGAGACCAACCCCGGTCAAGCCCAAGAGCGCAACAACGATGAAGCCCGCGACGGCAACGGCCGCCGCTCCCGCGACCGCTACGGCCGCGAGCGTGGCCCGCGTGCCGACCGCGCGCCGCGCGAGGGCGACGAGCTGGCCACCGCGCAAGATGCAGCGCCCGTACGCGCTGCGTCAAGCGATGAGGCCGAGTTCACACCACGCCCCTCCTACTTCAGCCATGTGGCCCAGGAAACCGATGCGGCCCCCGCGCAAGAAGCAGCGGTACCAACAGCCGTGCACGCTGTCCAAAACAACCCAGCGCCCGCGGCTGATGTAGTTGCCGCGCCAGTTGTTGTGGCAGTGCAAGCACCCGCCGCGTCCGTAGCCGCAGCACCCGAGTCAGTGGTTGCTGCGCAAGCCCCAGCCGCGCCCGCGCCGGTGCAGTTTGTGTTGCCGGTGGACACCCTGCATGCCGTAGCCCAAAGCTCAGGCCTGCAATGGGTGGGCTCCAACCCGGACAAAGTGGCCGCTGTACAGGCAGCCATCGCAGCCGAGCCAGCGCCGGCGCATGTGCCACGTGAGCGCCCCGCGCCTGTGGTGTTGGAGCAAGCGCCCCTGGTGTTGGTCGAGACCAAGCGCGATCTGGGCCAAATGCAATTGCCCATCGCCTAAATCGGCGGGGGCCCCCGCCTACGGCGTATCGCGACGCTGGGCTATCTGCTCCAAAGCGCGCTGGGCGTCGCGTTTGATATCGGGCTCCTGGCTGATGGCAACGCACTGGCGCAGCAGATGCTGAGCCTTGCCCCACAGGCTCAGGCGCATGCACATGACACCGGCAAGGTATTGCAGCAAAGGATCCCGCGCCGCTGCCAGTTGGGTTTGCTCGATGCGTGCCACCCAGGCCAGCTCGGGCGGCTCCAGCGGCGCAGCCATGCTGCCCTCCAAAGTGCGCACCAGTCGGCTGCGTTGCAAACTGGTGAGCGCTTGCGGGTCTTTATGCATGCGCTCCCATACCGGCAAGAGCCAGCCGCGTGCGCGGGCACCGTCTCCGCCCTTGGACAGCCAGTGGCGCGCCATGCCAATGGCCACATCCGGCAGATTGCGCTCCTGCGCCTCCAATGAATTCCAGGCGCTTTGGATTTGCTTGGTATCTTGCCCGGCGAGCAAAATTTCCAACGCCAAAGCCTGCGAAATACTGGTGCCTGTCGAGGCCGACATCGCCCGGTGCTTGATGAGCAAACGCACCGTCTCCAAAGCCACGCTATTTTGACTTTGCATACGCGCCACCCGAAAGCGCAGGCGCAATGCAGCCGTCCGTCGGGCCGCGCCCTGGGGCAGTCGCTCCAGCCAATGGGCAGCGGCCGGGGCGTCGTGGTCGTCCAAAGACCAGCGCGCCGCACGCAGGAAAAAGCCCTCCTGGGTGGCCGACACCTCGGGTGTGTCCAAAAGCACCATCGCTTGCTGAAAATGGTTGTCCCGCAAAGCGTTGTCTTGCACGGCATGGGCCCCCTCCGCGGCGAGCAAATGCAGCACCGCCTCCATGCGCAAACTGCGGCCCTGGGCGGGGTCTTTGGCATCGGCGCAGGTGTGCATGTCAATGGCGTACTGGGCCGCTTTTCGGGCCCGCACATAGCGCCCTGCCATCAAATGCGCCAAGGTGTCCACCAGTGCGGTTTGTACCAGACGCTCTTTTTGCAGCAGCCGCCAGCGGCGCGCCTGGCCGGGAATGCCGGCCAAAGTCGACAGCGCGCCCAAGGCCACATGGCCGAGCACAAACGCGCCCAACAAAACCAAAAGCGCCAGGTTCAGGGACACATCGACGCGGTAAGGCGGCCAAAACAAGGTCACCGTGCCCGGATTACCAGCGGCAAACAAGGCGGCGGCCACGGCCACCCCAAAGAGGCCGACCAGCCACAAAACAGCGCGTACCACGCTCAGCGCCCCGCCGCCGCTGTGGACAAAGCGGCCATGGTCTCGTCGACGCGCGGCACCTCCAGCAAGCGCATCTTGCTTTGCACTTGCTGCAGCAAGGCCGCTGCCGTTTGGGTTTTACGCGCCTCGGGCGCAAAAAAGCGGCTGAGCATGGACGAGGCGCTGACTAAGTCGGCACGGGCCGAGGCCATTTGCCGCGACATCAGGCCCAGTTTGGCGTTGAGCACGCGCAGTTTGAAGTTTTCGCGCAGAAAAAATGCCTGCTCGGGCGCCAAAAGCGCAGCGTCGGGTTCGCTGATTTTGCTCACGCGCACCAGGTTATGGGCCTCTTCGCGCATAGCGGCCCACAGGCGCAAGGACCAGTCGCGCACCGCCTCTTGGGGTTTGCGGGCAACTTCCACCGGCACCGCGGTGCGGCCCACGGCATTGGCAACGACCAAATCGTCCGCCAACAAAGCCAATTCATCAAACTGCAGCAAGAGCGCAGGGGTGTCGGTCAGGGGCGTGCTTTGGATGCGCGCTTCATCGCGGGCCATGGCGCGTTGTAAAGGCGCCAGACGGGGCTGCGCCGAGCGGGCCAGGCGGGTTTGGGCCGTTTTGAGCGCCGCCATCAGTGGCTCTACGCTGCCGGTCAGTTGGGCCTGCTGCTGCGCCAGACGAATGGCCGAATCGATGTCGGCCACCAAGTTTTCGTCGCGCGAGCGCGACAGGCTTTGGATCAGCTCTTCCACCTGTGTGCGCTGCAAGGCCACCTCCGTCAGGCGGGCGTCTGTCACTGCCAGTTTGGCGGCCGTCTCTAATGACAGTTCTTGGGCGCGGTGGGCACTGCCTTTGGCTTCGGTACTCAGGCTCAAGGACTCGGCGCTTTGGCGCGCCAAATTCTCTTGCATGGACTGCACTTTTTGCCAGAGCCACACGCTGCTCAGCAGCGCCGCCACCGCCACCACTGCGCTGACATAGCCCCACCAAGGCATGTGCGGGGCCATGGCGGGCGTGCCAGTTTCCGTGGCGGGAGCGTCATTGGCAACTGGGCTGATCATCCTAGGGATTCTATCGACGCACACAGCGCGTCCAGGCCCGCACCAGCCAGGGCCACACGGCCAAAGCCCGCGTCGCGCGCGGCTTGGGCGATGCGCGGGTGCGTCGCGACCGCAGCGGCGCCCTGCCAGCTTTGCCCGGGAAAGGCGGCGATCAAATTCGCCAGGGACTCGCTGCTGCTCCATAGCCAGACGGCCTCTTGGGCCAGCGCCTGGGTCACGTGGGCGCGGCGCGCTGCATCCCACACCGGGGCGCTGCGCGTGTAGGCGACCACCCATTGCAGCTGGGCTCCGGCTTGTATCAATCGGGCGCCTAACCAATCGCGGCCCTGGCCATTGCCGGGAGCGTCGGCATCAGCGCCGGCCACCGTACCGCGCACGATCAGCACCCGCAGGCTGGGGCGTACCTGTGTATGCACCTGGGCCCACAAAGCCTCCGAGTCCAGTGCAGTGGCTTGCGGACCGGGTTGGTCGATGGCGCTGGCTGGCACGCCCTGGGCCAACAGTGCGGCCTGACTGCCCGGCCCCGTCACCCACCAGCGCGGTTTGGCCGCGTCAGATGTCCATGGCACATCGGCGGGACGGGCAGCAAAGAACTGCTCCACCGCATTGCTGCTCACCAACATCAGCGCATCAAACTGGTTCAGCGTCTGCCAGGCTTGCACCACGGGCGCCCTGTCCGACGCGGGGG